>Ga0315905_10008634_pt1 | contig 10311 bp, 1 predicted proteins | sample LakEriMetagenome_5_FD_203522 | JGI IMG/M metagenome (GOLD analysis project Ga0315905, IMG submission 203522) | Freshwater fungal communities from buoy surface, Lake Erie, Ohio, United States - Buoy 4 MA121 | ecosystem: Environmental > Aquatic > Freshwater > Lake | place: USA: Lake Erie, Ohio... | reverse complement strand
GCGCTCGTCGAGGCGCCCTGGGAGCGTGGCGGCGGCGGCCGCGGGGGGGGGGGGGCGCGGGGGCGCGCGGGGCGGCCCCCGGCCCCCCCCGCGCCCCACAATTTTTCCCCCCCCCCCCCGCCCCCCCCCCCCCCTCCTTCCCCCCGCCAAAGCACCTCTCGCCGGCCGCCGGCCGATATACGACACCTGACGACGAACGACACTGACTGACTGTAACCCCCTTGTTTTGCGTTGGCGTGGACTCGAGATCGGGGGGGGGGGGGCGGGGGCGGGGCGGCGGGAAAAGCAGCCCCGCCGGGCTGACGAGGACGCGACACGAGCGAGAGAGAGGCGGCAGCAGAGAGAGGCCGGCGGCGGCGCGGCGGGCGTTGCCGCGGGGGCGCACAGCTTCAACTCGCGCGCGCGCGCCCCCCCTCCTCGCCTGGCGCCCGTGCGCGCGCACCACCGCCGGCAGTCCCCTTGAGGCGCATTCGGCTGCTGGTCTCGTGCGACGCGCGCGCGCGCGCCCTCTCTCCGGCCGCGAGGGGCGCGCCTTGGGCGCCGTCGTCCTCGCGTACTGGAGAGAGACGCAGCGCGAGCCTCAAAAAAAATGCCCGCTTGCACCTCCACCTAAACGCCGCCTCCCGGATCCAACCACCCCCAAGCGCAAGTGCAAACACCAGCAAAGCGTCACACGCAACGCTGTCGCTCCCGCACGCAGCAACGCTCTCGCTCTCTCGCACGCACGCACGCGAGCAAAGGACCAAAGAGCAAAAACCGCCCCTCTCGCAGGTCGCGGCAGTCCAAAAACAAGGTACGACGCCCCGCGCGAGCTTTGGCGCCCGCGCGCGCCGCTCATTGGCCCAATGAGACGTTCCAAGCGCTGCTACGTGTTATCATTGGTCCAGTTCTCGCGCGCGCCGCGCGCCAGCGCGGCCGAGCGCGCGCCGTGCGGCGGGCCGGAAGAGCAGAGCTCCGTCCTTCCTTCCTCCTCTCCTCCTCCTCCTCCTCGAATTTTTCCTTCGCGCACTTCTCACCCGCCCGCCCTCCCACCCCTACCTCCCCCACCCCCCCGCCCCGGCACACTCCACCCGTAACCCACCAGCAGCGCGTCAGCTGCCCCCGCACAGCCACTTCCTGGACTTACGCCCGGCGGACAGAACACAGAAAAGGCCGCAACAAGCCTCTTTTTCGCCGTCCCTTCGCTCCTAAAAAAAAAACATGGCGTCCCGCAGCAGCAGCTCCCGCCGCCGCTCCCGCGCCCCCTCGGCCGCCGCGCTGCTCCTCCTCGCCGCCACGGCCGCCGTCGTCGTCGCGCCCCACGGCGCCGCGGCCCGCCCCCTCCACGACCCCGCCACGGGCGCCGCGCAGGGCGCCATGCAGGCCACGCAGCACGTGCACGGCGCCAAGGCCGCCGACCTCGCCGGCGCCGCCGAGATGCCGGCGTCGCCCGGCCTGCCCGCGCGCGGCGGCGGCATGAGCGCCGCCGCCTCTGCCCCCAACGGCGGCGCCAACCAGGCCGCCCCCAGCTGGGGCAACTACGCCGTCGCCGCGGGGCCGTCCACCCGCGAGGGCTACGCCGCGTCCGCCACGGGCGGGGCCGTGGGGGCCCTGTGGCCGCAGGCGATGGCGAACTCGGCGCGCGTCGGCGGCGGGCCGTTCAGCGGCTACGGCAGCGGCTTTGGCGGCGGCGGCGCGTACGGCCGCGACGGCTTCTACTACGGGCGCGACCGCACCAACTGGCCCAACCACAGCGCCGGGTCGATGGCGGTGGCGGGCGGGCAGACGGCGGCGATCGCGAGCACGGGGCGGGCGTCTTCCGCCGCGTTTGGCGGGAAGCGGCGCTTGATGTTCCAGTGAAGGAGAAGCGGAGCGAGACAGAGAAGCGACGACGACGACGACGAACGGCAAGCGCAAAAGAGCGAGCGACCAAAACAAGGGGGTGGCGGCGGGAGGCTCGCGCTCAGTGTCTGACGCGCGCACGCCCCCCGCCCCTTGAACCCCTATTTACCCGAGTACCTACCCCAAAAACCCCGCACCTCGGCGCGCGTGCCCCCAAAACCCCCGCCCCCCGGCGCGCGGGCCCCCCCACCCCCCCCCGCCCCCCCCCCCCCCGCCCCGCCAGCCGCGCGCCCTCGGATCGCGCCGCAGAGGCCGCCGTCCGCTGTCCGCGCGCGCGCGCGCGCGCGGCAACCAGCGCGCGCGCCGGGCAAAACAAACGTTGCGTCCGTCTCATTTTTTGCCATTGTTACTATTCACGTACGCAGGCAAACGCCGCCAGGAGGAAGTCTCGGCATCTCTTGTGACCCCTCTCTCTCGCTCGCGACGCGGCGGCCCAGCCCGCTGGCGTCGCGGCGAGAGCCAGCTCGTGGCCGGGAGGGCGCGCGCGCGCCGCAGCAAGGGCGGCGAAGACAACAAGTCAAAATCGCGCGGTGAAACACCCAACACAATCGTGCAAACGTCCCACAATAACCAAACTCGCTTTCTCGCTAGCATTGCCAACACACTCCCCGCCTTGCCCGCGCTCGCTCGCCTGTCGTGATTGATTGGCGGGGCCCCCACGACCACGATCCCCTCACCCCTCTTTTCCCCCGCCCTCGAGACAGCTCGCCCCGTGCCCCCCCTCCCCCCGTTCGATCGCGCCGCCGCCGCCGCGGGCCGCGCGATGGCCGCCGGCCGCCAACGTGAGTGCGTGCTGCTGCTCCCGGCATCGCTGGTGCACCGAGACGACCGCAGGGAGCGATCGAGGGGCTGGCGGAAGCTGCTCTGGTTTCGGCAAATCACCAGCGCGCGCGCGACAGCTTGACCAATCGCTCCGCCTCACCCGCCGTCCCTCCTCCCGCCCACAAACCAACAGCAGGCGCGCTCGGAGCCAGACCAAGGAGGTCAACGACGGGACGAATGGCCGGCCGCCGCTCGCCGCGCGCCCTCGTCGCCGGCGCCCTCGCGCTCCTCGCCGCCGCGGCCGCCACCGCCGCAGCAGCCGCCGCCCCGAACCCGCCACCCCCACCCCCACCCCCACCCCCCCCGTTCCTCGCCGACCGCCTCCCGCTCCGCCCGCTCTCGACCACGCCCGCCGAGCTGCTCCCCCTCCTCCCCGGGGGCGCCGACCCCCCGCCACCCGCCGTCACGCTCTCCGGCCGGCAAGCCATCACCGCCGTCTTCTCCCGCCCGGTCATCGCCCTCGGCGCCGACTTTGGCGCCCGACTGCCGCCGCCCCCCGCCGCCCTCGTCCCGTTCGACGTCTCGTCGTGCGGCGTCCCCGGGCGCCTGCGCTGGGTGACCACGTCGATCGCGCGCTTCGACCCGGCCGTCGACTGGCCGCCCGACCTGCGCTGCGCGTTCCGCTGGAACGCCGAGGGGCTCGAGGCGCACGACGGCGCGAGGCTGCTGCTGCCGCGGGGCGCGCCGGCGCAGGTCCCCCTCCGCACGGACCCCCTGCGCCTCTCGCTGGCGGGCGTCGCGTCGCGCGCGGCCGACGACGCCACGGGGGGCCTGTGGTCCGCCGAGCTGGGCCTCCCCGACGACGGCCTGCCCGAGGTGCCCCCCGGGGCCAACGTCACCCTGAGCTTCAGCTACCCCGTCGACCTGCGCCTGCTGGCGGACGCGCTGCGCCTGCGCCCCGCGCCGCCGGGCGAGGGCGGCGGGCGGCAGGGCCTGCTGCTGGCGCCGCGCGGGGAGCGCGGCGTGGCGGTGCTGCCGTGCTCCGGGGCCGGCGGGGGGTGGGAGGGGCCGCGGCCGCGCCCGCTGTTCCTCGGCCTCGGAGGGGGACGAGGAGGCGGCGGCCGCCGCCAGCAGGGCGGCGCCGGGGGCGGCGGCGCGTCCGGGCCCTCGACGTGCGCCGTCGTGCGCATCGACCCGCCCCTCGGGCCGCAGGAGGCCGCCGACCTCGTGCTCCCGCGGGGGAGCCGGTACGCGGAGCTCGCAGGGCCCGTCGGCGGCGGCGGCGGCGGCGGCGGCGACGACGGCGACGACGCCGCCTCCTCGCCGCTCGCCGTGCGCGTCTACGGCCTGCGCCGCTTCCGCCTGCCGCTCCGCTCGGACTTTTCCAACCGCACCGACGAAGACGGGCAAGAAGACGGCGGCGCCGCGTACGTGGGCGTGGGGTCGCGGCGCCTCGAGTTTTGGCTGCCGCACGGCCTCGCCGAGGGCGCGGGGGCGGCGCAGGTGGCCCCCCTGCTCTCGCTGTGCCGCCTCGCCGCCGCTCCGGCGCGCCGCCCGCCCGGCCCCGCGAGCGCGCGCGGCTGCGACGGCCCGGCGCTCCCCATGCGCCTCGAGCGCCCGCGCAAGGGCCTGCTCGTCGCGTCCGTGCCCGATCTGGAGCCGGGGCAGCGCTACCTCCTGCGCGTGCAGGGCAGCGCGCGCGTGCGCGACGCGTTTGGCCTGCCGCTCGAGCCCGGCGCAGCCGCGTTTTGGACGACCCCGCTGCCGCCCGACCTCGCGGGCCCTTCCGGCGGCGGCGACGGCGGGGGGGACGGCTCGGGCGTCCTCATCTTCGAGCCGGGTCCTCCTGCGGCGGCGGGCGGGAAGAACGGCGGCGGCGCCGCGCCGCTGCCGTGGCCGCTCGTCGCGCGCGGCGACCCGGCAGGCGGCGGCGGCCAGGACGGCGGCGAGTGGGGCGGCCCGACCTCGGCGACGCGCTATTCCGTGCAAATCGGCGCTGCTGCTGCTGCTGCTGCTGCTGCTGCTGCTGCTGCTGGCGGCGGCAACGACGCCGCCGCGCGGCTCGGGCGCGCGCTGCAGATGATGTCGTACAGCCAGACGCAGCGCGCGTCCGACGCCTTTGCCACGCGCGACGGCAAGGCGGGCTTCGAGCAGAGCGTGCGGCGCCCGCCCAACGCGACGGCGCCCTCGTTCTCGGCGCTGGCGCTCCCCGGAGAGGCCGGCGGGGCGCAGCTCGTGTCCCTTTGCTGCCGCACGGCCGGCTACCCGACGCCCCGCGAGGTCGATGCGTCGGCGCAGCTCGTGCTGACGACCGGTCTTCAGGCGGTCGCGGTGGTCGGGAGCGGCGAGGTCGTCGTGTGGGTGACGCGCGGGGTCGACGGCGGCGCCGCCGCGCCCTCGTCCCCCGTGGCCGGGGCGCGCGTCGCCCTCTGGCGCGCCGCCAACCCGTACGGCGGCGGCGGCAACACGAACGACGCGTCGTCGATCGTCGCGCGCGCGGCGGCGGCGCCGATCCAGGGCATGTCCTGCGTGACGGGCGCCGACGGCGCGTGCGCGATGCCCGCGGCGGCGCTGCGCAGGCCGAACGAGTACACGGACGTCTACGCGGTCGTGGCGACGTCGACGACGGCGACGGCGACGGGGGGCGGCGGCGGCGGCGACGCGATCGTCGTGCCGCGCCTGCCGCTGCCGCCGGGCCCCTACGGCGGCGCGTCCTCCGCCTCGGCGTCCTACCGCGGCGCCCTGGTGCTGGACCGCCGGCTCGTGCGCCCGGGCGAGGCGCTCAGGGTCGCGGCCTTTGCGCAGGGGGAGGGCGACGGCCCGATCGGCGCGGCGGCCGCGGTGGTGTCGCCCAACCCCTCGGCCGCCCAAGGCGACTACTCGGCCCCGCCGCTGCGCCTGCCCGGCGTCGCGTTCGACGCCGGGTTTGGGTCGGCGCACTTTTCCGTGCCGATCCCGGCCAACGCCACGCCGGGCACGTACTCGCTGGTCCTCCAGGCCGCAAACGCGGACGAGGGCAGGAGCGGCGGCGGCGGCGGCGGCGGCGGCGGCGGCAGCGGCAGCCGCAGGGCAAAGGTCGCGGCGTCGCCCGCGCTCGCTCCTCCTTCTTCTTCTTCTCCCGACGCGCGCCCCTTCATCGCGTCGGCCTCGTTCACGATCGCTGACCCCCGCCCGCCCACCGCCGACCTCCGCCTCGACGCCCCGGCGTGGGCCCCGCCCCGGGGGGCGTTCGACGTCGCGCTGCAGGCCACGTCCTACCTGGGGGGCGCGGCCGTCGCGGGCGCGCCCGTCGACGTCGCCTGGAGCGTCGCGTGGCCCGGCGGGGGCGGGGGGCCCCAGCCGTTTTACTTCGCCGCCGCCCCGTCGCCGCCTCCCTACCCCTCCTTGTCCTCGGGCTCCGCGCGCGCCTTGACCGACGCCCAGGGGGCGGCGAAAGTGCGGATCGACCTGAGCAAGGCGACCCCCCCGCCACCGCCGCCGCCGCCGCCCGCGCGAGGCGGCGCCGACCCGGCGGCCGGCGCTCTGCTCACCCTCACCGCGTCCTGGGTCGGCCCCACGCGCGAGCTCATCACGCGCGAGGCGACCGTGCGGCTCGAGACGGGGCCCTACCGCGTGCTGCTCGAGCGCACGGTCGACACGGACGTGCCCGGCGTGCCCTTTGGCGTCGCGGCCACGGCGCTCAGCAACGACGTGCGCGACGAGGGCGACGAGGGGGCGGGCGAGGGCGGCAGCAGCAGCAGCCCTGCGGCGTCGGCGTCGGGCGCGGCCGCGGGCGCCAAGATCGAGGTCTCCCTCGTGCCCGCGGGCAACAACGCCACCGCCCTCCTGGCGGCAAACGGCGGCGCCTGCACGCCCGCGCAGCTCGCGGACGTCGAGCGCCAGCGCTGCGGCTCGCTGCCGTCCCCCTCGGCGCCGCGGCAGTGCCAGCTCGCGCTCCCGTGCCCGGGGCGCTTCCTGCTGCGCGCGTGCGTCGTCGCGGCCGCCCCCGGCGCGCCCGCGCTGCCGGGGGGCGAGCCTTCGTGCACCGAGACGCCGCTGGGGCGCAACGCGAGCGAGTGGCGCGCGAGCCCGTGGTCGCGCCAGCCGGAGTTGAAGCTGCTGCCGGACCGGCGCGCGGTCGGCGGCGGCGGCGGCTCCGGCGGCCCCGCGTACGGCGAGGGGGAGACGGCCACGCTCGCCTTCCACAACCCCTACTGGGGCCCGGCCTCGGCGCTCGTCCTCTGGTCGGCGGCGGCGGCGGCGGCGGACGCGTCGCCGCCTTCTCGAGCTCCTCCGCCGATTCAGCGCCGCCTCATCGCGAGCGTGCCGCGCGGCGCCAACGCCGTGCGCATCCCCGTGACGCGCGAGTCGGGGTGCTACCCCTCCGGCTGCCGCGTCGCGGTCGTCCTCTCGGTCGGGCGGCCCACCGGCGCGGGGGCCGGGCCGCCGCCCCCGCCGCCGCCGCTGCCGCCCGTGCCCACGTCGCGCCTGTTCGACCCGCGCGCGCCGCACACCGAGGCGGCCACGGCCTTCCTGTCGGTGCGCGCGAGCGAGCCCTTGAGCGTCGAGCTGGGCGTCGAGCGCGGGGCGGACAGCGGCGGAGACGGCCGAGAAGCGACTCGCTCGGCCCCGGCCGCCTCGACGCCGCCGCCGCCGACGGTCGCCCCGCTGACCAACGACTCGGCCGTCGCCGTGCGCGTGTCGCTCCCCCGCTCGTCGTCGCCGTCGCCGTCTCCCGGCGGCGGCGCCCCCGCCCCCGTCGCCGGGGCCCAGGTCACCGTCCTCGCCGTCGACGCGGCCGTGCTCGACGCCCTGCCCTACGCGCTGCAGGACGTCGCCGCGGCCGTCCGGCCCGCGGTCGAGGCCTACCTCCAGGCCAGGGGCGTCAACGACGCGCGCGCCACGCGGCGGGCCGTCTCGGCCGTCTTTGACGCGCTGCGGCGCCGCCTGCTCGCGTCGCCCGCCGCCGACCCGTGGCTGCCGCTCGAGACGCGCGTGGTCCCCGGCGGCGGGTACTATGCGCCGCGGCCGTACGCAGCGGGCGGGGGCGCCTTCTCGCGCCCGCCGTCCTTCGGCCCCGGGGAGGCCGCGCCCGTCGACGTGCCCGACGCCGAGTACCTCGGCCGCTTCGCCGAGGCCGTCACGCTCATGCCCTCGGGCGGCGGCGGCGGCGGCTTTTTTGGCGGCGGCGAGAGCGACGCGAGCGCCGTCGCGGCCGACTACGCGCCCGCGCCCATGGTGGCCATGGCCGCCGCCGCGCCCCTGCCGCCGGGCGCCGTCGCCAAGCGCACGGGAGGCGGCGGCGGCGAGGAGGCGCGGCTGGCGGCCGGCGCCGCCTCGCCGGCGGCGGGCGGGGCCGGCACGGCGGCCGCGCTGCGCCTGGCGTCGGCCTTTGCCGCGACCCCTCTCTACTCGGTGGTCGAGACGGACGCGCAGGGACGCGCGCGCGTGCCCCTGCGCGCGCCCGCCAACGTCGGCACGTTTGTGCTGCGCGCGTACGCGGTCGCCCCGCCCTCGGCGCCGCGCGGGGGCGGCAGCAACGACGCCGACGCCGACGCCGCCGCTCGACCGAGGTACGGCGCGGCCGAGACGCGCTTCGTCGTCGCGCGGCCCGTGTCGCTCGTGCCGTCGCTCCCGCGGCTCGTGCGCGTGGGCGACGTGTTCGAGGCGGGCGTGCAGGTGTCCCTGCCGGCCGCGCGGGTGGGCGAGGACGAGACGCGCGTGCTCGTGACCGCGCAAGTCGTCGGCGCCCCTGCCCCTGCCGCCGCCGCCGCCGCCGCCGCTTCGCCGCCGCCGCCGCCGCCCCCCCTGGAGCTTCTGACGGCCGCCGGCGCCGAGGCCACCGCCGTCCTCGGCCCGGGCAAGCTGCAGTCCGAGGTGCGCTTCCGCTTCGCCGCGTCGGCCGTCGGCAACGGCTCGATCGTCTTTTCGGCCCGCCTGGCGTCGTCCGCCGACGCCGTCGCCGACCGCGCGCGGCTCGAGCTGCCCGTCGAGGGGCGGCAGGGGGAGGTGGTGGTCGCGACGTCGTTCGCCGTGCGGCCCGTCGCGCGCGGCAACGCCAGCGCCGCCGCCCCTGCGTCGTCCCGGGGGGAGGGGCTCGCCCTCCCGCGGGCCGACCCGGGCGCCGCCTCGAGCGTCGAGCTGTTCGCGGGCGTGGGGATGCTCCCGGCCGTGCGCGCGGCCTACCGCTCGGCGCTCGAGCAGCGCGCGGCCGAAGAGGCGGCGTCGGGGGGCGCGGCGACGGCGCCGACGGCCGTCGCGGCCGCGGCGATCCCCGGCTTTTTGGCAGCGTATCCGGGCGGCGGCGGCGGCGGCGCCAACGCGGCCGACGCCAAGGCCTCGGCCCGCGCCGCCGCCGACGCCGCGGGCGAGCTCACGGACGCGCGCGTCGGGCTCATGTACGTTTCGCCCGTGGCGCAGGCGCGGGCGTGGGGCGGCCCGGCCGTGGCGCCGACGCGGGCCGACGTCCCGCTCAACAGCTGGGGGGCGTGGGTGGTCGCGCGCGCGCGCGAGCGCGCCGCCGCTGCTGCGGCCGGGGGCGGGGGCGGCGGCGGCGGCGACGGCGACCGCGGTCTCGCGTCCCTCGCGGGCGCCACGACCGAGGCCTGGCGCGCCGCCCTCGCGCGCCAGATCGTCGCGGACGCCGAGCTCGCGCGCCGGCCGCCGCCCGGAGGCGGCGGCGGCGGCGGCCCCTACGCCGACCTCGAGGCCCTGTCGTGGGCGCGCCTCGCGCTCGGCGCGCGCTGGCAGCCCCCCGCGGGCAGCGCCGCCGCCGCCGACGACGTGGCGCGCGACCTGTCGATGTCGCGCCTGGCGGACGCGGCCAAGGCGGGAAACCTTTCGGCGGGGGCCGCGGCGCGCGCGGGCCTGGCGCTGGCGGGCGTCGACGGGTCCGGGAGCGGGAAGGAAGCAAAAGCCGGACCGGGCGAGGCGGCGGCGCTGGCCGCCGCGCGCGCCATCGCGCGCCGCCTGTACGGCCAGATCCGCGCGGCCGGGCGCACGGCCTACGTCCCCACCTCGCCCTCGTCCGCCTCGGCCGCCCCGCTCGCCGACCAGAGCCTCGCGCTGCGGCTGCTCGTCGCGCTCAACCAGACCGACCCGGCCGAGTACCCGCTCTCGCAAAAGCTGAGCGCCCACGTCGCCGCGGGGCCGCCGCGGTCGCCGCCGCCCTACGGCGCCCTGAGCGTGCCGCTGGGCGGGTGGGAGGCCGCGCTGCAGGCCGAGGCGCTCGCGGCGTACGACGCGGCGAGCGGGTCGGCGCGGCCCGAGCTCGTGCTCACGGCGACGGCGCTCGGCGGCGGCGGCGAGGGCCAGGGCGAAGACTCGCTGGTGCTGCTGCGCGCCGACTTTGGCGGCGCGGCGCCGTCGTCGTCGTCGCCGTCGTCGTCGTCGCCGCCGCCGCCCTCCTCCTCCTCCTCCTCCTCCTCCTCCTCCTCGGTCGCCGAGGCGTCCGTGCCCTGGTCCTCCCTGCCGGCCAACGCCTCGGCCCTGCGCTTCGTCGCCGAGGGCCCCCGCGGGGAGGCGTCCGTCGCGGCGACGCTGCGCTTCACGCCCGCCGACCTGCTGCCCTTCCCGACGTACCGCGGGCTGTGGGTGCAGCGCGCGGTCCAGGGGATTGTCCTCCTCGAGGAGGAGGGCGCGGCGGCGGCGGCAGGCGCCGGCGGCGGCGACGGCGGCGGCGGCGGCGGC
>Ga0315905_10008632_pt1 | contig 10312 bp, 11 predicted proteins | sample LakEriMetagenome_5_FD_203522 | JGI IMG/M metagenome (GOLD analysis project Ga0315905, IMG submission 203522) | Freshwater fungal communities from buoy surface, Lake Erie, Ohio, United States - Buoy 4 MA121 | ecosystem: Environmental > Aquatic > Freshwater > Lake | place: USA: Lake Erie, Ohio... | reverse complement strand
CTCTGCCTTTGAGATTATCTGCTCGTACTGCTGCTGCAGCTCGCACACCTTGTCCATCAGCACGACCCACTGCTTCATCACAACCTGCACAATGTCAGCTTCGTGGCGCACCAGCGGCAGAAGCGCGGCCTGCACAGCGGCAGAAGCGCGGTACGGGTCGTTTCGTGCTCGGCTGCACGGTCTTGAATGTCTCGCGCACGCCATAGCACACTTTCAGGCAGGCGACGCGCTAGGAGCGCGGCCTCAGTCAGGCGCGGCATCCCTGAGTTAAAATAGTTTACGAACTATTTTACGTAAAATAGTTCGTAAAATTCTCGTCTGTAGTAATTTTTCTGTAGTAATTTTGCCTGCTGAGGCTGCTGAGCGCTGCAGGTCGTTCATCAGCATACAAGGGCAAGATTTCTTCTTTCGAACCCCCGCCGCCCGCTATGGGCAGTATCGTGAGTTGCGCAACGCGTAACGAGGTCAAACAACAAACAGATGAACAACGACGTATGCACGCAGCGTATGCGGAGTACTTCTCCAAGCTTGAGCAAGGACTCAAGGGGGAGTTGCCTGGACAGGTTTTGCAAGCGCGATTACCACAGATCTTGCCCGCAGCGTATCGTCTCCAGCAAGGGGGCGCCCCCGGAACAAGCGCCTCGCACAGCGAAAGCCCGGCGAGTGTGGTTGGTCCTGGCGAGATTGACTTTCAGTGGGCCCGATTCAGCCCGAGAGACAAGACGGTGGCTGGTATGGACGTGGTGTTGTGTGCTCCAGAGAAGGCGGATGCTGATATTGAAAATGCGGATCAACTTGTGGGCAAGATGGCGGTAGTATACCGGGGAGAATGTACCTTCCAGAAGAAGACGGAACGCCTCATTGCAGCGGGGGCGCATGGTGTCATTATCATCAACACTGAAGACGATCTGTTCGAAGCTTTTCCGGCTGATCTGGGGTACTCTGCTGCTATACCGGTGGTGATGATCAAGGCGAAAGATGCAACAGCGCTGCTTGCGTCTGGCAATTCATCGTGTCTCGGCAAACCGCAACAACAAGCCGATGACCTTCTGTCAGACGAAGAAGGATATGAACCAAAAGGATGTGAACTCGAACTCCAGTGCGCGCTCCTGGTGCTCAGAAGGGAACTCATGTCCACCGAGAGGACTCGCCTCGAGTCCGCGCTGGGCAATAGCGATGTGGCAGCGGCAGCGGCTCACTCTGGCGTCCCGCGCGGGCGCGGGTGCGAGCGCTGGATGGCCTTCGAGTGTGCCCACACGGCTTTATTGAGCCGCCTTGACTTTGCCACCTTGGCCGAGCGGAGCAAGGCTTTGTATTTTGCAAAGGTCAACGATTTGATCAGGATCAGCCAGCCGCGTTTGCAGGGGGTTGAAATTGATGACGATGATGAAATTGATGACGATGAGCTTATGGCTGAACTTGCTATTTTACAGCCATTAGTACATTCGCTTAATTCGCTTAATTCGGCAACGGCTGCGCTCCTCCCGGCTCTCCCGAGAGCCCAAAGAGCCCAGTCACTCGCGGGCCGGCTGCGAGAGTATTTTTATAGCCCCAGGTCCCGAAGTCAAGCCCGAAGTCAAGCACAAGCACTGCTGAGTGCATGGTACAACGAGCACGCCCTAGCTGACATCGGCGAAGTTGACTGGGCAGAAGTTGACTGGGCAGAAGAACTGAGGCAGCATGAAGAAATACTGAGGCAGCTTGGTGCAACCATGCAGGACGATGACATCGTCCTGCTTGAAGAAGAACTGAGGCAGCTTCGTGCAACCATGCAGGACGATGACTCTCTTGAGAGAGAGAGGATCGCGCCGACATCAATCGTCGACCGGCTCCCGTGCCGAACATCCGCAGCCGGTCCAGACGAGGACGAGAAAGAGTGCGCCGTCTGCCTGTCGCAGTTCGAGAAAGGTGATCTGGTGCGGATGCTGCCCTGCCGGCACGAATTCCACGCAGACTGTATAGACAAGTGGCTGCTGGAGAAGGACAGCAGGTGCCCGTGCTGCAGGGTGGATGTGTGCGCGGGACAAGGTGCGGATGAAGCTCATGGATAAGATGGAAAAGTACCGCGAAAAGATTGTCGAGAACGAGATGAAGCTTGCCCGCGTCGAGCGCATGCTGGCGGTGGCAGACATCCTCTTCGCGCAGGGCGCGTCTGCGCAGGTGCCAGAGAGCGCGGTAGACGCCACCGACATGGGAATTGCCGAGGACATTGCCAAGCTGCGAATGATGTCACCTGAGGGCCTCAAGGTGAAGCGACTCTAGGCCACATACACGCGCAGGGTGGCACAGTGCAAGATGGATCTGCAGGAGAAAACGCAGGAGTATGAGGCGATGGCGCAGCAGAGTGCTGGCGCCCCCGATGGAGTATGATAAACACTCTCAATAAACTCTCTCCCCTTTGACCCGCGCTCCTCCCTTCTTTGCGAAGTAGGACCGTAGCCCCGGTGTCGTCATATTCCACCTGGAACTTCAGATATCCACCTTGTCCTGCTCCTCAAGTAGGCGCCTCACTAGCTTCTGACGAATAGGGTCCCACTTACTTTCAAGGACCCCCAACGTCTTCATGTTCTTGTTGAATGATTCAACATGAACCGATCCACACGTCCCCCATACAAACACAATTTGTTGTGCCTGCCACCCTTTGACTCGACCGACCGCTTGGAGGCCTGCTAGCAAGCTCTTATACTGGTCCTGAGCGGCTGCTGCCGCTCTCTCCACATAGTTACTGCCAGCGTCTTGCGTTCGTTTGAATTCGATGGTCAGAAATACTCTGTGTCCAATCCAACTCTCTTGATACTGCTCTTCTGATACTGACGATTCCTCACTTCCTCCCTTCCACGGGATTCTCATTTCCTCCTCTTTCGCTGCTTCCCACAATTTCATCCTTCGAGCAAAACTGTGTACACTGTTCTTGATCCCAGAGTGTACCCAGCCCAGGCCTGCTATCATAGCCGTCTCAGCCGTCAGGGGCCGGCTGAGATGCCTGGGGCCGGGTGAGATGATGATGATGATCCTTTTATTGTCCTGAGGGGCCGGGTGAGATTCAGTTGAGTCTCAGACTCTCAGTCCCTCAGACCATCACTAAGAGACTTCACTACAATCATAGTGACTTCAATAAAACAAAAAATCGGGCCTCCTGGGATACAGTCATAGTGACTTCAAGCGAAATCACGGCTCGGGAGCCCCAGCAAAACCCAGTGCTTGTCTTTTCCATGACCCTCATGCAAAAGAGAGTGCGTCCATGAGGTTGGCCAAGAGAGCCTGGGACTCAACCTAGTTTTCTCACTAGGGCCTGGGACTCAACCTAGTTTTCGCTGACCTGTGCTTCTTCGGGCGCTGACAGTGCTGCTGCCGCCGCGGCAGCTATCAATGTTTCCTCAGCTTCCTTTGTGGCTTCCACCAGTCTCTCAGCCGCAAGCGCTGCTGCATCCACCAGTTTCTTGGCCGCATCCTCTGCTGCCTGCTGCACCCTCGGACTATCAAGCATGTGCACCAGCGGTCCCTCCTTCATCCCGGGCCGTAGCTTCTTTTGGGATGACATTCTCGCTGCCCCACGTCGATGCTTTGCACTTTGTAGATTCCACTTCGCGGTAACGTAATCATCCGCAAGGACCAGAGGGCGATCCAGGAAGATGAATGCAGCCCACGTCGGAGGTCCTGGCCAGGGTTTCCCCTGCTCGATCCTATCCGGGACTCTTTGGAGTCAAGGGATCTCTGCTGTCGCTCGTGTTTCGGACCGAGACTTATGATGACAACCCCCTTGGTTGGCTAGCGCACGGGCGCATTGCGGGCGGACGCGAGTTGTTGGGTCAGGCGACACACATGTTTCAGAGGCATGCCGCCCAACGGGCGGACGGGTTTAATGAACCAAACAAAACGGTAAAATAAATTTTACCTACATGGATCAAATTCCGTACTCTGAGGGTTTACGTCATTGCTGCCCTCCAGATCATATATCACACATAACATAGATTATGATCTCTAAATAAATGGCGTAGACCATCTGGTAGCGAAAAGAAAGTTGATCCAGCCACGGAGACATGAAAGAGAGAGAACTTCATTGAAACACAAAAAAACAAACAGAGAAACAGCCCTCCAGGCGTAGAGCACTCCATGCAGATAGCCATCCAGATAAGATGTCCCTGTACGCTCCCAAGAAACAAAACACACAAAGATATGGAGGCAAAGCAAGACAGACTCAAACGTCTTCGTCGTCGGTAGATTCATATCCCATACGCATGAGGTTCTCGGCAGCTTCAGCGATAGCGATGTGATCGTGTTCATCTTGATAATCCGTACAGCCAGCGTCGAACAGAAGGGGACCACGTTGTTGCGGTAAAGCACAGAGGCGAAGACACGAGTTTCCTCAGGCATGCCACGATCGCTCCAAATGAGCTCGCGTTAGGTAAGGGCCTCCTGATCCTGGGCAGTGAAGGAGGGATAGTCGTGACAAGACGCGACGAGCAGGGCTACCAGAACGACTTCCGGCGCGACTCGATGTGCGTGAGGAGGGGCCCGGCGTGCTTCTGCGGGTGTCACAGCAGCGAGGACATCGATGGGTGCAAGCAGAGTCGTTCAGAGCACTCGAGTGTAAGTGCGTTACCGACATCGACGTGAGTGAGAAGCTCCTTGTAGGCTTTCTGGTGGCCAGATGCGTCCGAGAGGTAGAGGCCCATTAAGGTGACGAGGGCGAAGACTTTGGAATGGACAGGTTGGGCATGTGTCCGAGTTGAGAGACGCTTGTATTGATGGAAGCAATGTAGTCCGTGCAGGCGGCTGTGGAGTCGTCCTTGAAGCCAAGACACATCTTGAGGCCGCGGGTGAGGAGCTTGTTCGCGATCGAAGCACCTGTCAAGGGGTACAGGATAAAGATTTCTTCCCAGGCAGTGGTGCCACAATTAAGCGAACAGGGGCGCACACGCACGAAGACTTGGTGGAGCGACACAAAGTTCTGCGTTTTGTGCTTAAGATTAAGAAGCTTCCGGAACCAGTGCTGGAGTACGGCTTCCTTTGGTACTTTTGTAGATTTTCGAGGCCTTGCTGTAGCTGGCGAGCCAGTCGAGGCGCATCTGAGTATTCAGCTCTTTGTCTTCCTCAGATAAAGAGACCCAGTCCGTTGGACGACGGAAAGGTTAAGCCACATGTACGCTGGGCCCAGTTCTTCCAAGAGGGTTTCCCGAAGGATGAGAAGGTCACCAGCGTCCTTCACGGGCCGACAGGCATTAAACACGGCGAGGAGCACGGCGACTTCGAAAAACTTCACACCAAAGGAGTCCGGCGGTTGCAGAACAGTGATGATGATCGTCCTTTTATTGTCCTTACAGAAACAAAAACTAGCAACTGCTATATACCTGTTTGGGCTCAGTACTCTCCTCTCCGGACCAGGGTTGAAGCACATGCGAATACGCTCTCACCATGACCTCACTGGTACACTGGTGACTCCCCTACTCCTAGGAAGTACTTGGTGGATTACTAAGTCTCCTACCTGCCTACCCCTCTCAGTGTCCATTTGTACAAATGACCAACACTGATGTCGCATTCCCACCCCACTGTAGATCATGCTCGACCAAAAGGAGCACGCCTGGATGGCTTTGTACGCGAACGACCGTGACGTTCTCGAGACCTTGCTCTACCGCCGACTTAAGACACTGTGGCATGACAACACCGACGCCCTCGCCATCTTCTCCAAACATCGTGCCGGCACCGAATTGTGTGGCCAGAAGGTATGGGAGGCTCTGCTTACTGCGTTCCCGCTTAACCACAAGCGCATGCAGACTGTCCTGCTTGCGAAAGAATTTAGCAGCCTCATGGCCTGGGATGGCCACTCCAAGGCCGACGTCGATTGCCATTTCAGCAATGTCAGCGACAATCTGGAAATGCTGACATTTCTCGGTCGCGACATCGACATTACTGACGTCTTCAAGGCCGTCATCCTGGCTACTCTTCAGTCCTCTAAGACTAAGGCCCTCACCAAGGCCTACTCCATGATCCTGGACAACCTTGAAGATTCACACGACCTTACCTTCGAGATGATTCACCGAGCGTGTGTCCGCAAGCTCCGCCGCCGTCACGACCGCGGTGCTGATCGTAGCCCGGAGCGTCGCCCTGGCACCCCGCATCGCGCCTCCAAGGACAAGGCCCCCCGCAACTTGCGCTCCAAGGGCCTCTTGCGTGCTGATTCCGGTGATGTCTCTGCTTTCCTTAGCAACCTCCTCACCGCTCGTGGTATCAAGCCTACGGGGGTTCTCAGGGCCGCTGGCCTTGATCCCAACAACCTGCACGACGCATTCGCCGTTCGAGCTCTGTTCCAGGCCGCCGAACCTTACGTGCCTGAGACGATCGCCACCGACACCGACACCGACGGCACGGACCGCTGGTCCGACTCTCAAGCGTCCTCTGCCTCTGCTGATGATTAAGTTTAGCTTTTTTCTCTATATGTTTATTGTGGGAAGCGTACAGGGATTGTTTTCATGATTTTTCTTTCTCTTTACGTTTTTTCTTGAGGTTTCTCACGTGGAGGGCTCGTCACTCACAACCTCTCTTCGCTACCAGACGTTTCTTTTTTTGTAATCAGCGAGCCTCTGCAAGACTAGTGATTAGGAGGGCAGTTGAAATTGAAAGTCTTCAGCTCACTTTGTGGTACCTTTAGTTTGGTTTATCGTGACTTTTCACGATGTGCCTTTTCAGTAAAGCTTTACCTCGACTACGTAATGCTCCTTGCATCCCCCCCAGCGTCCCCACTAGCCTCTGGCCCCTAGATGCCCCAGGGGTACGCGCTTTAGCTGGGGACAGTGAAGGACATGTGCTATGAGGTACGACGAGCCGAGGCTTGTGTGGACTAGTCTGCCCATCACACACAAAGTCCCTGGTTGCGGGAATGTGAAGAATGTGCATGTCACGTTTTGAAATTCGCGGCCTGTCATGATCGGTTTGTATATTCTGCCGTGGCAGGATATGAAATGGTGCCAGAATAATGGTTCCTTGTTAATCGGGGTCTGGGAGTCCGGGTATGTGTCGTCCGGTTTTGCAGTTGTTGACTGGAGCAAGGAGTCACCGTCTATGTGGTCTTGTTGGGACTCTGTGTCGAGGTCGAAGACAAGTTTGGACCATGGTCCTGGTGGGCTGGCCCTTTGGACTTTGGAGCAGGTATTTCGCAGTAACGTAGTCATCCACAGGGCCCATAAAGCGATTCAAGGAGATGACTGCCGCTCACGTCGGAGGTCATGGCTGAAGTTTCCCTGGCTCTCTCCTATCTGGAACTCTTTCAAGTTACGGGGCCTCTACCGTCGCTCGTACTTCGGACCGAGGACATGTGGTGGAGGCATAACCAATGTCATCGAAGTGATCGGGGCTCTCAATCAGGGTTTCCCCTTCTCACCCCTATTGCCCCATTTCAGGGGTTTGCAAGACGGTGTGGAATACAAGTTTTTAGATTGAATTCCACCCCGTCTGTTAGTGTGGAATAGTCCCCGGTGTGAGGGAGGGCTCCCCGCTGGGGATAACCGGGGGAATTGGAACGTGACGTGGTTACAGACGGACGTGGGACCGGGACTCGGCGTGTATTCCCGAGGCTGAGGAAACGGAGCTAACCGTGTACCCCGGGCTGAAGAGACGCGAGTTGGAAAGAAGGAGGTTCCATAGAGAGCGAAGTACGTAGGACTTAGTACCAAAGTTACTACCAAGGAGGGTTGGAGACTGAGGGTTGCTAGGAACTGAAAAGGTTGGGTTTCGCGAGACCTTCAAGAAGGGAATTGTAGTGGTCGGTATTTAGGAAAAACCCAAGCTTCTAAAGACTTCTAAAGAGCTTGGTCAGGTCAGGAACGTACTTGTGTGGTAGGATGTAGCGGGTGGAGCGCAACTGTGGTGTGTGTGTATAATACAGCGATGATGCCAATGCGTGCATGTTGACCGAGAGAAGTCCGAATGCTCCCGGCGCATGCCGCACCAACAGGGTTTCCTGCGGGAACAGGCTTTGTGGTACGTGAAACGAGTACGTGAGTCGTCGAGGCGCTCCGCCTTGCACGCTCTAACACCGTCACCAGTAACGGAAGATCGCAATGTAGATTTGTGATGGTCAGGGTTTCCCCTTCTCACCCGTACGATGCAGGTAGGGACCTAGTAACCAGGAGTCATTCAGTAAGATGTTCCTCAATACAAGTTCCAGAGTTATCATACTCAGACTCATACTCGGGACCTCCTCAGCCTTTTATTACTAGATTCCCCGGCGAAGACCTATGATGGTCCCGCGTGGAGATCACTGAATGATGAGGTTCGTGCAGTCCTATGCACGCCGAGGACTGCACGCCACGCACACGCACACGCATACCCGCACACGCCCACCCTCTTACGCATGCGTACGCACACTTGCAGCTCGTTCAAGCAGGCAGACCAAGATAGGGTGGGGGGGGGGGATTGTCCCTGCAGACTTTGTCCAGTGAGGAACGTCTGAGACACGCACCATTCCTGTCAAATTTCCTGACAGTCCTCGACCAGTGAGAAACGTCGTCAGATGCGCATCATTCCTGAAAGTCCTGGTAACACACAGTATTAGTCGAAGTTTCCCCCTCCCCCCGCAGCGCACGTCAGCCAGCCCCGCCGCCGTCCCCGCTGCCGCCAGCCCCGCGCCACACGCACACCCAGTCACGCCCAAGCGGTTGCGCAATCAAACGCCACATGCGCACGCAGCATGCGGGTCGCAGAATACTCTGGAAGAGTCTTGCTGTCGGACGCGCCGCCGCCACAGCGCGAAGCACAGACTCCTGCGTCCGCCGGCCGCACATGACAGGTGGGCGCGAGGGCGCGGACGGCGAGATAGGCCAGAGCAGCCCAGTCGGCCACCTCCTCAGGGATCCCTGACGGGTTTCTGAGCAAGCCTGAGCACACTCCAGCCAGCCCCGCCGCCGTCCCCGCGGCCGCCGGCCCTGCGCCACACGCACACCCAGTCGCTCCCAAGCAGTTGCGCAATCAAACGCCACATGCGAGTCGCGGCCTAGGCTGGCGAATACATGAAAGTGTAGAGGATACTAAATTGAGTACCAATAAACAACACTCTCTCTCTCGCACGCAGCATGCGGGTCGTGGAATACTCTGGAAACGTCTTGCTGTCGGACGCCCTGGAGGACGCTCGGCGATGGTCCGCAGCGTCCGCGCGCAGCGAAGCCGAGCCGAGGACACGCACCGCAGTCCGGCCATTGGCGAACTGCACAGTCATGGTGCCACGCAACCCTGCATTCAGGCAAAAAGCACCAGTCATCCGAGGGGGTGTGTGGGGCGAAGCCCCACGATTTTTTTTTATTGTTTTCCTGTAAAAATCACCTGATTCAAGTGAACGACAGTCAAATAAAACTCGAGAAAAAGACAATGAAACTACGTAAATAGTGTTAAAACACACAGGGATGATATCTGTATGGTGTGTAGATATCTACTTTGGCAGACGCTCACTCACATCGAGATCTCAATTCGTTGTCATCATCTGATGAAAGAACAAACCTCTTCCGTCCCACACCCTCAAGCTGACGCAACCCCGCTCTGCGCATGCGTCTTCCCAAGCGCACTGCCGACTCAAGCTCTGGAGGGATCACTTCCTGCAGGTTGAAGTCAGCGCCACGCAATTCACTCGAGTTGATAATAATTGGCGCAGGAGGCGGAGAGTCGTCAGCGTCCTTGGTTGGGTCCCACTCCTCAAATGTAAGACCTGAAGCATCCTCAACTACTCGGCTAAGCCACCTCTTGACCCTGAACACACACAAACACGCACACACACACACACACACACACACACACACACACACACACACCATACATACTTACATATACAGGTGGTAGAGGCTACCGGTCAAGTTGACACCTCATCTTCACAGCATCAATGAATGCATTCAATGGTGCCTCACAAGGTGTATGTGTGTGTGTGCATGTGAGAGCCCATTGTGGTGTTGCGGCGGCTCTGTACGCGTGTTGCCTCACTTCTGTGTTTAGTAAGGGTCCAATCATTAACGTTCTCGATGTCATCCTCCTCCTCCTCCTGAGCCTCGATGCGCTCTCTCTTAGGCTGTAACTGAGCCTTCAGTCGTTGCACCTCCTCCTGCGCTTTTTCAACCAACTCTTGGAGCTCCAGTGCCTCCTTGTTGATTTTATCAGCACATTCCTTGACATTTTTCCACTCCAGAGTTGCCTTCTGCAGACTTTTTGTGGCTTGTGAGAGATCCATCATTGTGTGCAACACGTCTGGAGCACCAGCCAATGAAGCATCCTGTGCCATTCTTTGACCTTCTAATGCTTTGCATGCTGTAATGCACTTCGAGCCGTGCCCAAG
>Ga0315905_10008631_pt1 | contig 10313 bp, 9 predicted proteins | sample LakEriMetagenome_5_FD_203522 | JGI IMG/M metagenome (GOLD analysis project Ga0315905, IMG submission 203522) | Freshwater fungal communities from buoy surface, Lake Erie, Ohio, United States - Buoy 4 MA121 | ecosystem: Environmental > Aquatic > Freshwater > Lake | place: USA: Lake Erie, Ohio... | reverse complement strand
ACTGTCACTACTGGCAGATGCTTCTCACCAATGTCGCCAAGCACTTGCAGATAGCCAGGAGCGCAGGGCAGGCACAGTGTTGCCAGCGCGGAGTCTGACGCCGCCAAGCACTGTGGCAGGCTGCAGCGCCCGCCCTGGTACAAGCCTGAGATCACGTGAGCCCGCCGATGGACGGCACTCATCTCTGCCACCTCTGAGGCAGGCAGTGAGCGTGCTGAGCCTGGGACACCCACGACCAGACACTCGCACAGCCGGCCTGCTGCCTCGCTGCTGCTGCACGTCGTGCTTGCCCGCGCAGCGTCGCTAAGATTGAGACGAACGGCCATGGCACCGCCCTGCATGCCCTGCACGGGAGCGCCCATGCAGCCCTCGCAGCACGCCGAAGCTGGGGCCACCGACGAGAACAGCGCGGCACCCGTCTCGGCGACAGAACGTGGGCGCTGAGGCATACTGACAAGCACCGCCACGGCGACCGCGCCGGCGACGAGCGCGGCTGCGGACGCAGCGACCCGCGCCAACCCGTTGCCGCTGGCGCGCTTCGTGGCCCGCACCAGTTGCAACTGGCACGACCCGTGGACCTGCGGGGGTGGTTCAGCCATCGCGGCGCGCGGCGTCCGTTCGAGCGTGTGTGCAGAACAGATCTAGAAGACCACCACACGCCCCGTGTGCTGTGCCATCGCGGCCATTCGTGTGTGCATTTATTGCCCGCTTCAATGCTAAATCCAGCAAGGGTACGAGGTGTTCACATCCAGAGCGCTTCTAAAGTTGGGGTTCGGCACGTCTCTCGCTTGGATGGTCCCTTTTGCAGCCTAGAAGGGTCGTCGTGCGCTTCTAGCCACGTGGGTTCGATTGTTATCACTGATTCCCGCTTGAGAGCGGGCCCGCGTATTAGGTACGCCCGGTCCCGGAGCTTGAAGATGCAGAGGCTGGCGCCGGCGGACCTGCAGCGGGTGCTCCGGCAGCTGCGCGACGACGACGTGTCGCGCCCGCCGAGTGCGGGGTGGACGTGCCGCGACTGCGGGATCGATGGGGAGTACCGGACCCGGGATGCCTCAAAGTGTGCAGCGTACCTGGGGTCCCGATACGAACGGGGGCTGCACGGCGCGTGTGTCGCGTGCGAAAGGCCGGAGGAGGAGCACCACTACGCGACGCGGTCCTGTTTCCGGTACCTGTCCACGTGCAGCGGCCCAACGATGTGCAAAACCTGCGGGCGTCCTGAGAAGTTGCACATCGGGAAGCAAAAGTACTGCTATGGGCGCCATTTCTTCTCTTACTGCTGCCTCTGTCACGCTCATCGGTACCAGAGCGACCCCTTGTGCGAACAATGCACCAAGCGCTGGACTTATCTGCGCGAGTTCGAGACGGCGCAAGCACAGGACGACGGAGTTGAGGGCAGTGACATCGTCAATTTCCTCAAGCGCATGCAGACGAGCCGGTACCCGTCGGAGCTCGGCGATGACGACGTCGGCAAGCCCATCCCTGACTGGTGGTGCGATGGGCGCCAGTTCTATCGGGACCCACAATCCAAGTTTTCGGAAGATGAGTTTGTTGGTGAGCACGCCGTCCCAGGTTGCATCGCTGGTTTGGCATGTGCGAACGCCAGCACGTGCTCGCATCTTGACTCCTCACATTACACCACATGCATGCACACGCACATGGATCGGATCGCACGCGCGCAGTGGCTTTCCGTTCAAATGGCTCTAGACAGTTTGGGCGCATCACAAGCGACCATGGCGATGGCAACTTCGATATCCTGGTGAGCCGCTCCGGAGGCCAGAGCGGCAAAGGGCAGTGCCGCACAGACGCTGCTGAAGACATTGGGAAGATAGCGCGCACAACGGTTGGCTGGGCGTTTCGGCAGCGCTTTGATGTGCTTGCGGCGAGAGCGCTCCTCCAGTCCTCCGACGGCATAAAATTCCTCGTGTCGTTGGTCAAACAAGGCAACTTCCCGTCTTCTTGTTCTGACCACACGGGGGTTTCTTCTTTTTTCGATAGTAGCGGGAAGTTGAAACTCGATGTCAGCATGCAGTCTGGTGAAAACAGTGGACGTGGAGAATGGCCTGATGCGGGCTGTCGTCGCAACGTCCCGAACCTACTGAACATGCGGATTATCGCGTCCGGTCTCTCCAGTCTATATGGTATTCTCGTGGCACTAGACGTGTCTGGGCACACGAATCTCGAACGGATTCCGGTAAAGGAGCTGGTTGCCATCAAATCTTTACAATTCTTAGGCTGCTGTCGTTGTCGTCGTCTTGTTTCTCCGCCCACGGGAATCGCCGAACAAGGGGGGTTCGCTGTCATGGACTACCTGCGCCTCGCGAGGCCAGAAGAAGGTGGCATGTTCAGCAATACGATCGAACTCATTCTTGTTGGGCGGTCTGAAACCGGGAAAACCTCGGTTATCAGATCGTTGCAGCAAGGCAAGTCAGAAAAAATCGAGGAGGACCGACGCACGGTTGGCATCGACCTGCTCAGATGGGATTTAAGCGATATTCCAAACGCTCTGGGCCTGAAATTCAATGTCAGAGATCTGGCTGGGGAAGCCATCTACAGACTGTCACACCAGTACTTCATGGTGAAGAAGGCGCTCTTCGTTCTCGTCTGGCGCGTCATACCCAAAATTTCTGGTAACCTGCACCCCTTCGAAGAGGAAGTCTATGCTATGGTGACTGAGTGGTTAGAGACTGTGCAGCTCCGGGTTCCCGGTGCTAGGATTCTTATTGTGGCCACGCATATCGACTGCGCTCATGAGTCGGAGGTAGACCGGCAGTGTAAACGGGTAAAAGCCTTGATCCGTGATAAAGTTGAGGAACTCAAGGAGGACGAACTGGTAAGTGGTATCCCGGCGCCAATTGTATGGAAGCATGGCGACAGTCTCCGAGTAAATTGCGTCGACGGGACAGGAGTAGAGGAACTGCGACTTCAATTGATCGAAATGGCGCACGATCTTCCATGGTGGCAAGAAGGCATTCCGGGATGCTACTTAAATCTAAAGAATGTGTTGCGCTTGCCAACGGACGCGACTTTCACTGCTTCTCGACGTGAAAGCGCGGATGACAGGCGGGATCGCACATGGCTTTCCTGGACTGATTACGTTGCGATTGCAAGTGGATGCGGAGTCGTCGGCAACCATTTGGAGATTGCAACAAGGTCATTGCATGACGATGCAACCCTCGCATTTTTTGGCCAATTTCCTAAGAGCGAGGCCGACCATCAGCAGGTTGCTTACTATGCATCCATCTTCTTTATGCTAAGTTCGCACAAACACCCTCAGTCTCTCTCTCTCTGGCCACGCATCCATCCTCTTCACGCTAAGTTCTCTTCTTTATGTCCTGTGCGCTGCACCTTCAGGTTCGCGATTTCGTCTACATAGACCCTAAGTGGATCATTGATGCATTCAAGGGCTTGATTCGGCCTAACCGGAACTCTCTGCTCGCCTTCTTCGTTTCCGACAAGGTAACTCTCAGCGATGACGAGCGGAATAGTTGGCTGGTTCGAATTCGGAGGCTCACAGCATTTGGGATTTTGCACAAAGAGCTTATTCCCTTCTTGTGGCCGGGTGGTCTAGAGGGCCTAAGTCAAACGTATTGGATGTGGGTTCGCTCGCAGAAAGAGGGAGATCTCTGGCCTCGACCCGTCGCTTCTGATCAAAAAGATTACGATAGGGTGCTTGAGTTCCTCGAAAGCAGCGATATGTTAAACCCCGTGAACGAGTTCGAGTACGTTGCTCCTGCGCTGTTGGCAGGACCCAACAGTCACATTCTCGACCCTCGAGCATTTGAGCCCCCGCTGGGCGATACGGTCCGAAAATCCATTTCGGTGGCTTGCCTGCCAGATGGCTTTTTCAACAAGCTACTTGTCAAATTACGACGGCGTAACAATCATATGGACTTTTCAGCGTTTGGCGCGGCGCTGTACAGAAGTGGGCTAAAGACTCAGGTGTTCTTGACTCACAGCAACATTGAGACACATGCCGCTATTCGGAAGCGATCAAGAGTAACATTGCACATGTTTACAACGACCAAGAAACAGATGGAAGAAATCATGCAGTACTTGGGAGAGCTCTTCAAATTCTTCCCCGGCATGTATGGCATTAACAAGGATGGAACAGTCTACACTCTGGAAGCTCATAGCGTCTGGAAATTTACAGATTTTTTGTCGGGCAGAGCGAACGCTTCCAAACACGGTGATGGACCAACCCAGGTGACAATTCTTCAGGCAGCCTCTGTTGACGTGGGTGACGTGGTTGAGATTCGCGAATTACGGGTACTTGACGAGGAGGAAAATTCGGCCAAAACCAGGTGGAAGTTGCCGGTCGGGGCTTCTGGCCTGCGCTTTGAAGCTGTGTCCACTAGCAAGGACGATAGCTTAATTTATTTGAAACCCCCAGACCAGATACGGGATGCCATGTCGAGGCAATTCAAGCAGGAGCTTCAAGATCAAATGGAAAAAAAGCAGAAGCAAGATCAGATACTAAAAATGCTAACAGGGCGAATCGAGAATGCCAAAGGAGACATAGACGCGCTCAAGCTACAGATCACTAGATTAAAAACTGGGAGTCTTTTACTACCCAAGGCAAACCTGTCTGCGAGAGTCGTCCTTCCGAATACACACCTGAATCAAGGTCCTGCTGACAGAAAAATATTGTACCTGTACCCTTGTACTCAAATGTCTGTGTGCTTTCCTTGCATGCTGCGCCGGTGTCTGACGCTTGCACCTTGCTTTGACACACAAACACAGGGGACGTGATCATGCTCTCAGACAGTGCCGTCACTCCGTTTTTGCTAGGAAAAGAACTTTCAGGCAAAGGCAGGGTACAGTTCAAGAACAAGCTGATACCTGATCTCAAACTCAAAACAAGCTGGCCAGCAGACAACAAGTTCATGGTCGTCAAAAGTGACAGTGAGGACGATATTTCTCTGCAACTACCAGCTGCTATGAGAGACACCCTGTCCGAGCTCGTCCAAGCCGAGTGTGACCTTCAAACAGAGACCTGGCAGCAGAGACCTGGCAGCAAAGAGATGGAACCTTCCGCATTAATCAAGCTTCTCCAGCCCTTCCGACGTCATATTGAAAAAATCCGCAAGGGCATTCTCACGTGTCCCCGCAACGCTATTGTGGGCAAGGAGATTTTCGAACACGAAAACCTCAGACAAGGTCGTAACCCTCCCGTTATCCTCCCATTAAGGGTGGACTTAAACCCCGGGTCCGAAATTTTGGAAGAAAAAAAATTTCGGTAATTCCGACCGGTGCAAACGGGAATATCGGCAATACCGGACCTGGCTTGAGCTGGGAAGTGGGGTGGGGGGAGGGAGGCCGATAGGGGTGGGCCGTTTGGGGAACCGGGCCTCGGGGAGTGCCGCCGCTTGGCAGGCATCTCCAGCAGGTCACCCTCTTCAACATATGATACCTCGGTATGTACCGGACGCACCCCCGCCCCGCAAGAGCTGCATTACTTCCCCGTCACCCTCTTCACCCACCAAAACGCAGCGCATGGCATTGTTGCCGTGCTTGCGCGGGTCTAGCGGGGCGGGGTTGCGTCTGGTACATACCGAGGCATCATATGTTGAAGAGGGTGACCTGCTGGAGATGCCTGCCAAGCGGCGGCACTCCCCGAGGCCCGGTTCCCCAAACGGCCCACCCCTATTGGCCTCCCTCCCCCACCCCACTTCCCAGGCTCAACCCAGGCCCAGTATTGACGATATTCCCGTTTGCACCGGTCGGAATTACCGAAATTTTTTTTCTTCCAAATTTTCGGACCCGAGGTTTAGGTCCCCCTTAAACCTTCATGCTGTCCAGTATTCCATCCTCCCTGAAAATTCCCCACTGCGCAGGTGAAACTCCCTGAAAATTCCCCACTGCGCAGGTGAAATAGTGCTCCTTTCGCAAGGTGCGGTCACATCTTTGCTCTTGGGGCAGAATCTCATCAGCAGAAGTAACGATGAGTCATCTGAGCTGAATGGATTCAAGACTCGCTTACCGTTTGAGATAAAGCTGCGAAGTTCTCCTGTAAACAGATTCGAGGTTGCGAGAAATGAATATTTTTCCTCCAGCTCTCTGCAAGAGGTGATGATCAAGCTAGAAGATTCCATACGGGACACGGTGGTAAACCTGTTCCAACAAGAACTCGAGAGGGAAAGAGACGAACTGAAGCGCAGGGAGTCTGAGTATGCTGTTCTTGAAAAAGAGCTTGCAGCTCATGCCCTGGATATTCAGCAGACACGACATAATATCGAGAAGGTGAAAGACGTCAGCCTGCCTATTCCAAGGAGTGGTGAGTTTTTATTTCAAGAACTCGGGAGCGACACGGTGCACAGGGGGCGAGTGGAGCTTTCAAATGCCGAGGAAAAGCAAACAGTCTCAAAGAGAATAATGGAAATGATAATGAAAGGTGATAAGGCGACCAGCTGGCTCCAACAGGACGAAGTGCTCACAATCGATGTTTCGGACCCTCAAAGTACCACAGAGTGGGGTCAGAAAGGTGTGTACACATTTGGTTTGATGTGATTCGTGTCACAAGACAGTCATCATATCGACGGTATCCTGTCCCTGACTTAGATTGTTGTTTTTGTCGCTGTGCTGCTGCGGCCGCGAAAGACACGGACCACATGCGGGTGGTTATCGTCTGCATTGATCGATATATATCGAAGGACGAAAAGACCTTGCAGAAGTTTCGAGCGGCCGCCAAGGCAGGACTCATTGTCCTCCCGGTTGTCTGCCCGGTACGCTTTCCCTCTTTTCCCTCTATGCATGCGCGCAGTGCGATGCCGTATGAAGGGAAGATGTGATACCTGGGCAGGGCTATGCGATCCAGGACCACGGTGGTTGGTGGCCTGTGAATATGCCAGAGCTGGAAGAGTATTTGCGGCTTGTTGATTTGCGGGAACTGCTGTCAGAGGACATTTCGGCGCGAGACAAATGCCAGAAAATAGCCAAAGAACAACTGCTTTCGCACACAAAGACAGCCCTGGCTGCGTGGCGAGGCAAGCCGCCAGATCCGAGCATATTTGCCAAGTCTGCCGATCGCTTGGTGTGCGCGCAGTGTTACGCCGTGAATGTTGAAGACCCGCACATATTTAGCAAGGCTGCTTCCGTGGAGAAACTCAAGAATGCAATGCTGCAGAGAGCCAGCAGCAATGAGTCTGACTCTAATTCTTCTGACAAGCTTCTGCGGAGCCGGCTGGATAAATCAGGATCTATGCAGGAGTTCTGTAATCACGCACACAAAATCCGCCTTGAGGACTTGCTATCGCGCGATGCTGTTCTGGAGGCGGTGCCGTGTCCTTCTTGTTTACAGCGCGAAAACGTGCCGCCCTTCTGCTTCGACCGACGAGAGTGTCTTCTCTCCTTCCGTGCAGAAGCCTTGAAGAAATCTCGAGCGGTGACAGTAGACTGCCCCTCGTGTGAGAAGATGGGTCGGACACACAAATTTCCCATCGTCGACATTGTGGTCCCGGACGTCTATATGAGCTTCCATTGGGGCGTTTTGAACCAGAAAACTTCCACGTATAGCACTCAGGAGCTTGTCGATTCTCTGCAGCAGGCCATTGAGCACGGTGCCGACGTTTGTACATGGTATGACGTGTGTCCAAAACCCAGCAAAGAAATGTACCAGGGCGTGGCCAAGAGCATAGTGGTGATCATCTTCTTCTCTGACGCGTACTGCGGGTCGCCACGGTGCATCTCCGAGTTCCTGCATACCGTCAACAACTGCAAGTACATTATCCCTGTTTTAGTGCCCGGCAATGACGACGCAGGCTGGACCGGCCCAGGCGCTGAAGACAAGGAATGGTGGCAGCACACAACTAAATGCTCGTCGTGCCAAGACCCACGCACGGGGAAACGTTTCTCATGGGCACCTCTCGCCCAGTTTCCCCCCATCGACATGCGCGTCAAGGTCAAGGGACGCGCCGGCGCCCAAGAGATCAAACGCGTGCGGGAAGGAGCTGTCATGGAGATTGTCAAGCGGATCCAGTCTCGCTTCCACAGTGGCGAGCACGTTCAACAGATGCAGCGCATGTACACATTTTGGAAGAAAGCAGCGCTCTTTGATTCCTTTGAAGCAGCTCGCAACGATACTGTCAAATTGAAGCTGGAGGCCGCCGCCTTGTTCGAAAAGCTCGATGTTGACAAGGACGGCTGCATTGACAGGTCTGAGATTCTCAAGGGCTTCCCGCAACTCGATGAAAAAACGGCAGAAATCCTGATCGCGGAAGTAGACACCGACGGCGACGGTAATGCACGCACGCATGCATGCATGCATGCATTCATACACACATGCATACACATAAATACATGCATACGCGTACACAGACGCACACACAAATACATACACGTAAACATTTACACACATACATACACACACACACACACACACACGAACGCGCGCGCACACACACTTACACACATAGACACGCACGCACTCACACAGGTAATATTTCGCTTGAAGAGTTTTGGGTTGCAATCCAAATCCTCATTTCGCAGTGAGGCGGATTTGGGTTGGGAGGAGGTAAAAGAGCAGAAGAAGAATTATTCGTTCACTGCCGCGCGAGATGCTGCTGCCACCGCTGTGTGTGTGTGTGTGTGCTGAAGAAGTGAACGACGTAGACGCTGAGCGCGTCCGCGCGACGCCCGCGTAGGAAACAAGATCCGCCAAGAGGACGAGGATGGTTAATGGAGGCAAACACAGCGAACGTGGCCCTCGGATGAGTTGTCTATTATATGTTCTGGTGACTTTACAATTCTGGGGCGCCTTTTCAACAAAACCGGATCAAGCGCTGAACACCAGAACTGAAGAGGGTCAAACTGAATCTCCGCGCCGATTGTTAAGAATAAAAGTGTACAAATATGCTGCTCACACCACTTGTGCGCAACACGCGAAAGCAACGTGTTTCAGAGAGCATACGCTGCTTTTGTTTCTGTCGTTCTGCTTGGAGTTTTCTTCTGATCGTACTTGTCGTTGCCAGTCTCTCTCTCTCCCCCCCCTTCCCCCCCCTCTCTCTCACTAACTCTCGCTGTGATTGGTGTTTCCTGCTCTTGATTTCAATATCTTGTTGTGTTTTTCCTGGTGTTGCCGGTGCCACTGCCGGTTCAAGCAGTTGGTGCTCTATGGGACTCCGCAGTTGTTACTTGACGCGCTTGCGCTCGAAGCAGGTATCTACAAATACTCGCGGGAGCGGAGTTTGGAGGCACCGGACATTGTTGATGCTGTCTGGTAAACAGGGGTTCCCTGTGCTGGCGGACGAGCTGTTGGCACCTTGTCGGCGGTCACGCCAAACTGACCTTGCGGATACTGCTCCCAAGATGCCTGATTCGCAGAGCGTCGTCAGCAGGAGATTCATCGGGGCTGAGCTCATGGAGTCACGCATGCTTTAGTCCGTGCATGTATGTATGCATGCATGACAATTCATCTCAAGTATCTATCTCTGCGGGCTTTCCTCCCTTTTGAACGTCTAACCTTGTGCTCGTAATACGTGCCCTCGCGGGCAAATGGGTTTTTGTTTTCGGGCCACAATATGTCGGGTATGCCCTGCAGGACGGCCTTCAGCGGGCCAGCCTCATGCGGCGTCTCTCTGCTGGTCGCGTAGGGCACCGGCGAGGTAGGCGACTCGAGAAGGTAAAACACGCCCGCCCCCACAGCTGATGCAAGTCCTGTCAGTTTACGCGGGCCTCGGTGCCGAGGTGCCACTCCTCTCCCTCCCGCCCGTGCACGCCACATTGCACCGTGTCCCAAACCCATCAGTGCAACCCCTTTCTCTCCCACCCATCTCCTTACCGACGGCGCCGAGCGCGAGTCCCGCGACTGCCATGTTGTTGTTGTGTTGTTGTTCAGTCTAAAATTCGCGAGGAGCCGCCGCCAAATGCGAAACGCTAGCTTTGTGGCGCCAGCGCTGGGCGTGCTCCTGTGCGTAGTGGCCGTCGCCGCGGTGGTGTTCGGGGCTCAGAGAGAGGGTATCGGGTTCTCACTCGAGGGCGACAACGACTTCTCCACGGCAGATCGCGGGATGGACTGGAGTCTTGACGCCCCGGGCAAGGGGGACGGGAGCAAGGCATCCTGGTACGCGGCAGGCAGCAGGCCATCGCTGTCCGAGGACGGCGTTTCGGGTGACCTGGACGGGCCCTCCGCGTCGGATGCCTCCGCCGCAAGCTGGGCGGCCGCGGGCACTTACGACCCGGCAGGCCTTGCCAAAAGCGATCCATACACAGAGTCGGGCCAGCTGCTGCAATTGAAAAAGACGCTGATAGCCCATGGTGCGTACAGAGACAAGGCGCGGTTTCAGACCCTGTTGGGCATTGGCGCGGCCGGGGGCAGG
>Ga0315905_10008627_pt1 | contig 10316 bp, 15 predicted proteins | sample LakEriMetagenome_5_FD_203522 | JGI IMG/M metagenome (GOLD analysis project Ga0315905, IMG submission 203522) | Freshwater fungal communities from buoy surface, Lake Erie, Ohio, United States - Buoy 4 MA121 | ecosystem: Environmental > Aquatic > Freshwater > Lake | place: USA: Lake Erie, Ohio... | reverse complement strand
GTACAACACCTGTTGTTGTTGCTTTTTATGGTAACAAAGAATTTAAAGGCAAACCTGCGAAATCTGAGAATTTATATATGGTGGAAAAAGATGAAAATGAGAAAGAAAAGGTGGTTGAGGATTATAAAACAACACATCTTAATTTACTCAAAGAAGGAAATTATTTTGCGCTTTGTTTTATAGATTTGAATAAAAATGGCCGCAGAGAAAGTAACGAACCTATTGAGTATTTCACATCTAAAGAGCATCCTAAAAAAATTAGAGTATTGAAAGAGTCTCGTCGGACAATTTCATTTGATTTTGATTTGTAGAAAAAAAGCCCAGTTGATCTGGGCTTTTATATGCGGTCTGGACGGGTGAACAGTCCAATATGTAAATGCCTGTAAATCAAACCTTTAAAGTGAGTGAAAATGCCCTTGTTCGCCTATGTGTTGACCGAATATTTTGGTCGGTTATGAACGGTTTGACATTAACCTTCTCGACAAAGGTAGTATTATTTTCATTATCAGATACTTATTTCACTACAAAATGATACAAAATGATAGGGAATAGTCCAGATTTTTAGAAAGTAGGACCGTGAATCCTTAATCAATGATGAACTGTTTGACTGTTTCGATATCTATTCCAACGTGTTGGGCGAACTCTTCTATCGTTACAAATTGATAGGATTGCTTGTTCAGGTTTTGCCTGATCGTATGGAGCAATCGCCTGGCATATTTTTCACTTCTTCCGGTTATTCGCTGTACATCTTTTGGATAGACACATACTCGTTTGGGTATTTTCATACTCTATCTATGCTTTATCCATACACTATCTAGGGAGTATCTATCCAGTGCTTGAATGCAAAGTTAGTTTTTAGAGGTTGTATTTTGTATTGAATGGAATTGAGTATTCCACTTAATTATGAACGATTTGAGGGGATTATGTTTATATTTGCATTAAAATATAATTTACGTACAACACTAAAATATAATATAGGTGCAACACTAAAATATAATTTACGTACAACGTTAACTTATAGAAATACTGCGTAAAAAAAACGAATGGCAACACCGCAAGAGAAATTAGCAAATGCACTGGAACACTTGAAGTCTTTACAAGATAAAGGAGTTCTTGCTTTTCGGCATGCTGATTTTTCTCGTATCGATCGCGAAATTTTAATGAAGCATAATTTTCTGGAAGAGGTGCTTCGAGGTTGGTACATCGCAACTCCGAATGATCGAAAGAAGGGCGATAGTACTGCTTGGTTCACTTCGTTCTGGGGATTTACTGCTCAATACTTGTCGCATCGTTTTGGTGAAAATTATTGCCTTTCTGTAGAACAATCTTTATCCATTCATGTGGGGAATGAAACGATTCCGCATCAATTAATCATTCGTTGTTCGGAGGAGGTAAATGGGTTGGTTACTCTACCTTATGGTACTTCTTTATTTGTGATGCATTCTCCAAAGGCTTCCGAACTTCCATTGGACACTTATCAAGGTTTGCGATTGATTGACTTTCATTACGCATTGGTTCATTGCAGTCCTTCGGTTTATGTGCAAAGACCAACGGAAATGCGCACGGCTCTTCTGATGATTTCTGATGTGTCGGAATTGCTTCGTATCTTGTTGGATGGTGGTCATTCTATTATTGCAGGAAGATTGGTTGGTGCGTTTCGAAATGTGAAACGTGATAAAGAAGCCGATTCGATATTGAAAACCATGACTTCGGCAGGCTATAACATTCGAGAATCGGATCCATTTGAACAGGAAACACCTCAACTTTTAACTCATCGTATTGTATCGCCGTATGTACACCGCATTCAATTGATGTGGAACGCTATGCGACCAGCAATTATAGAATTATTCCCTAAAGAACCAGGAATTCCAACCGACCATAGTCGCTACCTTCAACAAATAGAAGATCTTTACACCACAGATGCCTATCATTCTTTATCCATTGAGCGTTATCAAGTAACTCCTGAATTGATTGAACTTGTGCGAAGTGGTAAATGGGATGCGAAAAGCAGTTCATACGAAAAGCAACAGCGCGATGCGATGGCAGCTCGTGGTTATTATCAAGCATTTCAAGAAGTGAAGAAAAGTGTTGAGCTTATCTTGAAAGGTGAAAATGCCGGGAAAGTATTAAACGATCATCACGGTGATTGGTATCGGGAATTGTTTGCTCCCAGTGTTACAGCAGGTATATTGAAGCCATCAGACTTGGCAGGTTATCGGGTTAATCAAGTGTATATTGGTCAATCTAAACACACGCCTTTGAATAAAGATGCTGTTCGGGATACCATGCCCATCTTATTTGAATTGCTTTCACAAGAAACGCATGCTGGGGTACGTGCTGTTTTAGGTCATTTCTTTTTCGTTTACATTCATCCCTATATGGATGGAAATGGACGTATCGGTCGATTCATTTTGAATGCGATGCTTTGTTCTGGAGGCTATCCGTGGACAGTCATTCCTGTTGAATACCGGGATGAATATATGCAAGCGCTTGAAAGTGCAAGTGTTGAACAGAATATCGTTCCGTTTGCAGAATTCATTTCAAAACTCGTTCAAAAAGGATTGGAAAACGATCCTGTAGCGAAGATCTAATCTCAATTTTTCAAGTCTAATACCGACTATTCGGACAATTATGCACGTTTCTTTCCACACGGACAAGGGCATAGTGATGACGTGTTTTGACTGCTGTACTTTTGATTTATCTGATTGAACTCGCGAGGTAAAAAAGATAGCGGTTGAGAGGGTCTCAACTGGGAATTATTAATCAAAATACACTTTAAAAATGGCAAAGCAAATTGGCATTATTAAGTTGAAAGGCACAATCGGAGATTTGTCTTTCTACAAAACAAAGGACGGTCACTTGGCGCGCGAAAAAGGTGGTGTTGATGCGGAACGAATTAAGAACGATCCTGCGTTTGAGCGTACGCGCGAAAATGGAGCTGAGTTTGGAAGTGCTGCTAAATCCGGGAAACTGGTGCGTGATGCTTTCCGAACATTGATGATGCGCTCTTCTGATGGCAGGGTGACTTCTCGTTTGACGAAGTTGATGTCTGACATTCGTGCGCTCGACACTACAAGTGCTCGTGGTGAACGAAATGTGGCGGTTGCAATTGTAGATCCTGCTGCTAAGGATTTGTTGAAGGGTTTCAACTTTAACAACCGAGCAATCTTGGGAGCTGTGTTGTATCGTCCTTTTGCAGTGAATACGTCTGCAGGTGAAATCGCAATTCAGGGGCTTGTTCCGAATTTGCATGTGGCGTTTCCTTCGGGAGCAACACACATGGCGTTTACGGGTGCCTGGGCAAAAGTTGATTTTGCAACGGACACGTATAGCGTGGAATTGACGAACACGGAAAACCTGGTTATCGATGCAACACTAACAGACTTGCTTTTAGCAGCTGGTACTGCACCGACCGGAACGGGAACTGATGTGTTTTTGTTGATGGTGGAATTTTTCCAAGAAGTAAATGGCGTTCAGTATTCGATGAATAACGGAGCATACAACGCACTTGCCATCGTGGATGTAGCGTAATCATTTTAGAAAATGGGACGACAAAAACGATGGGATGATCTTTCTTCTGTGGGGGAACGCATCCAACAAGAAACGCCGCCTTTCTTCAAAAAATTACGTGCGCTTGGATTGATTGTAGCAGCAATAGGAACATCCATTGTGATGGCACCGGTTGCGCTTCCGGCACTACTTACAACGATTGGGGGTTACCTCATCGTTGGTGGTTCGGTGCTAACGGCAATCAGTCAAGCGACGGTTGAAGAAGGAGAATGAACAAAAGTATTAACCTTTAAAATTCAGAAAAATGGATACTGGAATTTTAGAAAATGGCTGCACGAACAACGACTTTTTGTTGAACGTAAAAACCAAGAAAAACATTCGATTTAAGGCAGGAGCTGATGTAAGCTCTAGCGTGAACATCATGGATGTAAGCTTGGATGAGGACGTAACAGAAACGCACGAGTTTTTAGGAATAAGCATTCGCTTAGGCTCAAAGACTTGTCCGAAAGTTGATCCAGTTGTAGCAAGCAACTAATATCCATTGACAAAATACCATGCAACACACACACGATCATACCACAGCTTGGGGAACATTGTCGGGAACTGCTTTGACAGTTTTAGCGACTATAAATTCCATGGATATTATTAAAACAGTGGTTCTGGCCATCATAGGTGCCAGCGTGAGTTTTAGTGTGAGCTTGTTTTGGAAATGGGTATGGCGGTTCTTCAAAGAACCAAAAGAAAATTGATTTATTGTAAACTGTTCGAATGCTCTCGGGAAACCGGGGGCATTTTTTAAATCTTAAAAAAATGGAAAAAGTAATTGACGGTGGATGCACCAATTCAGACTTTGAATTGAATGTGAAAAAGAAACCTGTGCGCTTTAAGGCAGGTGCTGAGTTGAGTTCGAGCGTGAATAAAATGGATGTGGATGTAATTGAAGATGTTACAGACACACACGAAACATTGCAAATTACAATTGCGATGAAATCAGAGAAATGCCCAAAGAAAGAGGAAGTTTAATCAGCCCTGGGCGAAGAGCCCAAGGCTAAAAAAGAAGCAAATGGAAAATGTTATTGAAAATGGCTGTGCCAATTCGGATTTTTTATTGAATGTGAAGCGGAATGTAATTCGGTTTAAAGCAGGTTCGGAATTGAGTTCGAGTGTAAATCGAATGGATGTTGATGTTATGGAAGATTTGACAAATACACATGAAACATTGCAAATAAGCATTGCAATGAAATCTGAGAAGTGCAGTAAATAAGCAGAAGTTTAATCAGCCCTGGGCGATGAGCCCAAGGCAAAAAAAGTAAATTATGGAAAATCTAAAAGAAGGAGATTGCACAAGCTCCGATTTAATTTTGAATGTCAAGAAAAAGGATGTCAGACGTTTTAAAGCCGGTGCCGAGTTAAGCGGTAAAGTGAATAAAATGGATGTGACTGTTGATGAAGATATCACAGACGAAGCGCATGAATGGAAAATTACGCTGGTGCTGACATCTGAACGATGTTCGAATTAAGTGTATTTAAAAGCAGAACGCCACCTCATCGGGTGGCGTTTTTTGTTATCTAATCATTTGATGGCCGATAACAACTTTCAATTCTTTGATGGATTGTGTTAGTTTGGCGTATTCCTTTTCTTTTTGTTGAAGGAGCTGCAGGGCTTGAACATTTTTGCGGAATTTATCCGGAAAATGGATAGCATATTTCTGCCCCTGGTGGATGAGGTTTGAAAGTTCCTTTTTGCGAATAAAGGGAATTACGGAACCGCACAAAACTTGGTGAAATCTGCGACCTTGCCAAAGGGCAAAGAGGATCCAGTATAAGCTTTCTTTTTCCTGCTCCGATTGACAGATGCAAATGAAGCAATTCGGGCAAGGCTCTGAAAGTGGTTTTCCGCTGTTAAGACCTTTGCACAGGATGAAAAAATGAGGCTCGGAAATACTGTTCTCCGGGCGAAACGATTTGAGTTGAAAACTGAACATAATTTAGGGTTAAAAATTATGCTCTGTGGGTTTAGCGCTTCGCGCACACTAATAATTCCAAAAGAAAAAAAGGAAAAAAAAGAAAGTGCTGACAGAGGGCGCGGAATGAGGTAATACAAGGTTTTTGGTAAAAAAATACTACCCGACCTTAAAGAATGAATTAGAAGAAAAAACAAGAAATGTTTTCTTATTAATGCATAGTAGGAAATGAGAGAAATGAAAGGGTGGAGATTATTTTATCAAAACCCGTAGGGCTTGACCTTGAATGAACGAATGGAGATGCCCTAAATTTGTATTTATTTTTTATTCATTTCATTTGAATCAGAAATGATGCAAGGTTTGGAATGAGACTATTTAGTTTAAAGATTGATAATAGACTATTTAGAGCTTTCTCTTGATTGTTATTGTTTCAAAATTCTGTTTATTGCTTTTTATTACTATTTTATCCATTGATTATTGGGACATCGATTCTATCTATAGCAACACAATATCCATTTTTAATAATGTAACATTCAACAAAGTGAGCACCTTCAAAATCAGAACTTTCTTTTCTTTCTTTTCCATTTAAATTACTTTCAACAATCTGACCTCTCCACATTTTTCGGTCATATGCCAACCTTCCTTCATTCTTTACTTTCCATAGTACTTCATAAGGCAGAGGTACATCTGTGCTTGAAATGAAAAATCTCAATTTTTTATTCTTTTTAAGAATTTTCATATCTCTTAATAGTCCAACTCTGAAACCAGTTTGAGTAACTTCGCAGTCAATTTTTAGTGAATTGGTAATGTTAATAAAGTAGTTGTCCTCAATAAACTCCTCCGTGTTACTAAAGTTATAGCTGGATTCGTTGATCTCTTGAGGGTATGGAAATTGTTTGCCAAATACTTTCCTCCAAATTTCATAAACAGTTTTATTTTCATTTTCTTCAATCGCTTCTTCAATTAATTTCAGTGCCTTTTTAGATTTTGCATTGAAATTGGAATTTTTGTTGTAAACCTTTTGATTACTGCCAGGAGCATACCAAAAAGATTGATTTTTATTCAAATCCTTGATATACTTAAAAAAGTCACGGATAAATTCATGATACTTTTCGTAAGTCAACGTTTGGTAGTTATCGTTACTAGTGATAAAATTGTAGGCGAACGTATCAATTAGTAAACCATTGATTTTTACTCCAGCTTGATTTTTCCACGCACGAGCAATCCTACATAAATTAATTAGGTTTCCGTTGAATTTATTATTGGTTTGAGATATAGTGGTAGATTCAGGCAAAGGATTTGTTCTTCTCCACTTCCCACCATCATTAGAATCCGGATATGTAAAACTATCGTCATTTTCTCTGAAAGCTGGACATATTTCAATGAAATGATTAGTAAAACTAATTATAACAACTTGGCCGTCTCCGCGTACTTCAGATTGAGAATATGTTTGTCTAACAGAATCTCTAACTGCTTGTAATAATTGACTTTGTTTATTTCCAGATCTATTATTATATTGATTATATAAATATTCTGGTAATTCGAAGATCATATCCAAATCACTAACCCCTTTAATAGCCGTTCTTCTCCCGTAACTACCTATGTATATACCATTTTTAGAGTCTGAGTCTATATTATGAAAATCAGAATTTAATCTTTTCGTTATCGTCGCAAAACGTGATTCGATACTTTCTTGATTGTCGACAATTAAATTATTTACAAATTGTCTAAATGTGCTTGAAATATCCATAAGCGATTATTGATCCAAAGATTATAATGATTAGTAAAAGGAAAATTTTGAGAGAATTTGGGACTTTATCTTTAAAGAACTTAAACTTAAGTTGCTCATTAATCCAATCAATTTGCATTTCGTAGAAAAATTTGAAATGAGCATACCAGTGAGAAATAAATACTTGCTTACTTATTGTATTTGAATAAAAATCAGTCAAATATTCATTGTATTCATTCTCGTATTGGCCAAATTCATAATTATCATCCGATTTAACTTTTAAGTATAAATCTTTCATTTGATTGAAGATTATTGTTAATCGAACTCCTTCTTGTTCAAATTCTCTTGTTTTACTTTTGAAAACTTCCATATAAATTATTGCAATTCCAATAAGAATGAGAAGTATTGAAAGTTCTTTGTTAAAGGAAATGTTTACGTATGCTATTTGTATTATACCAACTACTAAAGAAATGAACCCTGTCCAGCTAGGTAGCTTGTTAATAATATCGTATGAAGCGAAGTTCTTTTTTGCGCCGAAACCTATATCATATCCTTTAATAGCAATGTTTTTTAAAAAATCCTCTTTTGTCATTGTTTTAGTTTTAATTGGCTATGGTTAATAAATACACATAACAGATATTCGCATATACATGTAAACTTTATTGCATTTACAATGCTAATTAGTGCATGTCACTAATTTACAAAAAATACAAACATGTGATTTTTGCAAGAAATGGTCAATTTGATGTAAAAGGAAGTAAAACAAATACTGAAATGCTTATTGGGTAAAGGAATTGGTTCGTTTTGGTATGTTTTGAATTGTTCAAAAAAATAGTATTTATACTAATAAAATTAGGGGTTTATACTATGGTTTGTTTTGGTATACAAGTTCTTATTGAATGGTATTAATACTAAAAAATTTCAGTATTAATACTATTTTTTTGGTTTCATATTGATACCATTATTTACTGAAAAATGGTGGGAAAATACCCACCAAAGCGCTCCCGATGGTGACGAAGACACCACTGCCAGAGATTGAAAAACATGGCCTGACGATTGGAGCCTTCAGGCAACGAAAGAGACTGAGAATGGATATAACGCGCATGACGATAAAACTCCTCTTTGGGCATTGAGGAAAGAATGGATTTGATGACTGCTGGATTGATGTGATACATGACCTTTTGGAAAAAACGGGGAATGTATTCACAGAAATGGCAGATCAAGTATCCATTCTTTTGTTTAAATATTGGCTTGATTTTTACAATAGTACATACACCTAAATCGCTAAGGGAATACCCCCAATTTTTTACGGTTTTATTAGGTTTGGTGAAATGGCTCAAAAAACCTTTGATTTTGATACATAAATTTGCGCATGAACAAATCAAACTTGCTCCTTTTATCTCTCTGCTTAATTAGTGTTGTTGGGTTTTCTCAAAGCACCTCATCTGTGCATCATCCTTTTCCTAAAATTATGGATTGGGAAGCAACCGTTCAAAAAGCTACCTTGGACAAGAAGTACATTATGGTGGATTTGTCAACTGATTGGTGCGGACCCTGTAAAATAATGGAAAAGAAAAATTTCACTGATCCAGAAATTTTGGGTTTGATGCAACCTAAGATGAACTCATACATTTTGGACGCTGAAAAGGATTCTGTGGGCCAATTATTGAAATTGAAATACGGAGTTTGTGCATATCCCAGTTTTTTGTTTTTTACTCCTCAAGGGGAATACTTGGAGACGTGGTGTGGTGCGATGCCTCGTGAATATTGGATTCAGTATATAAAAGATAGTATCGATACTGTACCGATTTCAAGACCAGGAATACCCTCGGGATTGAAATTTCAATGGCCTGATTTTGTTCAGCGTGAATTGAAAATGAATTTCAGGAATAGTGCTCCTAAAAAAGAAGAATTGCAGGAGTTTTTCCATTCTTGTAATCCTCGAAATTTTGTAGATTTCAATGTATGTCGTTTTTATCCTGGGGATATTCCAGATTCATTACTCTCTGAAATGATGAAAGACAAAGTGTGGTTGAGTGAGAACTATGGGCGTGACATGACGATACATTTGCTTTCTACTTCGGTTAACTGGAAAACATACGCAGAAATTCAAATGGAAAATTGGAGTAATGCTCGGAGTTACATGATGCAATATGGAACACAATTTCCTGAGTTTAAATGGGAATTATTTAATGTTCAATTGTTTTATTATCAAACGAAAATGGAAATTGACAGTTTAATTCAGTTGGGGATAGAAAATCCTGATTTTGTTACTGACTATGTTGCATCTGTGTTGATTGATTTTATTTGTAAGAATGGTAAAACGAAGAAGCACATCGAACAAGCATTAATTTGGAATAGAAAGGAATTGGAACAAGAAACATCCTTTGAATTGGCAAAGTATCACGCGATGTTGAGTTTTAAAATTACCGATATATCTGAATCTAAGAAATGGATTAGAATTGCAAAAGGACAGGCAAAAAAAGAAGGCATTAACCTTAAACTGGATGCTGACATCAATAACTTGATTGATGCAATTAAAAATTCAAAAGGTTAATTGTCATAAGAAACGAAAAAAAGGAAAACTGCCTAGAGCCAGCGATGGGAAAACGAAATGGAGTCATGAGGGTTGCGACCCTGACGATAAACTCAGGATTAGTTCGATTACGATTTTCTATATCGAAAATCTATCTCACTAAAATGGCGTAATGAAGTGTGGGAGCATGGAGAGAAACCGTAGGTACGGAGGTGAACGAAATGCGCGAGCCGACCGCGAGTTAGCGCCGAAGGGGGATATGAAGAACGACCGGAGGAAGTGGGAATGACCTCTGCAAGTTGCACAAGGGACTGGCGCATGTTTTTGATTAGCATTAGATAAAACAAACTGTTTGGCATGAGGGACGAGCTGACAAAGTGTTTGTGTGTAGTGCGTGAAAGGTACTGACTGAATGATACGGAGGGGATCCAGCGATAGCGGACACACCGTAGGAGAAATGAAGGAAGTTGCTTTTAGCACATGGCTCAAAAACTGTGACAGTACCGCAGCTGAGGCGCTTTAGCAGGCGAGCATAAACACAAGCAGCGGCAGACCCCTTGTTATTTACTGCGTAGCA
>Ga0315905_10008625_pt1 | contig 10317 bp, 8 predicted proteins | sample LakEriMetagenome_5_FD_203522 | JGI IMG/M metagenome (GOLD analysis project Ga0315905, IMG submission 203522) | Freshwater fungal communities from buoy surface, Lake Erie, Ohio, United States - Buoy 4 MA121 | ecosystem: Environmental > Aquatic > Freshwater > Lake | place: USA: Lake Erie, Ohio... | reverse complement strand
TCACTTCTGCTTCAACTCCCAGCCCTTTGCGCGGCCCAACGCCCGATCCCATTCCGCCGTGATCTTGGTGCGCACGGCGGCTTTCATGGCCGGTTTGAACTTGCGATCCATCTGCCAGTGCTTTGCAATGTCGGTCACGTTCTTCCAGAAGCCGACGGCGAGTCCCGCGAGGCAGGCTGCACCGAGTGCGGTGGTTTCATTTACTTTGGGACGCACCACGGGCACGCCAAGCAAATCGCTCTGCATTTGCATGAGCAGGTTGTTCACGCACGCGCCGCCATCGACGCGGAGTTCCTTCAGCTTGATGCCCGCATCGGCCTCCATGGCCTTCAGGATGTCCATGACCTGCAAGGCGATGCCTTCCAACGCCGCACGGGCAATGTGCGCCGCCGTGGTGCCACGCGTCATGCCGACGAGCGTCCCCCGCGCATAGGCATCCCAATGCGGAGCACCCAAACCGGCGAAGGCGGGCACAAGATAGACGCCGCCCGTATCAGGCACACTCGCGGCGAGCGCTTCAACCTCCGCAGAGTGGCGAATGATGCCCAAACCATCGCGCAGCCATTGAATCGCCGCGCCAGCGATGAACACGCTGCCTTCCAACGCGTATTCGGTGCGCCCGCCGATGCGCCAGGCCACGGTGGTGAGCAGTTTGTTCTTCGAGGCGATCGGCTTCGAGCCGGTGTTCATCAGCATGAAGCAACCGGTGCCATAGGTGTTCTTCACCATGCCCGGTTTCGTGCAGACCTGACCGAACAAGGCCGACTGTTGATCTCCTGCCATGCCCGCGACGGGAATGCTACCGCCAAGCAGCGTTGTCACGCCAAACACACCGCTCGAATCCTTCACCTCCGGCAGCATGGAACGCGGCACGCCAAAGATTTTCAGCAGTTCATCATCCCAGTCGCCTTTGCGAATGTCATACAGCATCGTGCGCGAGGCGTTGCTCACATCCGTGGCATGCACCTTGCCGCCGGTGAGGTTCCACAGCAGCCAGGTGTCGATGGTGCCGAAGGCGAGTTCGCCCTTCGCGGCGCGTGCTTTGAGGCCCTTCACATTTTGCAGCATCCACTGCACCTTGGTGGCGGAGAAGTAGGCATCGACCACGAGGCCGGTCTTGCGCTGGATGAGCTTGTCGAGCTTCTGCGCACGCAGTTTGTCGCAGATCGGCGCGGTGCGGCGGTCCTGCCAGACAATGGCGTGGCAGACGGGTTTTCCGGTCTTGCGATCCCACACCACGGTCGTCTCACGCTGATTGGTGATGCCGATGGCGGCCACGTCTGCAGCCTTGGCGCGTGCGGTTTGCAGCACTTCCGCCGCCACCCCGGCCTGCGTGGCCCAGATTTCCTGCGCATCGTGCTCCACCCAGCCCGGTTTGGGAAAAATCTGCCGGAACTCCTTCTGTGCTGTCGCCACGATGCCGCCGTCGTGATTGAAAAGAATGGCACGTGAACTGGTGGTGCCCTGGTCGAGTGCGAGGATGTATTTCATGACGCGATTTTTCACATTCGCGCCCGGAAGGCCAGTCAGAAGATGCATTTCGCACGGTTAAGCCATCTCGGTCCATGTTCCGCGTGTCACACCAAGTTGGCTCTGGGCCTTCAGATCGCGCCAGATTTCGTCGCCATCGCGCTGACCGGCCAAAAGCTCCTGGTAGGTGCGCAGCACGATCATCGCCTCGTCGGCGTCTTCTTCGAGCAGTTCGACGCGGAAGCAGCTCAGGCCGAAATCACGGAGCTCGGAGAAGAATTGTGCACCGGTTTGCGCCACGGCATTGAAGAGCGTGTTGCGGCAGCCGACATCGGCCTTGAGCGGATGATTCATGCCCACACGGTCGCGCAGATGCACGCGATGACGGTCGCAAGGACGCCCGCAGTTGGTGAAATCGGTGCCCTTGCTCAAAAATGCCGCGAAGGCGCAGTGCTCCATGTGAAACATCGGCATGTGCTGATGCAGGGTGAGTTCAAACCACGCGGGCGGCGCGGCGGCGAGCAAATCGACGACCTGCTCGATGTTGAGGTCATAGCTGATGGTCAGCCGCTCCAGCCCGGCCTTTTTCAAAATCTCCGCCGTGAGCGGATTCGCCACGTTGAGGGAAAAATCGCCGGTCATCGGGATCCCGGCATCCTGGAAGAACGACATGGCTCCGAGATTGCGAATGAGCACACCATGCGGCTCTGCACGCTGGATGAGCTTGAAGAAGCCCGCCTCGCCGGATTTCTGAATGCGTGGCGTGGCCAGCCAGACCTGCGCCGTGTCGCTGGCGGCTTTGATGTGCTTCACCGCGTCCGCGTAACGGCGGATGTCCTCGAAGTCGAGGTAGAGACGCGGGATGCCCAGCACGAGCGCCGCCTCGACATGCTCCTGCGTGCGGCAAAGCGCGTGAAGCTGGAGTGGCGACGAGTTGTCGGCATTCACACGCGATGGCATGAGGCTTTCGAGCGTCAGTGAACTTTTGACAGATGGTTTTGGCGACGACTCGTCGCCACACCAAAGTGTCACCAATTCACGGCGCATGCGGTTCAGCTCGCTGATCGGCAGCATGACCTCGCCTTCGACCTCGAACTGCACGCTGCCGAGTTCGAACTCCGTGCCGCCGAGGCGGCTGAATTGCTCGATGAAAGCGGACGGCGTCAGCGGGCGCTTCATGGCGGCCTGTAAGGGCATGGCGGAGGCGATTTGATGAACGCCGCTGCGCACAACGAGAGGCTCACCCGCTTTGCCGGTAACGTGCAGATCGAGCTGGTGCTGCTTCCGAATGGGTAGATCGCCTTCAAACGACTGCCGCAGCGAGCGATTGAGCGCAGGATCGCTTGTTTTAAAGACCCGCATGCCGATCTGCACATCCTGCATGCGGAAATGACCATGGCGGAAGCTCAAGGCGTTGCCGCGCATCTCATAAACACTGCCGCCTTGTTCGTAATTGGTGTCCGCAAGGTTCTCCAAGACCACACCGTCTCCCGGTTTCATGGCGATTTGCAATTCATCGAGTTCCAGCGTGTCTGCACCAAGGATGCGCGTGACTTGGCCGACATACGGGCCGCGTTTCTTGCCGTAATAGGCTCCGACGAGTTCCTGGTGATTCACCCCATGCATCCAACCGGGATAGAGGCCGCGTGAGAAGGTCATTTCGAGCGCGTAACGGTCCTCGTCCGTTGCCAGAGCAGGTTTTCCGGCCAGCGCACGATCAATCGCCGCGCGATAGACCTGCGTGACACCGGCGACGTATTCCGGCGTCTTGAGGCGGCCTTCGATTTTGAAACTGCGGATGCCGAGATCGATCAAGCGCGGAATTTCATCCACAGCGGCGAGATCTTGTGGCGAAAGCAGGTAGCGCTTGTCGCCGAGGTCGCGCTGCTCGCCATCAACGATCATTTCATACGGCATGCGGCAGGCCTGCGCACATTCGCCTCGATTCGCACTGCGGCGGCCGAGCGATTCGCTGGTGAGGCACTGCCCGGAGTAAGCCACGCACAACGCGCCATGCACAAAGACTTCGAGTGGCACCTGCGCGTCCTTGAAGCGCTCCAGCTCACGCATGGAAAGCTCACGCGCGAGCACCGCTTGGTCGATGTCGAGCTGCTTGGCGAATTCGAGTCCCTCAGGCGAAGTAATCGTCATCTGCGTGCTGGCATGCAGCCGCAACCCCGGTGTAAGCGCCTTCACCATGCGGGCGAGGCCGAGATCCTGCACGATCACCGCATCCACACCGCTGTCTTCGAGCAGATGCAGCTGTTTCTCGGCATCCGGCAGCTCCTTGGTGAAAATGAGCGTGTTGAAGGCCACATACCCCTTCACGCCATGCGCATGGAGGAACTTCATCAACTCTGGCAGGTCCTCCGCCGTGAAGTTATCCGCCCGCAACCGCGCATTGAAGCGCGGCATGCCAAAAAAGATCGCATCCGCCCCGTTCGCGACGGCTGCGCGAGCGCAGTCCCAGTTACCGGCGGGAGAGAGGAGTTCAGGCTTGGGAATCAGCGACATGGAAGGACTTCTTTGACAGGATTCACGGGATTGGGAAGGAATAACAGGATTTCTGTTTGCGGTAAGCTGGCGCGGGACTGATCTGCTGCCGCGTCTGGTTTCTCCGATCAGGCCAGCACCAGTCCATGAGGGACGATTGGAGTGAAATCGTCGTGATTACCGGTCGCCAGCGGCACTTGGAGCCGTATCGCCACGGCTGCAATGCAGCAATCAGCGTAGCTCTTGGAGCGCCGACCGGTCAGATTGAAAAGTTCAGCGGCCTTTTCAGCATCGGAGCGTTCAAGTGCTGCGGAATCCGGCAACAAGCGCCGAGCAAGTGCCTCAGCCGAGGGAGAAAGCGGCCCGCAAAGAAACTCACCCCACGCGATGGCACTGATTCCCAGTGTCTCGCCAGCACCCAGCCAGCCCACCATCTGCTCCTCCTGGGCACTGCCAGGCACGAGCGCATCAATCAGGAAGTTCGTGTCGAGGTGAACCACGGCGCAAGAATTGGTGAAGCTCTACCGCCGCGCATCCGCCACGGTGTCTTTCCAGGCTGCCGCACCTTCCGCCGTCAGTCTGACCTCGTCCTGCAATTGGCGAAACACCTTCAGCGCCTCCGGAATTGAGGCCTGGGCCTGCGGCGAAGCCATGAGCCGCCCCTGGAGCCAGGTCAGCAGCGACCATTGCTCCTGCGGCGGCAACCCGGCGACGGCGGACTCGATTTGAATGAGTGTGCTCATGGCGGGAGATTATTCACTCCTGCTATTCCGGCAAGAGTCGAATGACTGGCCATGTGTGCTCCGCTCACTTGAGAGTCAGGGGCTTGCAGGAACTTCTTTGAGCTTAGCAAGCTTGATTCGGCAGAGTTTCTGATGACATTAATCTTAATTCTCCCAGTGAATGACCGACTTCGACTGAGGATCAACCTCGATGGAGTAAACGGTGTTTCCGACTTGAAGCCTGCCTCGCAGCAAGTCTCTTCCAACAAAAGGAGCCAAGGCGTTTTGCCTCCTTTGCAGGACTTCAGTCCATTCGGGGCCTCGTGGGCATAGACCGATCTGAAGATCGAGAAACTCGATGTAGGACTCATCGAAACGATGCACCTCAACATCCACCACCTCATGGGGATGCTGACGCAACACATCAGGCAAGTGCGCTGATTACCCGACGATGATGCCCTTGGCTTTGCGTTCTTTCTCACGCTCAAGGAGCGAGATCTTCTCGGCGGTTTCAAGCACCTGGATGCCTTGGTCGCCGATCTTCGAGAAAGTGAGGCCGTTGAGGGCGGGAACTTCAGAGGCGAGGCGCTTGAAGACGTCTTCGATGGTGTGGATGCCATTCGAGCCGCCAAGAGCGACGATGAGGTCGCGGAGGATTTCCCAGGTGTCGTGGGCGTTGCCAGGGGCTTTGACGGCCTTGTTGAGACGTTGAAGGCGGCCAGTGACGTTGATCATGCTGCCGCGTTTTTCGGCGTAGGCGGTGCCCGGGAGGACGACGTGGCTGAGTTCGGCGCTGGCGTTGGCCAGAAGGTGCAGGGTGGCGATGAAGGGCACTTTTTCGAGATCGCGCTGCGCGAAGCCGACTTTGAGCAAGTTTTCGCCAAGAGCCAAAACCGCGCGGAGTCGGCCACGGCTCATGAGTTCGGTGATTTCGGCGATTTTAGCGCCGGGTTCGATGCCGAGGATGAGTTTGGCACCGTTGGTGTTCGGATTGAGGTCGTCGGCGCGGAGGTAGTTGTCGGAGCCGCCGGTGCGCGTGATGACATCGACGTTCGTGGTGCCGAGCTGGGCGGCGAGGTGCTTCACGAAGAACAATTCCTCGTTGGTCATGCGGGCGCTGGCGATGATGGCAATTTCTTCGCCCTTCTTGCCGGCCAAAGCAGTGGCGATGTTGCTCAGCGCGGCTTTCCAGGTGGCGATGTTGTGCTTGCCGCCGGTCTTGATCATCGGGTCGGTGAGGCGGAACTCGCTATTCACGAAGTGGAAGTCGAGACGGCCGCTGTCGCACATCCAGGTGGAGTTCACGTCGTTGTTGTCGCGTGGGGTCTGGCGGTAAATCGTGTCGCCACGGGCACCGATCTCCATGTTGCAGCCACGTCCGCAGCCAGTGCAGATGCTGTTCGTCTCGGTGAGGAACCACACACGCTGCTGGAAACGGAAATCGTTGCTGGTGAGAGCGCCGACGGGGCAAATATCGACGGTGTTGAGGGAGTAGTTGTTTTCGAGGCGTTTGCCCGGATGCACGGCGAGCGTGGTGTGGCTACCGCGTTCCGTGAAGCCCAGCACTGGATCATCAGCAATCTCGGCGGTGAAGCGGATGCAACGGCTGCACATGATGCAACGCTCGTCATCCAGGCGCACGCGGGGGCCAATATCGACGTTCTTGGGCTTCTTGACCTTGTCTTCGCGGAAGCGGCTTTCGCCTTTGCCGTGCTCGACGCTGAACTCTTGAAGGCGGCATTCGCCAGCCTGGTCGCAGATGGGGCAGTCGAGCGGGTGATTGATGAGAAGGAATTCCATCACGCCCTTGCGGCATTCCTGTGTGAGGAGGCTGTCCGTGCGGATGCCCATGCCTTCGGCGACGGTGTTGGCGCAAGCGATGACCGGACGCGGCATCCAGCCGATCTTCGGCATGCCGTGCTCGTCTTTCTCAGGCTCGGTGCCGGGCGCGGGGCGCGGCGGCATGCCCATCTCGACCAGGCACATGCGGCAGTTACCGGGGGAGGACAATTTCGGGTGGTAGCAGTAATGCGGAACTTCCGCCTTGGACTGCTTGCACGCCTCGATCATGCGCGTGCCTTTGGGGAACTTGTGCCAGACACCGTCTATCTGCACATTCACGAGATCGGCCGGCGGGGGGGCGGCGACGGGGGCGGGAGCTTCGGCGGGGGCGGGCATGAGCGAAGAAGAAAAAGGAGCGTTCAGCCGATTATCGGAGCGGGGAGGGGAGCGGCAACCCGATTTTGTGAAAAGTTTCACAAGCGCACGTCCTTGTTGCTTTGCCAAGCGGCCTCCGCGTGCCATTCATGCGCCCTCGCCATGCCCATCCCGGTCATTTTAAACCCCGCCGCACGCAGCACGAAGGCCGCCGCACTGGAACACGCCCTGCGCAGGCTCTCTCCTGAACCGGAACTGCATCTGACGTCCGGGCCGGGAGACGCAGCCGTTATTGCTGAAAAACTGGCTTCAGCAGGTCATGAACTCGTCGTCTCTGCCGGAGGCGATGGCACGATGAACGAGGTGCTGCAAGGCCTCTGCCGCGTGAATGCTCGCCGCAAACCAGGGGAAAAGCACACGGCACTCGGGGTTTTGCCACTCGGCACGATGAACGTGTTCTCAGTCGAGCTGCAGCTGCCGGGCCGGGACATCGAGGGTTGCTGGCGCGAAATCACCTCCGGCCAGCGCCGCGAGGTCGATCTGTGGATGGCGAATGACCTGTACTTCGCCCAACTCTCCGGGGTGGGACTCGACGCTCAAATCGTGCAAGAGACCTCGTGGGAGGCAAAGAAGAAATTTGGCCCGCTGAGCTATGTGATGAGTGCCGTGAACGTGCTGATGCGCCCGCCGCCCACGCTCAGCGTGCAAATTGACGGCAAAGCACCGCTGCTCGGCACGGTGGTGCTCATCGGCAACGGCAAGCACTACGGCGGGCCGTTCCCGCTGTTCCGTGATGCTTCAAACACGGATGGGAAGCTCGATTTGATCATCTTCCGCGGCCTCGGCGGGCTCGAGTTCCTGCAACTGCTGCGCGGCATGCTGCTGGATGGTTACCAAGAGTGCGAATACCTCGACTACTTTCAGGCCAGCGAGTTTACCGTGTCCTCGGACGCAGGGGAAACGCCAGTGGAGCTGGATGGCGAGCTGGCGGAGCTGAACGCGCCCGTGGTTTTCCGCCCCGCTCCGTTTCGTCTGAGTGTCGCGGTTTGAGGCTCAAGCCGGCACGTAAAGCCGGGGCACGCGAGTGTTGATGTTTGTCAGCACTTCATACGGGATGGTGCCCGCCCAGTCGGCCACATCCTGCGCCGTGATCGAGTCACCGATGATCGTCACCGTATCGCCGTTGTAGGCTGTGCCCCATTCAAGGTTCACCATGAACTGGTCCATGCACACGCGTCCGACTATGCCATGCCGCTCGCCGCGAATGATGACCTGCCCGCGATTTGACAGAGCACGGAAGTAACCGTCGCCATAACCCACGGGCACGGTGACGACGCGCACCGGATGATCACTGGCCCAGGTGCCGCCGTAGCTCACCGCGTTGCCCGGCTGCACGACCTTGAAATACACCACCTGCGATTTCCAGCCCAGCGCAGGCTTCAGCGCGACCGTTTGCGCCGTTTCGCGCGAGGGATACACGCCGTAGAGCATGATCCCAGGCCGCACGAGGTCGAGATGGCTCTCGGGAAGCTGCAAAATGCCGCCAGAGTTCGCGATGTGCCGTTGTGGCGGCTTCAGGCCGCGCTTGGGATAAAACTCGAGCACTTCGAGGAATCGGGCGAGCTGCGTCCGCCCCGCTGATAGGTCTTCCGCGTCCGAACTGGCGAAGTGGGAGTAAATCCCGGCCACCTCGACGCAAGCGAAGCCCAGACTGGCCTCCAGCAGCTTTTCCGCGCTGTACCAATGCACGCCGATGCGCTCCATGCCGGTGTCGATCTTCAAATGCACGCGAGCTTTCCGCTTGGCCACGGCTGCCGCTTCGTCAATCTGCCGCAGCTTGTCGATGGATGACGCGGTCATCATCAGATCATGGGCGATGAACTGCGGGATCTGCCGCGTCGCCACGCCGCCAAAGACCAGAATCGGCACCATGATGCCTGCCTGGCGCAAAACGATGGCTTCTTCGAGCAAAGCCACGCCAAAACACCCGGCCCCATGCGCGGCTAGATGCAGTGCTACCTCGACGAGACCGTGTCCATAGGCATTCGCCTTCACCACCGGCATGACTTCCGCCGTGCCGACATGCGCCCGGATCGCGTCAAAATTTTGCGCGATGGCGCCGAGGTTCACCTCGACATGGGTGGGGCGGATGGCGTCCGTTTCAGGATACATGAGCCGCGAAGATAGGCTGGCTTTCTGATTTGCGCTGCCGAATTCAACCTCATCCGCAGGCGGTTTCATCGTCGATTCGAGTGGCAGCCGAATCCCGAGGGACATTCGGCTTCGGTTGCCCATCGAAGCTACCTCACCCGCGTCTGAAACGTGCGTGAGTGCTTCTGCGATGGCACCTCCAAGGTGTAGCTCTTTCCATCGGCGCTCACGGCACAGTGGATGTGCTGCGCCACGCAACCTTCCGCCAAATCGCCGTGATTGGCGATCATCGCCTTGTCGGCGGTGTTTTCAGCATCGGGACGAATGTTCTCATGCACCTGATACATCGCCTGGATCGTCGGCGTCGATTTGAGCGCGTCCATCGCCGACTTGCTGGTGCCTTTCTTCGGACCGTTGTTCATCACGGAAACGGTCGGCTGAAGGCTTTGAATGAGCATGGGGTTGTTGCTCACATCAAGACCGTGGTGATTCACTTGATACAGATCGACGGTGCCGACCAGATTGAAGGGCGAAACGAGCTTTTCCTCTGCATTCCAGGTCAGATCACCGCCGTCAAAGAAGCGGAAACCGCCAAAGTCGAGCAGCATGACCACACTGTTCGCATTATCGCTCGGATCGGGCGCTTTCGGCGGCACGGAGCCCTTCAGCGGGTTTTCCGGCTGATCAGGAAACGGAGGGATGAATTTCTGGTTCGCGCCAAGGCAACGCAACGCAAGCTTTGGGCTACCATCCGCCTGTTTGAGCGGCAAAACATCACCTGCAGCCAGCGTGACACGCTTTCCCACCTTCGCATCGCGATACGGCCGGCTCATCAGGGTCCAGCGCATGTCCTGCGCCTTGCCATCAGGACTGCCCTCCGTGATTCCCTTGTCATACAGTGTCCCCACCGGCATCAGACCCGCCAGTTCGGCCAAACCGCCAAAGTGATCGACATGAAAGTGCGTGATGATCACATGGTCGATGCGCGTCAGCCCCGCCACCTCCGTGGCGACCTTCTGGATGCGCTGAGGATCACGCCCACCGGGGTTTCCCGTGTCGATGAGCACCGATTCACCCGCCGGAGTCACGATCAGCGTCGAACCACCGCCCTCTGAGTCGATCCAATAAATGTCGAGGGTCTTCTCACGCGCAGTGACCGCGAGAGTGAGGGCGAGGAAGGCAGCGAAGATGGCTTTCATGCAGAGGAGTCGGCATAAACGCCACTCGCGGCTGACTTCATTCCACCTTCACGCCCATCCCAAACGCCGGCTGCTCGATCCTGACACGCTCCTTGGCTCCGACGGTCTCACGCACCGTTTTCGGC
>Ga0315905_10008624_pt1 | contig 10318 bp, 3 predicted proteins | sample LakEriMetagenome_5_FD_203522 | JGI IMG/M metagenome (GOLD analysis project Ga0315905, IMG submission 203522) | Freshwater fungal communities from buoy surface, Lake Erie, Ohio, United States - Buoy 4 MA121 | ecosystem: Environmental > Aquatic > Freshwater > Lake | place: USA: Lake Erie, Ohio... | reverse complement strand
AAGAATTCTTTTCAGGTGGACTACGGATTTATGTACAGCAGGGTGTGCCCCCTTCTCTGGTTTCTCACATCAAGAGCAACGTGACAATCTCCCCAACAGTGGCTGTGGACAAGGAGGGCTACCTTTACACAATACCCGTGGTTGGGGGTAAGGACTACTACATCGGTGTGTACGGATTTTCATACGACTTCCAATCAGACAGGGGAATACCGGAATATCGGTTCTCGATCATGGCCAAGGTGGTCCTGCGATTCACGCCCGCGCAGAATGCTATCTTAGTCAGATCTCTTCGGACGAATTATCAATTTCAACCAGGCCCAATCGTCGAGGGCCAGTACACCTATTACCAAGTGGATGTTTCAGACGTGACAAGGGACCTGCATATAGTTACCAAGTCTGCGTACGTGGACGTCGTGGTTTCAAACACAAACCCATTTCCCACTCTATCTCTAATAGATGTAGGGTGGTACAACGTTGACGGGGGTCAATATGGGCCTAAACGCATCAACGTTCACACTTTCGACCCAGGATTCAGAGTTGGTCCGTATTACATTGGTGTATATTCATATGCGTTGTTCGAGTATGAGATCGCGTCGTTCGTCGATCAAAGCTCCTTTGTGCTTGAGGCCGGCAAACAGTACCGTATGCGCGTCACAACCCGTTCTTACAGATACTTTCGTTTCAAAATCGACAAAAGGTACGACAAGCTGACAATGGTTTTTCGCGAAGAAACGAGTGGAAAGTTCATGACGGCACTGGTAATGAAAGGCCAGAAGCCCACTGACGCCATAAATCTGTTTAACAGTGAATTTCCAGACTCAGATGGCAATATCATTTACGAGCTTGTGGCACCAGAACTTGATTGGTATTTTTTTATGGTCCAATGGTATAAGCGAGGATACTCCGGGCCAGTGCTACAACATTCGTACACTGTTGAAATCAAGGTGGACTTCTACGAACCGCCTGGCTACAAGGCACTGGAGCAAGAAACACAATTTCAGGCGATCCGGGAGAAACGATACGAGCAAGCTGGAATCCCGCGTCCGCCGCCATGGGGTGAAATTCGCCCTTCGCTGGCTTGGAAGATTCCCACCCTTGAGATTGGGCGACCACAGACTGCCGCTTTTTTTGGTGAGCCATGGCTCTATTTCAGCGTTTATGTGTCATCATTTTCGTCCAACTTGACGATCACGGCAAGGCCAGTAACAAAAGGGTTGTCGTTCACGCTTTTGATTCGCCGTGCTCGAAGGCCTACTCTGCTTACGTTCATTGACAAAGCGGATACACCTGACGCGAATGGCGATTACATAGTCCGGGCAGCAAGCCCTGTCACTGGTGGTTTCTACTACGTCGGCGTCTATGGGTCTGTGCTTGAGTTGAAAGAAGCTAGATTGGTGCTCGTTGCATCAGTGGATCCTGGAATACCCATCGTTCCCGACTACACGACGCTGATAAACTATTTTGTGTCTTTTGAGACCGTGCCTGCCCTGCGCTACCAGTTCTTTAAGATCTACCTTCCCGCAGACGAACGCGACCTGAGCATCCAGGTGACCCATTTAGTGGGAAGCACGGACATCGTCATATCCAACGTCAACCCGTGGCCTTCAAAGTCGAACTACAATTCTTCCCAGGCTGGATGGTGGAAAACGGAGGCTGCTGTCGGCGGCGGCAAGGAAATAGTAGTCAGGAACTACGACCGCGGCTACAAGACACCAGCATGGTACTACATAGGAGTTTTTTCGGTTTCATTTTCATCATATTTTGTTTTGGCGCGTCTTGATCGACCGCCTCCCAACGTGCGCAACGGTGCCGTGTTTACAGGCCAAGTAGCAGAGTCAGCGTTCGCCACTTATCGTTTTGCTGTCGACGGGCTGATCCAGTCGCGATTTGTTTTCATAGTCTCGCAGCGGCGCCCTTACAGCACCGGGTTGGAATTGTACTCAAAGAAAAATTCCGTGCCCACATTGATTGATTATGACACAAAAGTGAGCATCTCAACAGCCAACGGTGAGTACTTCTTGAATATTGATCAACCACGTCCAGATGATGTCTTCTATCTCGGTGTGTATGGAGCCTCAGATGGTGTATTGTCTCGAGGCACCAATTATTATTTTCTTGCTCAATTACGGACCGCCGACGAGTTCAAGCTTTATGTCAGCACTCCGTACCTGCTACCCCCTCCCAGGGTGCCTCCTGCTGGCGGTTACATTTCTCCTTCTTCGAACTTGTACAGCGTTCTTGTCCCTGAGAGTCCAATCAAGTCGCACCTGTTCAACAATGGATCCATTCATTTTTTTCGCCTGCAAGTGTCGGAGTTCACCTCAGTTACCGCAGTCGCAGGTGGGGCAATTTTGTGAATGTTTCAGAGAATCAAACACGCACACACATATGACGAGCATGCACATGTGCGAGCGTATTTGCGTGAACGAACGGAGGTAATCGCTTCCCGACTCAGCAGTGAAAGTGTAAACCAAAAACATGAACAGTGCCTGACTTGTAGCATGACATGTTTTGGTGTGCAGGTCCGCTGCCATCAGGGGCAGCGCATCACAGCTACGGTCCACTTTTTGTCGTAGCCCGGCGGCTGCATTTGCCCACACGGAACCAGCCGCCTTACAATAATTCGCACGTCGACTGGTTCACTGCCGATGTGTGCTCGCAGTTAACCAACACATCAGTGGACAAACGATGCTATCCCTCCACGTCCCCTTCCATTTTCTTGACTCCTTACGATAATTTTGAAAATTCGTCCATGTGGTACGTGGGCGTGTATGCAGTTGGATGTCGAGCATTCTTAACCTGCGCTTCATGGGGTGCCGAGCCGGATTCCCGAGCCGGAAAAGACTGCGGCTGCGACCCAGCGAAGGTCGAGGCAGTGCCTTTTACCCTGACTGCGACTCGTGTTCACAGACTGGGACTATACGGATCACTGAAAGTTGGACGCAATGACGTCGTTCTGCAGACTCCTTATGATCTTCACAAGTTTTTCCTGGTCGAGATTCATGGCAGTGCTGCAGTGCATTTCCAGACCAGGTTGCAGGGGCCAAGCAACAGAACCTCGGGGAGAAGCGACATATACGATATGTTTGTGTCAGACGAAATTCCGTACCCTCAGCGAGCGTCACTGCCACCAGAGAGCCTGCGTTCTGAATCAGTTTTCGGGAATCCGCCGGTCACCATCACGGTACTCCAACCCGAAGGGAACACGAGCTACGTCAAGGTCGGTGTGCATTCAAGTGAGTCAGTCACTCTCACTATTGATGTCAGCCTGTCCTTGCCCTACTTTCCACTGGTGCTAGGTAGGAGCTATGCAGGGCTTCTACGTCGGGACAAGTTCTCGTCTGAAGGGCAGCGACGTGTTCGTTTTATTCTGGCTTCCGAGGCTCATCAAAGTCGGCGTCTGGTGCTGCACTTGCGACCTGTGAATGCACAATGTGGTGCCATGACCGCGTGTGGAGCTTTGTCATGCTGTGGCGGCCGCAACCCTTTCAAAGGCTTTACCATGTCAATCCGTGCTGAGAATGGCCTTGGAAGCGATTGGGAGTACATGCAAAGCCAGCCTAACGTGCATTGTATACAGTCTGGCGTCTGTCCAGACCGGGTTTTCAAACAACTAACAAGCAGCACGAGTGTTTACATGAACACGAATAAAGTCTGCTGCCTAGAGTACCGGACATACCAAGTTGTGTTCGATGCACAACTTGCTCCTAGATGGGTAATTTCGATCACTGGAGATGACGACCATCCCACACAGGGCCCAAGATTTACAGACTCGTTTGAGCTCGATGTAAAGCTCGCAGGTTTCAATGATGCCCTGTCTGGCACCTCTATGGGCAATGTCGTCAAAAGCGATGCTGCTGTTGCAGGAGAGTCGGGTGATGAGGCCTCCATGAGCGACAACGCCCTTGGGGCTGTTACCCCTCTTGGGCGCTATGCCTTCCAGAGCGCATCGATGCAGGGTCCCAGGGCAAGCTCAGTTGAAGAGCAGCCTATCATAGATCTAAATGATGGTGAACCAGCTAGAGCAACAGCGGTACCGTTTGGCAAGTGGCGCATCTTTCGTTTTATGGCAACGCTACCAGGTATCGTCACGGTGACCCTGCGGCAACGCGCCGGCTCTTTCGGGCTTCGAATGCTAGTGCAAAGGGAGGTACTGCCCACTCACGAGTCCTTTTTGACGTTTGAAACGACAGCGGGGGGCCCTTCAGGTGGCTGTACACCAACCACTGCTGTAGGTTCTTCTGTTTGTCGCCGCTGCACGCAGGACTTCTGTGTTTGCGACCGAGCACGGGGCGACGTGTGCAGTGGCAAAGTGTACGGAAATGTGATGACCAACGCGCTCTCCAACGATCCACTCGACGGTGCAAGCGCTTCTATTCAGGCCCCAATATATCCGAAGGAGCCTTTCATGATTGCAGTTTTTAGCGAATCCGAAGTCTTCGCACCCTACTCCTTCAATGTCACAGTGAAACAAAGGATTGAGACCTATGATCACAACACAGCATGTTCGAATTTGTCAGCAGGGGAGGTATTGTCTGGGAGAATTCGTGAGCGCGAACGAATATTGTTCCAGGCTCCACCAGTTCGAGAGGGCTTTGATGCCGAAATTCGACTGGATACACCCTTTAGTGACACGTGGGGGAGGTGCCGATGGGGATCGAATGACGGCACTGTCTGTAATTACAATACTGCCCCCGAGGTGTACACCGGTCGTTCGGATCGTCCATACGACGCGAATTGTAGGGGCTGTTACTTTGACAGAGGCTGGAAGTATGCTGGTACGCCGCTCAAGGTGCGCTACTTCCAAACTGAAAACTTTACATACGGTGTTCCAGGGCTACGTTGTTTCTCCAATGGAGAATATTACAACCTCTACAATGTGACCTCAAAGGACACGTATCCCTTTTATCGGACTTACACGGTATCCGATGCAGATCCTTTTGCCATTTGCGATCTCAACGGCAAGTATCCATGGATGGTGCCGTGGCCGGTAGATTTAACGGCAGATGCCATCAAAGTTCAAAGTGAAGAAGAGTGCTGCGACAAGTGCGCGAGAGAGCCCACCTGTAACTTCTGGACTGTTTCAAACAACGATACCTGCATTCAGTGCGATCAGCAGGACGTCTCATACGAGAACACCTATGTCCGGCCGGCGAGCATGGTCACCTTTATTCCGGGAACCAGAGAGACAGAGTGGTATGAAAGTGCTCGTGTGATCAGGATCCGCGGCCCAATGTGCTATCCCGCGACGATGACAAAGTGTTGCCGGCTTCTTTCGATCACAGAGTCGCAAATGTTGCAAAGCAAAGTTCCCGATGCAGATTCTGTGTCAGGAAGCTCAGGTCGGTGCGAGCCTGCTAGCAACGGACACGTGCGCCTTAAAGCTGCGCAGGCACTCAACTGCTCCAGGTCTTCATCCAACCAAGTCGACCAGAATCTTGTGGTTGACACGGCCGAGTCTGTGTCAAGGGAAGCCTACTTGGATGATCGACAGCTGTTCTACAAGCCCGACGACAGCGACACTGAATCCATATGCGTACAGTGGTGGAACGGGCTGACAAAGGTTCAGGCTTTGAACGGGCTCAATAGGATGACGATCACAGATGTCACTGAGCAGACGCTCCCGGGTCTGATGCATCTGTTTGATCGCTTGCCAAGTGTCTCTGAAGCCCCTGAATGTGTCAGATTCTCCAAGGCTGTCATCAAGTTGCGGACGAAAGACGAGCGTAATGCTGACCAATGTCTCGTAAATTCGGGCGCAACGCTTCCTTCGATTCCTCAACTGTCGACCTGCATGGACACCGTGTACCGGATGGGAAACGGCTCTGCTTTCGACTGGAAATACTACTCCGTCGCGTTGGATCTGTCCGGAGGATTTGGTGTCGAGTGGAAGCACGAAGACGGGCGACTTGTTCAGCAGCCAAGTTTGGGCGTCGCAACATATGATCGGGATGCCTTCGCGAGGGCACCCGGAGGTGGATGTCTGTTCTCAACTGGCGAAGACGCATCTCAACCTGTATCGGTAGTGCAGTGTGCCGACCCAATTCTCAATCTCAGAGAAAAGAGGCTCCAGGAGTGGGTCGTGACCAACTTTACAGAAACCGGTGCTGGTTCCACCAGTGGTCTCATGATCAGCCAACACAGCAACACTTGCCTAACTGGCGTAGTGTCGTGCAAACCCTCTCGACGTGAGTGGGCAGGAATGTGCTCCACACCGCCTTCGATCCTTTTCTTGAGACAGTGTTCTACGGTTGGCTTCTCTGCAACCATGGCCTCCGTACTTCAGGGCGATAACGTATATCAAGTAGGACAGCCTATCTTGCTTGAGCTTACGGGTATTCTTTCGTCATCGTTCACGATTTCCTTCAAACTTGTCCCGTCACCCACGCTCATAACCGCTGAAAAGGACTATAGAGGTGTACTAGTAGTGGGGGAAAAATCGTCATCCATCCGATACAGATTCATTGCGTCGCCGACGCAGCAGGCAACTGCAGGCTTGCAATACTATATGGTCGTTGGTCAGCTTATGCCAGTCGTGCACCAGCTCACCATCGCATACCGACACCGCCCAACCAGCGATTTGCCCAGACAGCGGCCTCCAGGCTGGGATGATACGCTAGAGTTCGTCTCTGGGCCCGCGCAAGGACCTGGGGCAAACGGCATATATGTTGTTCCGTTTGTCTCGGCCGCTGCTGCTGGTCCCTTTGACTTTGACATCGGCGTTGCGGGCAACGTTGCACTGGCTGGAAACGAGGTGTCTATCAATGTCCGTGTCTGGAACGCTGAAAATTTCATGCGCAATTTCAAGATCGCCCCCATCTCTCCGCAAGAGCTTGGGATCGCAGCTGCGCCGCAGCTCAGCACCGAGGCGACCCGTGCTAATGTTGTGTGTGCGACCCTGACACCTGGCAAGGCCACAACATGTGGCCCCCCACGCGAGGTGAGCAACCACGACGCAGGTGGCACACGTCAGGGCTGGTGGACTTTCTACTATCTGCGCGTGTTTGAGCCGATGGTAGTTACAGTGCGAATGGCTGATGCGCCTAGTCGGCCCATGACGTCGTCAAGTTGCTTGGCAGAATTGTTCGTGCAGTCAGCTGCTGGCGGTGTACTACCCAATGTGACAGAGATTCTGAAGAAGACACAAGGCTTGGCAAGGCTGGTTGTGACTTCGTACGCGTCGTCGTCACCGCTTTTTGTGTCTCCTGCGGATGGTGAAGATCTCTACATTGCTGCGCGCTTTCCGGGCATCGCGCCTTCTGACTTTGTGCCCCGGAACATAACATACAACGTCTCTGGCAATTGTAGTTTATGCACGTGCGATGGTGACGGACTCGCAAGTTATTTGCCATTTGTCGCTGAAGGCGCGTGCACCAACTGCACGTGCTCTGCAGCTGGAAATGTCACCTCACATTATCCAAATGCGTCCTGCTTGGGTTGTACGTGTAAGACCCGGATGTGCGAGTGTTCATGCATTCCCTCCTACACATCCAATGTCTCTTACATGTGTAACGGATCGCTAGCATTTGTGAATGTTCGAGCTGCTCCCGACGCTTGGGACGAAGCGTCGGATCCGTACCAAGACATGACAGCAGATGACCCAATCAACATAACGTTTGCGTGGGCTTCCCGGCGCATCTTCCGCATCAGCATCCAAGAGGCTGCCTTCCATGTTATCACGGTCCGCATACTTTCTGGCAATGCGAATACATACCTGGCACCAGAAACCAACACTCTCCCCACCCGACATAATCCGCCGGCTTCATCTGCGAGGAGAATAGAAACGGCCTCTGTCGGGCCGCAACGGCCGGTGGCGGGCCAGCGGGTTATATCACCAGACGATGCCGACTTTACACTGGGAGCCTGGGTGATGGTCATTTATGCTGAAGGCCCGGTGGACTTGACACTGTCGTGGTTTCGTTTCCCCGTTCCGCCGACCCTGCAGTTGTATCAAGAGTACTCTCTCACTCGCCCACCAGCTTCGTCATTCGAGTGGCGCGTTCCGTACCACCCGCAGGCCGGACTTACAGTTGGCGTCTCCTATGCAGAGGTGTCGGGCAAGAGCGCGACGGACTGCCCGTTGTCACTATTGGCTCGATACTCACTCCCACCGACCCGCCTGTACTGGATAGCGGCAGCGGGCCGCGAAGGAGGGCGCAGCGCCTTGACAGTGCCTCCTAGGGCGAACCGAGGCATAACCTATCTCCTCTTTTCAGTGACGCGCTGCCCGGGCGGGTACACCACCAACGGTACACACTGCATGCGCCTCGACCAGTGCGCCAACGGCGCGGACGCCGACTTCAGGGATGGCGGCATGCTATCCAGCCTACGCGAAGGGCCATGCGCAACAGCCACCAATGTGACGGGGAAGTTGGTGGGCGTTAACGCCACGAGCTCGCCTGCTGTCCTGGTGCCACCTGCCGTTGACTGTTCTTTCCGCTTCCGCCTCGACACGGAAACCTCGCTTTCTGGAGCAGGACGTCAGCAAGAGCCAGCAGGGCCCCTCTGAGGGCCAAAAGCCCGAGGGAATCGAGCCCCCTTTGGCCGTACCCGTGGACGTCAGCAGTGGAAAATTCCACCGCACTTAAATTTGTAACCGAACAGTCTCCGCAGGCAGCTTAGTGTTGCTCGCCGACTCTCGTCCCCCGTCAGGCTTTCTCCCTTTTTTCTCCTCTTCCAACGCCTAATGAATTTAATAATAAACAACCCGTTGAATAGTTCCACCCGACCTCCCCGACAGCTGAGAGGCCCCTAGGGGGCCGATACGTGTGAGGTCGTCGCCTCCCTCCACGCGCCGCGCTCGGGCCTGTTACCTTTCTCTCCGGTGCACTTGGTGCTCACGCTCGTCCTCTCTCTCCACCTGACGGGACCACACTCAAAGGACACCGCAGCCCTGCGTGCCACGGCAATCGCCGCGTTTCGTCCTTGCGCCTTCATCGTGAGGCGATGGCCCAACCCGCCCCCGCCCCCGCGCCCTTGAGCGTGCAGTGGAATTGCGGCCAATTTCAACCAGGCACATCATCCTGAGCTGTAACTCGCCGCGTCTCGCTTAGATGCTGGCCGAGGCGGGATTCTCTCAACACGTGTCCCACCGTCCCAGCCTTCAGACGAAGGTGCTGGACTCTTCCCCGCCGCGTCGCCGATAACGGGAGTCATGCTGAGACGGAAATGAGTGCTGCACCGAGTACTGCTCAGAGTACCGCGCCGAGGACCGTTCCTCCTCCTCATACTCAGGCGGCTCCGCGCCCTGCCCTCGCAGCTTCATGGCATACATTTGCTTTTCACGCTCGTCCGCAAAGTATGAGGGCATGCCCTCAGGGCGGTCGTTGTTGGCCGCAATGTAGGAACCCAGATAAGCGCCGTCCACGGCCACCAGGCAGGCGCCGCCCCACAGCGCACATATGATGACGGCCTCGGCGACGACCATGATCGCCTGCCCACGACCTCTCGAGCGCAGCGATGCCCCCTTCACAACGCCCTTCCCCACACCTCGTCGCTTGGGTTGTATGGTGGTTCCAATGCTGTTCGCAACAGGAAACCAGGCGTTGTCGCACGTGCGACAAAAATGCCGCCGACCATCCGCAAGAAGGCCGTCGACGAGGGCGGCGAGCAAAACGCGCCCGCGGCTGCGCGGCGCAAGGGGGCAAAGGGCGTGGTGATGGGCGGCACGTTTGGCGACGTGCTGCAGAAGGCCCTGGAGCGCAAGCTGCCCAAGGGCAGCAAGGGCCCCGCTGTGGGCAGCGGCGCCAAGGACAGCGTTGAGCTGAAAAAACGCATCAAGAAGGACAAGGAAGCACGCGAGGAGAAGATGATTCTCGCGGAAAAGCGCAAGTGGTTCCAGAAAGAGCACGTCGTTCCGGTGCGTCGTCCCCCTGCGCCGCGGGCCGACTGCGTCCAACAGGGGACGTACCGACTGCCGCTGTCTCTGTTTGGCGCTCAACTGGTGTCTGCTCCGGGGGCTGCACCCGGCCCAGTGCCGGGGAATTTCTTTGGCGTGAGCAACTTCACGAGTCCAGGGCGGTGATTTCAGTAAACGGGTGTGTTTTATTCTGGCAGGAGGCTGCCGACATGAACCACGAGAAGTTGCTGCTAAAGCTGGCAACCAAGGGCGTGGTAAAGCTCTTTAATGTGATCCAACAGCAGCAAAAGATGCGCATGGAAGAAAAGGGCAAGGCCGACGCCGCACCAAAGCCCGACAAGCTGACCAAGAGCCAGTTTCTCAACATGCTCAAGTCTGGAGGTAAGGTCGCAGAGGCGGAGGCCGAGGAGACTGAGGAGTTGGCAGCTCCGCGCCGTGGCAAGGCCGCCGAGGAGGATG
>Ga0315905_10008623_pt1 | contig 10318 bp, 5 predicted proteins | sample LakEriMetagenome_5_FD_203522 | JGI IMG/M metagenome (GOLD analysis project Ga0315905, IMG submission 203522) | Freshwater fungal communities from buoy surface, Lake Erie, Ohio, United States - Buoy 4 MA121 | ecosystem: Environmental > Aquatic > Freshwater > Lake | place: USA: Lake Erie, Ohio... | reverse complement strand
TTGTCAAAACACAACCAAAACACCATAAAACAACCAAGCGTCTGGTGTCATGAAACATGGCGCAACGACTTCACCCCTCCGGTGTCATTTTTCATTGGCGCAACACGCGAGTGTTCAAAACTAGATTTTTTGCCTGAGCAAAACTAGACAGATGATAACGTAAAATGGCCGAGGACCGGCGGCCATGTTAACTTTGGTGAATGATCGGTGATCCAGAGCTTCTGCCGAGGGTGGTAGATGACGGTTACAACCTTACGAGCGGTGGGTGCGATCTCGTAGGATTGACCGTCAAATTCGATGTAGGGACCAGTGTGGACTTTGCGTGTAACTCGGAGTGATAAGTGGAGATCAAGCAAGGATGATGGTGGCGTTGGTGCGAGATGAGCAGTGCGTTTGCGAAGTTGTTCGTCCCATATTTCTGTAGGGATTTTTCCGGTGGATCGTTTGATGACGCGGTTCTGGCGGTTGATTTCCATTTGGAGGATGGGATCGGCTTCTTTCCAATCCGTCACGCCAGCGTGCGCCAACAAGGTGACTAGGCGCTTCTGGAAGGTTTGGAAGCTGCGTTCTATTTTACCCTTGGCTTGTGGTGTGGGGGCGACGAGGTGGGCGATGCTAAGGGCGCGTAGTGCTCGCTGAAATTCGCTGCGCGGATCAGCGTGGTCGCTACTGGAACTAGGTCCAAAAAGGCTGAGTCCATCGGTGTAGATGGAGTTTGGCAGCCCGTGTCGCTCGAAGGCTTCGCGGAAGTGTTGAAAGTGGTTCCAAGTGGTGTCACTTTCGACGAAGCGGCCTGCGACGTAGAGACCAGAGCAGTCGTCGATGGTGAGGAGGAGGGTTTGTTTGCGCGCAGCGGGCCACCATTGATGGATGGAGCTGTCGTGTTGCCAGAGTTCGCCAATGTGTGCGCGCCGAAAGCGGCGATATGTGCGCTTTTTAGGCGGGGGGGTGGGCACTAAGTGTGAGAGGTGTTTTTTGATGTAGGATGAGACGGTTGAGCGGGAGCGTTTGAAGTGACAAAGTCTCTCAAGTTCATCGGCTACGAGCTGATAGTTTGGTGGACTTTGTAGCGGTAAAAAGCCTTGGAGGAACTGTGTGACATTGGGAGGCCAAGCATGCCGACGATTGCCACCGCTCACGTTAGAGCGGTAGGATGTTTTGTTTTTGAGATAGTCGGTGCGTAGTTGATAGAGTCTGGCACGGCTGATGCCAAGATGGCTCACGGCGGTGGGCGCATCGAGCTTGCCGGAGTTGAATTCGCTAAGGATTCGAAGGATGAATGCGGGTGGGAAGCGGTGGTTGAGTTGTTTCTTTGCACGCCTGGCAGCATCGCTTTTTCGTGTGCCTGCGGCAATACTCGAAATTGGTGGCTCTGCCCCCAAACCCCCGGAGTTTTTCGCATGAAGCAAATGGGTTTTACCTTGCGAATCAGAGATGCTGCGACCCGAAATCAACGGTGCCGCAGCATCAAGGTAGGAACCCTATTCGCATCATACGCCGCTCCGGTTGCCCTCCGGCAGAGCCGTATCCTGCGAACGATGCAGCAGCTTGCGATACTGACGGTCCAAACCAAGGAAAATCCATGCAGCAACAAAGAAATCCAGTTTTGAACCGTCGCTGTCTAGTTTTGAACCGTCGCTGTCTAGTTTTGTTCAGGCACCGACACAAAATAATTAAAAAAATACCCAACACGCACTGAAACACATTCATTTTGGAGTAATTGGCAAAAGTCACCGATGACTTTCTTTGATTCGCCAGCGAATGCGGTGGCGGTAATCCAACTATCAGAAGTAATAAGTGTTTTGATTTTCACAGTGAGCGCTCTGATTAAATCTCAACCGAACGGATTCTGAAAAAATTCTTTTTCATAACCGCGCATTGCTCGTTGATTGGCATTTGACAAAATAGTTTTCAGCGAGAGAAATTGCGGCATGTCAGATATTCTTGAGCCACATAATGACTCACCACAGCCTGCGAAGGATCTGAAGTGGCAGTGGCAGGGTTTGAATGTCGAGACAAGTGCAGTTGAGAGTGCTCTCGCGAAGCTCCATACCATAAATCATCCTGATAGCCATCGTATGAGGGATTTGCCCGAGAGTCTCCGTTTGGATAGATTCCGAGGAACACCAAGCTGCCAAAGTCTGACCTGCTTTATGTGGCATTACAACAATCCTCCATGGCTCGCGACAATGGTTCCGTCGATCCTTCGCTGGGCGAAACGAAACGCCATCGAGTTGAAAATCGGTAAACGCCCCCCTTCAACCAATACGCTGAAGCAGTCGATCATCGCACAGATGTTGCGGGCTTTTCTTGAGGGGACAACCGACTGGATGATGTATGTAGACGCGGACGTAATCCTTCATCCTCTGGCTCCCAGTGTCTTGGAAGAGGGGCGCAAACCGGGTCTATGGGCGCTGCATAGTCCGAATCAGAAACAGATAAAAAAGGAATGGGCGAAGTGGGTTAAGGCATGCTTTCAACGCGAGGTGAATCCTTCGTTTGAGCATTGCAACGATGGAGTATGGCTCATTGATCGCATGAGCGCGGCGAATTTCCTTCGTCATGCCGAGAGTTACATGCTTCCGGGTGATTTTGATCAGCACTATTTCAATCTCTGGTTGCACGATACCATCGAAGAAGGGGGCACGGTTCGTCGGCAGTTGCCCTTTGTATGGAACCGCTTGCCCCATCTAACGCACGGTGTTCCCAATAGTCCCGGCTGGTTGTATCATTGTGCCGGTGTTGACAAGAGCAAAGCCCTAGGTGATTTACAATTGGACGGCTTCCTGCCTCATCCGCGGCCCAATATCGAAATTCCAGCTTGGCCAGAAGCCGCTGTCATGGAAAAGCTGATCGCGTTGCCTTACCATCTGGCTTCTGATGCCTGGCAGGGTGAGAGCCTGCGTTATGCGCTGCGCTCCCTCGATGCGCACTGGCAACATGACTGGCCGCTGTTGGTTTTCGGCTCCGGTTGTCCCAATTGGCTTGATCCAAGTGCGTTCGTTCATGAACCTTTCTACGCCCAAACCTTGTTGAAAGCATGCAGCATGGCGGAACAGGTGATGTGGATGAACGACGACATCTTTTTTCTCAAGAACACCAGCGTGGATGACCTGCTGGTCCCGGTTCATCATGGCGACATGGTTCCGCAACTCCCTCGCATGCTTCGCTCGGAGAATCGGTGGCAGCGTGCCCGCGCTCATGTTGCTGGACGGCTTTATCATGAAATCGGACGAGATCAGGTTTGGGATTTCTCAACTCACACGCCCTACTTGTTCGAACGTAAAATGGCCCGCAAGGTTTTTGATGTTTTCGGAGTCTGGCACAAGTTCCCCATGGAGCTTGCCTACTACGGTTTGTATGGCGGGGAAGGGCGGTTGATTGAAGAAAAAGCGATAATGGAAAATCGCGATAATCCAACGATGCGCTGGTTAAACATTGATGATTCGCATGCAGGCGATGAAGCCTTGTTGCGTTGGTTGAAAGAACGCTTCCCCCGGCCTTCGCGATGGGAGAAGCTATTAGGCTGAGGTCGACGTATTATTTCAATGACATCAGAAAGCTGAACAGGTCCTTGATTTGGTCATCGCTATAGGCATCCAGCAAACCTTCAGGCATCAGGCTTTGGCGGAGAAACTGCGTGGACTGGATGTTCTTGCGTTCGATGCGTTTGTCGCCTGCTCCCATCTGTCTCACCAGGATTGCATCCTTGTCTTCGCTGATAAAAAAGGCATCGACTAGCGAGCCGTCCTTCATCTCCACACGAAAGATCCGATAGCCAGGTTCGATCGCGGCATTCGGCGTGAGAATATTTCGGACGATCGCCTCGGGACCCATGGCGCCGACGCTGCTGAGGTTTGGCCCAATTTGTCCACCTGTATTACCGAATTGGTGACAGCCCATGCAGGCAGCTGCGAGTGTTTTGCCCTGTTCAACTTTTCCGCCAGCCTGGGCCAGAGTGAGCATGTGCTGGTATTTTTTGTCGAATGCTGCTGACTGTTCCAGGCTCATCACCGGGGGCAGGTTGGTTGTACGGGAGATACTGGTATGTTCGTTCAGAGCACCCCAGCCTTGGTCGCCGCTGCCGTTGTATAGCAGAGATGAGTCCTTGGTCTTGGCGAGGCTACGGTCGAAATTTGCGCGGATTTCCGCGGCGCTACGCTCACGGTTCCAAATGCGGAATTCGGCGAGTTGCTCGTTGCTACCTCCGTTTGGCGAACTCCATCCGATGCGGAAGTTTTCAATTTTGTGAAGTAGTGTTTTGGAAACTGCGTTATCCAGTTCTCCATTTATATAGATTTTGTAGTTTCCTTTGTCGTCGCGAACGGCCGCGATATGTGTCCACAAACCGGCGATTGTTTGTTTTTTGGCGACAATTAGATCGTTGGCGGCGCCAAAGGCATAGATCCTGAAGGTGCTACCGAAGAAATTCAAATCCAACTGATCTGGTGCTCCGCCCAGGCTGACGCGATTGTCGATTTCGGGATTCAGTTTCACCCAAGTCTCCACGGTGAAGGCTCCGGGCAGGGAAATGTTTGTCGCAACAAAGGAGTTTTCGTTACCGTTAAGGGAGAGCACAGGGCGATAGATGTCCGACAGTCCATCGAGCATCTTTTTGAGCGAGGGGTCGTCGTGCAGCACCACCTGCAGTCGGTCGATGGCGATCGAATTGAGACTTTTTGTCGGGACTTTGCCGTCGAGGCAGGCCTTGACTAGCGCCTGGGCACCTTCCTTGTTGGTGCATAGCGATTCGAGCACCTGACGTTGCAACGCGGGCCCGATTTTAGTGAAAATACCCAATGCCTGACTGGCGGCCTGAGGGTGTCGGGAGGAAGCAAGTGCCCTAACAGCCGCGAGCTGGAGTGAGTCTTTTTCATTTTGGTATATGGCGAACAGGCCTACAGGGTCTCCATTTTGTTGGGTGGCGATGGCATCGAGAGCCGCGATGCGGTTTTCCGCTGGGCCTGCTGCCTGAGCGATAGCGAGCAGTTTTTCCGCTGTGTTGGTAAGTGAGAACGCGGAGCTAAGTGCCACGGCGCGCTGCACTTCTTCTGCATTCCCCTTGAAAAGCTGGTCGACCGCAGAAGTAAGAAGACTCTGCATGCGTTCGGCGGGGATGCGATTTTTATTTTTCAACAATGCGTCAATGATCGTCTGACTGGTGGCGGGATTGGCAATGCCGGCCTGGAGGGATTGTTGAATTTGCGGTTGATCTAAGGCCTGAACAAGCCGCAATACTTCCTCGGAGTTGGGAGCCCGTTTCAGCCCTGCCAACTGTCCTGAGATGATCAACGCTCCTTGGGCGGGGGGAAGCGCGAGCGCAGCCAGTAATTGGCTTTCGGCGGGAAGATTTTTGGCGGCTGCCGAACTGAGAAACTTGCTGGTTACTTCAGGTTGCCGCTCCAGAAACATGCGGGTGAGGTAGCGTTCGTATTCGCGGTCATAGGCCTCGCGAACGGGGATCATCTTGTTTCCGCGGGTGCTGCGGGCTAATGGCTCGGACATCATGCCGAGATTGTTATCCAGCAGGATGCCGAGAAGCTCTTCTACATCTTGCCCGAGTGCGAGAAGGTTGCCAATGCTGTTGATGCACTCGCGTCGGACGTTTTTGTGCACGTCAGTCCGGGCCTTTTTGATGAGTGGCAGCATTTTTTTCAGAGCCAGCGTTTTGTTCTCATAAAGACGGACATTTCCCGCCACGCGCAATGCCTCGCGGCGGAATTGGGGATCGCTGTGCTTGGTAAAGGATTGAAGATAGGCTTGATCCGCATCGGTCATGGGCACGACCTGGTTGATGTGGCCAGACTCCCATGCCCAAAGCCCGGCGATGCTGTTAGAGCGGATCGACGTGGACGACTTGCGGTCGGCCAGGGTTTGGTATGCAATGACGGTTTGGGTCAGTGAGGGGGAACTGAGTTTTTCCGTCAGCGCCTTGTCATCCAGTTTTGTGAAGTCGGGCACGCTGCTGGTTTTCTGTTGTTGATGTTTGATGCGCCAGATACGGCCGCGGATTTTGTCGCGGTCGGGATGGGTGCGTGGAACTTCGTTGTGGCTGATGATCTTGTTATACCAGTCGACAATGTACACACAGCCGTCCGGGCCAAGAGTCATTGCTACGGGACGGAACCACGGATCGTCACAGGTTACAAAATCGCCAATTTTCTCAAATTTCCAATCGCTGAGATAATGATCGGTGCTGGTTTTTCCCGCCGGTTCCAGTCGCACCGTGTTGATGCGGTTGGTGATGGGATTAGCGACAAGCATCAGGTTGTTGTAGGGAGCGGGGTAGGCGCCCTCCTTGTCGGTCAGGCAAAGTCCGCTGAGGCCGGTGCCGCCGAAGCGCTGGGAAACAAAAGTTCCCGGGAACTCCGGCGAGTAACTTTTCCACTGTCCGTCCGAGCAACCGGGGTAGTTGCCGTATTCGTGGAAGGGCATCACGCCGTAGCCAAAATCATTGGCCTCCTGAATGAAAGATTCACCATTGCGGTCGGTGACCAGACCCCAGATATTGCAGGGACCGTTTGACGTAATTTCAAATCCGCTGCCGTCGGGGTGAATGCGCGCCATGCGTGTTTGATCGAACTTGATCGTCTTGTCGGCGGGATCGCTCGGACGGCGGATATTGCTGTAGTTGAATGCTCCCTGCGCCATCCAGATCCATCCGCCCGGAGCACGGGTGAACTGGTGGGGGAAAAGGTGTGAATCCTGTACACCGAAGCCCGTGAGAAGGACCTCCTGTTTATCCGCTTTGTTGTCATTGTTTGTGTCAGTGAGCAGGACGATGTCGCGACCATGTAAGGCATAACATTTCGAACCGTCGCCCCAAGGCAGAATCCCGAGGGGGATGGCGAGTCCTTCGGCAAATGTAAACGCTGGCTTTAATCCATCGGCGGGCAGAGGTTTGTCGAACAAAGCAGCGCGATCATAGACAATGATTTTGTCTCTTGCCTTGCTGGCATAGAGGGCATCCGCAATGGCGGCATTTTCATTGGCATCGACGGGGTATTCCAGCGCGGTTTGCGTCCACATCCGTCCGCGTTGGTCGAAATACACCGAGATGAACTTTCCCACATTGGCGGCGGGATCTTCCGCCGCGACTAATTCGATCTCAAAACCTGGCGGAAGGTGGAAGGCGGCCTTCTGTTCCTGTGCGGTGCGTGGTTGAGAGTTCTGGATCGGCTGCATTTTTGGCTCCTCAGCCGGCTTGAATTCTGCAGTGGCGGGCAGTTCATTGATGGTGATGTCCTTGAATTGGACGAGAAATTTTCCGCCCGAATGAGCCTGCACTCCGATCAGGCCGCTGGTTGGAATATTCGGATCGGCCTCGGTATAATCGAGTGCGGCCACGCCGTTGATCCACGAACGGATACGTTTCCCCTCGCAGACGATTCGGTATTCATTCCAGTCCCAGTCTTTGGCGGTGGCCTTGATGGCGGCGGCGTCAACAGACTCACCGATAACGCGATTGCGGCGTGACTCGTCATAGAGCTTGCCCCACCAGTCGATCCCCGCGTCCACCTGGTAACCCGACATTTCGGAATTGTTAGGAACGCGAGTGCTGCGAAGCTGGATGCCGGAGTTGATGAATCCCTCGCCCTTGGTGAGTTTTATCTTCAACTTCAGTTCAAAATTCTGATAGGTTTTTTTGGACGCGAGAAAGCAATTGAAGGGCAGGGTTTCCGTCAGCGAACCACCAGTGATCATGCCGTCCTGAACGCGCCACCACTTTTCCTCGCCCTGGCGTGTGTTCCAGTTTTCTAGAGTCTTGCCGTCGAAAAGGGAAACCGGTTCGGCGAAGGCGGATAAAGTGAGCAGCAGCGGCAGCAGATGTTTCATGAGGTGAATTCGTTGGATCAAGACTGATACTAAGAGTTTGAAAATAATTAAGAAGGCTGAGGATTAGCAGGCGAAATCAAAAACGACTACCCGTTCGAGACAGGAGACGACGATTTGACGAACGCGTTCATGCTCAGGGTGGGGGAGATACTTGTCGCGGCTTTCCGCCGTGTCAAAGGTCATGATGAATCCATGGGTAAAGCCGTCGTTAAGTCCCTCGTCGCTTTGGTAAGGGCCGTGTTCGATGGAGATAAGACCGGGAATTTTTCCGACCATGCCCATTAATTCGCTGAAGCATTCATCGATTTTATCTTGGTTGATTTCTGCTTTGAACTGGAATACGCCTAAGTGTCTGATCATAATTGATTGGTTTGGTTGTAGAAGAAATTATGGGTTGGTCGAGCGCTTTTTTACAAGCTCAACAAGCCGCAGGGCGCAGGCCTGGGCGAAAGCGGTGCTGTTGACTGTTTCGTTCATGATCTCGACAGGAACTTTCGCATGGCGGGTGATCGCATCAAAAAGGGCGTGGTCGGCCTCAACGTCATGAAATGGCTGGCCAGGGGCGCTGATGATGCTAATTGCCTTCAAGGGTATGAAAATTTCGACTGGGCCGATGTAGCTGTTCGCCTTTTCCGCGAGTATTTTCCCGAGTTCAGCGCATTCCTCCGCAGTGGTGCGCATCAAGGTGACTTGGGGGTTGTGGATGTAAAAATTTCTGCCAGTGAATTTTTCCGGAACTGACTCGCGGGATCCGAAATTTACCATGTCGAGACATCCCGGTGCGATGATCGTAGGGATGCCGGTCCTTGCTGCGGCATCGAGTCGCTCGGGACCCGCGCCAAGAGTGCCTCCGACCAATTCATCAGCCCATTCAGTGGTGGTGACATCGAGAACACCACTCACCAATCCGCTGGCGATGAGGTCTTCCATGGCCCTTCCACCCTGCCCGGTGGCGTGGAAAACCAGCACTTCATACCCCGCGTTTTCTAGAATAATCTTTGCGTGATTGATGCACTCCGTGGTGTTGCCAAACATGCTAGCGACAATGACCGGTCGGGTATCCTGAGTGACAACCTCGGCATCGACCATCGCACAGATTGCGGCGGCGGCGCGGGTGAAGACCATGCGCGAAACGCGGTTAAGTCCTGCGACATCGACAATTGCTGGCATCATCGCGATGTCTTTGGTGCCTAAATAGTGAGCGGTGTTGCCGCTCGCGAGAGTGGAAACCATCAGTTTTGGAAACCCCAGGGGAAGGGCGCGCATTGCTGCTGTGCCCAATGCCGTGCCGCCGCCGCCACCGAGGGAAATGACGCCGTGGATCTTTCCGTCCGCCGCCAGTTTCGCTAACAATACCGGTGCTGCACTGGTCATTGCGACTACGCATTCGCCGCGGTCATGGCGGTCGAGCAATGGTTGCAATTCCAGACCTGCCGCAGCTGCAACCTCGTAACGCGTGATGTCGGGAGTGACCACCGGCTCCGAGCCAGTGCCCAGATCGATCAACATTGGCATATGACCGCATTTGCGGATTTCCTCGGCCACGAAGGCGTGTTCATGACCTTTGGAATCGAGTGTTCCGATGACGGCGATGGTTGGCATGTCGAAAAACAGTTTTGTTGCGGCGATTTAGTGCCTCCGTTTGACTGGGATGGCCTTGAACTGTTTTGTTAGGTCAACCAGTGAGTTCTCCACCGCCATTCGCTCCAGGCTGGAGGCTCCAACGAATCCGACGGCATCGGTGTGTTCGTTGATATAGGCGGCATCTTCAGGCGTGTTGATCGGACCGCCGTGACTGAGGAAAATGATATCTTTCCGCACCGTGCTGGCTGCATCGATGATCATCTGGGTGCGCTTGGCGGCCTCGGGCAATGTCATAGTGGCATCGACTACTCCAATTGATCCTCCCACTGTCGTGCCGACATGGGCAATGATCACATCGGCTCCGGCTTCGGCCATCGCAATAGCTTCTTCAGCGGCATCCACATAAACAATACTGAACAGGTCCATGCGCCGGGCGAGGGCGACCATTTCAAATTCTTTTTTCACGCTCATCCCGGTTTCTTCGAGAATCTGCCGGAACTTGCCGTCGATGATGCAATGAGTGGGGAAATTATTAACGCCGCTGAAACCCATGTCCTTTACTTTGCCCAGCCAGTGCCACATGCGGCGACGTGGGTCGGTGGCATGAACCCCGCAGATCACTGGAATTTGTTTGACCACCGGAAGAACCTCGAACTCCCCAATTTCCATGGCGATGGCATTCGCATCGCCATAGGACATCAAGCCCGCGGTAGATCCATGTCCTGACATGCGGTAGCGGCCCGAGTTGTAAATAATGATTAGGTCGGCTCCACCTTTTTCGATGAATTTGGCACTAATGCCAGTTCCTGCACCGGCGGCTATAATTGCTTCCCCTTTTGACAATGTGTCATGCAAGCGATCCAGTACTTCTGTTCTTGTATAGGGATTTCCCTCTCCC
>Ga0315905_10008622_pt1 | contig 10319 bp, 7 predicted proteins | sample LakEriMetagenome_5_FD_203522 | JGI IMG/M metagenome (GOLD analysis project Ga0315905, IMG submission 203522) | Freshwater fungal communities from buoy surface, Lake Erie, Ohio, United States - Buoy 4 MA121 | ecosystem: Environmental > Aquatic > Freshwater > Lake | place: USA: Lake Erie, Ohio... | reverse complement strand
ATTCCTACCAATCAGAGTCGCAAGATGAAGAGTGGGATTTGCAGGTGGAAGAAGACGAGTATCAAAATTTCCAGCAAGCCCGCAACAGCAGCGCAAGCCCACGCCCCGTGACCCTCTCCCATCAAGAAGCAGCAGCACGGGCAGAGGCAGATGTGGGCATAACACGGTCGAGTATGAGGACACCAGATCAAGTCGATGCACAGGAGCAAAGCAAAGACCTGTCAGCGCAATATGTGCTACCGTCACAGATACCGCTTGCTGCTCATGAGGCCGAGCAACGCAAGGAAGACCACCAGGAAGATAAGCCATCTACATACTCCTTTGCCGCGTTGCCTGAATCATCGCAACCCACTGCAGAGGCAAAGAGGGCCAACGAGGAGGAGCCGCCACGACCCACGCATGCGCCCCCCGACGGCGCTCGCGCATCTTTGTCCATGGTGCCAGGGACGGTGGCTGCCTCTCCCGACGGGCCTGTCGGCCGCGATGCTGCACCAAATCACATTGAGTTGGGCCAGATTGAGTCGGGGAGGAGAGACACGGAGGTACCCACCGCCAAGAGCAGCAAGTGGTTGGGATGGGCACATGCATCCAGCGCCAGGGCGGTGCACACAAAGGCAGGGCCCGGGAAGCTGCCCAAATTATCTTTGCTCTCAACGGCAGCACACGAGTGGATGGAGGCGATACCTATGCGGGAGGGCGGGCTGGAGGGTGTCAACGTGTCGTGGCTCTTGTCTGCCGCACAGCCGCTCATGGTGTGCGCCAACTGCTTCACCACTGGGCCGAGCAAGGAGAAAACTCCTCTCTCTCGCTCCACGCGCCCTCTCTGGGTACCGGTGCTGATCGCGTGCATGCGTGGCGAGGCAGGCTGGCGACGGCACATGATGCGCCTTGCGCCTAAGCACTCGCACGTCTTGCGCCACGACTCAGCACTCTACCAAGTGTTGTACGACGGATACGATTTTCTCGAGATGGACGCACGTGCTGAAGCAGCTCAGTCCCTCGCGCACTTGTGCTCCGTAAGCCTCTCGTGCAGGCTCTTTGTCATTGATCAAGGCACAGTAGGGGACGTGTGCGCCATGCTCAAGCGCGGCAACGGCCCCCGCGTCGCCTTGGCTTCTCTCCTCGAGCGGCTCGCTTATGACAGTCCGCGAAGCGTGGTCTCATGGGTGCAAGTGCACTTGTTTGCGCGCTTCGAGCTCTTCCTCTTGCACATCCTCGATATCATTCACGAAGCTCGCATGGAGACGCCCAGCGGGGCGGCGGCTCATGCTAGCGCAGCATCACGCATCACAGGTCAAGAGGCGCCCGACGTGGACCGATTGGCCAATCACCTTCTGAGGGTGGTGCTCAACCTTGCTGCGTCTCTGAAAGGGTACGGGTGGCAGCAGCTGAGGGCACGAGGCGGGATTGAACGCATTGTCTCGCTCTTATCTGGGCCCCCGCTCCCCGCAGGCACGCACGACTTGATAAGTCTCACTCTGAGCTCGCTCTTGATGGATGCCAAGGGCCGGGGGCGCTTCAAGGCATGTAACGGTCTCGGGCTCCTCGTTGCCCAGATGCGCGACAGCGAGGACACGCCCGCCACGGCCGCAGCGCACTTGGTGCGCGTCTATCTGGTCGGCACCCAAGAGTTGGCCATCGATGCTGCTTCCTTAATCGAACTCGGGTGCGACCATGCTCTGATATCCTTAATAGCACGCATCCGTCGCACTCACCCAACATGTGCAGAAAACAGAGTTGGAGGCATGGCAACTTTGGCGGGGCTTGTTCCCGTGATGACGTTGCTGCTACAGGCAGAAAGCACCAAGGAGGAGCTGCTGAGGCGCAACCCTGACCTCCTTGCCCTCACGCTGGACATGCTGAGAGATTGCTCCAAGAGCGCCTCGCTAAGTCGGCAAAAATGGGCCTTGAACTTGGCATGCGTGCGGCTTTTATCAGGGGTTATGTCCTCAACCAATGCCTTGCATGCTCTGCGGGCCGCCGGTGCTGTGGAGGTATTAGAGCGCTGTTTCGTGACTGCTGCCACCCATCAGCACCGGTCGCTTGCCGCCAGCATCCTTGCGCGCCTCGAACCCCGCAGTGTCCTTGCCTCCAGGCACGCTGAGCAGAGGCTGAGCCTGGAGGAATCTCTGCGCTCACTTTTCGGAGGACTGATGACGCAAGAGCCGCCGGATCAGCTCGAGTGCCTGCGTGGACTGGTGGGCATGGCGTCATCCTTGGATGGCCGACGTCTGATGCTCAACCTGAAGCTGCAAGCAGGCACACGTATGTGTACGTTTGCAAGGGTGCCAGTAGAAGCCATAGTGGCTGCCTTGGCGAGCGCATGCCCCAGCACGAGGGAGCCGAGAGACGGAGGCCCTGAGCCCCAAATTGCTGCCCAAATTCGCACCGAGTGTGCCAAGCTCGTGTACTTGCTCGCGGATCCGGAGGAGGAGGGCGTGGTGGCAGAGATGCTTCACAGCGACATCCTGCACGTGCTCTTTGCCGCCATCCAAGAGGAGCGAGCAGGGAAGTCGATCAAGCTGGGTACAGAGGCGAGGGGGCCCGCGCTGGTCTTGAGCTTGGCCGCCCTCTTCCGCTTGCTCACTCATGCCACCGTGCGGGCGGCAATGCAGGATAGTACCTCGGCCTTGACCCATTTGTTTGACCTCATGACCCTCGTTGGGTCGCACAATACTTCAGTCTCCCTGTATGCCACATTCATTATCGGCAAGCTCTTCTCCGACGGGATCTCGCGACACTCGTGCCGGCGGTTGGTGGCCGACTCGCGCCTCCTGTCCTCCCTCATCCTTATGCTCCAAGACTCTTTCGGGTCCTCTGGGGCGTCTCAGACAGCGGCTGGTGGAGAGGGGCGGCAAGAGGGGCGGGTGCGGCGAAGTGCTGTGCTGCACACCCTTGCTGCTCTCTCGCACTTGAAGCTGGCGCGTCAAGCTTTCGCTGGGCAAGAATGCCTCCCTCTCATTTTCAGGGCTATGGTAGAGGCAACGGTGGTGGAGTGCCGCCTCTCGCTGGATGAGAGGGACGCTGACATGCTTCTGCCTACAAGCGACTTTCCGGTGGCCCAAAGAGACTCAAAAGTCCTCTATCAGTGTGGCTTTATATATCAAATATACTAGGGCACTGACTTTTGAGAATTTGTCTCAGGTGGCCCCGGTGAAGAAGAGCGCTGAGAGCGCTGAGATGCAGGCCGAAGAGGACAAGGTGCACGTGGGGCCGTTTTCGAAAGAGTGGTATGGGCGTGATACTGCCATCGCGCCACGCCTGTGTTCTCGCTCAGACTGCCTCTACATTCTCTTCAACATGGCTACGCTTGATTTCTCACGAGGGCATTGGCCGAGTGGACGCTCGCTGAGCGTGGCTCGTATGGCGGACATGAGCGTTGAAGCGCTCCTCAGAGTGACCGATTCTGATGACGCTGATTGCTGCAACTTGCAGACGCTCATGATGATGCATGCCCTACAACACATGCTCACACCCCTCCATTTGCACAAGAGCAGCAGCAGCGCCGCGCAGTGGGTGCGAAGTGCCTTGCTGCGCGACGCCCTGGACGCTATCGCCATCGTCGGCACGCACATTCTGCACGTGGTCTCGTCGGACCGCAAAATGGCTTCCTTGTTCGGCAGCTCCCTTGCGTCTGAGGTCTTTGACTCAGACGGCCAATCGCAGCATCGCGTGGACGACGTCAGGGGGAGAGCAAGAGCGGTGGAGAGAGGGATGCGCAGCGGTCAAGGGCTCTTTACGCTCGCGGCCGCCGTGTCAGCCATTTTGCATGTGTGCACGTGCAGTGGTGAAGCTGCTGTGCAAAGGCTGCGCAACGACCCCAACTTTCTGCATTTCCTCTTCGCTGTGCTGAGTGTGCTGCACGATGCTGGGCTGCAGGCCGACGGTGCCAGGCCGTATCAGGACGCCCTCGTCTTTCCCGACACGGCTCTTTTTGTGCTGCGCCAGCCGCTCTTTTCCGATCTGCGCTTGCAGTATAAGACGGCACGCCAGGCGTCCAGCGCCGCACGGATTCGGAACGTGAGCAATCAGATTTTCGAGCGGCTCTTTGCGCGTCTGCGCTGTGAATGTGCGGCAGCTCTCATGCACGTATGCTGGTCCTGCCTTCCCCATCCCCTCCTCGTGCGTCTGGCCTCATTGTCCCATGACAACTCGCCCGGCATTCGAGGCATAGGCGAATGGGCGCTGGAGGATAGTTTGGCCCAGGCTCTTGCCCATGGCACCATCACTGCCTCACTCCTCCCTCGCAAAGTGCTTGTAGACAGCGTGCAGGCAGCCGGGGCGCCGCATCTCATTCTGGGTCTGCTTGCCGACCATACTTCGCTTTCAGTCGACACAATGAATACGCGCATCGGTGCCCTCCACGTGCTCGGGGCCATTCTGCTGCGGGAAGCGTGGAGCGGGTGCGATGCCTATGTGCGGTCCTGCGCCTCACAGCTCTTGGTAGCCTTGTCGCGTCTGCTCCTCTTGCCTCACGCCCTTGAGGCCGCCCCCTCCCAACACGGAGCATCGGCAACTATTCCTCAAAAGTCTCTCTATATAGTGAGATTACATAGTAGATATAACAGGGCGCTGACTTTTGAGAGTTGGTGTCAGAGCTTTTGCTGCAGCCTCGCGGCCATCCTGGCCATCTTGTGCCTCTATGTCGTCCCGCCCAGCTTGCAGGGGCAGCCCAAGTCTGTGCTGTCGTCCAAGCCTGGCACCTCCGCGTCGATGCAACAGTGGCTCATGCAACGTGGTGCCCAACAATCCCACTTGTCCCTCCTCGTTTCTAGCTGTGTGAGCTTCGTAGGTGTGGCCAGCACCTCATCAGTGGCCGCGAGCATGGTGCTGCGCTTCCTGCAAACCTTTGCCGCCTGTGAAACCGGTTGTCAGACCATCCTCCAGGCCGTGGCCAATGCCGGTATGTATCTGTGTCGGTCCTTTGTGCTGGTGTTGTGGTTCTTCTTGTGCAAGCCTGCTAATTGAGAGGCAGCGACATGAATTGGCCGCAAGACGAGCTTGATGCATGACATCTTCCCTGTCTTGTTGCCTGTGTGGAGGCGTCTATGCGACATGTGAGTGTGACAACAGAACGCATGGCCTGGCAGGGATGCACGTGCTACAGGCACGGCTCGTGCGCCTGCTGCTTGCCCACGAGAAAAAGACGCGCGAGGTGGAAAACCAGAAGCAGATGCTGACGGACATCTTGAAATGCTGTGGCGTTGACGCCACAGCATTTGTGGAGGCACCTGGGCGCGCGGCTACGCAACTGACGCAACATGTGAACGAGCTGCAACTTGCCAGAGATGTCCTGCTGGCCAGAGGAAGCCGCGTCAACCTCACTCACATGATAGGCGCGCATCAAGAACGAGGTGAGGCGTTGCTTGGGGCGTGCAAGAAACTGGTGTCGGCAGGCCTTGGCTCCTTGTCGCGCCACGTCCCGGGTTCCGTTCTGCTCCTCGATTTTGCTGGCTTGTCGCCCGTTACATTGACGATAGAGCGGAAGAACTTGCTGCGAGACGCCATCGCTTCTCTTGTGTCTTCCGACCTCTTGTCCTCTGAACCCCAGCGCGACTGCCTGCCAGCCTATGCCTGTCTACACGAGGTGATTCTGTGCGCTTGCCGTCATCCGTTATGAGTGTGTGGTCTCATAAAGCGGGCTATTAGTGTGGCTGATGGAGCGCCTACATGCTGTGATGCAGGACGACAAGCATATTAGCAAGCTCATGCAAGAGTGTTATCAGCATCTAGAGCGCGCCAGGCAGGTCTTGCGCTCCGATGTCATCATCGCCAACCTGTGCCATTTCCCAAACCGCAACCTGCTGCGTGTGTGGGTGAAGCTCGAAACCGCCAGCTCCCTCAACGCAAGCAGTGCCGACGAGGTATATCCGCAGCTGACAGCTGTCCCACTCGCACGGCTGACCGCTGTCGCCGACCTGTATCCCATCCTCACGAGCATAGATTGACAGAGAAAAACTCGCACGCGCGCGCGCGCTCTCTCTCTCTTTCTCTCTCTCCTGGGTGTGCAGTTGCGTGAGGCAATGAAGCAGGGACTTGAGCGCTCCGGTGCTCTCTGCGCTCGAGCCCAAGCCCTTACTCGCTCTGGCGCCCTGGCCGCTGAACTGCAACGCCGAGGTGCGCATGCCAGTGCTGTCAGAAAAGGGTGTTGTTGCATTGTCCATGTCTCATGCAGCATCCTTGCCAGCTGCTTCCTCGTCTACTTGCCCGTGTTGACAGTGCCCACATGCCGTGATCTACACCCAGCACACTCGCAACTCATCATGCCTGTCCAACTTAAATAGTCAGTGAGCTCGCTCTGCAAGTGTGCGCAAGCGCTTCGGTCTACAAGAGCTTGCGCACTCTACAAGAGCTTGCGCACTCTACAAGTAAATATGCGGACAAAAATGTCTACCTTTACGGAAACTGAACGTGAATGTGGATACACAGGCTTCAACCCAGGCTCCGAAACGCGCCAAGGCACTGCCGTGCGTCTGGCGCCCTCCAGCGGTCTGCCCTCCACGTCCGCAGCCCACGTCATGTACTTCAAAAAACCCAAACTCTCTGATCTGGACAAGCTGAGCGCTGCTGCTGCTCCCGCAAGCGCTGCTGCTGCTCCCGCAAGACGCTCGAGTGTCCATCAACCAGAAAGTATCACAAGAAAACTTGAAAGTGCGCTGCATGTGTATGGTGTCAGTGCTGCCGCCTTGAAGCACGCCACCAAGTTGTCGCCCATGGCTCACTTCCCCCTTCCAAGTGAGCTTCTCGCGCCTCGCGATCTTCTGTGCAAATCTATCTTGCCTCTTGCCTGTGCTTTGCTCCGTCGGGCGCACAGAGGACAGGGAGAGAGGGAGAGAGGCACAACTGTGATAGGAAGAGAGGCACAGCTGTGAGAGGGAGAGAGGGAGAGAGGCACAACTGTGAGAGGGAGAGAGGGAGAGAGGCACAACTGTGATAGCACTCATCTGCTGAGCAAACCTCGCCTGCCTGTCTTTCGGATCACGCTCACGCTATGATTTGTTGGCACGGACTTTGTTGCCGTTGACTTGCGAGCTGAGAAAGTTGACATCTGAGGCCTTTTGGGCAAACACAGGCACAAGCATGGAGGAGGTATGGGACGGCGACTCGCAAGAGTGGTATCACCGTCTCTCGTGAGTCTCTGCGACCCGTGCGATGCTGCCCAATGAGTTCTCTTTCCCTCCCTCCCTCCCTCCCTCCCTCCCTCCCTCCCTCCCTCCCTCTCACTCTCCCTCTCCCTTTCCCTCTCTCTCTCTCTCTCTATGTATGTTTGCATGTATTTGGGAAGGCAAGAGTGGGATCGATGCAGCGCAATTAAAGAAAGGGCTGTGGAGGCGGCGGATCGCGCGTCGCCGCTTGTCGCCTGAGAGGCCTATGTTGTAAATATAAGTTGTGGGGCACGGCGCACCTGTTGGCAACGACGTTGCTTGGTCGCCCTTGTATATATAAAATATGTAAATAGGAAGCGCAATGGAAGCTGACGCAGGACGGAAAATGATGGGAGCCGGCTAGCCATGAGGACACATCATTTTTCGCTCGCGCACACACATGATCAAATTGTTACAATATAATCAAAGAAGATGGCTCATCAATCTTGAGTTCGCGCTTGTATGAGTGCAAGCGCTTGTACACGCACGACACGCGATTCTCTTTTGGGCTCAAAAGAGCTTAAAAGCTTACGGCCGCGTCGGGGAACACAAAGATTCCACTTCACCCTTATGATCTCTCTGCGACCAAGGCGACACAGAGGAGGAGGAGGAGGGGAGTCTCCTGACCATCAACGCGTGACTCAAGGGCCGGCAGCGACACTCATCTCTGTCCGAGGCAGCAGCGGTATGAGGCAGTCTCAAGATAAGAACACAAGACGCCAGAGCTGCTGGTCTTGTGTTTCGCGTCGCTTGTATCTCTTGTGTTTCATCTTATGGACGTGTTATGTCACATGTTGTTCATGTTGAGGCTGTGCGTCAGCGGCGGTGAGCCCACCAGAAAGATGGGAAGCGCGGGTGTGCATTGGGGTGCGAGTCGCGACCTAAACGGTACCACACAACAGCACACAGTAACACGAAGCGTGCCACGCAACAGACACGCACAAATAAGCGAACGACAAGATAGCCAACTAAACAACATCGCCATCAGCGTCAGCCGTTACGCACGCTGCCAGCCCACGAACATGACAGAAAAGAAAGATAAAGATGGGGACAGAGACCTCCCAGATACTTGCCGCCCTCAATCTGGTGGCGGGGAGAGCGCGGGGAATAGACAGCCGGCCGCTTGGAATGGTCTTGCTTGGCCCCGTACCCGCTCACTGAGACAGTCGAAAACGAGGGGAACGCGCCCGACGTGCCGGTGGCGAAGCGAGGCCCGCCGAGGCGCGCTTCCGACAAAGGAGAAGTGTCCATGCCCCATGTCATGGTCGACATGGATGCAGCCTCGCCGAGGTACTTGTACTTGACGCCACCAAACGAGGTGCAGGACCTGGGGGGCAAAGAGTCACCCTGAGAGCAACCCCGCGGTTTGCGCAGGTAGCCCACCAGCGTCCGCGTCCGGTTTTTGTCTGATTGATTGTCCGCTGCAACTGTAGCAGTGCGTCGCCTCGGCGAGGCGAGAAGGGACGGTTGAGGACTCACGGCCCAGGCCCTTGGACTATCGCCAGAGCTCAGTCGAGGGACGTGGATGCGTTTCGCCCATATCCTTGCCGGCGACTCACTCCGAGCCCCGCTCTTGTCCGGGAAATATGGCTCTGGTGACATTGGCGAGTCGTGCCCCGATGCGACCGTGGGTACAGGAGTCCTGCCACGTGTGGACCGGCATGCGTGGTCTTACGTCATTGTTCTCCTTCATCTCCGCTTCTCTCAAGCGCCCGCTCTCTCTCGCTCGCTCGCTCGCTCGCTCGCTAGTGCACGCACACGCGCACGCGCGCTCTCTGTCTCACACACACATGTATGGATACATGGAGAAAGATCGAGCTGGACTGAGACTCCGAGGAGGATCGCAGACAGGTCTCTCAACGGGGCTCCGGACAAGATGACGCGAAAGGCTGCGGTGTTGCGCTCCGAAGGGCCCGCTGCTTTCTCCGGGGTCTGCTCAAACAAACACAAAGACACAAAGCTGAGGAATGGTAACAGGAAGCGCGCACTGCACGTGCCCTCAGACACAGTTCGTGTCACAGTTGTCACAGTTGGTGTGAACCATTGGACTTGAGCCTCCTGCCTCCTGGTTGTCATCGCTTTCGTGTACCAGATTTGAGCACGCCGTATTGTGTATGTAGGCGGGGATACAAGCTACAGTGTGTGTACGAGGGCGGGCTGACAGTGTGTGTACGAGGGCGGGCTGGCTTCCGACTGCCTAACACTGCCCTTGCTTCCGACTGCCTAACACTGCCCTTGCTTCCGACTGCCTAACACTGCCCTTGCTTCCGACTGCCTAACACTGCCCTTGCTTCCGACTGCCTAACACTGCCCTTCCTAATGAACAGACACATGTCGTACGAATGCGGGGACATGCGGGGACGCATCTGTGCAGTTGTGCATGGTGCAGTTGTGCATGCTTGTGCATGGTAGCACAGGGACTCCGATGATCCGAGGCACAAGGCCTGCTTCTTCTAGAAGAAAGAGGGAGAAGAAAGAGGGAGAAGAAAGAGCAGTCTCCCTAAGAGGGAGAGGAAAGAGCAGTCTCCCTTTTTCCTCTCTCCCCTTCCTCATGTCAGATGAGCGTGACCGTGTCCACTCCCTCTCCTACCGAGAGTCCTATTTCTCCCTTAATACTTTTCGTCGCTGTGACATGGCAGTGCGCCGACATTCGAGACATGGACGAGACCATCATGTCTGTAACCGCTTGCTCCACTGTGTACATGCTGGAGAGGTTACTAAAACTGAGTTCCAATAAACAACACCTCTCTCTTGTGTTGGTGCGTCATGTCTAGCTCTAACCGCATGCTCTACTGCTCTATGTGCTCGATGTGTGCTCGATGTGTGCTCGATGTGCTCTATGGAGCACGCTGCAGTATTATTCACAAGACTCTGAAGCATCATGAACACTTTGAAAGTCCTTCAACTTTCTTTTAAGCTCATGTCTGCTGTGCGCATCGGCGCATGCACACGTACCCGAGTGCACACGTACCCGAGTGCACACGTACCCGAGTGCACACGTACCCGAGTGCACACGTACCCGAGTGCGGAAAAGGCAGGCGAGTCCGTTGGGAAGCGCCCGTTGAAACAGAAAGCTGCTCTGTTGTTTCGTCTTCCTGTGTGTGTGTGTGTGTGTGTGTGTGTGTGTGTGTGTGTGTGTGTGTGTGTGTGCGTGTGTGCGTGTGTGTGTGTGTG
>Ga0315905_10008621_pt1 | contig 10319 bp, 7 predicted proteins | sample LakEriMetagenome_5_FD_203522 | JGI IMG/M metagenome (GOLD analysis project Ga0315905, IMG submission 203522) | Freshwater fungal communities from buoy surface, Lake Erie, Ohio, United States - Buoy 4 MA121 | ecosystem: Environmental > Aquatic > Freshwater > Lake | place: USA: Lake Erie, Ohio... | reverse complement strand
TCGGGGGACTATATATACATATATGCATGCGTGTACACGCGAGTTTACAGCAGACGTGCAAGCATCAAGTATATGGAGGCGTGTAAGCATGCGCGTATACGCAGGTTGGCAGTGCCGTACACTGACAGGACGTTTACACTCGTTGCCACAGTGGTGGAGAAGGTGTTCCCGGACCTGTGCTTCAATGCGTCGGCCATCTCGGCGTACGCACCCTGCATCCCGCTTGAGAGTTCTGGGAGTTCGCGTGTTGTGTTGCGCTCCAACGCTGGTTCATGTGCAAACGTAGTATGCCTCCGTGTTGGCAACACGGGTTGTAGTGCAAATGTAGTGTGCCTCCGTGTGGTGTTGCGCGCCAACTCTGCGCGCCCCTCTCACATGTGTGTGTATGTGTGTGTGTGTCGGTGGCGGGCGCTATGTGTGCGTGTTGCTATGTGTGTTGTTATGTGTGTGCGTATGTGTGTGCGTGTTGCTTGTGTGTTGCGTGTTGTGTGCGTTGCGATGTGTGTGCGTTGGTGCTGCGCCCACGTTGCGCAGGGCAATCAAGATAGGCGGGAGCGCGGTGAGGTACGACGTGGCCCGTGAGGTCTTTCTAATTCGGGCCACCACACTGGAGGATGTAGAGGAGAGCAAGGAGTTGATCGGGAGCAAGATGGCCGTGCACGGCTTCCAATTGGAGATTGCCGGGGCAGCGGCAGCGTCCACGCCGCCTGCCCACTCAGCACCTACGCCCACTCTCCTGCCCAAGACGGGTGGCCGCACCAGCTCCGTGCCCCTCTCGTCGTCCTCCACCCCAACCTCACACCTCACGGGCACCCCCACGTGGGCTGGGCACACCTCACACGCCGAAGGGACGACAACGGGCTACACTCCTAAACGGGTGATGGAGGCTAGCCGCGTGCAGCCTGTCGAGATGGGGTCCGAAGCTGTCTCATTCAACGCCTCCCCAAGCGTTACCCACCCGCGCCTCATTTCGCGCCCCTCTCCCGCCCCGCCCATCCTCCCTTGCGCCTTGCGCGAGGCCCCTCCCGCTGAGGCTACTCCTGCTACATACAAGGAGGCAGCTCCGGCTACATACATGGAGGCAGCTCCGGCTACATACATCTGGTTCCAAGGCCCTCCAATGCTCCCTCACCAGTGCCCACTCCCACCCACTCGTGCTCACACGCGCACCACACGCTCACACATACATACACATATTGGATACACAAATGGATGTCTCTATATGTGTGTTGGTTTACGTGTACATGGACAGGGTGGAGCAAGGGGGCACAGCTCGGATGATCAAGGTGGACGATGACGCCACCAGCTCTGACGACGAAGACGAGGAGCTTATCGCCGAGGAGCTTGCGCGGCAGGGCCTGTCCTATGCGGGCAGAGGTGTCGAGGGCCTGTCCTATGCGGGCAGAGGACACGGATCCATGTCCTCTGCGGGCCCCATCCTGGTGCATGAGGACATGGATCCGCGTCACGACCAGCCCCGCCAAGTCTTGACAGCAGAGCAGTACCATATGCCCCACCACCAGCCCCAGCTGCACCACCCGCGCACGCCCGCCCAGGCGCTGAATACACCGGCTCATCAAGTGACACCCGCCAGTCAAGTCATGGGCGAGCAGGTCCGAAGCGCCTGTATGCCCACGGCTGGTGTCCTGGTGTGGCAAAGACCACAACCGCAAGGCGCTGCCTGCCAACGGACTGACTCCCATGTCTAGGCGCCTTGCTCTCGTGTCAGACCCGCAGAGTCGTGATGCACACGTGCCAGACACGTATTTGACAGAGGCATGCACACGCAGGCGGCAGAGATCGAGCGACTACGTGCGCGGGTAAAGAAGCAAGGGCTGCTGCTGGAAGATCGGTGCGAGGTTGAAAGGGAGATGCGAGGCAAGGAGAAAGAGATGAGAGCCAAGGCAAAGGCCACGCAGGACACGCTCCTCAAACAGGACACCCTGCTCAAGGCCACACAGGACACGGTTGCGGAGCTGCGCTCTGCCAACGCGGCGCTCTCGCGCGAAAAGCTGCTGCTCTCGCAGGGCATGGCGCAAGTGGCCAAAGAGCGCGATCAGGCGCGCGCCGATCACCTGGCAGCTTCATCCGACTCAAATTGCATGCACGCCATGCTTCAAGATGCCGGCCGCTACATCGAGCACCTGCGCCAGGAAAATGCTGTGCTGCAGGCGAGTCTGCAGCATGCGCGCGCCGAGACCATGTCTTTTGCTCAGTATGCCGCCCATGCACATGCGGCAGCTGAAGACATCAAGGCCTCGGCCAGCAAGGACCAGGGCGACTTCGCCATGGACAACATGAGGCAATCCATTGAAACGGCCGTGGAGGAGATCAAGGGGCTGGGGGAGGAGGAGCGCAAGAAGCAGATCAAGGCGCTGCGCCTTCGCTGGCACCCGGACAAGAACCCCATATTGACTGAATTTGCCACGGAAGTCAGCAAGATATTGAACGCCGCGGTGGCCAAGATGGAGGAGTCCATCGCTCAGCAAGCCAAAGCGCAGGGCCAGGGGCAGGCGGGCGAATATTCGACGGCCTAGGCCCATGTCTGCCCCAACCCCGAGCCCCGTTCGAGCCTCGCTCGAACCCCTCGAGAGAGCCTTTCAGCCATCGGCCGCCTGCGACACCATGTGTCGCACTTGCATTCAGTCGCACTTGCATTCATCGTCTCGGGCACTGGCCTCGTGATACCGAGAGATTTAGGCATATAGTGTTACATATAGTTTTTCGTTATTTAGGCACAGTGTTAACCTGCTTGGGCCAAGAGCATGGTACATGCCGCCACGAGACATACCACGAGACATACAACAACGAGATGAAGCGTCTGACAAGAGAAGAATGACCAATGGAGCCAAAAAACGGAGCCTTGTATATACACGAGACCAACGTAAGAACCCAGCTTTGTACATAAAAGAGACGAAGCGTCTAGCTAAGCCTTGAACTCGAAGGCCCGGGGGCACGGTCCTCAATCTGCGGGTGTGTGTGTTGAGCCCACGGAACCATGTTTTCAGGATGCACATGCCGCACAGCGGCGGGCAGCGTGTGGTACACCGCGAGTTTGCATTTCGGCAAACTCTGTGAGGAAGACTGCACCCCGTGCTCTTCGTCCCTTCCTTCCTCCTCTGTCGCCTCCATGTGTTTAATCGGAAAACAAAAGAAACCAATTCTCTTTAAGGTCACCGAGCCGAGTTCCGTACCGGTCACGTTTAAGGTTGACCTAAACCCCGAGTCCGAAAATTTGGAAAGCCTACGTACCAAAAAAATTTCGGTAATTCCGACCGGTGATATGTTCAATCTCTGTTACAGCGTTTGCGCAATTCAGGGTTGCCTCTGAATGAAACAGTTTGTGCTGAACAGTTCACCAAGGTCTCACCATGTGGGGGTGTGGCGGAGGTGTCACAAACGGAATATTGGCAAATCGGACCTGGGTGGAGACTTGGGAAGTGGGGTGTGGGGTTGGAGCCGACGGGGGAGCTGCCGCCGTTTGGCTGGTACCTGGAGCAGGTGACCCTTGCGCTATAGCTTGCGCTATAGGCGGCATTCACTTCCCGTCATTCTCTTCCCTCTTCAGTCAGTCTTCACCCACACAATGTTGCGGTGCTTGCGCGGGTCCGGGAAGCGGGCCTCAGGTAATTCAGATATCAACAGAATTCAATGGGGATTGGATTCATGAAGATTGGATTCATGGAAGATTGGGTTCATGGACATTTATTGAAGATACCCGTATACAAAAAACCGCATATAAACAAAATATCGCCAGCAAACCCTTGTGATCGCCGCTGTTGTTGAAGTCCTCGTGGCAGATAATGCACTGGTCGTGGCCCTCGTCCTCGTCGGCGGATTCCTCCTCCCTCCACCTCTTTCCTTTCGACGGCTTGGGCGCCTCGCTGGCCGTCGCCGCCGCATAGGCCAGCGGCACCGTTATGAAGTACCGTTCCTAATAAATCCCCGCTCAAGTATCGCTCGCTCTTAGTAAACTCCCTTTCCCTCCCCCCCCCTTCCCTTCCTCATCACAAGGTTGACAATCTCTCTCGCTTTCAGCATTTTTGGCAAAACTGACTCATATCTGCATCAGACACGTAGTGCGAGCCGCCTGCGCAGCGCCAGCCGCCGTCTTCCTTGAGCCACTCGAAGTCCATTGGACACCTTCCCATCCGGGCTAACGCGAGTTGGCAGCGTGCCTCCTCCTCAGATTTTTCCTTTTTTCGTTGCTCGATCAGCAGCTTCAAGCGCGTCTGCAAGGCTCCCTTCTGCTTATCAAGCATAATACGGATCTTGCCCAGGTCGTTGCAGCCCGTGATGCTGACTATCTTGTCTAGGAGCTCTTGCGGGTATTCACCCTCTTGCAGAAACTTGGCGATATACTCAATGTCGTACCCCAGTTCCTGGCAAGCTTGCTCAAGCGCCGCCCACACATCCGGTTCAGGTGCCTCGTCGTCTTCTTCATCATGATTGTCCACCCTGCGAATCCTGTGCTTGACCTTGTGCTTCGGATTTGCAGGGCACGTTTCAGCACCCTCACCCGCACCGTCGACACCATAACCCGCGCCCGCACCCTCGACACCATAGCCATTCGCACTTCTCAACCTGCCGGAATTCGCATTACGTGAGGGCAGAGATGAGCGATCTGACTGAGCTGATACGAGCTTGCGCCTGCTTATAGTTATCGTGGCCAACGCAGCGTCCACGTCCGCTGCTTCATATGGGCCACTCATGGATGCTGCACCGCGAGCATCGGGATTGGAAGCCGCCCGCAGCCGACTTGCACGCTCTGTGTATAGCGCGGGGAGAATGGTGTCGAAGACATCGCGAGCGCTGCCCCACGATGGCAGCGGCTCTAGGAGGCGGCACCAATGATGGAGGCGAGCCTCAGCTTCTGCGGTCAAGGTCTTGTTGGAACGCACAATCTCCGAGACCACAACATCACTCGCTTGCCGGGCAGTCCAGGGCTCGAAGACTATCCGTTTCTTGTTGAATCGGCTGACAAAGCCTGGATTCGCGTTGGCAAATAGCGCGTCCATTGATTCCTCGTAGCCGGCCATGATGACCAACAAGTTGCCTTTGAATTCCGCTTGCGTGATGTTGCCGACAAGAGTATCGATAGCCTCGCGCCCAAAGCTGCTGCTGCCGGTGCCGCTGCCGGAAATCCCGTACGCCTCATCAATGAAAAGAATTCCGCCGCGCGCTTGATTCATGGCTTTGAGTACTTTCTCCTTGGTCTCGCCGACGTACTGTCCCATCAAGCTGGTGCCCGTCACACATGTCACAGTGTCCGACGGCAGGACTTTCAAATCAAAAAAGAGTTTCCCGAAGCGGTTGGCGACAGTGGTTTTCCCGGTCCCCGGAGGCCCGACAAACACCATGTGCGCATCGGCGAGGATCTCTGCTGGCTCCCGTCCGTCTGCCGTGGCCGCCAGGATCAGCGCCTCAAGCCTGTCCATCACCTGCATGATATGCTCCACGTTGTAGAGGCTGGCAAATGCCTCCCGAGCCTGTTCGACATTCACCTCCTCCGGAATGAAGTCTGAGCGGACGAGGAGATCGGGGTCAGGCAGCGTCGGGGCTTGGGCGCCCTGACGCCTCGCGTTGTCAAAAGCCTGCTGGGCCTCGTCCAGGCGTGCGGCTTTGCACGCTTTCGCGAAGTTTAGCATTGAGCCGACAGTTCCAGCATTTCCGAAGCCTGGCATGCGCCTCTTCTGTGCGATCAGCGCGACGACAGCGTCGATAAGTGCGAGGTTTTCGAACACGAGCCCGCACTTGGAGGCCATGGAGACCAGCACCTGTTTCAGCTCTTCATCGCTCATATCCCTGAAGTGCATCCCGAAATCATCGATATTGAAACGGCGCCGGAGACCAGGGTTGTTGTCGAGCATGTCAAACATCTCCTGCTTGTAGCCGGCCAGGATGACGGCAATGTCGCTCCCGGCCTCGCCATCCAGCTTCTCTACGAGGGTGTCAAGCACATTTCCCCCGTACTGGTTGTTCTTTCTACGGGGGTCGAGAATATACGCTTCATCAATGAGCAAAACCTTGCCCTTTGCGCGCTCAAGAACAGCCTTGGTGTTAGTAGCAGCGCCTCCCTCAGCGTCTCCAGTGAGGTCCGCCGGAGTGACAGCGATGAAGTCGCCCTTTGACAACAAGCCAAGCTCCTTCAAGAGCGCCCCGTACAGCTTTGCGACAGTGGATTTGCCCGTCCCGGGATTCCCGTAAAACACACGGTGCATCGAGATGGTTTCCGGAGCATCGCCACGCATTTCGCGGTCGTAATTCTGTTGTGCCATCAGCAGCAGCTTGCGGAACTCGGCCTTGATTGCGCTCAGGCCTGCCATCGCATTCAAATCCCGCATAGGAGCACAGCTTGCAAAGTTGGGCCGTGGACCAATGGCATCAAGGGCCGTGAGCGTCTGATAGTCTTTTTCCGAGACAGGCTGCTTGCGGAGCTTCAACGTCCCGATGCGCTGGGATTGGCTCCCGATGATTTGCTCCAACTTGTTGCGCACCGCGCGAGCATTACCAAAGCCCTTTTTGCCAGCGCCCTGGTAAATGCGCCGGGACACAACATCGCCGATAGGAACTCCGCAGACACTTTTGCGCTCGAGTTGCATGCCGCGAGCCTTGAGCATGGTTTGCAAAATCTGGCGAAGCTGCTTCTGATCGTAGTCCTCAAAGGCAAACTCCAGAGGGAAGCGTGAGGCAAAGCCCACGTTGTACGCAAGCAGGTCCTCGATCTCGTCGCGGTATCCCGCTAGAATGACAGTGGTGGAGTCTCTGATCTCCTGCTTTTCGACGGCCTCCAGCAGGTAATCAAGAACTTGATTGGAGCTGTTGGGCTGCTGGCCTGCCTTTGCCGGACTGAACCGATAGGCCTCATCAATGAAGAGGGTGCCTCCCTTGGCACTATCCAGCATGCCCTGAAAGTCACTGGCAGGATCCTTGAGTTTGAGAATATCCTGCGCCGAAGTCTCCACCAGTCCGCCTTTGGACCGGAAGCCGAGCTCCGACAGGCAACGGGCAAGTAGCCGGGCAACAGTTGTCTTCCCGCATCCCGGATTCCCCGTGAACAGGAAATTCATCGACGTCTCTGCTTTGACTGACGCAGGCCGATCCCTCTGAAGAAGAACCTCCTTGACGATGCCCATAGCCTTGCGCTTGATCTCTTTGAGACCAGTCAGCTTCATGAGCTCATCCATCGACTTGGAAGTAAGCTTGTGATCTGCCTTCGCTACTCTCCACTCTGCTGCAGCGTCGCATTCTCCGTCGGCCTCGGCAAATTCCTCCTCGTCACCGCTGTCGTCATCGCATTTGTGCTGCCCATCCACGAGTTCTTGAATCTTCACCGGGTCGTGGTCTCTCAGCCATCGCGCTGCGAAAGCCGGAAAGCACCGAAGCGCCGACACCGCGCACGCTGCCTGATGACGGTCGAGGCTGCTTTTAGACGCTTGATGTTGATAGAGGCGGAAGCGGATGTAGTAGAGCAAGGGACTGACAGCAGCCTCGCCGTCCTCGAGAAGCGCTTCCAGGTATTGCCGCATCTCCAGCTGGATTTGCTTGGGGCTGTACTTGAGCTCAAGCATTGCTAATGCGGAGTACAGGCGCCCTTGAGCCATCTGGCTGGCTTGGCAAGCAAGCACCAGCACCTCATCAGCCCGCCCTTTGGCCAAAGCGTCCTCCATTTCACGTACTTGTGGGGCCGATTGTCGGCCGTCGTCGTCCTCTGGATACCTGAGCGCTGTGCGGATGAGCATCTCTGGTACTGGCGCAGAGCCGGTCTGTAGGAGGCAACCGTCGTGAAGGGCTCGGTGCAGGGCCAGCTGCCGAGGAGTCAAGGCACCCAGGCCATCACATACGGTCTGCGGAGTCTCGAAGCAATCGTTTTCGACCCAGCGCAACTCTTTGTTTTCGGCGTACAGCGCCCCCAGGGATCGATGCATGCCTGCCATTGCAAGGTGATGAGCTACAGTGTTGCCCCCACGATCCCGCCACGAGACGAAGTCTTTGAAGTCACGAATGACTTGGTAAATGTCGCAGTCATAAAATGTCGTGGAGTCCGTTGAGTCCTCGCGCATCACCGCGCTCTTACGCTGCTGGGTCGCCTGGAGCATTTTCGATTGCTCGTCATGAGCCCTTTCTGAATACAAGGTTTTGTTGAGACTTGCCTCATCATGAGTGTACTCGGGCACGTCCTTGCCTTCCTTTGTCAGAATTATATTGTTCTTCAAGTTCATTTCTTGTGCTGCAGAACCTGGCGCAAGTGCAGGACGAGCGGCAACCTTTCTCGCACCGCCGACGATGCACTCATTGACTTTGACGGCAGGTACATCGCCCAAGTTCTCCGTCATCACGATTTGCAAGTCCTTCATGTCCAACGTTGCGACATCCCTTTTGACAGTCTTGTAAAACACTTTTCCTGCAGGGACATACTTGTTTCCCCCCTGGTGAGATCCGTGCGGATTGCTGGCGGACGTAGCGTACCAGGGTCGAACTGAGACATGCGAATCCTTGAAATCTTTGCCCTGCGAGGAATACAGCACACCGTCTTTGTCGGTGTGAAGAAGGAAGCCCTGCACTTTTCCGGGAGCCAGCTTGACTTGAGAGGTGAGGACACAGGACGAGGCAGTTCTGGTAGTGAGTGTGCCCTTCCAGACAACACGCCACGAAGAGCTTTCGGTCTCGTTACCCTTACAAGCACCCTTCTCGCAAACGAACAGGGAGGTCTCCCTCGTTCCGCCGTACGCTCCTGCTTCTATTTGCGTGATGAAGATCGGCTCGCTGGAGGTGTTGACAACGTCGAAAAACACGCCTGCCAGCCATTCTCACAAGTCAGAAAACACAAAAACATGCACACACACTGCACACACACACGCGCACACACACTCACCATTATTGCAGGCGCCAGCGTCCTTGATGCTGTCAAAGCAAACAGCATTTGAAGAATCTTCCTTAGAGACTGAAGCCGACGCTAGTACGAGTGCTTCCGGTTGATACCACCACTTGGCATTGACACCACCCTCCCCGACGCTCTCAACGAGCACGAGCCCATCTTGAAGAGCTTTGACAGAAGCAATTTGACCTGGCACCATGGGCCCCTGGATGGCATCGTACACTGCTGCATACCCGGTGACGAGGCGGACCTTATCACCGATCTTGACATGGCTACACTCGGATAGGGCGCGGTCAGTGCAAACGTACACAGAGACTTTGTTGTGATGCAGATCCACAGACGCAATGCATCCGATGCTGCGTGCCCCACGGCCTGGCGCCAGATGCGAATTGCTGTCGGTAGTGTCGTCGAGGAGACGAACCAGTGTTCCGACCTGCCAGGGCGAATCTTTTTTCACGCCTTGCCCGGCAAAAGCATCCGCGTCCTCGTCGTCTTGCTGAGCTGGCTCACGATGGCTCTCAGGAGCGAGGTGAGGCAAAGAAGAGTTGGAGGGTTTTCCCGGCAACAGGGAGAGATGCGATGCCTTGATGGGCGACACTTCAATTTTGCCGTCCACTACCAATTCACACATGTAGGTGACTGCCTCCCTACGCCCCGTCGAGGATGCACGGCACCTGAACCCAGACGACTTCCAGTCCCTCCAGCACGTCTCGAAGTCGAACCTCATGCAATCCTCCTGCACACGCTCAGCGTCCTCCTTGAGCACCTCCACCTTGGACTCAATCAATCCACCGGCGCACATTCGCGCAACGCCGTCCTCGACGACCACCCTCCCCATGGCGTCATGGCGGAAGTGATGCTTTGCCTCGTTGTCGGGCGTCGACATGGCGGCGTCGAACAGCGGTTTCAAACTGCGCCAGCGCACGAATCCACCGGCGCACATGCGCGCAACGCCGTCCTCGACGACCACCCTCCCCATGGCGTCATGGCGGAAGTGATGCTTTGACAGGGACTCCGTCCTCCACTCTCGGACGGTGTATGGCGCAACGGAGAGAATGCGACCAAGTTTGCCGTTGAAGGCACACGTTGACTGGACTTGAACCCGGCTGCCATAGGGTAGCTGTGAGCTGCTTAGCAGAGAGGCCTGCACTGGCCTCGGATTAGATGGCTCGACGTGGTTCAGGGCGTTGTTGATGTGCTCGCGAGAAACAGAGCTGGGATCGTCGATCAATTGCTTGAGGAGCCATGCCAGAGCCTGAAGCACGCGACCTGGGGGAGATTGCTTAGCTGCCTCTTTCATGTCCTCTTTGATGTAGGCTTTGGCGCATTTCATGCAAACATCAAAGTCGCATCCATCGCTGCAACGGTACCCGTCATGGGGTTTTTTGATATCGGTATCGCACAAGTCACAACAATGATGGCGGAGACTTTGGCTGTAATG
>Ga0315905_10008619_pt1 | contig 10321 bp, 5 predicted proteins | sample LakEriMetagenome_5_FD_203522 | JGI IMG/M metagenome (GOLD analysis project Ga0315905, IMG submission 203522) | Freshwater fungal communities from buoy surface, Lake Erie, Ohio, United States - Buoy 4 MA121 | ecosystem: Environmental > Aquatic > Freshwater > Lake | place: USA: Lake Erie, Ohio... | reverse complement strand
TCGCACGCCGTGAGGTACAGACCCGGATTGAACTGCAGGTCGCCCGAGCAGAGCACGATGGCATTGGGCGGCAGCGTCTCGATGGCCGTGCGCGTCAGAAAGTCCATGGCATAGTTGTTGGACTGATCCTGGGTGTGGTAATTGTGGATGAGCTGCAGCCACACCAAGACCCCGGCCAGAAGCCAGCGCTTCCAGCTCTCTCCACCGTGCCCCCGTCGCCCCAATGCTGCGCACGTGCCCCCCCTGGCTTCTCGCACGTTGAGCAGCGGTGGTCGGCTGGCGTCACCGAGCGCACCAGTGCTCGCCTCCCGCCGGCGCGCCTTTGACGCAGCTGTGTCCACGTCAGCGCCTCGCCTCCCTCTACTGCCCGAAGCGCTGCCCGCCGCGGATCGAGGGCCTGACGGCGACAAGTCTCGTCTATACACCGAGGCTTGGCGGCCCCTGCCTACGCGGGCAGCCCCGCCCTGGCAATCATCTTCCGCTTCTGCACCCCCCGCATCAGCCGCGCATGCCGTCATGGAGCTGGGGGAAGAGGTGCTCCCGCCGTGTTGACTGCTGCCGCTGCCCTGATCCAAGAAGCGGCGGCTGAGAATCTCAAAGCCAAGCGCTACGAAGAGGAAGAGGGAGGAGTTGGGCATCTGCCAAAAGCGCGCATGGACTGCGAGGAAGAGGGGTACTCTTATTGGCAGGTTTGCGAGCGAGTGGAAGACAACTGTGTAAAAGATCCAGCAGAATAGCAAGCAGCGGCACGCTGCTAGGTGACGGCCGAACGGCCGTCCGTATCCCGCAGCCACGATCCCGGTGAGTGCAAGCGGGACGCCAACGTAGAGAAGCTGCCCATCATGTGACCTTGTGTGCCCGGCACGGCGCTCATCCAGCCGCGGCCCGACGATGTCCTCCAGATACAGACGCAGCCCCTCAAGCAACGACACCGGCTTCCCGTGCACCTCAGCACCGCCGGCAGCGAGCACAAAGGTGCCGTAGTCTTTGCGCAGCAGGTGGTTCCAAAAGCCCGTGAAAGAGCGGCGGTCGCCCCACGAGTAGCGAGGTACGTGCTCAAACTGCGGACAGTACTTGGTCCCCAATGAGTGCCCGTCCGCCTCCGCCCACGGGATGGGGCAGCCCTCGAGCCACCACATGTGCGAGTACGGGGACATGCCCAGCGCGAACAGCAGCGCGCACGCCAGGAAGGGGCCTGGCCGAAGCAGCAGCCGCCATCCGGAGAAGAAGACCACCGGGACGATGACAGCCGCATAAAGGACGAGCGTGTGCTGGTTCGACAGGCCCAGCCCGACAGTAAAGGCGCCCAGGTAAGCCTGCTCCCGGGCGCCGGGCTGCACACCGGCGAGAGTGAAAACAGGGGCATCGGGGGTGAATTCCAGGGCACAGGGGCAAAGGCAGAGCCATAGGGCGTGAAAACAATGCCATAGGGAAAACAAAGAGATAGGGACTGAAAACAACAGCGCGGGGAGTGAAGGCAGGGCCATGCGAGTGACAGCAACCTGGTTGCGCCCGAGGTAGCGGACCAGAATGTGCGTCACGAGGCACACAAACATGTTGTTCATCGAAAAGACCTCCGCCTGCAGCGCGTTGTTCCAGATCAGGGGCGAGAGCCCATACATGGCCGCGCCCGCGGTGGCCGCCGCCGAGCTGCCCGTGACAATCCGCGCGGCGCGGTGCAGGTTGTACACGCCCGCGGCCGTCATCATGGCGCACATGAGGTTGACGCGGTACGCCTTGTTCTCACCGAGCGACGCAAAGAGCCACATGGCGAGGTTGGCGCACGCCACGAATAGCGGGTACCCGGGCGGATGCGCGGGGCCCCAGCTGCAAGCCGCGGCCAAGACCTCCCCGGAGTCGCCGCCCGTGATTGACGGCGACAGCGTGCGGAAGTACACTGCTAGCACCGCGAGCGCCGTGAGCGCCGCAGCCGGGGCGCCCGCGTCCATGTCGGTAGGTGGGTGTTGGCACATGCCGAAGCCGTCGCTCGCGACGGCTGCTTCTTTTTCATGCTCTCGTTCCGCCGCCACGGTGGCGGGCTCTGAAAGTTCCGCGGGAACTTTCAGAGCCGCCATCGCAATGGCGGGAATATTTTTGTTTTTCTTAAGTCTTTACCACTTCGTGGTAATAAAGAATCCAGGCATGTTTTCAAATCCGCAAGAAACGCTGGCGTTTCTTGCGGATTTGAAAAATGTATATTTGTACCAAGCTGCAATGGAAAGCAATGCAAATCCCAATTTAGTCCCTGTATAGAGGAAACTCATTTTAGAATGCATATTTGTACCAGGCTACAATTCGGTGCACAAAAAATTTTTACAGTTATCGGCCACAAACGAGAAAAAGCCGCGGTGGTGTAGTGCTCCGACGGGGACCGTGGAGGAAAAGGCAGGGACTGAGAGAGTACAGCGACGCGAAAGGCAGGTCGCGGGCAAGTGGAATCTGGACGTCGGGCGGCCACTCAGAGATGGGCAAGGCCGCCCGATGCCGTCTCCGACGACTCCGCGTTCACCCGAGCGCTGAGGCGGGTGGTGGAACTCGCACACAGCACGCCGCGCCGGCCTGCATGGAGCGTCGCAGATGGTCTTTGGCATTGGCGGCGCTGCTGGTCCTGCCTGGGGTTGTCACTGCAGTGCACGGTCCAGGGGTATGCTCGCCTGGGAGAACAGAAATCGAGCTGGCTTGCAACCCGGCGGCCGCGATCGTCACCATGGACGGAACTCCGGCGCGCGACGAGTTTCGCTACTGCGTCCCGCGCTACTGCTCGGTGCCGTTGGTTGCGTATGGCACTGCCACGCCCATCGCCCCCGTCAACTGGAACGGCGAGCAGGTGGTCGCCAAGGGCGACGCTGTGCGGATCACATGCGATCCGGGCTACATGCTGGCCGGTACCGCCTCGGCGCAGCCCACGTGCGTGGATGGCTGCCAATTTGAAGCGATGGACACTTGTGTACCGGTCAAGTGCAGGGAACCCTTCCAGGACCCGAACGGTGTGTTGACTGGTGGCCCGATGGCCGCGCTCGCCAACCGCAACTTTAACTATCTTGAGTACGACGAATACGTGAAAATCACGTGCAAACACGGCTACATGGCGAGCGACTCTGAACACTCGTACTCGGAGCCTTGCAAGGTGTCATACATTCGTGAATGCCTAGCTAATGCCCGTCTCTCGAACACCGAAATCCGGTGCGTGCCCCTCGTCTGCCGGCCGATCGCCCGCTCGGACCACGCGCTGCAGTACAATCTTAGCGGTATTCTGTCCCAAGTGGCCACATACCAGCCCCCAGGTCCACGAAATTATAAAAGCAATGTCACCCTGACATGCAATGCGGGGTACGGGCTCACTGAGGGCTCGGCGGAGCGCGAGTGCTCATGGACCTGCCAGTACACTCAGGCGCAAGCAGTGTGCACAGCCTCCAAGTGCAACACGACGCTCGAAGGTATCCATACGAGTGCCACTATGCATTGACCCTGTTCGTTTCCGATGCCCGCTTGGAGGCTGAGACTGCTACCTCTCCAAGTGGATAGCAACACGCACTGGCTCGCTAACCCTAACCCTAAACCATACTTGAACCATAAATCCTTAACCCTCGCAGCGGATAACAGCACGCACTGGCTCGCGAACCCTAACCCTTATTAACCTCACAGCGGATAGTAACTTGCATTGGCTCGCTAACCCTAACCGTGAACCATACCTAAACCATAACCCCTTGACCTTCACAGCGGATAGCAACACGCACTGGGTCGGCGACGAGCCCGACATCTTTCGTGAGGATGGGACAATCCGTTGCAACGAAGGCCACGTCTACGACCAGGAAACCGGGGAAGGTGGGCCTCGAGGGCCTGCGCACTGCCACTATAGGCTGCAATTGAGCTGCAGCGAGGCTGGTGCAGGATTGTTTGCCTCCTTGGACAAACGTCTGCCGACGTGCGAGCCAGCCAAGTGTCGCATGTCAGAGCTCGTGGTGCGTAGCTCGTCGCGATTCCGTGTTCATGTCTTTTTGGTTTGATCAGCGCGCAATGCAACACGAATCATGGGGCGCGTCTGTGTTGGGTTCGGCAAAGCGTGGGCAGAATCCTGATAAACCTGGCACCTGCCGTTATGCAGGTACCCCACTCGAACCGCTCGGCGGCCGGGCCTTCCGATTTCCTGGACTTGCGCGCGCGCATGACACAGGAGGCTGTTATGTGCAACCACGGTTACAGGGCCATGACCAGCGATGACTCAGTTCCGATCGTGGTGCCGTGCGACGGGCCGCTTTTGTTCACTACTGCTTGTGGCGATGGTCCCCCGCTGGGTGAAAACAACTACAACCCTTGCGGGTGGAACCGCGCTGTGACCTGCCGGCCAGTGAGCTGTTTGGTAGCGCCGCTTGCTGACGGCACACAATCTGTGAGCATGGGCACTATCGCCAACATCAGCAACGTGCATTACATGGTGCGTATGCCGTGCGCGATGAGCTGTGACGCGAGAACGAGACTGACATCTCCGATATTGTGCCGCGATGCAAAGACACGGCTCGACGGCGGCTGAGGCTGACACATGTTAAAGTTATCACGTGTCTGCCGCCGTCTTGTTGTGTCAACCGTTCTGGTCCATTCAAGGCTGAATATTGTTGACAATGTGCGTGCATGTGAGACAGGCGCGCGTTCTTGCCCAATCTGTCATGGCAGGACGTTGCTCCTTACCACGACACAACTCCATATGTCATCCTCTGAATAGGGTGGCTGCACGCACACGCGCGCGCACACACACACACACACACGAACAGGAGTACGGTGCCAGCTTGACGATGACGTGCAACACGGGTTTTGGCCTCTCCAACAATGAAAACGATAAGTTTGTACTGCCGGACGCACCGAAAACGCGCGTGTTCGCGTGCGACGGCTTTTGTAACACTACGCAATCTTGGTGCAAGCCTGTACTTTGCGGTAACTACACAGCGCCCAACGGTTCTCAGGCCACGTTCTTGTCCGCAAGAAATCCAGTACCAGCACCAGCAACAGATGCTTCAGAAGAAGTTCCAGCTCAAACTCCAGCACCAACCACGTAAGGCCTCGCTGCGTGCATGCCTTCATGTGCTGTCACACCGTGCACGTCTCCATGTGCTCTGTCACACTTGCGTGCCTGATGCATGCTGAGGTACACACATTTGTCTCGGGACGCTCGCCCTTCTCACGTACAGCCCAATGCGCAGCACCAGTCATGTGTGCCTGTGTGTTCTGTGTGTGTGTACCAGAACCAGAACCGAGTCTGGTTCTGTCTGCTGCAGTGCTCTTTCTAGCGCATATGTGACATGGGGTTCTCACAGGTTTTTCCCAGACATGACCTACGGTGATATTGTAGACGTGACCTGCCCATCGGGACACGTGCTCCAGGGCTCAGGCACTTGCGCTCAGACATTCCAAGTCAAATGCGCCGATAGGGGAGGCCCTGCCGCGCTCACGGGCGGGCAAAATTCTTGCGTGCCTTTTATGTGCGATGAATACCAGCGCGTGGCGCCTGGCAACTACTCAGCCCCCTTCACCCTCTGCAGTCACTCGTCAACGTGCGATGCCTCTCCAGGTTCGTGAATATCTATGTGCACGTTGTCTCGGCATGTAAACGCGTTTTGTGGCCGACCCGTGGACCTCATTCTACACATTCGAGGACAGTGAGGACATGTGTCCTGTGAGCCCAGCCGCGCGCATTTTGCTGTGTGTATTTACAAGTTGCGGCGCTGATGCTCGCCGATCGCGCGCAGGGCGGGGCTGCCAGCCCATGGGTTGCTATGGAATGGAGGCGTACAACACCACAGACTTGAAATACTCGGTGCGTTTCCGCTACACCAATAGTGGTGGCACTTTTGTGACAGCCCTGTCAGTGCCGGACGGAGCAATCGCCGCGGACCCCGGCCGTCCACTGGAAATTATCTGCCCCGAAGGGTACCGCATCAACGCCAACGAGCCGTCCTACGTGCAAAATGCCACTTCAATAAAGTACGACCACTGCTCGCCCTCGAACATCAACTGCTCGCTCAATCGCTTCCCACCTGTGCCGTGCAGCCGGCTCACGTGCGGCAACTTTCAGATGCCCAACATGACCGCCACCGGTTTGCGCCCGCCGCCACCCGCCGGCAACGGAGCAGAAGAAGCTCCGGCTGGAAGTTTCGAATCCGGCGCTCTCCTTCAGACCGTCTTGTACATGGAGGACATTACGATTACGTGTAACACTGGGCACCGCGTGGCTGCGCCAGGGCGCACACTAGGCTGCGACGTCCGCAGCTTCAAAGTCGAGTGCCATGCCGACGGCGGATTTGGGTACAGGTTATCGGATGGTACGGCCCTGACGAGCGTGCCTCAGTGCGTGCCGATCAAGTGCAACGTAAATAGCCTGAGGGCGATGAACGGAGTCAAGTCGCCGCAGGAGGGGATGCTGGGGCTCGATGAGAAAGTTGAGGTGACGTGCAATTCCGGCTACCGGGTGAACAACGATACGGCGGCCCTGTCGCGCTGCAGCGACGCTCCCTCGTTCAATGCGACGTGCGAGGATGCAACGTGCGCGTTTTCCGGGCCGGGGCCTTTTTGCAAACCTGTGGGGTGCGACGGGGTGCGAGCTGCAATGCTCCTGACTGAGGACGCATTGTTCAACGTCTCATTTGCGTACGGAGGCCGGATCATGTCTCACAATGTGCTATCGGAGGGCGGAGTGGTTCAGCATGGGGTGAATCTTACAGTGACGTGCCCTGTCGGCTACAGGGTGTCATCCTCGCGCTATCCGATCTCGAGTAGCCCGCAGTCTAAAGCCATTTCATGCTCGGCCGCTACGTGCGAGCTGCCAAATGTAACGTGCTTCCGCAAGGTGTGTGGGCCAACGAGAATGTCCTTCAATAGCTCAGGAGCACGCAATGATCCCTACGCCAGCGAAGGAGGCGGAGGAGGAGGCGGAGGCGATGGCGGCGGAGGCGGCGAAGGTGCAGAAGGATCGCGACGACGCGTTCGTCGCCTACTGCAGAATAAAGTGTCGTTGGCAGGAGGCGATGACATCTCAAACTTGCTCTATGGCGAAGTGGTAACGGTCGCCTGCGATGCTAGATTCCGACTGGCTGGTAGTTCAGCGTGCTCTTCGAACGCCCAGAACTTCTCCTACGAGTGCAGCGACGAATCAAATGACGGCTACGGCTTACGGTACCTGCATGGCTTCTCATCTACGAGAATGCCGGATCAGTTGGTTTGTGAACCCGTGACGTGCAATGTGGCGGATGTGGGCGCGCAAAATGGCGTGAAGGTTCCAGCCAGCGGAGTTGTGCAAGATACACAGAAAGCTACAGTGACGTGCAACAGCGGGTTCCTTGTGAAGCCGGTCAATGTCACAAGGCATCCGGTGTGCGGCGATGAGACGTCATATTCCCTCACGTGCACAGGTTGCAACTTCCCTGACCGCAAGGACCAGCCGATTTGTGAGCAGCGTGGCTGCCTGGGCACGCCGCTGAATCTCACTGAAGATGGCTTGCAGACTGTCACATATTCGAACGAAGGAACGGTGCTTGCGACGGACATTGGAAACGGGGAGTACCTGGTCGGAGAGAGGGTGCGGGTTGAATGCCCTGAGGGCTATCTTGTGCCCACAACCCTCATTAAAGAAGTAGAAACGAAACAGATTGGACCAGAAATGGAAACGAAAAAAAGAATCATCGACCGCACTGTAGGGCCAACCAAGCCGGACACAGTGAAAGAAACCACGGTGGGGAACACAGTCATAACTATCACAATTTCGACGACTGAAAATTCAGGCTGGACAGACAAGTATCCAGATTACGGGAACGATCCCAAATTCCGCTTGTCCGACGCAAACTTTGCCTATTCAGAATGCAATGTAGACTCTTGTTTCATGACCCCAGTCACTTGCAGGCGCCTGGCATGCGGCAACTTCACCATCCCACCCAACGCCACGGCCACTTTTGGCGGGGACGCAGTGAGCGCGCCGGCACAGTTCATGACTTTCAACGATACGCTCACCATCTCTTGCGCTGAAGGATTCATCCTGGATACAAGTGACGTCGTAGAATGTCAACACAGTTACACTGTGCGCTGCAACGGCGAGGGTTTGTTCGAGTCTCACGTTCCAGTCGAAAACAAGCGAGCACGTGAAGTGGTGGCTGGCGCACGGTGGGGCGTCGGAAGGGCCCTTGTGCAGTGTGTGCCAGCGATGCAGCGCATCTACTGTGCCGAGATCAACAACAACAAGTGCTACAAGTCATGGGGGGTGGCCGCGGATGAGGGCGAGCCCAAGTTCCCAACAGGCTTCGCTGCACTGGACTGTACGGTTGGCCACTGCGACCCGCCACATGGTCATGAGTATTATGAGGTGCCGCGCGATGCTGGCGAGCGCTGCCCGATCGTGAGAGACTCCACTACCGCGCCGTGCCTGCCCGTGCAGTGCAGACCGTTGCAGGTTCCACACGGGGCCGCGTCGATTGAAATGGACGGACAGAGGTACCAGGCGGATAGCAATGGCTTCTATCCCACGACCCTCTGCGGCGAGGTGGTACGGGTGTACTGCAAACAAGACGAGGCGCCTGAAGAGATGGTTCACAGCGGCGTAGACTGCACCCACAACTATTTCAACATGACTTGTGACAGCAGGGGCTTTTGGACGGGTCACCAGCGCTGCGTGCCCAAGATGTGTGTCATTTCTGAGGAACACATGACTTTTACAGTCGAGCCCGGCGAGACGTACAACAAACAGTGCCCGATCGGCACTGACGTGGTTGGGCCTGGCGAGGCTGAGGACCAGGACCAGGGTGATTCTGCTCCTGAAACTACTCCAGCTCCATCCGAAACAGGAACTCCAGCTCCTGCAGCTGCCAGTGTTCCTGCGGGGCCGCCCGTATGCCAGAGGGAGACCTGCCTGCTAAGCGTGCAGCAGCAGTGCAAGCCTTGGAGGTGCTCAGCATACGTCAAGGGTTTGTACGTGGACAACACCACGGTGATTAACAGAACAACTTATGGGCAGACCACGACAGTACGCTGCGCAGACGGCTACGCTGCAACAACGCCAGGCGTCATCGGTTGCTCGCAGACTTTCCAAGCATTGTGTCAGGCAGATAAGACCTTCAATCGCCAGAATGGACAGCAATGCTTCCCGACCGCGTGTCCTGCGTACCACTTGGTCACGAACAACATCAAAATGACGGCGCTCATGTCCAAGCCTGCCTCCGAGGGAGAGGAGTTCGAGGTAAGGTGCAAAGACGAGTTTGGTGGGGGCATGGGTTGGGGCTTCAACGATTCTTTGATTCCGCACTCAAGCTACGCGGTGCGCGGTTCTCCGGCGGTTGCTCACATTACATGCGGAAGTGCTTGCACGTGGCAGCAAATCCGACACTGTGTACGCGTGCCCTGCAAATGCATGAAATTCAGTGAGTGGAGCGATGGCCTTGAATCACCGACAGATGGCAGTGTGAATCCCATTCTCCACTCGTCGGAAGCCGATGGCCTCATGGATCCACTGGAGACCAAGGCCTTGGGGTGCCCGAGGGGGTACGAGCCAGATCGTCCTGGTGCCACTCTAACGTGTCGGAACGACTGCTCTCTTGCTATCTCTGGCATGCGCTGTGTTCCCAGGAGGTGCAAATGGCAAGACCTGGGTTTCGTCAGCAAAGGTGTGAAGGCAGCCCCCGAGGCCGGGGATACTATGCTAGTCGGCCAGACTGTAAGGGTGCAATGTGAGGACGGCTTCGAGCTCTCCATGGAGCCACCACCGGCTGCACAGATCAAGAAGATTCCCGGGCTGGAGGCTTTGGGCAACGTCAAGGTGCTGTTTGAGAAGTCCTTCCCCAAGCCCGACACAACCAAGGAAGTATCGTACAGCCTCGACGGTAACTTTGCTACCGTCAAATTAGATTTGCCCCCAGGCGCCTGGCCCGAGGGTCTCGGTGTGGGGCCGTCAATGTCAATCTTCGAATTTCCTGCCCAGAAAGAGAATAGGACATCATCCCAAAAGAAAGTGGCAGGCAAGTGCATCTTCTTCGGCCCCTCAGGCATCAAGTTCTCAAAACCGGTCACCATCGCACTTCCGCTGGACCTGAGCACCTTGGACATGGCCGGTATGATGCTTCGCCCGCACCGCTACAATCCCGCGGACAACACGTGGACCGAGATACCACTGCCGGAGGGTTATGTGTTGCCCAGCTTCCCCAACTGTCTGGAGAACATCACCAACGGCACCAGCACTCCTTCTCCGAGTGCAGACACGAACGCCAATGCCACCAACTCCAATGCCACCAACTCTTCTGTTGCAACGCCGAATGTAGCTGGCAACGTCACAAAAGACATTCCACCCGAA
>Ga0315905_10008618_pt1 | contig 10321 bp, 8 predicted proteins | sample LakEriMetagenome_5_FD_203522 | JGI IMG/M metagenome (GOLD analysis project Ga0315905, IMG submission 203522) | Freshwater fungal communities from buoy surface, Lake Erie, Ohio, United States - Buoy 4 MA121 | ecosystem: Environmental > Aquatic > Freshwater > Lake | place: USA: Lake Erie, Ohio... | reverse complement strand
ATTCTCGGTAGCCAACCCAGTCAGCAACCAGGCAGATACACTTGATGTACACGGAAACCAATACGGATTGTTGGCAGCAAGCAAATGCTTTACTGCATCAGCACAGATGGATTGCTCGTCTTGCCACAATGTACACAAAGAGGAATACAATGATCCAACGCTTTTCTCTCAAAAATGCATGGACTGTCATGGTGGAAAGCACCAAAAGTCCTGCACCGTGAAAGCCGAAGGCTTGGGCACTTTACAAAACAATTGCATTGATTGCCACATGCCAGTACTGCCATCCAAAAAAATTCAGTTGGACCTTGGAAAAAGAGAAAAAATGGAGCCTGATTACATCAGAACACATTATATCGCTATATACAGAGAAGAAAGCAGGAAGTTGCTCAAGCAACTTCCTTAAAACAGCAACAAAAAATATTATACAATGAAGACTCCCGAGCAAATAAAAGAAATGGTAATTGAAAAGATCAAAACGGTTTTTGATCCGGAGTTGCCTGTTAATATCTGGGAGCTTGGCTTGATTTACGAAGTCAATGTAGTACCCATCAACAATGTCCAAATCATCATGACCCTTACAGCGCCCAGCTGCCCTGCAGCGCAATCACTGCCCCATGAAGTGGACCAAAAGATCAGGGAAATTGAAGGCATCAATGATGTTTTTGTAGAAATCACATGGTCTCCTGCATGGACCAAGGACTTGATGAGCGAAGAGGCGAAGCTGGAGTTGGGATTTCTCTGATCAACCAATCATTTTCTTGCCGACAAATTCATGGCTGCAGCCAGCCATATATCATAAATATTTTTAATAAATAATTTAAAAATGTTTAAGTCTGTTAATATCATTTAATAGTATGCTAGCCCTATTAAATGAATTAAGTTTGTCTACTACTTTAATTAACTAAAATTTAAATCATGACTATCCTGGTCGCGGCGACAATACCCCAATCATCAGGTGGGCTGAAGTGTTGTTGAACCAGGCAGAAGCAGAAGCCAGGCTTTCCCCAACAGTTTCACAAAGGGCAATTGACCTTTTGAATATTGTCAGGAACAGGTCTCTTGCAACACCTGCAACCCAACAGTACACTGCAGCAAGGTTTGCAAATCCAACGGCACTTCTTCAGGCCATCATCCTTGAGAGGAGGATCGAATTTTTGGCAGAAGGAAGGCGTTGGCCAGACATCCACAGGATGGCACAAGATCCTGTTGCCGCAGTAAGGATGGCTGGTATTCCTGCAAAGGTTGCCAACGGCGGTGTTACAGGTTCTACACTTGCCCAATATGGATTGGGTACAGCAGTTGTTCTAGGACAGCCTGCGATACCTTACAGCGACTTCAGGTTCATCTGGCCGATTCCAGCATTGGAAATCACCACCAATCCTGTTATCGTACAGAATCCTGGATACTAGAATTTTGGGATATTATTCAAGGGGAGAACTCATCAAGGGTTCTCCCCTTTTTTATGTGGGCAGATGAAAGGAATTGTTGATGCGTCAATTGACCCTATTGATCAGCATATCCTCTTTGAATGATGCAATGATAGCAGAAATGGTAGAAACAATCCTTTGCCGGGCTTCAAAACTTATCCAAGCAATATGCGGGGTGATGATGGCATTGGGCAATCCAATCAAGGGGTGATCGGCAGGTGGTGGTTCCTTTTCCAGAACATCCAGCAATGCTGCACCAATCTTATGGTTCAGCAATGCTTGTCTGAGGGCCATGGTATCTATCAGTCCACCCCTCGAGGTATTGATCAGCAGGGCAGTTGGCTTCATTTCAGATAAAAACCTTTCACTGATCAGTTTATCGGTTGCATCATTCAATGGACAATGAAGGCTGATCACATCAGCTGTTTGGGCCAGGATTTCAAGATCAACAAAACGGCGATGCAGCAACTGAAGATCCCTAGTATGATGGTAAATGACATGCATTCCCAGGCTTTCGGCCATGCCTGCAAAACAGGACCCAATATTGCCCATACCGATAATGCCCATGGTCTTTCCATGCCATTCACGGATAGGCGTAAGGGTATAGGTCCAATCATGGTGAGAAGACCAATCTCCATTTCTTACAGATTGATCGTGCGCTGCAACCTGGTTGCTATGATGGAGAAGCATGGCCAATGCATGCTGTGCCACTGAAAATGTTCCATAAGCCGGTACATTACACACTGGCACCCCTGCTGCGGCACATGCTTTTATATCAACACAATTGTATCCTGTTGCAGATACAACAACCAATTTCAGTTGTTTGAAATGTTCTAACTCAGGAATTCCAACCAGTGCCTTATTCGTAATCAGCACATCAACATCACTATCTAAAGAAGATAGGTTTTCTCGGTTGGTACGGTCATGAAAGACAATTTCTCCCAAAGACTTCAGCGAAGACCAGGAAATGTCTTCCTGAAACAAGGTATACCCATCCAACAATAAAATTTTCATGGGTTGATTTTATTTAACCAGGTGTTTGGGCAAATCCTCTACACGCTTGCAGCAAACCTGATCCATGACCTGGTAAAGCTGTGTTTTCAACATGCCCATCATGTGATCAGCCCCTTCATTTCCCAACGCAGCAACAGCATACATGAAAGATCGGCCAAGGAAGGTAAAGTCTGCACCAGCAGCCAAGGTGCGGGCAATGTCTGGGCCGGTGCGGATGCCGCTGTCCATCATCACTTTGATTTTGCCCTTGTATTTGTCCACCACAGGGCCAAGAGACTTGATGGCAGACTGGCCGGCATCAATTTGTCTACCGCCATGGTTGGAAACCAGCAGACCATCAATGCCCAATGCCACAGCCATGTCAGCATCTTCCACTGTTGCACATCCTTTTAAAATGATTTTCCCTTTCCACCTTTCGCGGATGGGGGCAATCTTTTCAGGATTGAGCCTGCCTGCAAAAGTACGGTTCATGTATTGCCCCAATTGACTCATGTTCAACCCTTTTGGCGTATACGGTTTAAGGGTAGCAAAACTTGGTATGCCATGGTACAAGGTATTTAGGCCCCAAGTGGGTCTTCCCATGACCTGCACAATATTTTTGAGGGTCATTTTGGGAGGCATGGCCAGGCCATTGCGGATGTCCCGTGGGCGAAAACCGAAGGAAGGCACGTCACAAAGCAGTACCAAAACATCATAGCCAGAAGCCTCCAATCGATTGAGGATATCATCCCTCAAACTATCCTCAGCCGGATGGTACAACTGAAACCATGCTTTGCCTTCAGTAACCTCAGCAATTCTTTCAATACTGGAAGTTGAAACAGTGCTGAGGATGAAAGGAAGGTTGTGCTTGAGGGCTGCCTTTGCCAGTATTTCGGGTGCATTGGGCCAAACGAGCCCCTGAAGGCCAATGGGAGAAACACCAAAAGGTGCATCATAGGTATGTCCAAACAATTCTGTAGACAGTGATGAACCCGTATGCTCAGTCAGGTAATAGGGAAGCAATTCAACCTGGCGCAACTCCTCTGTATTCTTGCGCAGGTTAACATCTTCATTACAACCTCCATCAAGGTATTCAAAAGCAAAACGAGGAATCCTGCTTTTTGCTTTGTTGATCAGGTCATCAATACCAGGATAGTTTGAGTTGTATGCCCAAGTAGGCTTGGAGTTGTTGGTCTTTTGCATGGCGTAAAGTTAATTGAAAGTTTATTCTGGGCTTGATGTCTGGGCTTAAAAAATTATAAAAGCCAATACTATGTATTGGCTTTTAAGTGGAGAATACCGGATTCGAACCGGTGACCTCTTGCATGCCATGCAAGCGCTCTACCAACTGAGCTAATTCCCCGAGAGAGCAAATAAAATTAAAACAAAAGTGACCCTGATATATTCAATGGCACTTTTCAAACAATAATATAATTACCAAATTGTGCTTCGAACCAGGTCAGGATTGATAATGATAACATTGGTTGGAATACCTCAACCATATTTAGGATTTCCTACAGCAATAATCAGGACACAAAAATTAGCATCATCGATGCAAGCAGAACCTTTAGATGAAAAAAAAGGACGACTCCAACAAGAGTCATCCTTTTTTAATTAAATAAAACGATCTTATTTGTCCAAATTGGGATTATTCAACACTTCTGCCTGAGGAATTACAAAAGTTAGCTGAGGATCATCGTAATTAAATCTATTGCCAGCGAAGAAAAGGTGATTTGTCCCCCTTACTACAGGCCTTTTCAACCTCTTCATTGCCAGATAAGCTTTTCCTTCACCCCACAACTCAATTCTTGTTTGCAGGTAAATTTGATCAATTAACGCAGTTCCAGACAAAGCATCAATATATGTTAGATTGGTAATACGACCGTTAAGAAAAGCTTTCAAAGCAGTCCTGGCATTAGCATCTTGAGCCAAACGAGCCTTAGCTTCCGCATTCAACAAGTAAAACTCGTCCGCCCTCATATAAAGATTATCCGTTTCGATAAATCGCTGTCCACCGGAAACTCTAGCTGGGGCCCAAAATTTTTCTGTAGGCTGAAGTCTTCTGCTAGCAGCCGTTGGTGCAATGAACTGATTTTTCCTGATATCATCAGCTCTAATAGCATTATAAAGGCCCAGATCTATCGTTTTTGGATCACCTGCCCAAGTATAGCTGTAACTAAACTGATCAACCTGTCCCCACCATGAAATCAGGTTCAATCCTTGAGCCAAAGTAAGGTCCACACCCCACATCCAGCTGGGTGTAGCAACATTGTTGAAACCAGCTGTTGTTGCATTTGTTCCGTTAAAAAAAAGTTGTGCTGCTGTTGTTTTTGGATACGCAGTCATGATCTGATCTGTAAGACTAACCACTTGCTGAAGATCAGCAGATGTTCCTCTTGCAGACAAAACGTATGCCAATAGACCTCTTGCTACGTTGACATCAACCTGATCTTTTGTGGCACGGGTAAAGCCACCTAAAAGGCTTATAGCATCGTTCAGGTCTTTGACCATCAAATCATACACCTCTTTAGTAGTAGCTTTAGGCTGATTAAGCTGCTTAGCAGTAGTATAAACAGGAATGAGCTTTTCTGTACCACTCCCATACTCTTTGCCATATATTTGGGTAAGATAAAAATAGGAATAAGCCCTCATCGCCTTGGCTTGACCCATTGTAAATTTGTTACCCTGTTCAGCTGGAACCACATCGCTTCCGCCAAGGATGTCAATAATGGTGTTGGCTCCAAAGATTTGCCTGTAATAATAGCGAAACGGGACGTAAACTTCGTTTCTGGTAAAGTCGGGAGATGCATTATATCGGGCCACATTTGAATACCAGCCATAGTTCAACGCTGCTAAAACCATATCCGATTGCAACATATCCGTGTAGATATCGATGCCTTTTTGGCCAAAATCATCATGACCAGTTGTGCCACCGACGCCAGGCGTAAACATGGTCGTATAGAGACCTGCGATATTACCATTAAGGAGTTTTGAATCCTGTTTAGCGTCTGCTGACAAACGTTCAGGAGTAGTGAACTGAGTTGGGCTCGTCTGTAAAAATTCCTTGCTACAGCTTGCCATAAAGACAAGCACCAATGACAAATAGACAACATTTGATAGTTTCATAAATTATTGATTAATTAATTAAAACTTGATTTTGAATCCAACTGTTAAAGTTGAAAGTGGTGAGTATCTGTAGGTATCGGAACCGCCAGTTTCTGAAGTACTTGGATTGAATCCTATTCTAGACGAACTCAACCAAAGGTTATCTCCTGATACAAAAAACGATGCACCTTCTATTCCTGCACGTTTAAGAGATGAAGAAGGTAGATTGTAACCCAAGCGGATATTATTCAAAGCAAGGTAATTTGCTTTGGTCAAGAACCTGGAAGATGCGGAGTTTACATTTGCGTCTCTATTATTAGATAATCTTGGTATGTCTGTTTTATCTCCAGCCTTTTGCCAACGATTGCGCATATCTATGTGCCAGTTGTTTCCGCCAATTAATCCATTTGCCATCAAACCTGCATAAGCACCATCATATGCGTAACCACCGAAGCTATAAAGAAGCTGTGCAGCAATTTCAAATCCTTTAAATCCACCGGCAAGATTGAATGCACCTCTCACTTTAGGAATTGAAGTTTTACCAATATAGTATTGGGTTGCCTGCGTGTAGTTCTTTGTGATTCCTTGTTTCAAATTTGCGAACTTGGCTGGACTATCCGCTTTGAATTGCTCAAGGTTGAGTACTTGCTCACCAGCCTGAAATAATCCATCACTGTTTAGATCATCGTAATATACAGTCCAAGTACTCGCACCGTCAGCAGCATCAACACCGACAAAATTGCGGATATAAAAATCAAAAATAGAGCGCCCCTGAGACCATGCGTAGGTTCCTTGTACATCAATGATCTTAGGTTTATTTCCAATGGATGGATCAAGTGGCATGCGGATAATCTTGTTATCGAATCTTTCTGCATTGACAGTAAGGTCAAGGAAGTATGAATTGCCCTTGAGGATATGACCGGTAAGTTCTAACTCAACACCCTCGTTACGCAACAAGCCATCATTAACCGTAATCGAAGCATATCCATTGGATATACCCACTCGTCTATCAAAAATCAAGTTATCTGTATTTTTGATATAGTACTCGATGGTACCCTCCAAAAATTTACCTAAACGGAAATCAGTACCAAATTGCAGCATTTTGGAAGTCTCCCATGTTAAATCAGGATTGCCTGGTGTTGGAATTCCGAATGAAGGCAAGTTGTTAAGGTTGCCAATGCTGATACTTGAAACACTTGGATAAAAGCCTAAACCACTTTGATCACCCAAAATACCATAACTGGCTTTAAATTTAAGGTAGTTCAACAATTTAGAATTGTTCATAAAGGGCATCTTTGAGACAACCCAGCCAGTTCCTATCGAACCAAATGTTCCCCATTGTTTTCCAGCAGCGAATCTAGAAGAACCATCTCTTCTCACAGTTCCGGCTACATAATATGTGCCATCATAATCATAAGTGATTTGAGAGAAATAGCTTTCTAGGTTGTTGGTGTTTTTATAAGATGATTGAGTAGGATTTTTTACTATTGCATTGGCCAGCGACAGATCATAGTTACTGACTAGATTCTGCCCCCCAGCCGACGAAACTTCAAACTCGTATTTTGTAGACTCATGTGCTACCAATGCATCAATGTTATGGTTTTGTATACGCTTGTTGTATCTAAGCATATTCAGCAGGTTAAGGTTCATTAAATTGTTCCTACTTTGAAAGATAGAACCGTTTTGCGAAGCCGCAGAACCATAAAATTTATTTGTCAAAGAATAACCCACAGTAGAGTTATACTGAGCTCCCAAGCGATTTTCAAGGCTCAGATTCTCATTGAATTTCAAATTGGCAGATGTTGATCCAGTCAATTCATTATTGAAGGTTCTGTTAACATTGAAATTTGCATCTGAAATGGCATTGGTGAGTGATCCGAATTTTCTACCTGTTTCACCATAATCATATCGGTAACCTCCGAAGATGGGGTCTTTGATTTTATCACCATTTGCATCCCTCATGAATAATGGATAAATGGATGGCATGTTGTCTGCAAACCAAAAAACGCTGTTCGAGCTGGAGCCCTGTCCATTGTTATTGGAGGTTGTGTTAGAATAGTTAAGGTTGAAGTTGGTAGTCAGCCATTTTTTCACCTCATGGTTTAAATTAATTTTACCATTCAATCTGCGAAAATCCGTTTTAACAGAATATCCAATATCATTTAGATAGCCGAATGAGGTGTAAAAATTTGTTTTTGAATCTCCACCGCCAAACCTCAAATTTGACTCAAGCCTATTGGATGACTGGAATGAATAATCAGCCCAATTTTCAGGATCGAAGAGCCTGGTAGCACCTGGCAGTACTCTTCTTGTTACTGGATCGATTAATTGAGCGCCGCTCGTAATATTTTTCCACATGTTGTTGCGTGGATCAATACCGTTAGCAGAAAAAAGCCTTGTGTTTGCATAATTTGTTGGATTTGCATTTGCTGCCAAAACACCTTCATTATAAAGCGCTTCCCAGGAAAGGCCAATATATTCTTCAGGGGATCTGATTACCTCATAACGAGGCAAAACAGCCTCATTGACACCGAACTTGGTATCTGCTTCAATGAAGGATTTTCTTGCTCTTCCCGTTTTTGTTGTAATTACGATTACACCATTTGCACCTCTTGATCCATAAATCGCAGTGGCGGCAGCATCTTTCAGTACAGTTGTACTGGCAATGTCATTTGGATTGATTGCATTCAAAGAACCAGTAAAAGGAACCCCGTCTACTACATATAAAGGACTGCGGTTCCCATTCACAGAACCAAATCCTCTGATACGGATAGTAGCAGAACTTCCTGGTTGGCCGGATGAATTAATTACCCTGACACCTGCAACTTCTCCAGCCAAAGCCTGTGAGATATTGGAAACATTCTTATTGGTTATTTGCTGATCAGAAACAGTTTTAGCGGAACCAGTAAAGGCCTCTTTGGTAGTTCGAGTATATCCAACAACTACAACTTCTTTTAAACTTGCCTCAGTTGTAGTCATTTTCACATCAAAAATAGTTTTGTTTCCAATGGAAACTTCGATGGGATCGTAGTTTAAAATTGAAAATTGAACTGTCTTGGCTGATGATGGAACTTTCAAAGTGAACGATCCATCTGCATTGGTAGTCGTACCTTGTGAAGTTCCTTTAATCAGAACAGAAACACCAGCCAAAACAGTACCATCTTTTTGGTCAGTGACTTTGCCTTTAATGGTTTTTTCCTGCGCAAACGAGAAAGTCGTTGCGAAAAGAAGTAAAATTATACTGATCAATCCTTTCATAAAATGATAAATTTTTACTTAAGTTAAAAATTTGATAAATTTAGAATATTTGCAATAATACAATTTACTCCTTGAAAATGTTTAGAAAGGATGTGAAATTTTGTCTCGATACCCTAAAAACTAGACAAAAGTTCGATATTGGTTAGTCTGTTATGGACTTTTATTCCTCTGCTTTGGGCAACTGAAACAATAAATCAGTCCAGTCAATTAGGCGGGTAAGATATTAGATTCATTTAAAAAAATAATATATAGTCAAAAATTAAAAGAGATTTAAATTTGAACTTTCCTGTAGAAAGAATTGAAAATTCAATTGAACTGGCTAATAAAATTTTAACGAACACAGTAAAAAATGAAAAACAATAATCTAAATAAAATCAAGTCAATTATTTGGGCAATTGCATTAACTTTTTTATGTTCATTATTGACAATATTGTCAGCCTCTTATGTAAAAAACATCAAGAACAATAGGAACAATAACATTGAACAGACTATTTCTGTTACTAAAAATGATGCCTTTGCAAGCACAAACGAATCTGTAAGAAAACTGGTTAATACATTACAACCAGAAGAAGTAAAAACTGGAATTTTTTTAGACAGGATTTCATATTTTGATATGTTACAATCGAAATGGCAATTCGAATATTATCAATGGTTTAAATGGAATCCCAAAAAAATAGCATTTACAGATCTACAAGAATTAAAAAAAGGAATTCTTTCAATTCAATCTGCTCCAATACAAGTAGTCAATGGCGAGATAGAGAAATTAGAAATCAGTGAATTTGAAATTAATGAGGCAGGCGACTCTGCTTATGTTAACTACCTTATAAAAGCAAGTAGTTCAAATTTTTTTGATGTATCAGATTTTCCTTTAGATAAACAGTTGTTGTTGATCAATACTGAACACAAAAACCTAGATGTAAGTAAACTTAAATTTATTCCAGATACCTCATTAACCCATGTCAGCCCGAGGGTTTCCGTTAACAGCTATTTGATAGGAAATGTGTACAATTTGACTAAAATAAATACCTATAAATCCGATTTTGGTTATCAATCAGATGATGAATCTAGTTCCAGCTATTCACAATATCGTTTTGGACTACTTATAAAAAGAGAGGGCTATAATTATTATTTTAAATTAATGATTATATCATTAATCATCCTTTCAATTTCATTTTTATCTTTTTTTGCATCAGATAATGATAAAATTAGAATTGTAACTGGTTGTTTATTTGCAACAACTGCTAGTTATTATTTTTATGGATCAAAGATTCCTCCAACATCCAAAATAACAATTCTTGAACTAGTTTATGCTATAAGCCTAATTATAATTTTTATTATAACACTTCAAGAAACAATATTAAAATCTATTGTAGGCAAAAATGAAAAACTATACAATAGTATTAGATGGATCACATTTATAATTACTATTATATTTTTTATCTGTTTCAATTGCTTAATTCCATCACTTCTTTAACAGTGTTTTTTATTGAGCGTATCAATATTGTTTTCAATAGATCAAAAACAAAAAAGCCCTTGAT
>Ga0315905_10008617_pt1 | contig 10322 bp, 10 predicted proteins | sample LakEriMetagenome_5_FD_203522 | JGI IMG/M metagenome (GOLD analysis project Ga0315905, IMG submission 203522) | Freshwater fungal communities from buoy surface, Lake Erie, Ohio, United States - Buoy 4 MA121 | ecosystem: Environmental > Aquatic > Freshwater > Lake | place: USA: Lake Erie, Ohio... | reverse complement strand
TAAATCAATTGCGAGTAAAGTAGACTCAAAATATTTTCTTCCTTTTTGAGCAGAAATGCTTGACGACATTCCAGATCTGTAATATAATCTTGCACCTTTAACAAATTTCACTCCTTTTGAGGCAAGGATTATACGATTAAAAAATTCCGTGTCATTATAAAGAACAAGTCTTTCATCCCAACCTCCGACTTTATCAATTAAATTACGGGGAATTAAAATGATTCCGCATTGCAGCATAACCCCTTCAGGTCTTGCAATTATAAATTCGATTGGATCTGTGTTTTTCCAATAATCTAAAGATTCAAAATTAGCATTAGAGGGGTTGTTATGATAAAATCTAGCCCATTCACCATAGGCGATATGATCACTACTGGTGGATATTGCATTAACTTGAAGCTCAACCATTTCAGGATTGATAAGATCATCTGAATCCATGAACTTGATATACTCACCTTTTGAATGCTTATAACCCAAATTCAAAGCAGCGTCTTGGCCTTTTTTATCCTGGGAAAATACTAGTACACCCCTGCTTTTATATGATTCAGCAATCGATAAAGTATTATCTGTAGAGTCATCATTAACCACAATGACCTCCAGGTTTGGGTATGTTTGCTGCAATACCGCATCAAGTGTTTCAGCAATGTACTTTTCGGCATTGAAGGCAGAAATAATAATAGAGACGAGTTGTGAATGTAACATCCTAAACTATAATTTCAATAATCAAAACGAAAATTGAAATTTAAGTAATACTCTGATTTTATAAATAAAAAATGCACATGAATGCATCATTAACCCTTAAATATGGATTGGAATTTAGCATTTATCGATAAAATAATTGAGTTTTCGACAGTATACTTTTAAAATATTAAACTACCCATAATAATTATATATGCTTACTACAGAAAAGACTCATAAAATTCAGTAATAAAAATTATTAAAAGAATTCAAAAATAGTATTTTCTCCTTTGGGATATCTTTTATACGTTAATACTTCTATTGCTTTGTAAAAATTATCTGATATTCCCTCATTAAGAAAATCATGCAATTCAATAGCAATAACTTTTGTTTTTGGCAACCAGTCTTCATAATTACTTCTAAATAACTCTTTCTCTGCCCCCTCAATATCTATTTTCAATATATCAATTTGATCAATGTCAAATGCTTTTAGTAAATCTGATATACATATGCCGTCAACATTATTTACATTTATGGAAGATGTTTCTCTTGTTTGTAAACCCCAATTTCCCCTCCCACTATCAATTATTTCCATTTGTGCTGAGTGCGGCCAAATAGCTTTGTTTAAACAAATCACATTTTTATATTGAGCAGTATTAATTTCGAGATATTTAAAATTACTTTTGTCCGGTTCAATTGCAATTATTTTTGCAAAAGGATATGTATTTGCATAATATATTGCGGATAAACCAATATTTGCCCCGCAATCAATAATAAAGCGTGTAGATAAATTGTATGGAATCTCATACTCCTTAGCGAAAAATATTTGAAAAAGTGTTAAAATATCTACGTTATAATTACTTAAATAAATGGGATATTTTATTCCAGCAATATACCTTGGACCTAATTTATTTTTTAAAACTTTCGATATAGAAAAAAAATATATAGCCCTTAAACCAAACCTTTTATAGATAGATATATGGTATTTTAATTTTTTATACATTTCAAAGATGGCTTTGAAAATTAATGTAATATCCTGCCAACCAATTCTCGAAAATAAAAAGAATAAAATGGGGATATTTTAAAAGTCAGTTGAAATAATTCAGAACCGGGAGGTAAGCATGCGGGATTTATTTTTTGTACAAGTTGTAAAGATTTTTTTACAGTACCCCACCCATTAGCTTTACCAGCCCATACTGCATTTTGGAATAATTGGTAGCAAATTTCGTTAGGATAACGATCACCAACAGCCTCATTTACTTTGGTCCACAAATGGTAACCGGCTCTTGGCCATTTGGACTTGTCTACAACCGACATGCCACCCGGAAAAAAATATTTAACCCCTATGATATCATTTCCCACATCAAAACTCAAACCCATTAAAGCAGCCTTTAATGCAAATGCTCGGTCTTCAACATACAATATGTCAGGATCAATATCAAAGCCTCCTATTTTTAAAAATGGCTCTTTTTTTATCAATTCAAAATTTACGATTTTATTATCAATGGTAAATTTCACAGAATCCCTTTTTAATTCATCCCTATCATATTTCACCTCATCTAGTACTTTCCCCGAAGAAAAATCAATACCCTTATACCCCATTAGAACCACATCTGGTTGCTCTTGCTTAACCATCCATTTATGAGCCACAACAGTGAAATCAGAATACAATTCGTCATCGGCATCAATAAAAAAAATCCATTCACTTTTTACGGATTCTGCAAGTTTATTCTTGCCCGCAGAGCATCCAATATTCTTCACGCCCGTGACTACTGTAGCACCAAACTCAACAGCTATTTCAGATGTATTATCAGTACTACAATCATTATAGACCAGTATCTCATCAAATGGAATTTGTTGTTGTTTAGCCGAAACAAGCAATCTAGGCAAACACCAGGCAGCATTATAAGCAGGAATACAAAGAGCTAGTGTTGGCATATTTTATTTTTGAAAAACAGCGGTCACAACATCCCTGAATCTAAAGTCGGCTAACCTGATAGCTGATCTTGTTTTTGACAAGTTAAGACTGTTTCCGTAATATCTGATGAGGTTGGTTAGAAAGCGGCGCTTGTTCTTTTTAGCAAGCAATGCTTTTTCTGCTGCGGTAAGTGGCAGATCCAGTTCTGCAAGTGCATCACTCAAGTAAAGGTAATTATTGTATAAGTAGGAGTATTTATTATTGAACTCTTGGCGATCATGTATCCGGTAATCCGCCAACGGAAATGGAAATACCAGGGTGTTTGTTTTAGAAGCAGCTTTCAAATTATAATACATATCATTGGCCGGGCCGTATTTTATCGGAAAGCCTTTGATACTTTTGAAATAGTCATTTTTGATGATGGTGGCTACGGGGCCAAAATTTAAAACAGGCTTTTTAAAAAAATGAGCGGGAATAATGGCCGCAGGTTCCAGCATAAACAGTTCCGGGTTACCGGTATGGCTGAATATCCCAAAAGAACAGGCCTGCACTTCCATGGCATGAACATACTTGCCCAATGCATCGGCAAAAATCCGGTCATCCGAATCTACATATACCAGGTATTTGCCAAGGGCATAGGATGCGGCCTTATTCCGGTTGGGATAATCGCCCAGGTTCTGTGCATTTTGATAAAACCGTATCCGTCTGTGTTTATCAAGAAATGCCTGTATGATGGGCACCGTTGTGTCTCCCGAACCATCATCCACAATAATCAGTTCAAAATTGTTATAATCAATGGCCAATACACTGGCAATAGCCTCGCCGATATATTGCTCCCGATTATAGGCCGTCATTAATATACTTACCAGTGGTTTGTCTTCCATGTGTTTTAAAAAACTTTAAATTTCCCTAAACACTTTTAATTTGCTCGTCCATGCTACACCCAATCACTTTCCAGTCGTACACAGAGCTCACCAGTTGCCGTGCATTTTGCCGGGTCTTGTCAAAAAGGGCCTTATTTTTCATTAGTGCCAGCACTTGATTTGCAAAATCTTTGGAATCAGTAGCTATTAAAATATGGATGCCATCTTCAGCCTCTATGCCTTTCGCCCCAACACTGGTACTCACAACCGGATTGCCAAAACTCATTGCCTCCAGTATCTTTAAGCGGGTGCCACTGCCACTTAGCAAAGGTGCAATACAGACCCCGCCTGCGTAATAAAAGGGCTGTAAATCGGCTACACTGCCATAAGCATGCACTGAATGATCATCCCACAATTTTTGATTCCTTTCATTTTTTGCTGATGCCCCTACCAGAGTTAATACCGCTTCGGGTATGGCTTTTTTTATCAAAGGAAAAACATGCTCGTAAAACCAAATCAATCCTTCTTCATTTGGATAATAATCTAAGCTGCCACAGAACAGGATCTCCTGCTGACTATGCTTCAGCGGGTTTTTATCAAAGGGCTTTGCATTGGTATCCACCCCATTAGATATAGTAAATCCGGGCAGGCGGCCCTTGTTTAGGGCAAATAATTTTTCCCGGTCGGCCTCACTGCAGCAGCAAAAAGCATCCACCCTTTTATACAAATGAGTTTCGGCCAGCAGGGCATTGGCGGCATAGGTTTTAAATACCGTGTTGTCTTCTGCAGCGGCCAGTTGTTTCCACAGTTCCGAATCAATATTGTGTGCATCATATACCTGCATAGCGGTAGGCAACTGCTTACGTACGATGCTTGAAAAAAAACCTACGGCTTCCAGATTCTCGTAAAAGACTAGGTCAGGTTTCAACTTTTTTAATCCCTTTAGCAGTGACGGGTAGGCCTGTAAGAAATAACTGTTGGTGCTGGTGCGAAATGTTTTTTGTAAAACCCGGAAGTTAATAGCATCGCCCAGCCTGCCGGGCAGCCAATTAAAAAGAGATTTATAGATTGGCGCATTATACAGGGAAATAATGGTTACATTTTTTGGAAATGCAGGTTCACCATCACCCGGGAAATCGGTTGCTGGTTGCACCGTAAACAGGTAAATATGATGTTCTCTTGCCATCTCCCGAATTAAATAAAAGCATCGCAGTGAACCGCCGTTTTGGGGCGGATAAAAAGCATAAGGTATAATGGTAAGGATAACCGACATGACAAGAAGGGAACGTAGTTTTTCTCTTTTGTTTTAAATATTTACAAAAGGAAGATGTTTCATTTTCTCAAACTGCCCCTCATGAGTTGTGTTGAACAAACGCAGTTGATGTTGATTTTCTTTAAACTCAATTTTTTCAATATCATTGATAAAGCCCTCTGCAAATTCCTTTGTATTGATAAAAAAAGCATTTACGCCATTGCTATCTACTGTTACGAATTCGTAGCCATAACTAGCCAATAGGTTTTTCCAACCCTGGAGTGAAACGCCATAATACAGATAGGAAAATTCTGTGGCAAACATGTTAAAATTTTTATGGTAAGGTATAGTTTTACTTTGTTCAGGACCATAAGCAGAATTATATTCAACCACAATAATTTTGGGCTGAAGCCCGGTTTCCAGTAATAGTTTTGTGATATAATAATCGTTCCCATCAATATCAATAGAGAATACATCAGGATCTTTAATCAACATTTTCTGGTAAATAGCCTGCACGGTAGTCTCATCTACAAAGGAATTCATGCACTCTACTAACCAGGGTTTAATCATCAGGGCATCGGCGTGAAACTGGTCGCTGCCTTCCACTTGCAGCCCGGAAAACTTTTTGATATGACCCAAGTAGCTTGTATTGTTTTCTATACCATTGCCAGTCCCTATTTCTAAAAAGTATTTGTTGGAATAATTTAATGCTGAAATTAAAAATTCTATAATACCATCTTCCCCATTCTGACTAAAGCCGCTAAACTCCCAGGTTGAGGGCTGCTGTGGGTTTACCTTCCTGTTGGCTGAAGCAATTGCGCACCTTGAAATGGCATTGTTCAATAATAGGTTGATGTAAATTTTTTTGGCATACAGGTTTGATTTTCCGGGCAGCAATTTCTCTTTTATGGATTCTATTATATTCATAGTTTAATTTTTTTCAGCAACCCTTAAAAGGAATGTTAAGGCATACTTTTCATCTTAAGATTTAGTTTTTTTAAATTGCAGCCATCGTAAAGGCGATAATACAAACCTGCCAATTTTGAAACTTACACTTTTTTTGAACGTATGTGTTGTATCATTTACCAACTGTATATTTTGCAATAATGCTTCTTCGCAGGCTTCTAATTCCAACTTATTTAAAAAGTCAACATGCACAGCATCGAGTACATCAATCCCTTTATAAATATCATTGTATATTATTTTGGATAGCAATTGCCAGGAATAAGCATATTTAGCACTTTTACCAACAAATTGTAATTGGGTAAGAGAACCTTCCCTGATTCTATAATTGTATAAAACCTCGTTAATAGTAATGCCTTTAAATTCTTTTAAAATCCGGTATACCCAATGAATATCTTCTGCTACCCTGCCTGCAAAATAAGGATGATAGCCTTTCGTTTGTTTCTGGGCTTCTTTGGAAATCATCATGCCGGCACAAACAGGTAAGGTAAATTTATTTTCTACCCGGGATAAAAAATTAAAAAAACCATTTCGCAACTCGTCGTTTGTAAGGGCAAGCCTGCCAGGCAAAAATATTTTATTACCTTTATACCTAAAGTTTGTAAAACAGATGCCCAGTTCCTTATCTGCCTCAAATTCTTTTAGCTGTTCTACTATTCGGTTGGGTTCAGACCAATCATCTGCATCCTGAAATAGAATATAAGCTCCCCGGGATTTTTGCAGCACTTCATTTACCGCACCAATCTTTTGGGTGTTCTGTTTAAATTCAAATATGCTGATCCGGTCATCTTTTATGGATCGTATTTGCGTCAAGGTATCATCTGTTGATGCATCATCAATGATCAGTATCTCCAGGTTGGTATAAGACTGGCCAATGATGGACAAAACAGCTTTGGTAACATAGGCCGATACATTATAACAGGGAATTATTACCGATACCAGGGGAGATTCCATTAAAGCTGTATTTGGTTATTTTTTACAAACAATACATTGCCCATATCCCATCCTGCAGGAATTGCTTCAATCTGCATGGTAAACCCTTTTTTTTCTAAAAAGGAACGATAGTCCTGGTATTGCGCAACTCTCTTATAGGTTTCTCGGGTACTCACTTCGGTATGAATAACAGATACAGTTTCCAGTATAACCGAGCTTGCCATGAGCATCTTTAATTCAAATCCCTGCATATCCAGCCACAGCATGTCAATTTTAGGAATGTTATTTTCTTTGACCCAACTATCCAGCGTGCGTGTGGTAACAGTTACCTTGTTTGCAAAAAAGGTATCCGGATGATCGGTTAAATGATCTTTTGGTTCCAACAAAGAACTGGATGCATCTGAGCCCCCTGTACTGATATAAAAATCCATATGGCCATCACTATCCGCCAATGCAAGCGGGTAGCAGTTGATATTGGGGTATGGCTTTGTATTGTGTTTTAGCCTTGCATACAATGCATTTACGGGTTCAAAGGCATGAATTGCGGCTGTTTTAAACAATTTAGCCAACGCTACAGAATCAGCACCATCATGAGCACCGCAATCAATGATCACCGGGTTGGCAGGTAAATATTTTCTTAAAACAGACTTTGATATTTTTTCGTTGATCACCTTGGGAACAGCATAGTATTCAAAGAAGAATTGCTGAAAATGATATTTCAATCTGCTTATGAATTTGTTCATTTTAATAGGAATAGAGTGAAAGCTGTCATGACAATTCACCTGCCAATACTCGAATTATAAATATTTATATTTTAATTTTAAAATAGGGCTTTCAATATACTTAAATGAAATGTAGGCTATCAATATTGAAATAAATGAATACAGGGGTAATTTGATTAGCCAGCTATGAAATTCAATTTTTGTTAAAATACCCAGTTGTTCAAATGGTATTTTATGCCAAACAGGATCAAAAATATACAAACCAAAATAGTAGGAAATTATACCATGATAAACGTATATTCCATATGAAATACGCCCGATAAAGACGATTATCTTATTTGAAAGTATCCGATTTAAATAAGTAATGGAAAACGAAAAATAATAGGCTTTCAATACAAGGAATAAATTTAACACGGAACTAAACAATAGCATAAAGCCGTGACTCTTTGTCATTATTGTAGTTATAATAAAAAAAATAAAAATAAATTCAACAATCGCACTTTTAAAAAACAAATTCATCCGTGGATTAGTGCTCAGGTAAATAGCACCCAGGGCACCGATTGTTAAAGGCCCCATATTAGTAAGCAGGCCCACATTATCATATTTCGCTAAAGAAAAAACATTAAATAAAATCTGGCTGTAAGCAACAAGCAAGATTAAAAGACAGGTAGCAGTGAGTATTTTAATATTTCCTTTTAATGCGATGACAATAACCGGAAATGCAACATAGAACTGTTCTTCAACAGACAAACTCCAATACAATCCATAAAATTTATCCCATGCCCCGATATTCTCTATGTGATAATTAAAAGTATACGTAAGCAAATAAGGCAGGTCCCGTCCTAAATCGGGTACACCAATTAAAATAAAAATCAAAATTACCAAATAATAAATTGGAAATATCCGAAAAGCTCTACGGCCAAGAAAATTAATGTAAGAAGTTTTAAAATCAGCTCCGTTTTTCCTGAGCAGGATCGATGTGATCAGAAACCCACTTATAACAAAGAAAAGGTTAACACCATAAAAACCAGCGGAAAAAAATCTACCAATATACCATGCATAATGTTCTATCAACACCATAAATATGGCCAAGAACCTTAATCCATCAATGCGTGCCTGGTATTTTATACTGCTACTCAATCTTTTTTTACGGCAATAAATATCTTGCCTACCTAAAACCTTTTTGGATACCTAACCTTGCATATATGGCTCCTTCTACCCTTTGTTTCATTAGCCACAGCTTATGCAGGTATACATTTACAAAAAACCTTGCAACCGGCTTTTTAGATTTACTGTCTTCAATCATAAACTCAAAAAACTGAAGCAGGCTTTCATCTCTCAAATCTTCCGGTACGTGGTTATCATTGAACCAAGGCGCTGCTGCCATGGCCCTGTATTTTTCATCATTGTTGTCCAGTTCAATAATAAATTCAATGGCTTCCCGGTAAGAATCAAAATCATTGATATTCACAAAACTCCGGGTATTAAAATCTTTAGCCACTTCCGCGTTTCCCCAATAGATTGGGATGCTGCCCACCAACATGGGCTCTATCAGTTTTTCCGTAGTGTATCCCGGGGTGGATGAATTCTCAAAAGATATCACAAACTTGTAATCCTTTATAAAATCCATTTTATCGAGTATGCTACGGCCAATATTGTTCATGTAACTGCCCGCAGAATCTACTTTTTTATAATTAGACAGTTCATTAAAAAACCGTATGCGTTCCTTAGCCTTTGCATTAGATACCAGCATACAGCAGAATTTATCTTTGCCGGTAAACAAGTTCGGGTTTTTAGGGCTTAACAACTGCTGCGGGTGCCAGGTTGCCCACAAGGGGTAACGTTTATGCCTGGGGTTACCCATTAGAAAATCTGAATCTAGTACATAATCGCAGATGAGCCAGTCGGCCCGCTGGTTCTCCCAACCTATAAATACCCGGTGGCAGTTATAATTTAAATAATCCCTTTTACCATTGTAGGGATGGGTAAAAAAATAAAAATCCGGGTTGTCGGAGATCTCTACCTGGTATTTTCTTACCAATACCCGGGTTATAAAATTATCCTGCGTGCTGAAAGAAGGCCAGAAAAACCCGAAATTGATTTTTATAGTTTCCAATTGCTGTTTATAAAGATCAACTATCCTTTTTTATAAATATCCGGTAAAGGGGCCATTGCATTACCCTATTTATAAAACGATGTGCCCGGGAACTGGTATAATTTTTAAGCGCAGCCCTGGATTGATCATATTTTTTGTAATCGGCATAAAACATCGGGTATACTGTTGTCAGTATATCCTCCCGTTCTTTATGTAGTATGTCGGCATTTTCGGGCAGCGAACTGGCCCCCTCATAATTGTACTCACAAATAGTTTCGGGGATATGCCTGTACGTAGCATTGAATTTACAAAATACATCCAGGTAAAATTTCCAGTCCGCTACAAACTTCAGGTCTTCATCATACAATCCTGCCCTTTCAAATAGTTCCCTTTTTATGAAAGCACTTTGATGTGGCAAAGTTTCTTTAGTAAAAAAATCAAAAGACAATGTATCAGGGGCATGCCTGGTAAAATATAGCCCCCCTGCGTTTATTTTCAAATCAGCACAAATAATATCTTCGCTGTAATTATTAAAAAAACCTTGCTCAAGGCTATGCTCATCCAGCAGGAAATCACCGGAATTTAAAAATAAAAGATATTCTCCCCGGGCGGCAGTTATTCCTTTATTCATGGCATGATAAATACCATGATCTTTTTCTGACACCCAAAGACTGATCTTTGCAGCATGTGCCTCTATCAATGCCTTACTGCCGTCGGTACTCCCGCCATCAATAATAATATACTCAAAGTTTCGGTAATGCTGAACAAATACACTGTCCATGGTTTTTTGCAAACCCGGGATATTGTTGTAATTGATGGTTATGATAGAAAGGCTTTTCATTTACATAATAAATGTATATATTCATGACAAATAATTTCTATCACACATCTATTCATATCT
>Ga0315905_10008615_pt1 | contig 10322 bp, 8 predicted proteins | sample LakEriMetagenome_5_FD_203522 | JGI IMG/M metagenome (GOLD analysis project Ga0315905, IMG submission 203522) | Freshwater fungal communities from buoy surface, Lake Erie, Ohio, United States - Buoy 4 MA121 | ecosystem: Environmental > Aquatic > Freshwater > Lake | place: USA: Lake Erie, Ohio... | reverse complement strand
AGACCGCCAAGGGCAGCGCCGCTGATCCCAAACCAGGCGAGGGGGATTTGTGCCAGCAAGCCTGCTTGCAACCCGCACAGGCTCCCAACAGCAACTCCGACCAGCGGAGCCATCCGGCGAGAAAAGCTTATATTCTTCATTGGGCGAACCGGCATTTGGGACAAACTTTGCGGACCCATGTTAACCGCAAGGGTTCGGCAAGGCGCAAATGGAATCTGAGCCCGACGATCGCGGCTTGCCAATCCAGACGGCTCCAGCCAACCAGCTGCGGCGAGTTTCACATCCCTTTTCAGAGGCGCGGGACTCCAACTTTAACCCGGAAACGCGGATGCCCCTTGTCCCGAATGGAGCACCTCTTCGGTTTCAGCTTCAGCGATTAAACTGGAGCATTCATTTTAGTGCCAGGTTCGGGACCGAATTGGGCGATGAACATTCCCCAGAGCCAGAACCTGGTTTTTGATGACATAAGTCGAGGCTGGGCAGGTTTTGGCTGTGAGCTTGGGAGGACGCCGGCGGGCGCGATCCCGCTCCCCTCTTGCCCTTTGCACCTTGTCAACGCGGAAGCTGATTTGCGAACACCATGGATAAGACATTTGTCGGACTGGTCGGGATGGGTAATGTCGGGGCGGGGGTCGCCCGGTTGCTGCTCGACCATGGCGACCGCACAGCCCGCCACGCGGGACGAATTCTCTGGATTCGTCATGTCGTCGTTCGCGATGTGCTCAAGCCGCGGCCCGTGGAACTCCCCAGCGGGGTCTTGACCGGCGACCTCGATCGGTTGCTCAACGATTCTTCCGTTTCCGTGGTCGCCCATCTGGTCGGCGGAATCGAGCCGGCGCGGACCATCATGCTGCGACTGCTGGAAAGCGGCAAGGATGTGGTTACCGCGAACAAGGCGTTGCTCGCGGAGCATGGCCCGGAACTGTTTGACCGGGCCCGGGAACTGGGGCGTTCGATCGCATTCGAAGCGAGTGTGGCTGGCGGCATTCCGATCATTGCCAACATTTCGCAATGCCTGAATGCCAACCGCGTCGAGTCCTTGCGCGGGATTTTGAACGGGACCAGCAATTACATCATCACCAGAATGAGCGAGGAAGGGACCCCCTTCAGCGACGCGCTTGCAGCAGCGCAGCGTTTGGGATTTGCAGAAGCGGACCCGGCCATGGATCTGGATGGCACCGATGCCGCGCAGAAGCTGGCAATTCTTGGACACTTGGCTTTCGGCTCAGCCGTCCACTGGAATCAAATCCCGAGGCGTGGCATCGATGACGTCTCGGCGCTCGACTTGAGTTTCGCCGCGCAGTTTGGCTACCGTGTCAAGCTCGTCGCTTACGGGCAATTAGAGGGCCGCTCGCTGCAGGTGCGGGTCGCTCCGATGCTGGTTCGGGCTGGAACACCGCTGGCTGAGGTCCGCGAGAACTATAACGCGATCAGCGTGGTGGGAGACTTTGTCGGACCGGTCTTCTTCCATGGACAAGGGGCTGGACCGGCACCAACTGCCTCGGCAGTCGTCGCCGACATGATCGATACGGCGGTCGGCCGAACGAGGATTACCTTCCAAACCCTCCGGCTCTGGTCTGAAATCGAATCGCCAGTGGTGATCGAATCCGCCGGGAGACTGGCGGCGAAGTTTTACCTGCGATTCAACGTCGTCGAACATCCGACTGTTCTGGCCGACGTGGCCGGGGTCCTCAATCGGCATGGCATCTCGATTGCAACCGTCTACCAGCAGGACCTCGAGGAGGACCCAGAAGCGGAATTGCCTCTGGTCTTAATGACGCATCGGACGACGCTGGCGGCAGTTGAGTCGGCCGCGGAGGAAATCACTCGCTTCGAGTTCGTCCGCTCGGCGGTGGAACGCTTGCAAATCCTCGATTAAGTCGAACTGGGATGTAACCCCGTCTTCCCCTTCGCGCCTCTCCCCTGCCCCTCCGTGTAGGCGTATCGGCAGGAGCCCGCCTTTTCCTCCAGGGCAGGAGGCCGGTAGATTGAACGCTGTCAGGAAACAACTCGATTGGTTAAGGACTGGACCTGAATGAAGTACGTGATTGTGATTCCGGATGGTGCCGCTGATGAGCCGCAAGCGACTTTGGGCGGGGCAACGCCATTGGAGGCTGCCCACACACCCAACCTCGACCGCTTGGCGAGTATGGGAGTCGTCGGCAAGGCGAACCACACGCCTCGCAATTTGCCGGCGGGCTCCGATGTCGCCAACCTCAGCCTGTTGGGTTATGACCCGAACTTAAACTACTCCGGTCGGGCCCCGATCGAGGCTGCGGCCCAGCGAATTCCCTTAACCAGCCGCGACTGGGTCGTGCGCTGTAATCTGGTCACGATCCATGGCCAAGTGATGCAGGATTTTACTGCAGGTCATGTCAGCACCGAGGAAGCGACGGAACTGCTCGCCTTTGCCCAGCAACAATTGCCTGAGGACTCGCCGCTGCAGTTTTTTCCCGGAGTCAGCTACCGGAATCTGCTCGTCTACCGCCCAGCGGATGGGGAGGCTGCTCCGTTCAGCCGCGATACCCGCGCGACTCCCCCGCATGATTTGAGCGATCGGCCAGTGACCGAAGATTTTCCGCGGGGACCGGGGAGCGGCATGTTGACGGACTTGATGAGTGATTCAGTCGCCTGGTTCGCCGAACATCCTGTCAATCAACGGCGGGTCGCTGCGGGCAAGCCTCCTGTGACCTGCGTCTGGCTTTGGGGGCTGGGAATAAAGCCCACATTGAAATCGTTCTTCGATTCATTTGGCCTGCGCGGAGCGATGATCACGGCAGTCGATTTGCTGCGAGGCCTGGCCGAACTGATCGGCTGGGACAATCTGCGCGTTCCGGGGGCCACTGGTTATCTCGATACCGACTATGCCGCCAAGGGTCGGGCTGCGGTGGAAGCACTGCAACGTTTTGATCTCGTTTGCGTCCATATCGAAGCTCCCGACGAGGCAGCTCATCAGGGCAATGTCGCAGCCAAGATTGCCGCGATTGAAGCAATCGATCGGGAAATTGTCGGGCCTCTGCTGACGGAATTGTCGCGCGGGGACAAGTGGCGAATGCTGGTCACACCCGACCACCCCACTCCCTGCCGCACCAAGACGCACAGTCATGGCGACGTCCCATTCGTGATTGCAGGCTCGGGGATTACCCCGGACTCGGCGCAGCGTTACGGCGAGACGGTCGCTGCAGCATCCTCACTGGCCTTCCCTCAGGGCCAGTTGCTGATGCCCTGGTTTATTGGAGGGGGACGTTGAGTGCGGCGTTCGGTGAGACGTTTTGGCAAGTGTGTCGCCAACCCGGAGACGACTGAACCCCAGCCTGGGCTTAACTTAGTTCAACCAGTTCGCGCTGTGGTTTCGCCGGCGGATCTTTGCGGCGATGGTTGGTCCAGTGTCGATTGGCGATGATCGCCCGCTGCTCATGTTCCTCGCCGAGCAGTTGGTAGTGCACGTTTCTTTGTCGCGGGACGTAGCCGAGTTCGCTGATCGCAGCCCGAATTTCGTCGAGCGTCAGGTAGTGTACCGTTCCTGCCTCGGCGACGACGTTTTCCTCGATCATCAGGCTGCCCATGTCATTGGCGCCAAATTGCAGGGCCAGCTGCCCAACCTTCAAACCCTGGGTGACCCAACTCGACTGCATGTTCGAGAAGTTGTCGAGGTACAGCCGAGCGACGGCGAGCATCTTGAGGTATTCGTGGCTGCCGGTCGGAATGGTCTGCGACAACTGGGTATGATCGGGCTGGAAGGTCCAGCAGATAAAGGCCGTAAAGCCACCGGTCTCATCCTGCAGTTGCCGCAGTCGTTCAAGGTGTTCGATACGTTCGGCCAGAGTTTCAACGTGACCGAACATCATGGTGGCGCTGCTCCGTCCACCCAGTTTGTGCCAAACCCGCATCACATTCAGCCAGTCGTCCGTCATCACTTTGCCGCGGGTGATGGCGCTTCGGACGCGGTCCACCAGAATCTCCGCGCCGCCTCCGGGCAGGCTCCCCATGCCGGCATCCCTCAGCCGCTGCAGTACGGTCTCCAGCGGCAGCTTGTTGACTTTGGTGAAGTGGTGGATCTCGGGCGGACTGAAGCCATGTACGTTGACCATCGGGAAACGCTGCTTGATCCCGTGGAGCATCTCCTCGTACCAGTCGAGAGTGAATTTGGGATGGAGTCCGCCCTGAAGCAGAATCTGATCAGCCCCCAACTGGACGGCTTCAGCAATTTTGGCGTGCAACTCTTCGCGGGGGAGGACGTAGCCTTCGGGATCCTTCGGGCCCCGGTAGAAAGCGCAAAAGTCGCAGACGGCAGTACAGATATTGGTGTAGTTGATGTTCCGATCGATGTTATAGGTGCGAATCGACTCGGGGTGCAGGCGTCTGGTGACGGCATTGGCGGCAGTTCCCAGTTCCGCCAGCCGGGCCCGCTCCAGCAGGCTGAGGCCTTCAGCGGGGGTCAGTCGTTCACCGGCAACCGCCTTTTCAAGCAACGGGGCAACCATGGAATTTCAACTCGCTAGGGTGAGGCAGCAGGCCAGATTCAGCGGCCCATCTGCAAAACAATCGCATGGCGTCCTTCTCGCGAGGACCCAAGCGGTAATTCAGGAACTCAGTAAAGTAGCGGAGGCAGTCCCCAACCGACAAGTCGTAGCGGTACGCGTGCGACTTGGCCAAGTTGGCAGTTTGCTCCAGCCCCAAATCGCGGGCAGTGCTGAGCAATTGACTCAGTCGATCGACGTCGACCCCCGGCCTCGCGGCCCAGACAGCAAACACGAACGGCAGACCGGTCCATTCATTCCAGGCTTCGCCCAGATCGACTTGAAAGGGAAACTGTTCCAATGACGTATCGCGGGCCAATGACGTATCGCGGGCCAGTGACGTATCGCGGACCAGTGACGTATCGCGGGCCAGTTCAGAATGAGCCGGGGTGTTGGGCGCTGCCGGAGGGGTCCCCGGGTTCTTCAGAGCGGAGCGGTGCATGGCCCGATCGCCAATCACCAGAACGGCATCGGTTTCGGCGCGGCGATAATCGCTGCTGATCGGCAGCGGCACGTATTCGGGGCGGAGCTCAAGGCGACGTTGCAGCAGAAGCTTCGTCAGGGCAACGCTGGTCCGGGAGCCTTCGTCCAAGGCGACCGAGCGGATCTCGCGGAGCGGTCGGCGGCTGAGCAGCTTGACGCTCCAAACCGGTCCGCAGCAACCGATGCAGGCATCCGAGACAATGGTGTAGTCATCACCCAGTGCGACCTCGATCACCGGGATCAGGGCGACGTCCAGCAAGCCGGCCGCCAGCTGATCAGCCAGCCGGCTGGGGAGATCCAGCCGCAGTTCATCCCCGGGCGATAGCCGCGGCAACTCGTGAACGAGCGGCACGGTGTTCAGGTAGGAGACAGCGCCAATTCGGAGTGCGGACATCGTGGAGCCTGAGGCGGCGAAAACCGGGCAATTCAAAGGTGCAAGCGGAGCTGCCTGCGAGCGGGAGAGTTTTCCGATTAGGGGGAGGCAACAGCCTTTCGCCTGGCTTGAACAGGCTACAACGGGCAAATCCGGCTCGTTTCCGCCCCCCATCGCTTCGGAATCTTAACCGCAGTGCCGGGCCGGACTCAACGTCCAAGACCGCTCAGGTGTCAGAGTGCGGCGATTTTGCGGCCCTGTGAAGCCTGCGAAACTCTAGCGGCTGTAGCTGTGGTCCCGGTTTGAACTTCTGCAGCGGATTTTCTCTCCGCAACGGTCGATTCAGACTCAGCAGGGTCGGGAGCGACTGACCCGCTATCGCCATTGCCTGCGGAAGGAACCGGGGAAAATGAACGTTCGAATCGCCTTGCTGTTGGTCGGTGGACTTCTCGGCTTGAGTCAGGTAGCTGAGGCTCAGCTGACTCAGATTGGCAGAGATTACCGCCAGCCGATGACCTATTCGCCGGACGATCCCTTCATCAAAGGCTGGGTCTACCGACTTCAAACCGGACAGGCGGGCAAGTATTTCAACTGCGATGGCGAGGAAGCAAAGCGTTACTCGCCCTACATCTACTGGCAGACGGTTTGCAATCACACCCATCCGGTTCCCTACTGCCGCGTGTTGCTGCGGGACATCCATGAAGTCAAGGAACGGGTTCGCGCCGGAGCGTGTCGCGGCGGTCAAAATTGTCAGTGCGAGCAGTGCTCCCAGTACGCACAGTCCCAGCCAGTTGACGGGAGCAATTATCTCGTGGAGGCAACCGCAGCCGATCGCTTTGCCGGTGAGGCTGCCGCGATGGGCTCGGCTTCTGGGTCCACTGAGGTCCCGGTGACCCCGACAGCACTTGCAGGGGATTCAGAGCACGTCGTTTATGGAAGCCGGTCAACTCGCCAGCAGGCCGCCCGACAAGGCTCGTTCGCTGACCCTGCGGCGACGAATGGTGGACGGATGGCGGAACGTGAGACGTCTCGGTCCAGCGGCGGCTCGCAGCGGCGCTAACCAGTCGCGGATTGAATCGCCGGGCGTTCGCTGCGAATGGATTAATTTCAGCCTGGTGGCCGCGCGCGTTGAGCGACTCCCTTTTCTGCGGCTTACTTCCGATTGCTGATGTCGGCCATCGGGCGGCTTGACTCGATCGGAGCATTGCCCCAGCGGGGGCGGATGAAGTTGCGGTAATCGCTTGCTCCCGCATGGGCTTCCTCAAGCTCGCGCTGAAGTTGCTCGATGTAGAGGGAAATCCGTTCGATATCCCCGGCAAATTCCTGCCAGTAGTCATCCTTTCGCAATTCGAGGTGGTCAACCGTTTCGCCTCGGGAGAGAGCGGTGAGCGTTTTGCGAATTCGGTAGAGCGGTCCTGAAAAGCGATTGCCGAAGCGAATGCTGTGAAAAAAGACCAGGGGCAGCAAGAGCGTTGAACTGACCAAAGCCGGCAGCGCCAGGGTGTTCAATCGCTGGCAGAAACTGGCAAAGCTCTGCGGTTGATCGATCAGTCCAATCCACGTGGAGAGGAAGACCACAGTCGCCGAAAGGTAGGCGATCCAGTAATAAAAGCACTGGCGTGCCACTTCACCCCGGACTGCGGGGTCGAGTTGAAATTGGCGCCGGTCGGCGGACGGGGGCGGCTGCATGTTGAGGCTCTCTGACGGGACTGGCGAGAGAACTGCGAGTCCAACCGGCTGGCCACTCTGGGGCTGAGCGGCGAGTCGCGGGGAACTCCAACAAAATGCTAGGTCGCAATGGCAGGCAAGAGCCGAATGCGGGCCCAGAGCCGAGCCGGAAAACGGGAAGAATTATGCGATTTTCCCGCAATGTTGCGAAAAAACAACAGCTCGAGGTGCGGTCTCATCGACTTTGCGGGGTTCGGGCGGGGGCTGGAGAAGTGTTTCCCGCTGCCCGGAAGCATTAGCCCATTTCCGCGGCGGCGAGGGCCTGCCGCAAGTCAGCGATTAAGTCCTCCGCATCTTCGATCCCGCAGGAGATGCGAATCATGTTGTCGGGAATCCGGTACTGCCGCCGCTGCTCGGGCGTCATCTTGAAGTAGCTGATCACCAGCGGCTGTTCAATCAGAGACTCGACTCCTCCGAGGCTGGGGGCAATTCGAAACAGCTTGGCCGCGTCGCAGACGGCCGCAGCGGCTTTCCAGTCGGGGTTTTTCAGCTCGAAAGTCACCAAGCCACCAAAGCCGCGCATGGTCCGGCACGCAAGCTCGTGCTGGGGATGCGAGGGAAGGCCGGGGTAATAAACTTTCGCAACAGCTGGATGGCTGGCGAGGAACTCGGCGATCGCCTGCCCGTTGGCGTTGTGGCGTTCCATCCGCAAGGGAAATGTCTTCAACCCGCGTTGCAGCAGGTAACAGTTGTGGGCCGAATTGATGACGCCAATAATCCCGCGCAGGGTTCGGGTACTGGCCAAACCGGCTGCGGAACCAACGAGTGCTCCAGCGAGCAGGTCATTGTGGCCGGCCAAGTATTTGGTGACCGAGTGCAGGACGTAATCGACACCAGCTGCGAGCGGCTGCAGATTGTAGGGAGTCGCGAGTGTCGCATCGATCATCGTCTCGATCTGGTGCTTTTTGCCCAGCGCGGCAAACTGGTCGAGGTCGATCACGCTGAGGTGCGGATTGGTCGGAGACTCGCTAATCAGGAGTTTGGTTCGGGGAGTAATGGCCGCCTCCATGGCGGCGAAATCTCCCGTGGGAACCTGGCGAGTAACCACGCCAAATTTGGCCAAGTCCGTCTGACAGAAGTCGCGACTGCGGCGGTAGCACTCGTCAAAAAAAATAATCTCATCACCGGCAGCCAATTTAGCCATTAGAAAACAGACAAACGCCGACATGCCGGTCGAGAACAGAATCGCCGACTCACCCCCTTCGAGTGCCGCCAACTTCTGTTCGACAACCATTTCGTTGGGATTGCCGTACCGACCATACTCCCCCCGCGGTTGGTCCTGTTCAATGAAGTCGATCACCGCTTGGGTGTTTTCGAACGAGTAAGTCGCGGCGCAGACGATCGGGTCGGTCAGGGAGAAAAAAGCCTTTTCGCGGGCTTCCCCGCCGTGAACGGCGAGAGTCGAGAAACCAGAGCGGGGGATTTTGGGCTGGTCAGCCATACAGGGGCCAGTAGTTCATGAGGGCAGAAAAGAGGGCGGAATCGTTTGCCGCAGAAAAAAAAGCAGGCACCAAGCTAACCGAAGACCGGTGGGGACTTCAAGTTTGGAAGGGAGGCTTGCGGGCTCGAATCTTCCGGGCGCGCGTGCGAAAGGGAACCGCCGGTGTGCTCGTTGGCGCGGGCCGCGCAGTGAAATATCGGAAATTTACAGGCTCCCGAACATCGTAATCCGTGGGCATGGCGTTTGCATGTTTGCTCGGAGTCGTTGTTCGATTCTGAAGGAGGCAAATTTATGATTCAACTCGTATCTGGGGATATTCTTCTGACTCAAGCTCAAGCGATGGCACACGGAGTGGCCCCGTTTGACCATTTCAATCAGGGCTTGGCGTTGGCGCTGCGCGAGCAATGGCCGGCGATGGTCAAGGATTTCCGGCATTGGTGTCACAACCAAAATCCCAAACCCGGCGAGGTTTGGCAGTGGGTCGGCGCTGGAGGGCATCGAATTTTCAACTTGCTGACCCAAGAGTCGGCGGAGTCCGGAAAAGGTGGGAATCCGGGCCGGGCAAAACTCGAGCATGTGAACCACGCCCTGAAGGTATTGAGGCGAGTTGCCGACAACGAGGGGGTCGCCAGCCTGGCTCTTCCTCGTTTGGCGACCGGAGTGGGAGGTTTGGAATGGGGCCCGGTCAAGGAATTGATCGAAAGTCACTTCTCCGATGCTGCCTATCCCGTGCTTCTTTATCACGAATATCACAAAGGGGTGCACGCTTCCGAAAGATTGCCGGCGACCTCGCGTTGAGATAAGCGAGTTGATTGAGAGCTCGGTTTTCGACTGGAAATCGCAGGGGAAAGGTTTCCGGTTCGAGGATGCCGGTTGAAGCGGGGGCTTCAGCCGGCTTTTTTTATCTCTCAACGCAAAACGGCTGCAAGGTTTTAAATCCTTGCAGCCGTAGGCCAATCGCTCTCAGCAATTTCTGCCGGCCGGGGATTAGAGACCGCGACCGACAAAATTTTGGAGTTTTATTGAAATGCTCGCGTTAGAACAGAAACGCCGCACCGGTGATCGCAGCCCCTTGGCGAAGCGCGCCGGGACCGCTGATGGGGAACGGTTCGACGAGCCAAGGCGCACAGTTCCCGGGCCGGAAATAGCCGAGCGGGTAGATGCACTCGTTGACTGGGTGGATCGCGGTGTGGTAGGGCCACAAGGCAACGCTCCCAAAGAAGTGAGCCGAACTCCGGATCGGACCCATGATGGGACCGGCTGAGTGGCCGTATCTTTCGAGCTGAACCTGTTCAAAATAGAGGGGCTTGTGGCAAAGGTTTGATGCGTACCAAGTGGAGAGTTGGGGAGTCCAGCAGCGACCGGCATATTCGCCAGCTCCGATGGCACATTCACCGGGCACTTGCCAGGCTGAAGCGACGAGTGCAAGACTCGAGTCTCCCAATCTGGCGACCGAGATTTTTCGCCTTCCCTCAGCCGTATCGACGATCACGTAACCTCGACTGAGGGCGACCATTTGTCCACGGGCCAACAGTTGGCCGTTGTGGTCGACCCAATCTCCGGCAGGCAAGCGCGGGAGCTCACCACGTTCCGGCAGCGGGGGACTGACATCCAGAGCAATCTCGGTCAACGGCTCGCTCAGCAGCTTGCCGCGGAGTTGATCGCAGCTCATTGTCTTTTGTGGTCTGGGCAACGCATCAAAGTCCTGCCAAGCCTCATTCTCACCGGCGGCCTCGAACGAGTCGGGGGCGGTTTTGCTGTCTGCGGAGAGCATTCT
>Ga0315905_10008614_pt1 | contig 10323 bp, 6 predicted proteins | sample LakEriMetagenome_5_FD_203522 | JGI IMG/M metagenome (GOLD analysis project Ga0315905, IMG submission 203522) | Freshwater fungal communities from buoy surface, Lake Erie, Ohio, United States - Buoy 4 MA121 | ecosystem: Environmental > Aquatic > Freshwater > Lake | place: USA: Lake Erie, Ohio... | reverse complement strand
ACTCAAACTAGTACTAAAACTCCTACAAATACAAGAACTAATACCCAAACCCCAACACAAACTAAAACATCGGGAGTGACACCAACTCCAACTAATACTCCAACTAAAACACCCACTCAAACTAGAACTGAAACACCCACTAACACACAAACAAACACCCCAACTAAAACATCAGGACAAACCCCAACTCCTACTAAAACATCTACACCAACAAATACTGCTACAAGAACAGAGACACCGACTAATACTGTGACAAGAACAGAAACACCGACTAATACTAAAACTCCAACAAACACTAAAACACCCACTCAGACACCAACACAAACTAAAACTCCGACTCAAACTCACACTCAAACTAAAACACCTGGAGTGACTACAACTCCAACTAGAACTGAAACTCCTACAAATACTCAAACTCACACTCAAACTAGAACATCTACTCAAACCCCTACTCAAACTAAAACTAATACTCAGACACCTACTAACACAAGAACTGAGACACCTACTAATACTAACACAAGAACAGAAACCCCAACCAATACATACACCCCAACCAATACAAAAACTCCAGCAGGTACACAGACACCAACTAAAACTTCTACCCCGACAAATACCCCAACTAAAACTGAGACACCAACAAATACACAAACCCCAACAAATACAAAAACCTCAACTCAAACTCCAACACAAACTAGAACTGAGACACCGACTAATACTAACACAAGAACAGAAACTCCAACTAACACTCAAACAAAAACACCAACAAGAACCTCAACTCAAACACCTACAAATACTGTTACCAATACTAAGACTCCAACTAATACAAAAACTCCGGACACGACTCAAACACCAACAAGAACTGAAACTCCAACTAATACCGCAACAAGAACTGAAACGCCGACTAATACACAGACTCCAACTAATACTAAAACTTCAACTCAAACTCCAACACAAACTAGAACTGAGACACCGACTAATACCGCAACAAGAACAAATACCCCAACAAATACCCAAACACCAACTAACTCTAAAACACCTGGCGAAACACAGACTCCTACTAGAACTTCTACTCAAACAAATACTCAAACTAGAACTGAAACACCGACTAATACTCAAACTCCTACTAATACAAGAACTAATACTCAAACTCCTACTAATACAAGAACAGAGACTCAAACTAATACCCCAACTAAAACAAATACACCAACCAATACCCAAACAAAGACCTCAACTCCAACTAATACTAAAACTCCAACAAACACTAAAACACCTACTCAAACTCCGACAAATACAAATACTCCAGCCGGTACCCAAACTCCTACTAGAACCGAAACCCCAACAAATACAAGTACACCAACAAATACAAGAACATCCACACAAACACAAACTAATACAAGAACATCCACACAAACACAAACTAATACAAAAACACAGACACCGACTAATACTGCAACAAGAACAAACACCCCAACAAATACCCAAACTCCAACTAACTCTAAAACACCTGGCGAAACACAGACCCCTACTAGAACAGAAACTCCAACTAATACTTTAACTAGAACGGAAACCCCAACCAATACTCAAACACCTACTAATACAAAAACTCCAACTCAAACTCCTACCCAAACTAAGACATCTACTCAAACTAATACCCCTACTAAAACAGAAACACCAACAAATACAAATACACCTACAAACACAAGAACGTCCACCCAAACCTCTACCCAAACTCCAACAAATACCCAAACTCCAACTAACTCTAAAACACCTGGCGAAACACAGACCCCTACTAGAACTGAAACACCAACCAATACCGCAACAAGAACAGAAACTCCAACCAATACACAAACTCCAACAAATACAAGAACTTCTACTCAAACACCAACTAATACAAGAACTTCTACTCAAACAAATACTCCTACTAAAACAGAAACACCAACAAATACCCAAACACCAACTAATACAAAAACACCAACTCAAACCCCTACAAATACAAGAACAGAAACTCCTACAAATACTGCAACAAGAACAGAAACTCCAACTAACACTCAAACACCAACTAATACTAAAACATCAACCCAAACACCTACTAACACGAGAACAGGAACTCCAACTAACACTGCAACTAAAACAGAAACTCCAACTAACACTACCACAAGAACTCCGACTAGAACAGGAACTCAAACCCCAACTCAAACTAGTACTAATACCCAAACTCAAACTAACACAAAAACTCCGGACACGACCCAAACTCCTACAAGAACTGCTACCCCAACTAACACAGCTACAAGAACAGAAACCCCAACAAATACTCAAACACAGACTAATACTCGAACCTCAACTCATACCCCAACTAACACAAGAACTGTAACTCCAACAAATACGGCAACAAATACTAATACCCCAACAAATACTAATACTCAAACCAACACTAGAACCACAACACAAACACCTACTAATACTAAAACTTCTACTCAGACTAATACTCCAACAAATACTGTAACTAAAACTTCAACAAGTACACAAACCCCTACCAAAACCGCAACCCCAACTGTTACAACTCCATTTTATTTATTAGATTGTAATCCATTAATTGTATCAAATTTAAATCCTGCTAAAGTTTATTCTTGGAATTTAAATGTCTCAACAACATCGTTAACAGAGTTACCAATACCAAATATTCCATCTTCATTTGCAACTGATATTGCTCACACCATGAATAAATTATTTATTAGTTATGGTACAAGTACAACATCAACAACAATTAGAGAATGGAATATAACAATGAGTCCACAACCATTTATTGCCACTTTTGTAAGAGATATCTCTTTAGGGTTTACAATTGGAAATGGTATATTTGCAATTAATGACACTACATTAATTGCCGTTACTGGAGATTCAACCCAACAAACAGTAATTGAAATCAATACAAATACATTAGTAACAACTCCTAAGATTTACACAAAGATTAACAGAAACTCTGGAAGTGACTTTATTTTAACAGATTCTGGTAAATTTATAGTAAAAAATATAAATACTGTTAATAATTCTGAATATATCACACAATATGACTATACAACTGGAGTTTTTGAAGTGGATATAATTCCTGATTTTGATTTTAATGATGTAGGTTTGATAATACAAAATTCAGGAAACATTTACTATGGTAATCAGTCATGGTACCCAATACCGACTACATATCCTTACACTCCACAATCACCAGCTTGGGCTACAGGAATTGTATATGGTAACGGAGTTTCACAAATTTATGGAATTGGATGTTTGAACGTAAGCTTTACACCTGAACCTACACAGACCCCGACACAAACTAGTACTTTAACTCCAACTAATACATTAACCCCAACAAAGACTTCAACTAATACTCCAACTAATAGTAATACACCAACCCAAACTAATACCTCAACAGTTACTAACACATCTACCCAAAGTCAAACACCGACTAAAACTTCAACTCAAACACCAACTGCTAGCGTAACCCCAACTAATACTCAAACTAACACTAAAACGCCAACCAATACAGTAACTCAAACGGTTACACCAAGTGGATATCCACCTGAAAACGCTTTCTTCTTTAACTGTTGCCCACCAAATGACCCATTCCAAATATTCAGTATGCCGTTTTCGGTATTCTCAGGACTGACAAATAGTAGTGTTTATTATATTACAAGTTCTAGTTTTACAGGTTGTGCTACTTATACTACATCGATTTCATCGGCTCTAAATAACTATGCATATAACTTATCCGACACAATTGCACTTCAAGCAGATTGTCCTACTTGCTTAACAAATAACTCAATTATTTGTGTAACCCAAACTCCAACCCAAACTCAAACAAATACAGCTACTCCAAGTAATACTGCCACTGCAACACTTACGCCTACTAATACTCAGACACAGACCAAAACCCCAACCCCAACTAACACCGTAACTCAAACTAATACTCAAACTCCAACTAACACCGTAACTCAAACTAATACTCAAACTCCAACTAATACTCAAACTCCAACTAATACCGTAACTCAGACTAATACTTCGACTCCAACTAATACCGTAACTCAAACTAACACTCAAACTCCTACTAATACCGTAACTCAAACTAACACTCAAACACAGACTCCAACTAAAACTCAAACACCAACTAATACCGTAACTCAGACCAATACCTCGACTCCAACAAACACAGAAACACCAACCCAAACTCCAACTAATACTAATACTTCCACTCCAACTAATACTCAAACTCAGACTCCTACAAATACTAATACAGAAACTCCAACTCAAACAAACACTCAAACACAAACAAATACATCAAGTCAAACACCTAGTCAAACAAATACTCAAACACAAACTAGTAGCCAAACTCCAACTCAAACAAATACTCAAACACAGACACCTTCCACAACCCCACCTTCCGCATTTATTACTCTTTGGAGAACAACAACCGCAAATGAAAGTATAACATTACCATATAGTATAACTGGTGCATACACTGGAACAATCAACTGGGGTGATAGTACATCATCTCCTAATATTTATAATAATAGAGTTCACGTATATACAACTCCTGGTGAATATACTGTAACAATTAATGGTCAAGTGACAGGTTTTGCATTTGCTAATGGAGGGGATAGATTAAAAATAAGAGAAGTGAAACAATGGGGTAGTGTTAGGCCTTTATCTCCTGGTACTAATCAAATGTTCTTTGGTTGTACAAATTTACGTCTGACAGGAGTGACAGACACTCCAAATCTTGTTGGTCAAACTAGCTTGGTTGAAATGTTTAGAAGTTGCACGTCATTGGCAACCATCAATAGAGTTAATGATTGGGATTTATCAAGTGTAAATAATATCTCGGCGATTTTCCAAGGGGCATCATCATTTAACCAAATATTAAGCGGATGGAACGTTTCTAATGTACAAAATATGGTATCCGCGTTTCAAGGGGCTACATCTTACAATCAACCATTAAGTGCTTGGACAGTTTCCGCAGTAACAGCTATGGCTTCAATGTTCCAAACTGCCTCGTTGTTTAATCAAAATATTGGTAACTGGAATGTTTCTAAAGTTATTTCAATGTCCAATATGTTTAACACTGCAACACAATTTAATAACGGAGGAAGTTCATCGATAAGTGGTTGGACAACATCGGCAGCAACAGGAATGGCAAATATGTTCCAAAGTGCTGCTAATTTTGACCAAAACATTGACGCTTGGAATGTTTCAAAAGTAATAACTATGAATAGTATGTTCAGAAGTGCATCCAAATTTAATAAACCATTAAATTCTTGGAACATGAGTGCAGTTACTGATACCTCATCAATGTTCCAAAGTGCGATTTTATTTAACCAATCATTAAATTCTTGGAATGTATCAGGGATTACGGCTATGACTTCGATGTTCCAATCGGCAAATGTGTTTAATGGTAATATCAGTTCTTGGAATGTATCGGCAGTTACAAATACGGTGTCGATGTTCGAATCAGCGACGGCATTTAATGGAAATATAGGTTCTTGGAATGTATCCGCAGTTACAAATATGGGAAATATGTTCCGGTTTGCAACGGCATTTAATAATGGAGGAAGTAATACAATTAATAATTGGAATGTTTCAAAAGTTACTAGTATGATTAATATGTTCCAAGGGGCGACATCATTTAATCAACCAGTTAGTGCATGGACCCCAACACTACTACAAAACATGAACCAAATTTTCCGTGATGCGACTAGTTTCGATAGTGGAATGTTCTATAATACACCAGTTTTAAGTAACGTTGCTTCTGCATTTTATGGAGCATCATCATTTAATCAACCGATAAATAGTTTGAATGTTTCAGGGTGTAATAATTTCAGTTCTGTTTTCCAATTTGCTTCAGCATTTAATCAACCAATCAGTGGATGGAATGTATCTAATGGTCAGTTTTTTAGTAGTATGTTAGCTTACACATTATTTAATCAAGATATTGGTAATTGGAATGTATCAGCGGCTACAGATATGTCAAGTATGTTTGTAGGTTCACAATTTAACAATGCTGGAAGTACCTCAATTAGTGGTTGGAACGTATCTAAAGTAGATAATTTCGGTGCAACTTTTGCCTTAACACCATTTAATCAACCAATTAATAGTTGGAATACTTCGGCGGTAACAAGCATGACATCAATGTTTGCTGGAAACACTGCATTTAATCAGCCTTTGAATGGGTGGAACGTATCAAAAGTACAAAATATTAGTAACATGTTTTCAGGTTCAACAAGCTTTGACCAACCTTTAAATAGTTGGAATGTTGCTGCCGTTCAGCAATCTGGACAAATGTTTTTAAGTGCAACGTCATTCAATCAAAACCTTAATTCTTGGAATGTTACAGGAATTACAAGTATGACCTCAATGTTTAGAAACGCATCTTTATTTAATCAATCTCTTAGTGGTTGGAATGTTATTAATGTTCAATTTATGGATAATATGTTAAATAATTCTGCTATGGATACTACAAATTATAGTAGTACTTTGGTAAGTTGGGCATCTTTACCTTCTATTAAGATAGGAGTAACTCTCGGGGCTTCAGGAAGAACATATTCAATCGCAACTGCTCAAGCTGCAAGAAATACCCTTACAGGTTCACCAAACAATTGGATAATTACAGGAGATATAGGAGTATAAAAAAATAGTTTTTTTTGAATTGGGACTTTTCAGTCCCTTTTTTTTTATTATCATTATAAAAACTATATTCTATAATGAGCTGGTCAAGTGAAGATTATATTGAAGAACTTTTGGTTACTGCCTACCAAAAAGGTAAAGGTGGTCTCCTAATGGATGTTGCAAGTAAAATTCAAATGGATAAAAAAGTTGATAGGACTAAATCATTCGAACTTGCAGCAAAAGAGTTGAACATTGAAATACCCGATTAAAAATGATATATAAATTTGAATACATTTGGTTAGATGGATATACTCCCGAGCCAAACCTTAGAAGTAAAACAAAAGTAATTAACTTTACGAAAGAAGATTTTACAATCTCTGACCTACCAATGTGGACTTTTGATGGTTCATCAACCAAACAAGCCGAAGGTATTGATTCAGATTGTCTTTTGAAACCTGTAAAGATGATTAAGGACCCTCAAAGAAAGAATGGGTATTTGGTTTTGTGTGAGGTATTAAACCCTGATGAAACTCCTCACATCTCAAATACGAGGTCAAAAATTACTGATGATTCAAACCTATGGTTAGGATTCGAGCAAGAGTTCTTTATCTATAAAAAAGGTTTACCACTGGGACATAGTGAAGTTAGTCTGAGACCCCAAGGAGAATACTATTGCGGTATAGGTCACGAGAATGTTTCAGGTCGAGATATTATTGAACACCACTTAGACGTTTGTATATCTGCAGGATTAAATATGACAGGAATTAATGCTGAAGTTGCACTCGGACAATGGGAGTACCAAGTTATGGGTAAGGGAACATTAGAAGCTTGTGACCAACTAATTATTTCAAGATATCTACTTAATAGACTATCAGAAACTTATGGAGTATCGATAGAATACCACCCAAAGCCACTTGGTAATACAGATTGGAATGGTTCAGGAATGCATACAAACTTCTCAACTAAACTAATGAGAGAAGAAGGTGGTAAGGAACTGTTCGATGAAATATTCCGTGTATTGAAATCTAACCACCAAAAACATATTGAAGTTTATGGTTCAGATAATGATAAGAGACTTACAGGTAAACACGAAACACAATCAATTGATAAATTCTCTTGGGGTGTAAGTGATAGGGGAGCATCAATCCGTATTCCACAATCTACAGTTAAAAATGGTTGGAGAGGTTATTTGGAGGACAGAAGACCGGCATCAAATGCTTGTCCCTACAAGATAGCAAAACAACTCACAGAATCACTCAAGCAAGCTCAACAAAACATACTAACTCTCCAATAATGAAACCCGAGGAGATTTATTTTCTTAATTATGTAAAGACCAAGGTACTTCCAAAGTATGGTCTCACAGAGAATGATATATCATTTTCAAAGAATGACGAGTTCTTCATAATGCAATACCTTATTCAAGGTAGACGCATTGAAGATATAATGGAGTGGTATAATAAAGCGGAAAAGATTTATGATGAAATATCGACAATCTGTTATATCACAACAAAAAAGAAGCTTGATAATATTGTAGTTGAATCAGGAAACAAAACAGAAAACCTTTTAAATCTTATATGAAACCAATTTATCCTTATTATGAGGTGAAGTATGCCGTTGACACATTTGTTGAAATCTACGGTGATAGAATGACAAACGATAAGTGGTCCATCACTTCAAAACCTTGCAAAAAGTGTGATGAGACTTTCGATTCGAATATTAGAAACACAGATGAAAGATTCTTATATACCACAACAACAGGTAAAATAAAGAAGAATGAAGACTATTTGTTTGTTGAAAGACAAGAAGTAGGTAAACTCACAAAAGGAATTTACCAACAACTTTTAAACTATGGATTTGAAATTGATAAAAATGGACTTATATTAGATTTTAAAAAGAATGCTACAATCAATACTAATACTGAACCTCCTAATAGTGGTGATGAGATTTTATACTCTGGCATTTAAGACTCCTAAACCATCTTTTAACAAAGAGTTAGGGGATTATTTTAGTCATTTAATAGGTGCCCACACACTATTTTTCATAATAATGTTTTTATTTTATTTGATTAATTAACGAAATTATGTATTTATTAGTATGCCATCTTTGAATGAGGATATTAGTAGAATAAAGTCTATAATGGGATTACTATTAGAAGAGAGGTATACCCCATGCGAAATTTTCACAGGTAACTCCTTAGAGGTTTGTAAATCATTCAACTCACTACAGAGTTGGATATCCTCTTATAAGGGTCTCGACCTTCGTAAAGATATTGAAACATATCTAAATGAACTGTATACCAACATCCCACAAGAAGACTTAGATAAATTTATGAAAGGGGTGGAGTTTATTAGACAAACTGGTAAATACTCAGATGGCGACATAGAAAAAAAAGTAGAAAGAATTAAAAATTCCAAACTAATCTATGTTGATGGAGAATGGCACTATGCTAACAAACTCAATACTAATTACAGCGATTCATCAGAGCTTCTTACAAAAATCATTGAAAAGATGGGAAAGATGGATGAAGTTTATAATTGGCTAATAAAAGACCCTAATCCCGAAAGAGTTAAGAATTTTTTATTAAAGTCAATTAAACCTAATATATCCAAGTTTTTAAATACATTTTTCAAAGACAAGATTGAGATTCTTCAGTTTACAAGAAATACAAAGTATAACACTGAGATTGGGGAAGATGCTGAGAGAAGAATTGAATCATTACTCGAAAAAAATGGTTTCAATATTCTTTACCGAGGTGGGAATGGAGACCTTGTAGATATGATATTTGGGGCTGATATAATTGCCGAAAGATTTGATAAAGGTATTGTACTAATTCAAGTTAAGTCATCAGGACCAAAATGGGAAAATTTGGGTGATTATAAGGTTGATTGGATTGGAATTGGTAACGGTAAGATTTACGATAAAAACACTCGAAAAGAAATTGATATAACAAACTACTCAAAATAAGAAACCCCTCAATTGAGGGGTTTCTTTTTGATTAGATAATACTTTTAAGTTCATAGGTTCTTAGACAGTGACCTGACCATGCAAGTGCTCCAAGTAGAATCGGCATAAAGATACCTACTCCACCAAGGAGAGCAAAATGGACGGCAACTGCTCCAGCCATTGTTAGTGACACACCAAGAGCTCCAAGCATTGATGTGCGTGGAATCATAAGAAGAATAACGGCTGCAAGTTCAACAAGTCCAACAAATACCATCTGAGGCATCATATTGAAGAATGTGAAGTTTTTAACCATTTCTTCTGATTGTGTGATTTTGCCAATTGCGCCCATCCCGAGCATAATTGCAACAAGAGCTGAAAGAACCCAACCCAAAGTTTTAAGTGTAAATAAATTTTTCATAATATAATTATAAAAAGAATATTACATATAGTCAATATCTATATCCGCTATTGTAATACCAAGGTCTGAGTAGAATTTAAAAAACTTGTTGTGTACTACTTCAGCAACTTCACTATTAATTTCCCAACCATATTTGTCATTTGTTAATGCCTCCTCAAGTGGTATAGTTGGTTGACCCTCGTCAAATATTAAAGTCACAGTCCCACCTGGCATTACTCTTACATCCAGATAGACCTGATATTCATTTACAGTAACTTCATCTAATATGATTTGAAAATTATATCCTCCGTCTATGATTTGAAAAATTT
>Ga0315905_10008612_pt1 | contig 10324 bp, 9 predicted proteins | sample LakEriMetagenome_5_FD_203522 | JGI IMG/M metagenome (GOLD analysis project Ga0315905, IMG submission 203522) | Freshwater fungal communities from buoy surface, Lake Erie, Ohio, United States - Buoy 4 MA121 | ecosystem: Environmental > Aquatic > Freshwater > Lake | place: USA: Lake Erie, Ohio... | reverse complement strand
CCACTCATTTTTTGATTCATGTAGACTAGAAACATTAAAGTCATCCATTTTACATAAATGAAATATTTTCTAAACTGTCATCTAAACTCAAAAAAACAAAGTTCAAAATAAACATAATAAATATCTTTTCATTTCTAAATTCTTTGCGAATTTTGTTAAATGCAAATAATAGCTCATATCTTTTATTTTCATTTAAATTGGTAATTTTCAAATTTGATGGTTTTTCTAGTAATTGTATTAAGTCCAAGCCACTATATCCTTTTTCATATAGTTTTGTTGATAGAGTTATAAGTTCTTCGTGATTTATTTTTGCTGGTTCATTGGCCATCTTTTGTAGCTCCTTTTTAAGCCAATCCGTCCTTAATGTTTTAACGTCTTTCATTTTAAATGTTTCTCCTAAGTTAAATTTATAAAGATTAATTGTATTACCATTATAATTTGGCTCTGGCACGTATATTTCGCAAAATCTTGATAATATCGGTTTTAATAATTTATATTTGTCTTCTACTATAATAAAAAATCGTGTCGTGTGACTGAAAAGTTCAATGCATCTACGCAGAGCAGATTGTGCGTCTATTGTTAACTTGTCTGCATTCAATAAAACAATGCTTTTAAAAGTGTCGCCTCCGTTTGAATTAATGTGAGTCTTGGCAAAAAATTTCAACTCTTCTCTAATAAACTTGATTCCTTTTCCATGCGCACAATTAACATACATAACAAAAGACTTTATTCTCTCTTTGTCATTGTTATAAATAATGTTAATGAAATGATTTACAATGGTTCTTTTTCCGCAACCTGATTGCCCATGAAATATAATATTCGGAGTTTTATGCATTGAATGAAAGTATTTTAATTTGTCTATTATAGATTCATGTATATTTAAAGCCATCTTTGATGCAACTATTATTATAGAGGTCTTATTTTTTATATGATATTAAACGTAAATTATATTAATTTTTTTCATCAGAGTGGTAACTTTTGTAAATTGTGTTAAACAATTCATAAGACGCATTTGGCAATAATTTTGATTCATGGATTGTCAAAGAACACCCACCGGATTCCATAATACTAACATCAAATCTATTAATATCATTATTTATTGAATACTTGACAATTTGATTAAACTCGTTCAAGTTTTCTTTATTAACGTGAAGATGTAATGATAATTTTGATGGATGTAATCCAAAATAAATGCAATTATCAACAATATATTTATAATCTTCGCATTTTAATGAGCCACATGTATCAGACAAACAAAATTCATTAATATTTGGAAAGTCTGCATGATAATATAAAATCTCGTGAATAATGTCATCATTATCAATTTTTCCCTCTAATGGACAATCTGTAATACAAGAAATATATAACTTGGTTTTAAATTCGTGAGGTTTAATTTTTTCTATTGTTTCCATTGTCGTAAAAATTTTCTTGAGCTCTTTTTTTGTTTCCAATAGGGTTTTGTTTACATTTTTCTTTTGAAAACTATTTGACACCGACGTCAAGAAAGAATAATTCTTAATCCCATGCGACAACCCAATGTTAAATCCTTTTTCATTTGGAACCACTACGTAAACGTTTGTATCACTTTTTATCCCATTTTTGATAAAATCTACTGCATAATCATATAAATGCAATGAATCAGACATAATAGGTAAAACTTTTGGATTTACAATTGAACCAATCTCAATATTTTTTGGCTTATAATTAAACATAATGTTATGAAAAATGTCCTTTTTCTTATTTAAAGTAAAAGTTTCTTGACGCTCCCTGCTCAATCCTTGAAGGCCATCTCTTAAAGACACATCAGTTAAAATTTGTGGAATTAGTTCACGTATCTTGTTATTATAATTGGTTCGCAACGTCAGGGTTTTTGACACGTTTCTTATATTTGACAGCATATAATATTATTCTGTCAAATATTTAAATGAATTTAATAAACTAATTAAAAATTAGCATTAGACCGCAGACGTCAAACTATGTGTGTAAGGATTCTCCTTGAAGGCATTTAATATATCAGGGCTAATGCGGTCGCAACCAATGCATTGATTATAATATTGTGGCGCGCGAATTTTGCCATATGTTTCTTTTGACATGGGCATGTTAGGCATATTTGTTGGCACCCACATTCTTGTATTATCTCTATCTGAATCAATTCTCGCCACATTTACATTCATCTGTTGGTTATAAATGTTTGTGTTGCCGTGATTTGTTCTGCTAACAACAGACTTCTCCTTAGACTCATTATTATGTTGAGCATAAGCGGCTGCGTAAGACATTTCACCCCATCCAGTCGCATAGCCTCCCGCATCTCCAATATAACTGCAATTTGTTGTATCGCGCTGATTTGAAATTGGTGTTTGTTCATTTGTTTGATAACCACCACCTTCAATTTGTCTTCCAATATAAGAACGCGGTGTGTATAATGTAGTCTCCTTAATGGTGGTTGGTGCGACATCATTGGGATTCATCACGTAACTGTCAGGAACTCTTGTGCCAGCGTCGCCATAAACGCGGTAGTTTGCAGAATACTCTTCTCTCCTCGTGGGATTGAATGCATCCATAATAGGGGCGATAACAGCGCCAATTGCGCGCCCAAATCCACTTCTAATTGTATCGGGTTGTCTCACAGTTGAGCGATTGTTAACATAATTTGTATGGCTTCTAAGAGTATTCTCTTTATCCATAAAATCTCCTCGGCGACTTGCAGTTGAAGGTCCAACGTCACACATGGGGAGCTCGTTGCGCTTTGATTCTTCGTGCGCACCAGGAACATAATTGGCGACACGATCAGCAGGTCCAGCAACACCCATGTAAGATTGTGTGGTAGTCGCACGAGTTGTTGAATGAACCTCCTCAATTGGTCTAAGCATTTGACCTTTTTCTTGACCAGTTGTAGTTAACCAGCGGTCTTGTGTTTGAATAAAAAAGGTGTCTGGATTATATTTTTCAACTTTTCCAATAATACCGACGTTTTGAACGTGTGAATAAGAAGGTCCTTGATGGTTTTCAAGAGTGTATTCCATCTTAGGATTTGTTGCAACGCGCAACTCATCAACTGTTTTTGGCAACCAAGAGTCGCGTGATTCCATACCCGAGTTATAACCACCACTACCTTGTGTGGTGTATCCTTGGTTCAACCCAGGTCCAACATATTCCGTCTCAAATGGTTTAACGTTACTAATTTTCATACCAGGATTTACACGAGATTGATAAAAATCGCTGCTATTTGGTGCACCAAATGCCCATTGCACATTATCCTGTGGCTTGAATAAAGGTGCTTGCTCTATTTTCTTAATTATTTGGGAGCCGCTTCCTATCATATTGTCTAAAATTGTTTCTGCGTTATCGTTATTGTAAACTTGTCCCTTAATTTTACCTCCATAAAAAGGAATCATATTATTATGTTTAAAATCAGTTTTTGCAACATAGTCTCCAGTTAATGAGTATACTTGTTGAATGTTGTTCCCAACATACGCTCCACTATTTTGCTTTTTCTCATATAAGTTTTGGTCAAAATACTTGTCACTTGCAACGTTAGGATTTACGTATTTTTGAACAGTATCTGTTAATTCACTTTCATTGGGAACAGGAAAATTTTGAGGAGGAGTGTCGGTATTTGGTAAATAATTGCGCTTTGCACCCATGCTTGTAAATTGTTCCGTTTTACTTCTGATATTTTTTTTTGATGGGGCGCCTTGATTTGAAGCTACATATAGACCTCCTAAGGCTAAAATTGGAATTGCGATCTCCATTAATTATATATATAAAGTATTATATTTTTTATATAATACTTTTAATTAAGTGTTTTTTGTTGCATTCTTTACTTTCCGACTATTTCGCACGAGTGTTCATGTGTGCATATTTGAGGTCCTTGTGGATAAGACAATGAACGCTTTCCTTGGTTTACTGGTAATGAACCAGGAACATTCTGCAATGAACAGGGAATTTGAGCAACAAAATAGTCTTTTTCTAAAATTCTAGTGCTTAAATTATTTTGAAAAGGCATGCACGTGTTTTCCTGAGGATTTAATGGAAGAGTGTACCAATCAACCTGTTCTAAATCACGAGCCGTCCAAGCTGGCATAATTGTTCTAGACTCTTCGGTGTAAAGAGCCGAATTTGTGGGGTATTGAATAGGTTTTGTTGGAACGTTATATCTCTGATATTCATCTTTTCCTAAACAATCTTTATTTGCGCGTCTATTAACACCGCGTAATTCGCTTTCCAAATCAACACAGTTTGTCATTAAATTTCCGCCCCAGGTCTGAATTCTCACTTGAGGGTCCGCCATATATGCCGGTTTGTCTCCATTGCCTGGGACATTCAAAATCCATCTGCCAACGTCTGTTGATTGTTGTAATTGCTTTGCAACTCTGCAAGGATCATCGTGAAATCTTGTGAATGACATAATATTATAAATAGATAAGATTTTATTTATGTCATAAAATAATAAAACAATCAAACAAAAACAACTAAAAAATAAAGCAAAAATAATACTTAAACCTATACCAAAGAATATTAATATTAGCTTTGAACAATGGAATTAATAATAACTGAAAAAAAAGCACCACCGACTTTGTGTTTAAATATGATTGTTAAAAATGAAAGCAAGATTATTACTCGCCTTTTTGACTCGGTTTGTAACATTATAGATACTTATTGCATTTGTGATACCGGCTCCACTGATAATACAGTTGAGCTTATTACAAAGTACTTTGATTCAAAAAACATTTGCGGCAAGGTTGTTTATGAACCTTTTAAGGACTTTGCACATAATAGAAATGTATCTTTAAAACATTGTATTGGCATGTCCGATTATATACTGTTTTTAGACGCAGATATGGTGTTACAAATTAAAAATTTTGACAAAGAAATGTTACGAGCAGCAGACTCATTTTATATATTACAAGGCACCGAGGACTTTTATTATCATAATGTGAGAATTGTGAAAAATAACGGCTTATATAGCTATTTTGGAGTTACGCACGAATATATCAATACTCCTCAAAATAACGTTAATATAAATATTTCAAAAGATGTTTTATTTATCCATGACGTTGGAGATGGAGGTTCAAAGGAAAACAAGTTTGATAGAGATGTTGCATTGCTAACAAAAGGAATTGAAGAAGACCCTAATAATGTCAGATACCATTTTTATTTGGCAAATAGTTATTTTGATTCTGGAAAAGACAATGAGGCCGCCATTAAACATTATAAAAAGCGCATTGAATTAGGCGGATGGCATCAAGAAGTGTGGTATAGTCTTTTTCGCATAGGATTGATTTATAAAAGAATGGATAAAATGGGTGATGCTATTTTTTATTGGATTGCGGCTTATGAATGTTTTCCAGATAGAATTGAAAACTTGTATGAAATTATTCAGTATTATAGAATTATTGGACAGTGCAAATCTGCACTCGTCTTTTATAAGTTGGCAAAAAGTATTTTAGACAAGAATCTTAATTGGTCGGAATATTTATTTCTGCAAAATGACGTTTACACTTATAGACTTGAATTTGAGTATTCAATTATTGCTTTGTATAATGGAATCAATAATATAAACGAACAAACTGTTACTATTATGAATAAAGGAACGGACCATAACGCTATTAATAACTTGCTATCTAATATGAAATTTTATAAAGACATTCTTGTTCATACAAAAAAAATAAACATATCAAATAAGTTATTTCATAATATAAACGGAGTATACACGCATTTTAATTCATCATCTAGCTGTATTATCCCAAAATCTGATTCAACTGGTTATTTAATGAACATGCGCCTAGTAAATTACAATATTGATGGAAATGGTTGTTATCATAATTGCGACAAACACATTATAACCATTAACAAATATTTGGAACTTGACTCTAATTTTGCTATAAAGCGAGAAAAAATAATAAATTTTGAATTTGTTGATAGGAGATACATTGGGGTTGAAGATGTTAGAATTTTCAGAACAAACTGCAACAATGAAGCTGATGCCCTCAAGTTTATTGGCACTGGATATCATAAAAATAATAAAATTGGAATTGTTCATGGTAATTATTGTCCGCTTAACGATGACAACAGTTTAAAACTGCAAGAAATTGTTCCTTCTTTTGCAAATTCGGATTGCGAGAAAAATTGGGTTTACGTGAATCTAGGTGGCGAACTGCACGTAGTTTATAATTGGGGTCCACTTAAACTATGCAAGATTGATGATACAGGAGGAAAATTGAACTTGATTAAAACAATTGAAATGCCAAATATTTTTAATTTTGTTCGTGGTTCAACTTGCGGTGCAAATTACAAAAATGAGATATGGTTTGTTGGTCACATTGTTTCATATGAACAACCACGCCATTATTATCACATATTTTCAGTGTTTGACGAAAATATGAAATTGTTGCGTTATTCTACTCCATTTAAGTTTGACACAGAATGCATTGAGTATTGCTTGGGTCTAATTGTTGAAGATGACCGCGTCATTTGCACTTACAGTTCGTGGGATAGAACAACTATTATTGCTGTTTATGATAAGAAATACATTGATGGATTGATTGTTTATAATTAAAACCTATTCAAGTTATATCTCAAATATTCTTTTTGAAACTCTGAAGAGAAAACAGTTTTTGAAAACTCAACTGCATTTTTAGATATATTTTCTGCTATTTCATCATTGGTTCTAACATATTCTATTTGCTGAATTAAGTTGCTCAAGTCATATTCAACTGGAATATAGTGAATATAAGGTTTTATAAATGAACTAAACCAATGTATTCCATTTGAAATCATGAAAGGAACGCATCCAGATGCAAATCCCCACATATGACTTGAAGCAATTACATTTCCGTCCACTATAAAAAAATATTTATATTTTAAAAACTCTAAATAATGAACTCTATCTCCAAATAGATTATCAGGAATGTTTTTATTTTCACTCCACCAATTTGAAAGGTATACGTTACTATTCTTTTCATATTCTTGAATTATTTCAACAAATCTAACTCTTAGTGATTTGTTACCTCCTATTCCGGAACACCCACCTCTCCAAAACAATTCTTGACTTCTATCTTTCCATGGAATAAGCAAACTTTTTGGGAAATAACAGTTTGTTCCATTTTTAAAAAAATTATCATCCAATGGCAAATAAACGCAGTTTATGTCTTTGTCTTCAATAATTTGACATAATACACCTAGAATAAAAATCTTGTTTTTTTCCTTAGCGTAATCAATGTATGGTTCTATTTCGCTCCAATTAATGTCGTTATATTCACCTTCATTTTTGTTTTTAATAACATTTCCATCACTTCTAGGAACTACAAAAATAGAGTTTTGAGGAAGATTTTGCTGAATAAATTGCATTATTTCGCCGTCTTTTAACATTTTTGAAAATAGACCGTCCCAAAGAGCCGGTTCATTTATACTATGTATTATATTTCCATCTTCAAAAATAATGCATTTTGACATTTATACATTGTTTTTATTAGTCGTTTTTAAATTTATATTAGGCATTTATTTAATTTATTAATACCACGTGTAAGGTCCATTTCTTTGAACGTTTATTTCAGATTTATTGGGTTCTACATGAATTTCATCTTTTGTTCCATACACTGTCCAATAGAAGCTACCATTTTTTCCGTAAACTGTGAATTGATTATTCTCAATCTCCGATGTTTCATAAACGTTTTTTGATTTGTTGTGTTTTGAGTAAATTGGTGTAACTTGAACGCTTAAATTGGTCGCTAATGGGTTAACATAATCGGGCAATTGGATTACAATGGATTCATCGTTGTCAATGGTTGCTTTGCCTCTATAATAAACACCTACCTCTGGGCCCTCTAAACAAGCGTGAACCAAATATTTTGAATTATCTAATGGGTGATCAATAATAAATGCTTTACTTTCGCCTGTTGGACCTGTTGGACCGGTACAGTCCCTTCCCGTTGGTCCTTGGGGTCCACGAGAACCAGTCAATCCAATATACCCTCTTAAACCAGTGGGACCTTCCAAACCATTTGGCCCTAATATTCCTACTACATAATTATCACAGCATTTTGTATTACTTAAATAACTGAAACGTGGATTTGACATTATTATATACTATATTAGTATTTAATAATATTTTTATATTCTTTTCAAAATTTAATACCATTTATAAGGTCCATCACCATTTACAACAATTGAACTTTTATTTGGTTCCACTAAAATATCGTTTCTTTTGCCATATACATACCAATAAAAACTTCCATTGTTTCCATAAACGGTAAATTGATTGTTTTCAATTTCAGATACTTCAAGTAAATTGGGTTCACTTCTCTTGTTTGAATAAATAGACGTAATTTGGATAGAAAAATCTGTAGCTAATGGCGCAACATAATCTGGTAATTGAATTGTCGTTGATTCATTGTTATCAATTGTAGCTTTTCCACGATAATATACACCGGACTCCGGGCCTTCTAAACAAGCATGAATCAAGTATTTTGAATTATCTAGTGGATGTTCAATAATAAAAGTTTTGCCAGTGGGACCTCTTGGTCCAGTTGAACCTAGGCAACTTCGTCCGGTGGGTCCTGTGGAACCAGTATAACCCGTAAATCCTTCGGGACCTCTTGGTCCAGGAGCACCTTGATGTCCAATGGGACCCGGAGGACCGGCCCCGCGCAAATCACAACATCTCCTTGCGCCTAAATAATTGGAATAGCTATTTGTAAATTTTGACATTATTATATTACTATGCGATAATATAATAATTTGTTTTGACGATTTTTTTTAGTATTGAGCAAATGGGTAAAATATACATTATCAGCAACATTACCTAGGTAAAATTAAATAATCGGCCAAAAATAGAACCACTAGAACTACTAGAACTACTAGAACCGTCGTCACATTTTGGTCTTTTTGGGATAAGTTCACCTAAGGTTATCTCTTCTTCACGAATTGATTGAAGTGTGTCCTCTTTATTGTAACTACCATTTGTTTTGTTATATTTATTAAATTGCGCTATACTAAGTTCTGATGAAGCAGGTTTTATATTTTTTATTGCCGAAATAAAATCATCAATAGTAATCTTTGGTTCAACCAAACTATTATTTGGCAGGTCAATTAGTTTAATAAAAATTGCTTGGCAAAATGGACATTTTGAACCATAAACAACTGGGTTATCAAGTAAATTATAAGGGCAAAACGGACAGTTTGGAAAATTTTCGCAAGCATTAAATTTTCCAATATCATCAATATAAAATTGACAAGCAGTGTCCAATTTGCGAACTGGATTCATATTTACTTCTTTAATAAGTGAATCAATATCACTTCCACTAAATAAAAAGGTAAAACACTCTGCTATTTCTTGTAACTGTTCTTCTGTAACATCGCACGGAACGTCGTATATTTTTTTTAATTTTTGAAACTTTCCTTCAGTGTCTGGCAAATCAACTAATACACGTCTTTGAAAGCGTCGCATAGCCGCTTGGTCTAAGTCCCAGGGTGTATTTGTCGCTCCTAACATTAATATTCCATCATTATTGTTTCCGGCCCCATCCATTTGTGCCAAAAACTCCGTTTTTATTCTTCTACCACTTTCACTTTCACCTTCACCTCCTCTAGAAGTTAACACTGAATCAATTTCGTCAACAAAAACAATAACAGGTTTATTAGGTTTTACTTCTTCTCTAATAACTTCAAACATTGTTTTAACAATTATCTCGCTTTCACCAACCCATTTTGACAATAAGTCTCCGGCCGATATAGAAAAAAAAGTTGCACCTGATTCTGCAGCAATAGCTTGAGCCACAAAAGTTTTGCCTGTTCCAGGTGGACCATATAAAAGAATGCCTTTCCACGGCTCCCTTGAACCGCTAAATAATTGTGGTTGTTTTAAAGGCAATATAACACTTTCTCTTAAAACTTCTTTAGCAACGTGCAGTCCAACTACATCATTCCACGTCACTTTATTTTGTTCTGGAAGTATTTTTCTAGATAATATTATTTTTTTTAATTCTTCTTTTTCTTTTTCTTTTTCTGTAAGTTTTTTATTATCTTTTTTTTCTGCCGCTTTAGTTGTAGACATATTTTATATATAAAACATATAAAATATTTAATAAGTTTATTAGAATATATATTTTTTTTAAATTTTATGGATATTGTTCGTTTTTCATATTATATGTTTATAATATTACTAATTCTAACAATTATACGAACTGAACCAAACTTACGCAATTATAACCAAACCCACGCACTCGTATTATCCACGAATGTATAACTTACATTATCCAAACCGCCGACCAAAGTTGTAATAATTGTTCCAGCGCTGTCTTGGATTTGAAAATCGTTTCCACCA
>Ga0315905_10008611_pt1 | contig 10324 bp, 7 predicted proteins | sample LakEriMetagenome_5_FD_203522 | JGI IMG/M metagenome (GOLD analysis project Ga0315905, IMG submission 203522) | Freshwater fungal communities from buoy surface, Lake Erie, Ohio, United States - Buoy 4 MA121 | ecosystem: Environmental > Aquatic > Freshwater > Lake | place: USA: Lake Erie, Ohio... | reverse complement strand
GTTAGTTCCGAATTATTAAATAGGATCTATAGCAATGATAGGAAATATTTTATATGTGAAACATGCCACGGTTCAAATATACCAATAAGTGTTAAGCTATACAGACCTGATAAATTCATTATGGTTTCCGAGTGGATAGACAATAAGTTTAAACCACTGGGGGTACCTTCCGATATACTGGAGTACCCTATTGAGGATCTAACACCTCTTAAGAAACATCATATGAATTTGCTTGGCTTATCACCGGATTTCAAACATGTGGTAAATATTGGATTATTTACCTCCGGCAAGAATCAGAAAGAGGTTGTTGAGTACGCAAAGAAAACTGAGCATCTCCCAATAAGGTATCATTTCATCGGTAATACCGCTGATAATTTTAAGGATTATTGGGAACCTATTCTGACTGATCTTCCTTCTAATTGCAGGATATGGGGTGAAAGAAATGATGTTGATTCATTCTATCAAGCTGCGGATCTTTTTCTATTTACCTCTATTTTTGAGCTAAATCCTCTGTCGATAAAGGAAGCTCTTTCTTGGAAGCTTCCTTGTATGTTTAGAAAACTTGATACTTACATGAGCACGTATGATGGATTTCCTAATGTTCATTATCTCAACGATGACAGGGAATCTAATATTTCGGAAATGCTAAAAATACTTGGTGTAGATGGAAATTAAAGAGCAGTCAATTAGCATATACTCCGATCTGGTTAAATACGACGAGATCCACTTTGAAGAGAATCTAAAAATTAGAGCTCATTTATCGTTTGATTATAATCCTAAAATAGAAATATCCGGTCCCTCTGGGATACCGGGAATCCCCAATTCATTTAATACATTCATAAGAGACAGCGGAGATCTTCTATACACATCAACCATACACACCGGAATGTTTTCATCAGGACTCCGACGGTGGGTTTTTGATTGCGACATGGAAGTCAGAGACGAATCAAATAATATAATCTCATCATTTAACCTTTTTGATAAATTTAAAACTGGTAAAGTTTTGGTTTCTATTGACAGCTCAGCATTAGGTGATACATTAGCTTGGCTCCCATATATAGAAGAATTTAGAAAAAAATATGCTGTCAACAACCTTATTGTAACGACATTTTGGAATCAGTTATTTGAGGGTCGATATGCCGATATAAAATTCAAACATCCTGGATACAGGGAGGAAGAAATTGATGCAATTATTGGTGTTGGTTGGTACGAGGAGACTGATGCTAATGTTCATAAAAATGATCCCCGTTCTATACCAATGCAGCAGGTTGCATCTGATATATTGGGTGTAGAGTATGCTGGTGAAATTAAACCTATAATTAACAAGACCCTACTAAGTAGACCTACTGATAAGAAATACGTTTGTATTGCAACAGAATCCACAGCGGGTGCAAAATATTGGCATTATCCTGGAGGATGGCAAAGATTGGTTGATTTACTTAAATCAGTGGGTTACGATGTGATTGTTATTCACAAACAACCAACTGATCTAAAGGGAGTCATAGATAGAACGGGGGATCTTCCGATATCGGAAAGAATAAGTGATCTACTGCAATGTGAATTTTTCATTGGACTTGGATCTGGTATGTCTTGGTTATCGTGGTCCTTGGAAGTTCCAACGGTCATGATATCCGGATTCAGTCTACCCACAATGGAGTTTTTAGATAAAACTCTAAGAATAATAAATAAGGATGTTTGTCATGGATGTTTCTCAAACACATCATATAAATTTGACAGAGGAGATTGGTGGTGGTGTCCTGTTCATAAAGGAACAGATCGCTACTTCGAATGCACAAGAACAATAAAGCCGGAAGATGTCTTCATAAAGATATTAGACTGGATTCCCACTCTTTAAAAATTAACTCTACCCGATTCAGTAACAACCTCCTCTGGATAGGTTATTCTTGTGCCTTGTTTATGAGATTCTGCTATACCTTTGAATTTCGCAATTTATTTATTTAGATATATAATCTCACTTAAAAAATATCAAATGTCAGAAATAAGAGAATATTTTACATGGGAGGGAAACACGTTAATATTCGGTGACAGAGATGGATACAAATGGGAAACAACCTATAAAATAGTCCAGGACGCTGCATCAGCCGTTAATCTGGCCAGTGGATATGGATTACATCCACTGGAAAACATCGAGAGGAAACTTCCGGGGAAAGAATTTAAACAGTTTATAAGGATCGTTTGTGAAGTTAACGGAAAGATATATACAGAGACTAGACACAAAGAGATAGCTAGAAAAGTCACTGTTGGTGATATAGAGAAAACCTTTGATAAATATAGCATAAAAATCGAGGTAAAAGATAATAAATAAGAAATGATAACAAGATATTCAGATTTCGTTTTCAAACCAAAGCAACCATTGGCACCTTCTAATGGACCCATTTTGGAAAAAAAAGAGGTTAAAAAAGATGATAAACTATTGAAAGAAAATTTAATCGATGATGTTATCTCATCAAAGATGAAATTACCTATCCCTGTTGACATCAAAACAAATTATGGGAATGAGGAAGAGGAGGAGTTTGACGACGAAGAATATTACGGGGAACCAGTAGAAAAAACAATAACGGACTTTATAGACCCAGCTTATATAAAATCTACACAGCCAACTTTTATTTCTGAACCCGAAGAAGTTGTATCCGAGCCTATAATCACGGAGCCACAAATTCCTATGGATCCGCTTGCTTATAAAATATTCAGAGACAAAGCGGAATCTTTCGAATGCAAGGTTATGATAGAGGGAAGCGATGTTAAAAACACTGCGGTTAGACTTATACTAGAATCCGAAGAATGGAACATATTCTTTAAAGGTTCCATAAGCGGAGGAGTTTGTAGGATACCTCTTAAAAAAATATCAATATTATCACCGGGACTTAAAGGTGTAATTAAATTAGAGGTTGTTGTAGATGGGGAGATTTTCTATCCTTGGTACGAAACATTCCAAGTGCAAAACAATAAGAATGTAAAGGTGGAAATATTATCACAAAAGCAAAATAACCAGGCACAATCAGGCACTAGAGTTAGAATTGCTTAAACGCAAAAAAATTTAATAAGTGTCAAATCCGTTAAATCTTACAGGCCAATTTATAGCCGACACGTATGGTAGATTATTGCAGACACAAGACAATAATGTCTATGATGGGGAGGGCAATTATTTATATACAATAGGTGGAACAGGGGGAGGATCAGAAATTCCTGGTCCTACTGGTCCTACTGGTCCTACCGGACCAAGCGGTGCTATAGGAGCTATTGGTGTAACTGGAAATACTGGAGCAACAGGATCACAAGGTCCAACAGGATCACAAGGTCCAACAGGATCACAAGGTCCAACAGGATCACAAGGTCCAACAGGATCACAAGGTCCAACAGGAAATAATGGAGCAACCGGAACTATTGGAGCTACTGGACCAACTGGAACTAATGGGGCTATAGGAGCTACAGGCCCAACTGGAGCTAATGGTAATGATGGTATTAGTGTTTCATATTATAGATATAAAGCAGGAACAAGCTCTCAAACTCCTCCCCCTGCGACGAATCAAATTATATGGGATAATGCTACCCAAATAAGCTCTACCATACTATACATTTCCCATTTAACGACGGATAATATAGATATAGATGTTTTTCTAGGTTTAATTACAACGGAGGATAATTTAATCATCCAGGACCAGAACAATTCTAGTAACTACCAAAAATGGTTGGTGAGTTCATCACCCACAATTATACCTAATAATTATGTTTCTGTACCAGTTACTTATGTGGAAGGTGGTTATTCATTTTCTGCTGGACAGGATATAATTCTAGTACCCCTATCTATTGGGATACAAGGTCCAGCAGGACCCACAGGAAACAATGGTGCTAATGGAGCAACTGGTCCAACGGGAAATAATGGAGCAACCGGACCCACGGGATCCTCTGGTGAATATTCAATAACAACCACAACAACCACTTATAATATAGTTGATACCAGTGGGACTTTTATCTTAAAATGCGATAGCACGGGGGGTGAATTTCAAGTCAATTTACCAACAGCAATAGGAAATACAGCAACAATAGTCGTTAAAAAAACTGCTGGTACAGCAGCTGTTACAGTTAATGGATTTTCAACAGAAACTATTGACGATGGGCTTACCGCAGTAATAAATAACATATATGAATCAATTACATTAGTTTCCGATAATTCAAACTGGTGGGTAATATAAAATAAAGATTAAAAATGGCATACAATCCTAATAATCCAAACGGACAAACAACTGCAGCAAACTCAGCGCCAGTCGTTATTGCATCGGATCAGACTGCAGTTAATGCCTCCCTACAAGAGATTGCAACTGGAGGTGCATCAGTATTTCACCTTGTTTCTTTATCAGGTACAAATCCTACAAATATAAAAAATGGACCTGGTAAGATAACCGGATGGTTCATTTATAATAACACAGGAGTTGTTAAAAAAGTTGCATTTCATAATAATGCAGGTACACCAACAGCAGGAACAGGCGTTTATTTTTCAATCGTAATTCCTCCCCTATCAGCAGCTAATTGTTCCTTTCCCGCAGGAATAAATTTTTCAACTGGTATTGCAATAACTACAACAAGTGGTTTAGCAGATTCCGATACATCTATCGTTAATGCATCGGATCTTAGTATAAATATATTCTTTAAATAATATGGCAAACATTCAATCAACAAACAAATTTACGTATCCATTGCAATGGAACATCGAAAAACTCAATGTAACGGTTAATACATTTCCTCTTTTCCCTGAAACTGTTGAAGTATTCTGGGAATTAATAGGTGGTGATTTTTCAAAAGAAGGTACTCTGATTATTCCTCAAGAAATAGTCTCTCAATGGGGAACTAACGATTCGATATTGGAGGATTATGTTATCGAACAATTAAACTTAACTCGATCAATAACTGAAGAAACTCTACCAACCGAAGAAACTACACCGACGGAAGAAACTCCACCGACAGAAGAAACTCCACCGACAGAACCTATAGTATAGGATGGCAATAAAGTATTGGTACGTAGCAAATAATGGTAGTGCCTCTTGGTCAACCGGTGGTAATTGGTACGATACTTCTGGAGGTCCACCAAATGGAGGCGTTGTTGTAGGTGCACCTACAGTAGATGATGATGCTATTTTAGATAGTAATTCTGGTACTGGTACGATAACTATTACGTCGAATGCTTCGACTTGTCTTTCTCTTGATGCTAGTTCTTTTAGCGGGACTTTTGCCGGTACTGCTACTATTACAATCATACATAGCTTATACCTCGGACCCAGTATGACTTTATCTCATACTGGTAGAATGGCTTTTGGAAGTGCAGCTTACGGACCTACTTATTCAGGTGTCCTAGATTTTTCTACTCAAACCGTTGTAGGTACTATAGTCTTTCAAAGTCCTGGATCTTATTGGGATGTCTATGATTTAAAAACCGTTTCTACATCTTCAGTTACTTTAAGTGGTGGAGAAATATCTACATACAATTCTAATAAACCATATGCATTAGAATGTGGTTTATTCATATCAACTGGGAGTGGGTTAAGAGCCTTCTGGGGTGGGTCAAGTGGTATAGATTGGAACATTACTGGATTTGGTACGGTTTGGAATGTTAGTGGAACAAATATCACTGCGGGGGATTATTATAATAACTATCCTACCGGATACCTTAATATCACAAATTCATCCTCCAATACAAAAACCATTACGCATTCATTAACTGGATTTAATACTCCTTTCCAAACAACCCTAGGTGGAACTGGTAATGGATCCTTTGTTATATCATCTAGTGCAGGGTTGAACGATTTTTATGTTACCAATACTGGAGGAGCTCAATTAACTTTTAATTCTTGTACTATATACGGTAACTATTTCAGTTTTGGTAATTCTAATGTTAATTGGAATAGTACGAGTTCTGTTATAACATTCGTAAACACCGGTGATCTTGAATTCATCTTAAGTCCTAATAGTACTATTACCTTTTCAGGAGATATTGTAATGAATATGGCTGCCAATTCTTACATATATTACACGTCGAACGGTAAGTCTCTAACCGGAACTTTTACTCTTAATAATGGAAGTACTCTATATGCTTATGATAGCTTTTCTTGTAATGGTACTTTTACGTTAAACTCGGGAATTGTAGAATATACTGGAGCGCCTATATCCATTGGTGCTTTATCATCAAGCAATTCTAATACTCGTACATTTTCTACTCCGACTTTATATTTAACGGGTACTGGTACTCTTATATCAGCATCAGTTACAACCGGATTAACGTTTGCCGTTGACGATATTTATCTAACAAGTACGAGTTCTTTATCGAAAACTGTATCTTTTTCTGGTATAATTTGTGCAATAAACTCGGTAAATTTAGAAGGATCCGGAAGTGGTTTAACGTCGATGACATTCGCTGCTTCTTCGGTTACTACTCCTTATGTATACATACGAAAATTAGGAGGAACTTTAAACATAGGTACGAGTACGATGAGATCTTTAGTTTTTGTTGAGGGATCTACTATAACCTGGGCAAATGGTAGTAATGTACACACCATACTAGAAGATCTTATTTTATGTTCTTCTATGACGGTATCTACTTCGTCAAGTACCATATCATTTCCTTTAGCTAACGAGTATAGTTCCACTTTTGTTACTGCAAATAAAACTTTTAGTGGAACTTTGAGTGTGTTAAACCCGAATGGATTGTTTGTTAATGGAAATTATACCTCAACTTCTACGAGTACTAGTGCAATAAGTGTAGCAACTCAAGGTTCGGTAACTTTCAGCGGTAACGTACAAGTTAGTAGCGGTAGTTTTGTTTCCAATAGTGGAACTTCTGGAGGTGGAGCTCAGGGTTTATTTGCAAATGTAGATTTTAGAGGATCTCTAACCGCTAATGCCGTTTCATTTACCGATACATATGTTCAGTTACGAAACGCCACAGTAAATGGAGCTATGAGTTTTAGTACATATGGTTCAATGTATGTTTATCCAAATTCTACACTCAATCTAGGGTCATTTGCATCATCTACAGCCTCTGCCGTTAGAGATATAACATTAAACAATGCAATCATAAACCTTAATGGTATTGGAACAGTTTGGAATACCAGTTCCGGAGGAGCAAATTTAACTCTTAGTGCCGCTAGTTCTACCATAAACATAACTAATAAAACATCCAATACAGTGACTGTATTATTAGGTAATGCATATGCTTATGGAAACTTTAATATTGATCGATCACAGCCTTATTCTGCCGGATTTGCTGTATCTACCATTGTTGGTGGGATTGGTGATTCATTTGCAAATTTTATAGATACCACGAAAATGACTCCTCCAGGAGCATTACATGATATAGTATTTTCCGGATCATCTTCTGCTACATACACTCAGATCCGAGAAACATTTAAAGTAGGTAATCCTGACAATCTTACGAGGATATATTCGAGTTCAGCCAATCCATTTTATCTGCAAAAAACCGCATCAGTTTCTAATGGATTGGTAATTTGCTCAAATGTTTATGTTCAATTATCTAGAGTTCTTCCTACTAATACTTGGTATGCCATAGGTTCTAGCACCAACACGACATCAAGTGATGGAGGATCTAATGTTAATTGGATATTCGGAGTTCCTTCGAGAAGATTAGGATCTCAAGGAGTAGGGTAAAAATATAAAAAGTTAAAATATACAAAAATAATTAAAAAGACATCCGTATAATAAACAGCAAATTGATTAAACAATTTAATCATAATCATTGCGCATAATTCCATTTACATGCGCAGGGTCATGTTATCAACCACAGACATTTCTTTGTCAATCATCCAAATTTAATCTCGGATATATAAAAAAAGTAAATATGGCTAATGAATTTTTATCCGGAGAATAGATTTCCTAAGAAGGGCGAACCTGTCAATGACGGGAATGGCCAACAGTATGATTTATCAGAGCAGAGATATAATTACCACGATGGTCTTCAGAACACCGATAAGGTAGTTAAATCATCGGTGGATAACATATTTTCAACACCCGGTGCAGCCGAGGCAAGAGCTAAACAAATCGGATGTGGTGGGTATCACGAGGTTATAATTAAGGGTGAAAAATACTATAAGCCCTGTGTAAGCTCAGGTTACTATGATCTGAGAATAGAACAGCTAGATAGCGCATTAAACTTTACTTATATTGGAAATTATAGGGTTCTCTCGTGGGATAAACCATTTGAGAGAGTTACTAAATTTAAGGGTTGGATAATAGATGCCTCAAATAGCAATAATACTGGATCGAGATTAGACGCTAATGACATCTCCATTGATTTTAGATACAGCATAGATGGAAAGACATGGTCTTTATGGACTAATGTTGGTACCGCTCTCGGCGGACTAACAAATGAATTTTCTGATCTTTTTGATATAATTTTAAATCCTGACAATAAATTCTACCCGGAATTTAGATTCACCTCAGTACTAATTAATGAGGATGGAACTGTTATTTATAATAGTGATGAACCAATAGATCCAACAATTGTTATAGTTAGTTTCGAGTTGGATTTGGATTATGCACCAACTCCAGAAATTCCCATAGTTAAACCTGCTGCTATATGCTCCAATGAGGTTTCAAATAGACCTGTTGTTTTTTCTGATTGTAAATTCACATTTAATCCATATGCAGTAAACCGTGCGCTGAATCTATATCAGGATTTAAGTTTGATGGTTAATAATGTATTTGGCTTGGAAGCAAATTACTATTCTGTTCAACCACAAGCTAGAGGTAAGGATGTAGTTTTAAAGGAATACACTATATTTAATGTTGTTGACGAGAAATGTGTTAAGATACTCGTTCCGCAGAATCAGTTCCCTGATAATAAAATAAACTTTGATCCTTTCGGGCTTCAGTTCGAGGAGCCTTTTGAGATACAAATAGACAAGAGATATTTTGAGACTATATTCGGAAGGGGATCTCAGCCTAGAAAAAGAGATATTTTATATTTCCCTATTACTAATAGAATATATGAAATAAATTCTATGTATTTATTCAGGGACTTTATGAACGCTCCTGTTTATTTTAAAATAGAGCTTAGAAAATATAGTCCGAAAAGTAATACCTATTTTCAAGATCCTGCATACAAGGAGGAACTTGATGGTATAACATTGACTACAAGCGAATTATTTGGAGCTGAAGTTAATGATGAGGAAATTAAAAGTTCTAAGCCTCAGCAATATGCAACCACAATAACACAGCTTTCGCAGGACCCTATTAGATCATACGTTTATAAGGATCTATCTATAATCGGATATGATCTAAATAATAACTGGACAATAGTTCTTAATAACTATTATGATTTATCAGAGGCATTTGCTGATAATTCTGAATTTGGATACGACCCTGATCGATATAGAAATGCAATTAGATACAAGAGGCTTCCTAAACTTGGTACCACCGATGAATTATCATACACTTGTTGGTTTAGTCTTAGAAATTTCTATGACAATCAGCAAATGTTAAAAAGAGCTTATCCGATATCGAATATAAACCTTGATTCATTCGATGCTGATTATTTATATTTCAGCAGCTACCCTAGGAGACATAGATTGGAAAAATGGCAATCATATGCTTCCAATCCTGAAGGATATGTTGCCATAAAGGGTGATAAATTACACTCTGGAGGATATCAGGTTGTTGATGTTATTGATGAATATAGATTTACCGTTAAGAATAACAGCATGGATTTTGCACTCGGAACGATAGTTTGGAAAATGCAAAAAGCTCAGAGCAGGAATTTATTTAGCGGCCTTTATGAGAATGCGTCGGAAAACATAGAAGGATTTAGAGTTGATCTTGTGCACTCTGGTGTTATGGACGAGAATTCAAATCCTTTCTTAGGAGAGGGAAGTTTAGTAATAAGACTAAATGACAGGGTAATAAATTCACCGCTTCAATTCGTTCCCGAATATGGTAGCTGGTATGGCGTTGTTGTAAACGTTTCTAATCTATATAAACAGATCGCTGCTAATATATGGGAAATGTCATATGACCCAGTCAATCCAAATGAACAGTCTAGTAAGCTAAATAAGGTCCATGAGGAGGTTAGAATGATAACTAATCCGATAATATTCAATGCTCCGTCGGATGTCGTTACGGACACGCTAAGCCCATTTTATGGCACTGATAACAACTCATATAAGATCTTCACTGGACCAATTTACCTTGGTAACGTGAGATTATTTAAAAATATGATAGATATAGATACACAATCAACGGTATTAAACCAAAACATAGTAAGAGATGAACAACTTGCACACATTATAGACAATTCTAA
>Ga0315905_10008610_pt1 | contig 10325 bp, 9 predicted proteins | sample LakEriMetagenome_5_FD_203522 | JGI IMG/M metagenome (GOLD analysis project Ga0315905, IMG submission 203522) | Freshwater fungal communities from buoy surface, Lake Erie, Ohio, United States - Buoy 4 MA121 | ecosystem: Environmental > Aquatic > Freshwater > Lake | place: USA: Lake Erie, Ohio... | reverse complement strand
CACTGTGTAAAGAATAATCATTACGAAAGGAAACACAAATCCTATCAATGCAAAGCCTTTCAATGATGCCATGCCAAGCAATGCGATGGATCCAATCAAAGGCAGTAATTCTCCTGTCAGCCAGATCATATAACCCTGCTTTTTTAAGCTGCGCATTTGTATCGCTCCAAGTAAACAAAGTACCGCTCCCACGATGTATAAAATCAGAAATACTTCTTTGTACTGAACAGCCAATTCAGTTAAATGCAAGGTCTCTTCATTCACCATTGATTTAACAAAAGCAGGTGCGTCTTCCAGATTTCCGGAACGCATCACCTCTTGTAATTGCTTGAGACTTTTCTCAACCGTAAAATATGTCCATAGGGATTGTACAAAAGAAAAAACGCTGCCAATGATGGTTAAGATGGTCAGTACATTCAACATGCCGCTAGCCTTTTGAGGCTGATGATCAAATGGATTTTCGGGTGTCATGATTAATGGGGGTTTGAGGGTTTAAGGGTTGGAGGTTTAAGGTTTAAGGGTTGAGGGTTTAAGGGATGAGGATTTAAGGGATGAGGGTTGAAGGTTTAAGGGTTGCTAGTTAGAGGGTATGTTAACCTGAAACTTGAAACCATCGTACGAATATCCAGGTTGCAGGTTGGAGGTCATACAACAAAGAAAGAATTACTTCGACTTTTTAAAATCTCCACGTTTCCAAGCTTTGATAAATTCACTCCAGGCAATCGGATTTAACACGGAAATAGGTTGAATTTGACCGGAATAGTAGAGTTTTCTGGCTTGTTGACGCATATATCGTGCACTTGCCTCTTTCCCATCCGCCGGTAAAGTAGACATCAGGAACCTTCTGCTGGCCTGGTTATTATTCGCCCGTGCGATCTCGATTTCATCCGCAGGAACCTGCGTATTCACAAAATCTCGCTCAAACTGCTCTCTGGTTAACCGCTGACGAATGATGGTTGCCGGCAAATATTGAGTGTCTGCTACCATCAACTGTATGATACTGAACTGATTACCTGTTAAATTTTGTGGTATCTCTACCAATTTGGTCTTAAACCCTACGCTGGAAAACTCTACCCGATCGCCTTTCAATACAACAATACTGAACACCCCGGCATCATTGCTCAACGTACCTCGATTCTGACCTTTGACCATAATACTTACCGCTGGCAAGCCCCGTAAACTGTCTGCTGTCATCACAACACCATATAATTGAACAACAGAGTCCTTAAATGTTTCAAATTGCGCCTTGGTTTGCACGGGCAACAAGCTTCCGATCAAGAAAATCAAGAATAACCAATATTTTTTTCGATTCATGGGTATTTAAAGGTAGTTCAATATCCCGTTTAAAAGCGGTTTTTAGGCTCTTTTTCCCAAATTCGACCCAAATCTCGGCAATTGCACCCTAATTTTGCCTTCTCAAACTCATTTTAACCCATGATTACCGAAAAAGACATCCTCCATGCGCTCAGTCATGTTCAGGAACCCGATTTAGGCAAAGACCTCGTCACCCTAAACATGATTAAAGATATAAAAATCAATGCGTTAGATGTAAATTTTACGGTCGTACTGACTACACCGGCCTGTCCCATGAAAGACATGATCCGCCAAGCTTGTATCAATGCGGTTCAACTCATGGTTCACAAAGAAGCCAAAGTTGATGTTCATTTTACCAGTCAATCCGGCTCCACCAGACTGGATGCTAAAACGGTTTTACCAGGAGTTAAGCACATTATTGCCGTGGTGAGCGGAAAAGGAGGCGTGGGAAAAAGCACTGTTTCTGCCAATCTGGCCCTAGCCATTCAGCAATCCGGAGCCAAAGTGGGTATCATGGACGCAGATATTTACGGACCCAGTCAGCATATCCTATTCGGAATCAGGGGCGAAAGACCCATGATGCGCGAGGTTGATGGAAAAGGACTGGTTGTTCCCATCGAAAAATATGGCATAAAAGTCATGAGTATCGGTCTGCTGATTGATGAAAAACAAGCGGTGGTTTGGCGTGGACCCATGGTCAGCAGTGCGATTCGTCAGTTTGTGGGCGATGTAGATTGGGGCGAACTGGACTATTTGATCATCGACATGCCCCCCGGCACAGGAGATATTCACCTAACCATCCTGCAGAATGTTCCGGTAACCGGTGTCATCGTAGTAACAACGCCACAATTAGTGGCGCTGGCAGATGCCAAGAAAGGTATAGCGCTTTTCCGCCAAGCTCAAATGAATGTACCGGTGATTGGATTGGTAGAGAACATGAGCTATTTCACACCGGCAGAACTTCCGGATAACAAGTATTATTTATTTGGCAAAGAAGGCGGAAAAAAACTGGCCGAGGAATACGAGATTCCATTTTTAGGAGAAGTGCCATTGGTACAAAGTATTCGCGAAGGTGGAGATCAAGGATTACCGGCAATGACGGGAGAAGAAGGAATTTCTAAGCAAGCATTTATGCAGATTGCTTCCAGTGCCATCAGAGGAATTGCGAAGAGCAGTTATAAAGGCTAGTAAAATGTGGAGGGCTGATTTTGTTTTGATATTTTTTCGGATATCAATATACATGTCAATGGCTTGCCAATCCCAACCACTCCATTGCATTTCCGGAAAGCAATTGCTGTTTCATCGACTGATCAAACGGCATCGAATCAATCAATTCACCTGGAACATGCTCACCTAACGGAAACGGATAATCGCTGCCCATACATATTTTATCTGCACCCATAACGTCAATGATAAAACGAAGTGCTTCAGGGTCATGCACCAAACTGTCAATCCAGAACTTTCCGAGATAATCTCTTGGGTTTATTTTGTTGTCAATTGCTACTAAATCCGGACGAACATTGAACCCATGTTCAATGCGTCCAATGGTGATGGGAAATGACCCTCCGCCATGTGCAAATGCGATGCGCAAAGCAGGATAACGTTCAAGCATACCCGAAAATAAAACCGAGCAAATGGCACGACTGGTTTCTGCAGGCATACCTACCAGCCAAGGCAGCCAGTATTTCTGAATATGCTCCTCCCCCATCATCTCCCAAGGATGCACAAACAAAGCGCATCCCAATTCTTCCGCACGTTTGAAAAACGGATCCAAAACCGGATCTCCCAGATTGATATTGTTGATGTTGCTTCCGATTTCCAAACCGGGCATCTTTAGCTCCTGTACACACCTTTCCATCTCTCGTATCGCCAGATCCACATCCTGTAACGGAACCGTTCCTAATCCAATGAAGCGCTTAGGATGCAAAGAAACGGTCTCTGCAATTTGGTCATTGAAAAAACGCGCAGTTTCCAATCCATCTGCAGGCTTCGCCCAATAATTGAACAACACCGGAATGGTAGACAATACCTGTACATCCACCTTTGTACGATCCATATCCACCAGCCTTGCTTCCGTTCGAAAACAATTCTCTTCCACCTCCCTGAACATCCGCTCCCCTTTGATCATACACGCTTTGCAATTGCGATGTTCCAAGTGAATAAAATCTCCGTACCCGAATTTTTCTGTCCATCGGGGCATGCGCTCAGGCATGATATGTGTGTGAATGTCTATGCGCACGAAAAATGTTTGAAAGATTGAAAAAATCCAAAATTAAAACCGGATAAACCGATTATCCTTTTTTGATCGGCGGTGCCATTACAGATCCGCATTCTGTACAAGTGCGTTTATGCTCATCCGCGTAAAATCCTTCCATCACCGGAGGCAATTGCTTAACGATATCCGTAACTACCATCTTACTTTCATAAAGCTTGTGTCCACAGTTTTCGCAGTACCAAAGAAATCCGTCTTCTTCTGCACCCTCTCTTACTTTTTCAATCACGATTCCAACGGTATTTGGACCTCTTTGCGGTGAATGCGGCGTACGAGCCGGAAGTAAAAACATATCGCCTTCCTTGATTTCTATGTCACGGAATTTACCCGCATCAATGATCTTTACAACAATGTCGCCTTCCACCTGATAGAACAACTCTTCACTTTCATTAAAATGATAATCCTTTCTTGAATTCGGGCCGCCCACTACCATCACAATAAAATTCTCGGCATCCTTGTACACGCACTGATTACCCACCGGCGGTTTTAGCAAATCACGGTGTTCATCAATCCATTTTTTTAGGTTAAAGGGAGCTGCAATTGACATATCATTGAATTTTGCCGAAGATAATTTTTTTGACGGACATACAAAATCAGTCCCCCCATTTTTCAACCACTGCGGGACTATTTTGTTTACCTTTGCGGCGATTTGATTTTTATTCCAATCAATCCATCCTTTGAAGCGAAATTTCAGCATAATTCGCCGAAATCTCCTTCGCCAACCAGGAAAAACTTCACGCAATGAATGCATGGCAGATACCGGATCGTTTAACCAACTATATCAACGGAGCTTTCGTTGAACCCATGTCCGGCCAATATCTTGAAAACGTGAACCCAGCCATTGGTGCCGTTTATGGACTCATTCCCAACAGTAATGAAACCGATGTTCAATCAGCCGTGGAAGCCGCACAAATCGCTTTCCCTCACTGGGCTTCACTTGCCACGGAAAAGCGATTTCATTTCCTGAACAAGATGGCGGATCTGATTGATGCCAATGCAGAAGCCTTCGCGCTGGCCGAAACAAATGATAATGGCAAACCCCTTTGGCTGAGCAAGGAAGTAGATATCCCGCGTTCTTCGCAAAACCTACGTTTTTTCGCCACAGCCGGTATGCACTTCGCCTCTGAAAGTCATGCCATGGAAGACCAAACCATTAACTATACCCTACGCCAACCCATTGGCGTGGTCGGCTGCATTTCACCCTGGAATCTACCACTGTATCTTTTCACCTGGAAAATAGCACCCGCGCTGGCTGCCGGAAACTGTGTGATTGCCAAGCCCTCCGAAGTAACGCCTGCAACCGCTTATTTGCTTGCCCGTGTTGCCCACGATGCAGGACTACCCAAAGGCGTCCTCAATATCATTCACGGCGATGGTCCACAATGTGGCGAGTCCATCGTCAAACATCCACATATCAAAGCGATTTCCTTCACCGGAAGCACGCGTGCCGGTGCGCGCATCGCAGAAATGGCAGCCCCTCGATTCAAAAAACTTTCCCTTGAATTGGGCGGAAAAAATCCGGCCATCATTTTCGCAGATTGCGATTGGGAAAATATGATGCGAACCGTCCTACGTTCCTCTTTCGCGAATCAAGGACAGATCTGTTTGTGTGGAAGCCGCATCCTGATCGAAGCTTCCATCTACGATAAATTCAAAACCGAGTTCATCACGCGTGTACAAAAACTAACCGTCGGTGATCCCCTACTCGATAACTCCCGTCAGGGCGCAGTCGTCAGTAAAGCGCATTTCGATAAAGTGATGCATTGCATCCAAACGGCACACGATGAAGGCGGTACGCTGCTAACAGGCGGCAAGTCCGTGCATCCGGAAGGTCGATGCGCCCAAGGTTATTTCATCGAACCAACTGTTTTTGAAGGATTAGGGCCCAACTGCCAAACCAATATGGAAGAGATTTTTGGACCGGTAGTTACCCTTCAACCTTTTCATGACCGCGAAGAAGCCATTCGACTGGCCAATGCCAGTAACTATGGATTGGCTGCATCGGTGTGGACACAAAACATTCAAACCGCACAAAAAATGTCTGCCGAACTCGAAACAGGCATCGTCTGGATCAACTGCTGGTTGCACCGCGATTTACGCACTCCATTCGGTGGCATGAAAAACAGCGGCGTTGGTCGGGAAGGCGGTTGGGAAGCCATGCGTTTCTTCACAGAACCTAAAAATATTTGCATCAAATACTAAGTCTCATGTCTCAACCATCATCCTCCGAAAACATCGTCAAAACAACAGCCGCAGCCAAACCCCTGGGTGCGTATCCTCATGCCCGTAAGGTGGGAAATTTATTATTCCTCTCGGGTATTGGAAGCCGTCAGGCCAGCGATAATCAAATCCCTGGATTGGTGCTTGATGAGCAAGGCAACATCGTAAAATACGACATCGAAGCAGAATGCCGCTCCGTGTTTGCCAACGTGAAAGCCGTTTTGGAAGCCAGTGAAAGCAGTTGGGATAAAATGATTGATGTAACAGTTTTTCTGACCAACATGAAAAACGATTTCCCGATTTACAACAAACTTTACGCAGAATTTTTCGCCGGTGTAGAAGCATGCAGAACAACAGTTGAAGTAAAAAGTCTGCCTACTCCCATCGCCATCGAATTGAAAGTCATCGCCACCTTATAACTATGCCATCCAATAACAATACCCCTTACGAATACACCCTGGAATATGCGCGTTCAATGGACGCCAATGATCCATTGCATGCCTTCCGTGATCAATTTTATATTCCGTTGGTCAACAATAAACCCTGCATTTACCTTACCGGTAATTCACTCGGACTGCAACCACGACAAACACAAGACCATGTGTTGAGCGAATTGGAAGACTGGGCGAATTTTGGCGTGGAAGGACATTTTCATGCACGCAATCCCTGGTATAGTTATCATGAAATTTTTCCGGAGTTACTGACTGAATTAACCGGAGCATTACCGCATGAGTTGGTGGTTATGAATCAGCTCACCGTCAATCTGCATTTGTTGATGATGAGTTTTTATCGTCCAACCAAACAACGATTCAAAATCATTTGTGAAGCAAAGGCATTTCCTTCCGATCAGTATGCGTTTCAATCGCAGGTTAAACTACATGGACTGGATCCGGAACAATGCATTATTGAAGTGCATCCGCGTCAAGGCACGGCTTATATCGAACCGGAAGATATTTTAAAAGCCATAGAAACCCATGGCAACGAAACGGCATTGGTGATTTTCAGTGGCGTGAATTATTACAGCGGACAGGTGTTTCCGATGAAAGCAATCACCGAAGCGGCACACAAAGTAGGTGCTTATTGCGGCTTTGATCTAGCACATGCTGCGGGCAATATCAGATTGCAATTACACGACTGGCAAGTTGATTTCGCTTGCTGGTGTTCGTACAAATATTTGAACAGCGGTCCCGGTGGCGTATCCGGTGCGTTTGTGCATGAACGTCATGCTCAAAACAAAGATCTGTTTCGTTTGGCAGGATGGTGGGGACATGACAAGGAAACCCGTTTTAAAATGGAAAAGGAATTTATTCCTATTCCAACTGCAGAAGGGTGGCAGATGAGCAATGCGCCTGTATTAAGCATGTCTGCACATCGCGCATCACTCGAAGTGTTTGCGGAAGCAGGGATGGAAAAAATCTGGGAAAAAGGATTGTTGTTGAGTGGATATTTAATGTTTGTGTTGGATCGAATCAACGCAGGATTGGAAACCCCGGCCATTGAAATTATTACGCCACGTGCTAATGCAGAGCGAGGATGCCAGGTTTCGATGCGGCTGGAGCGTAACGGGAAAGCGGTGTTTGAGGCGTTGTTGAATGCGGGCGTGATTGCAGACTGGCGCGAGCCGGATGTGATTCGTGTGGCTCCGGTTCCACTCTACAATACATTTGAAGACATATTTCAATTCGGAAAAATTATTGAGCACCAGTTGCTGGCTCATTCATAAAATAAAAATTCATGAACAAACAAGTTACCATCATCGGCGCCGGATTGGTCGGTTCGTTACTGGCCGTTTATCTTCGTCGCCAAGGCTACCGGGTAAGCATATACGAAAGAAGAGGCGACATGCGAAAGAGTCGTGCATACGCCGGACGTTCCATTAATCTAGCACTGAGCGACCGCGGAATTCGCGCACTGGAAGAGGTAGGATTGATGGATGAAATCCGTAAGATCGCGATTCCGATGCATGGAAGACACATGCACAACAAAGATGGTTCCGAGATCTATCAGTCTTATGGAAAGGAAGGACAATTCATCAACTCGGTATCACGCGGAGAACTGAATTTTTCGCTGATGGATATGGCAGAAAAGGAAGGAGCAGAAATACATTTCAATCATCGTTGCGATCAGATCGATTGGAATAATAAAATCGTTCATTTCACCAATACCGAGAACAATCAGGTAGTTTCAACGACACAGGATTTGATATTTGGAAGCGACGGCGCCTTTGCTGCATCGCGCTTGACCAATCAGTTGCAATCCGATCGTTTTCAATATGAACAACATTACATCGACTTTGGATACAAAGAACTGAGCATTCCAGCTTCAGCGGATGGCGGTTTTCAGATTGAAAAAAATCGTTTACACATCTGGCCTCGCGGAAATTACATGATGATCGCGTTGCCCAATCCGGATGGTTCATTCACCTGCACACTGTTTTTCCCCTTTGAAGGTGACCCGTCCTTTGCAACACTGGATTCTCCCGAAAAAGCAAGGCAATTTTTCAATGAAATATTCCCGGATGCATCAGCCATGATGCCACATCTGGAAGAAGAGTTTTCACAAAACCCAACCTCCTCGCTGGTTACCGTTCGTTGTAGGCCGTGGACCAGAGATGGTCACTTTGCATTGATCGGAGATGCGGCCCATGCTATTGTTCCTTTCTTCGGACAAGGCATGAATTGCGGATTTGAAGATTGTTTTGTGTTGAACGGATTGATCAATCAATACAACCACGACTGGAGTAAAATTTTACCCGAATACGAACGCTTACGCAAACCCGACGGGGATGCGATTGCCACGTTGGCTTTGAATAATTTTATTGAAATGCGTGATAAAGTGGCGGATCCTGTTTTCTTGCTTCAGAAAAAAATCGAAGCACGATTCAGCGCAAAATATCCTGCGAAGTGGACGCCCGCTTACAGTTTGGTGACATTTAGTCCGGAGGTAAGATACAGCGAAGCATTACGTCGTGGGTTAGAGCAACAAGTGATCATGGATAAAGTGATGATGATGCCTGACATTGAAAGTAAATGGGATTCAGAAGAAGTGGAACAAGCTATTTTAGAACAAATCAATCCTGCATAAAAAATCATCATGAATCGAAGTACGCTTATTCAAGCTATACAGGAAAAAAACTCAATGCTCTGTGTTGGATTGGATACAGATTGGAATCTGCTTCCGGAGCATCTTAAGCAACGTCCGAACGGACTGGTTGAATTCAACCGTGCAATCATCGAGGCTACCCAAGCACATTGCGTGGCCTACAAAGTGAATACAGCTTTCTATGAAGCATTGGGTGCGCGAGGATGGGATGCGTTGGAGGAAACTTGTGAGCTGATACCGGAGACGCATATCAAGATTGCGGATGCCAAGCGTGCGGACATTGGAAATACTTCTGCACAATATGCACGAGCATTTTTTGAGCGATTGCAATTTGATGCCATCACAGTTGCTCCCTACATGGGCGAAGATAGTTTACGTCCATTTTTGGATTATCCGAACAAATGGACCATTGTATTGGGACTGACCAGTAATCCGGGGGCAGCAGATTTTGAGCTTTGTAAAATGGAAAATGGTGCTCCTTTGTATGAGCGTGTACTCAGTACCGTTAGTCAATGGGGTTCCACTGAAAACTTGATGTTTGTAACGGGCGCAACCCGTCCGGAGCAGCTTTCAGAGATCAGAAAAATAGTGCCAGATCATTTTCTGTTGGTTCCGGGAGTTGGGGCACAGGGTGGAGATCTGCAGGGTGTGATCAAACACGGAAAGAATCAGGATGGTGGTTTATTGATCAATGCATCCAGAAGCATTATTTACGCGAGCAGCTCAGAAGATTTTGCGGAGAAAGCGGGCATGGAAGCGATGCTGCTGAAGGAGTCGATGCAATCCATTATTTCTGAACTGAACTAACTCAATATTATCATGCAACAATATCTGGCATTGGGAGACAGTTATACCATTGGCGAGCAAGCGCCAATTTTCGAGTCATTCCCTTATCAAACCATACAACTGCTTAGAAATGCCGGAATGAACATGGCAGCGGCGGAGATTGTGGCTAAAACCGGTTGGACCACGGATGAATTAATAGCCGGTATGAATGCACAGAAATTATCGGAAAGATATGATTGGGTGAGCTTATTGATTGGTGTCAACAATCAATATCGGAACAGAACGGTGGAGAATTATTTGCCTGAGTTTTCAATCTTGCTTGACCGAGCCATTGCCTTATCTGGGAATCGAACTGAGCGGGTATTTGTGTTAAGCATACCCGACTGGGGTGTAACGCCATTTGCGGAGGGAAGGGACCGGGAGCAGATTGCAACGGCCATAGATGCATACAATACGGCCGCCGCCGAACACTGCAAACAACAGCAGATAACATTTATTGATATAACCATTTGTCAGCGTGCACACGGAGCTGATCCATCTTATTTAACTGCGGATGGTTTACATTATTCCGGAAAGGAATATGCAGATTGGGCGAAGCAGTTATCGGAGTTGATATTGGAGCGGAATGCGG
>Ga0315905_10008607_pt1 | contig 10327 bp, 9 predicted proteins | sample LakEriMetagenome_5_FD_203522 | JGI IMG/M metagenome (GOLD analysis project Ga0315905, IMG submission 203522) | Freshwater fungal communities from buoy surface, Lake Erie, Ohio, United States - Buoy 4 MA121 | ecosystem: Environmental > Aquatic > Freshwater > Lake | place: USA: Lake Erie, Ohio... | reverse complement strand
AATGAGTGCAGTGCAGTGAACATCCTTGTGGATCTGCAGTGAACATCCTTGTGGATCGTTTGCAGAGCTGGACGCCATGTCGAGCTCGGAAAGTCCGCGCTTGCAGCTGGACAGCCTCGTTGGGCAGACGACACCGCGCAGCGACACCAGCCGGCTTCCCTCATACCTCGAGCATCAATCTCCCCTTCTGCCCGTCGCGGATCGCGTGGTGGAACAAAAGATTATTCGTCTCGCCGATCGCACTGGACTTGCTGCTTTCAATATGGCCGGCCTTCATTCCGATCTCGCAAATTCAAATGCCTCGCCCCCAGTCGCCGCTAAAGCTGCCCTTGCACTAGACTGTGGACTGTGGAGTACAGGCGCCGGCGCCGCGAGCACGTGGCTGCCGCCCGCGTTTTCGCAGAAGCGCGATCCGGTGCGCGATAACGAAGCGCGGCAGCGGGTGCGCGCGTGGCTCGGCGCCGTCTGCGAAAGCGCAAGCCCGCAGTCCAGCAGCAGAGCGCTGCCTCTCACACCGAAAAAAAACACCGAGCGCTTCTCATCAGCGGCCGCGTGGATATACGAGGCCCGCAACGGCGGGAAGGCGAGCGACCGCTCCGCCCGCAGAGAGGTCGCAAGCCTCTTCGACCTCTCGCTGCGGCATCCAGCAGCGGCATCCACCGAAGAAGCAGCACAGCAGGAGCGGAGCGAGCGCGAGCGCCGCGCTCAGTACGAGACGCTCCAGCGAGGGATGACGGAGCAGCCAGCCCAGTTGGCAGCGGGGGACGCCTCAACAGATAGAGGCGGAGAGCTGAGCGATCAAGAGGAGCGTGCGTGCCGCAGCGAGCGGGGATGGCAAGAGGAAAGGCTGTCCAGAGTAATCAAGGGCTACCAGGAGCGAGAGAAGGCCTTTGAGGGAGAGAGAAACGCGGATCGCGAGGAATTGCAGAAGGCGAGGCAGTGGTGTCTCGAGATTCGGGCGCAGCAAGAGCGGACACGGGAGCAGGAGAAACAGCGGGAGGAAAAGGACATGGAAAGAGATGTGATGCGGCAGAAGCAGCGCGACGCGGAATTGCAATTGTCGCAGCGGAGGGAAGAGATGATTGTGCAGTTGAAGAAAGAGTTGAACGAGGTGTTTTCACAAAACACATTCGCAGCACGTGCAGACACGCACGCGTATACGCTCCGTCGTGCTCAGTCTCACTCAGCCCTCATTCCCTCACTCTTCCTCTCTTTCCATCCCTTCAACTTGCTTTTCCATGCAGTATCGCTCCTAGGCGAAGAAAACAAAAGTCAAACTTTTCGCGCCCTCAGTGAGCGCACTGCTTTCAAACTCACTACATACGGGTGACGACAGTATAGGATGAAGGACTCCAAGATTGCGCTGGAAAAAGCTGTTTCCGATTCTGAAAAGGCGTTGAACTCCGTACGTGCTCCAATATTTGTTTTTGTCTCCTGAAATCCGAAACCATTCTGCAATTATGAAATGCACACTGCACTAAAACTAAAAGCACTTGCGGGGACGTACCAACGTACACGCACGTACGCACACTGTTCTACGTGTTGTAACTGAATTTACGGCTCCCGCCTGCTCTTCTCAGGAGAAACAAAAGACAAAGGAGCAGGAAATGATTGCTAGACTTCGACAGGAGCTCAGCGACTTACAGGCAGCCGTCAGCAATCTGAAACTAGAAAATTACGAGCTGCGAATCTCCCACTCTCAGTCGCTCGTGTCTCTCACAGGTCTCTATCTCTCTTCCTCCATTCTCCCCCTTCCCTTCCCCCCTTTCTTTGCAAAGAGACTCTGTTCCTGTACTTGTGGTTACAGCCTACGAGGCGCGAACGTGTGTGATGAGGCGAAAATCTTACGAGGATAGAAATTTGTTGGGTGTGGCAGAAGCACGGGGAGAGTTGGCGCAAAGCAAAGTCAAGCAAACGTCGATGCAGGAGGAAATTGCCGTTCTCGAAAAACAGCTGGAAGAGCATAACAAGGTTTTCATGTGTGTTGCAAGCGTCTCTTTACGATTTGTGCTTCCTCCGCTTGTATTGCCGACCCCGGCCAGTGGAAAGTGTCTCGGTGGAAGCTCTCACGCGCGTGCACGCTCGCGCAGGAGCGCATTCGAGATCGTGAGGACTTACAGCGTGAGACGTTTGAAAAATGGCGACTTCTTGAGGAGCTCCGAGGTATCCGCGAATCACTGCGAGCAACGGCCAATGAAGAGGCAGTGAAGGCTGGGGAAATGGAGGACGGAGGGTCAAAATATTCCTTCCTTTCTCTTCTAGGGGACCTGCCAGCGTCAGAGCTTCTCTCGCCCCGCTGGGAGGTTGTGAACAGAGATGATACGAAAAACAGGAGATTGGGCGGAGCTGCCGAAGCAGCAAGAAGACATCGACAGGGGGGCAGAGGAACAGTAGCCAAGAAAGAGGATGTCTTAAGTGAAGGTTCTCGAGCTGCAGTTGTAGACAGATCGCAGGAGAACTCATTGCATAAGGCACAAAATGGACTTTCGATCGAGAAAGATGCATTTGTAGATGACGCGGAGCAATTGACATCACTTGGGAAGGCAGCGGAGCATAGCGGCATGCAATCACCGTCGGATGTTAAAAGGGCAGCTGGAGGTGTTGAGCGAGTTACAGTGACAGCGAAAGCAGGCACATCGAGTCCAGTGGTTGTCAAGCCAGTGGTGTTGGTGAAGAAGGAAGTGGAAGCAGGAAATGCACGGCTGGGAGGAGGCGTGGCATTCTTTGGAGACGAAACGTTTGCCGAACTTCTGGAGGAAACGCAAAACTTAAGGACAATGTTGGGCATCGGGCATGATGACGTGCATGAAGAAAAGGAAGTCAGCGGGGGTTTGGGGGGAGCAGTGAGTGGGAGTAGTGTCCAGCTGACCTCCCTACGCCTGACTATTTAGATACACAGATATTCCATACTGCCGCATCTCGCCTTCCACTTCGGCATCAAAAGTAGTTATTAACAGAGCCTTTTTTTCTGGGAGGCTCCTCCCAGATAAACACGAACAGCAAGCGATTGAGATAACCTACGAGTCTCCGCTTGATATGCACGATACTAAGGTTACAGATTTCCAAGTGAATCGCCAACCCTCCCTCTATCTCAGGCTTAAAATGAATGGAACCGCCAGCCCTCTATCTTTCACCGCTTTCATGCCCTCCTTCAAATCACCATGAAATATCACCTCCTCATGCTGTTGTCCGTTTTCATCCTTATTTACCTGAAAATCAATCGCGGGTCAGACATCTGCTTACCGTATGAATCAAGTCCATGTAAAAGGGTGCCCTTGCGTCTCTGCAGAATTGCCAAAGGAGAAACATCGATAGAAACAGACCTGGACAAACTTTCCCTTGCCATTCGGCTCGCCATCAATGAAAGGTCCAAAATAAAACGACTTCTTGTCTGGAAACGTAAGCTTGCCGAGCCCATGTGCCGTCCACCCCTGAGGAGAAAAATCCCGACATCCCGTAGCGCTCAGACACACGCACAACATGCTGAGATGTTCAGCTTGCCTGAGCAGCAGGATGACAAAAACTTGCCCTAATCTACGGGTCAAGCCTAGTCGGCACAGACATGGGGTACATATTTTTAGAATAATTGGGAAACTCTGTGACCAACCGACCCGAGAGCGAGAATGCACTAGTGCATGACAACGCAGAAACTTGTGGCGGGGGCGGATTTTTTGTCGCCAGGCTCATTTAGTACCGGGCGGTACTTGAAATCTGGGTCGGCCATGCTTTACCCATCGGCAATCCACAACAGATGCAGCGGTGAAGATGGGAACAGTGACTTTGAATTTGTGTATGAAAATGTGAGCCTATCTGCCAGCGTGTACCAACCCTTATTCTCACCACACCTGCAGATCGCCTTTGTATACAGAATCGTCGTCAAACGTTCTCTGCCCTGTGCAGTTGCCCGCTGGAAAACCTGGTCAGGATAATAGAGATTTCGTGAGACTCTTCACTTAAGGTATCAACATTCACGTGGGCGGTACGCACACGTACAAGAAGCAGGCAGGGACTCAAATTTCCGCAAACATACGCCTGTACGCGACAATACAATCTCGCACAGAGCACGCATATACACAAAATAAATGAATGCACCGTCACTGAAATGACCCTCAACATAGTCGCCATTTGGCGTTGTCAATTTTCCCATTCCCTGTCATTTTCGTTTCCATACTTGCCGAAGCATCAGAAATGCTCTACCACGGTACGCACAAACACACATCAGCAATACATGGACGACAAAGCCGGAAGGCAAGTCATGCAGACAATCAAGTGCAGCTACCTCAGGCCGCCCGCCCTGTACCTCTCCAGCATACACGTCGCCCCATGGGAATTCTAGCCTTCCTCTTCCACAAGGCACCCCTCCTGGTACCTCAACCCCCTGTATTGTTTTGTTTCAAGACAAATGATTCGGAAGAGTGATTGTGAGCCATTGTTTGTTCCCGGAACAAAGAATTTGGCAAAGGGACGGAGAATTATGACCTTAGACCCAGGCCGACGAGGGCCGGGATCAAAATCTCCTTCAAAATTACGCCCGTCAAAATACATCGCCTATGCAAATGCCAGTAGTGAGAGCCAAGAATTTCATACTAATGTTTGCTCAGACTCTATGGCTAGTGTTCGGTACAGCAATAATTAATTCTATTGTTCAACACAGCAGACTGTATAAACTCGCCAATGCAATCATTAATTCTATTGTTGAACACAGCAGACTGCGTAAACATTCGAACGCATGCACGAAAGAGACTCCAAGAGTCGCACATACCTGGCCTCTTCCATGAGGGTGGTCCTTTTTCCATTCACCTGAGTACGAAGAACCAGAGGGCCAGTACATCTCGCCCTGTACAAATTGTCTCACTCAGAACTGCAGCGTAATTACATATTGATTATTTTCTCACAACCCATGATATTCACCTGACCACTCCGCATATCATCATCCCACAATCCATCGTACACAGCAAAGTGGCCGTCGTGCTCAGTTACACTTTTGCCACGCCCACTTCGTCGGTCGTTTTTCCTGTGTTTATATTGTGGTGTGTGCCAGGGTTTGAGATCGTGGTTTGAGAGAAAGCTGCCCAGGCAGCATTGTAACACATCCCTGGAAGAAATTCAAACTCACCACTCCCCCTTGTAGCGCATACCAAGATCAGGCCATGAGCACTCCCCTTCACCATCCCGCATGGACCGCAGGATGCCTCCCTCATACTCCCAGCCTTTGGGACTGTGTATGTTGCCATGTCCGCGCTGAGGTTTTCCGCGACTCCACGTCCCCTCAAAAAAACTGCCATCTAGATGCAACAATGCGCCTTGCCCATTGGGCTGCAGGAATCGAACGAGCAGAACAGGGAGAGACATAGAACTAGTCATGGACGCATCCAAAGCAGAAATGAACGACGCAACGGCATCAGCATAAAGTACATGCTGTAACACGAGTGATCGTTATCGACAAAGGATTACCAAACTGTCGCGCCATTCTCCCTCATATCGCGATCGGTCAGCGTAATCGCACGTCCCTGAACCAGTGTAGGTGTGTGTTCACGGAGTTTGTGGGTGTTACGAGATGGCGTGTCTTCAAAAAATACGCATCCACTGATTGCAAGATCTCATTGAAACACGTAAAAATATGATGGCATGGAGCCACGCATACTGCATAAAGGAGCATATGCGCGTGGATGCACGCACAATGCTGGATCACCTGTTCCAAAGAAGGCATATTCCAAGTCTATCTCGAGTTCTCCGCGATGTTTCCCAGCCTTGCCTTCCTCCAGTTGGTGCTTGGATATCGCTGATAACTGTGCTCGCTCACAAAAAAGCTTCAGTACATCTAAATCTCCTGCACTATTGATAACAAATTTCCCGCCAACAGAATTTCTCCCACGGAAAGAGCACATTGTATCGCATCCGCCGCTGGCGAATGCGTATTGTCTTCTGCAGCTGCTTGACTGACTTTTGAATATAAAATTGAGCAGGAAACATACATATCAGAACCTGTCCTGTGTAGACAGCGCCATCTGCACATGTACGACGCCCAATGCCGTCTGCGCACGACCCTCTGTTCCATGTCCCTGAACGCCAGCAGACAAATGTGTTTACGTAAGGCTTGATAAACTCAATGCGCGCGCGCACGCGTGTTATCTCACTGATAAACTTAATGCGCGCGCACACGCGTGTACGTCTGTTTTGCACACGTTGACCGCTGGATCAACCCCAAAAAGGGAGGAACCAAAGATTGTCAGTAATGTGAAATTTACCACATGTTTGCCCAAACCGCACTTTTTGGCAGCTTTACCACCTTTTTTAAAGTGTTGAGGGCTTGTTGCAAAAGGTGGTAAAGCCGCCAACAAGTGCGGTATGGCAAACATGTGGTAAATTTCACATTACAGATCATCTTTCTGTCCTCCCTTTTTGGGGCTGATCCAGCGATCAACATGCATCACCAGTCTTGAGCAGGAATAGACAAAAGATACCTTCGACGTGGTCGCCATTTTTGAAAGTCAGTTTGCCAGGTCCATGTTGAATATCATCAACCTGTTTCGTGTTTTGATGCCCGTGTTTTCATAAGATTCAGTAGCGTTCGACAAACCTTACCAAGGCCGTGTTGGGCGAAACAAAGAAGAAAGAACCAATGGAGAAACGCTAGAAGGAGGACACATGAGGGTGATTAAAAACTCATTACCCACTCGCCGTCAAAGACAGCACCATTCTTGTACGTGGTGGCCCCCTGTCCACTTCGAACATTTCGCACAATTTTGCCCGTATACTCATCTCCGTTCTCGTACTTCATGGTGCCAATGCAGTTTCCATTTTCCCACGTGCCTACACGCAAGCACGTACCAAATTACGTGGACATTTTTGAACGTAACATCGATCTACGACGACGGTCGCCGATGAGATCAATTCACGCATAGATGCACGCACCTACTGTCACGCTGCCATTGGGCATGGTTACAGTCCCCGCGCCTTCAAGCTGGCCATCGCGAAAATTTCCTGCCAAGCATACGGGTTTTGAACAAGAGCCTCGCAGTAACGCAACGAAATCTTGCGCAAAACATGCATTTCTGCGGACTCGTTCGAGCCTATCCATTCGGTTAATTGAATTGAAGTCATCACGCCCCTCTTGGTGTGTCATTCTTGCGGTCTAGCAAGCAAACCTGCGTACAGTGCTCCGGTAGCAGCCACGCGGTACTTGCCCTGGCCGACTGGATTGAAGATAGTTTGCAAGTACTGCATCGGGCCCTCAAACTCGTCGCCGTTGGAGTACCGCAGCTTTTCGTTCCCCTGCCCGCTCTTTGACACCTGCGCGCATTGACGTCCCGCGCAGCCAGGCATGAGAGCCCTCGGACAGGTAGCCACCCCGCCCCCTCCACGACGGCACGACGGCGGACAGGCTGGGGGGCGGGCGGGCAGACCTTGAGAGGCTCGAATTTCTTGATGTCAAACGGCTTCAGGCCAGATTTAGAGCTGGCATTGGTGCCGGGCCGAGACCCTGCGGGGCGCGGCGAGAGTCACAACCTCACCGCAGGGCTCTCTCTCTCCCCACAGAGAGAGACTCTCATACTGAAATGTTTCTACACACTCATATTAGTCCACGTTAGCGTGCGAACAGGCGCAGCACGAGCGCCAGGCAGGCACGAGCGCAAGTCGTGCGAACAGGCGCAGCATGAGCGCAAAGGCAACCCCACCGCCCTTCCCGGAACCTCCCGTGTCCGGCTTCCGCGCCGCCATTTGGAGGCGTTGATTTTCCAGGAAACACTTTGTTTTCTAATTGACCCTTTTTTGAAGGCGCCGTCCCGGACAAAGAGACCGTGGCGGAGGCGGTTCCCACGGAGGAGGAGCATGCCCTCGCGCTCCGTGACGAGCAGCAGGGGCAGCAGTGAGCGAGGTCTCTTCCCCGGGCTGCCGGGCGCTCCCCAACCAAGGCACTGCGGCTTGCCCCTGTGTTCCGTGCTGCAAGTCCCGGCGTCCTTGTTTGTGATCGGCTTCGCCTTCCCGTGTGCGCGTGACGGCTAAGCGCGCGCAGCCGGCTCACCCGTCTCATCCTCTTCGCCTTTGGTCTTTCTCGTGCGCCCTCTGCAACAGCTCAAACTCTGCTGCCGTCTGCAGTCCGGAGCCAGTTCGAACCGGCGTCAGGGACTGGAACCGGCAAAGGTCTGTCGTTCCCCGGGCCTCACACTGGCCCTTGCACGCGCCTGCGCCCTTGCACGCGCCTGCGCCCTTGCCACTCTCTGCCGCCATTCAGGGATCTCACGCTGCGTGTGTGCAGCGCGCAAGCCTGCCGTTCCCAAAACTTCGGTTCTGGGCTTTGACCGCTGCCGCACGACTGCGCGGTCACCGGATGGCCGATCTACTGCCAGGACCGACCGCTCAAACGGCTCTCTGGCGGTAAGGCTCGATGGCGCCGGGGGGGTCGGTATGGTACTCTTCGCGAACGACAGGTGGGTTCCAAATCACCAACACCCCTCTGCCCATCGTGCCGGGCTCGCAAAGAGATCGCGTTGCTGAACAGAGTGGGCGCAATACTCGGGCCTGAGAGAGTCGGTCACTGTACAGCCTGCAACATCAATGCAAGCCACTTGCGTGCATCTACGTTCTGGATGTTGACCAAGAAGTTGTGAGAGGGCTGACGACTCAAAATTATCTGGCAGCGGAGGCCTGGCAGTAAAACGCCTTACAAAAGACGGCCCCGCCATGCAGAATGGCATGGTCAAAGTGGGCGACACCCTCATGAGCGTCGGCGGTCCGTCTCAATGACCAAAACGCTAGAGCACACTGCTTCCCTGTGCCATGTTTCTTGAGCAATTGCTCCGCAAACCATAATTTTTTTTGCCGGGGCTTGCTTGCGGAATCAGCACACTTCAGCACACTTTGCGGAATAACTCAAGGATCACGCGATTCGTGCAGGCATTGCGATCCGAAATATGCCCCACGATTCCCTGCATGACCTGGTTATGGGTGAACCCTCTTCACAAGTGCGCCTGGGCCTGGAGCGAAGTGACAAAATGACTGGCCGAACTTTCTTCTACGAAATTTCCTTGCAACGGGAAGAAGGGCCTAGCGAGGTGAACGTCATGTCCGCATGCGCATGCGCATCGTGCGCAGAGAAGTGCCGCTGATACGCATGCACCACAGGTCCCAGGCCTAGGGGAGGCAGCAGCTGCTGCCGTGGAATTGGAGTTGTCGCCTTCGTGTGGAGGCACTTCTGGTAGGAACCCCATCAAATTCAGCTGCATGCTGCCAAGAGGCATAAACGCACATGGGGCCGATCAGGATGCCCTATTTACGCTTTCAGATGTTGTTACTCACAGGGGGGGCTTGGCGGACCTTGCTGCCGACTGGGGGTGAAGCTAGCGCCGATTACTTGTCTGCGCAAGATAGCAAACCCCGGACCACGGACACCAGCAACACGCCTTTTTCTTCCCTGTCGTCATTGCCTCACAGCCGGAAGCTAGATTCTGAATCTGTCCCCAGCTCCCGACAAAACTCTGCACGCCGCCAAGAGCCTGATTCATACTCCCGCCAAAATTCTTCTCGGAGACCGCATGCTGTGAGCCCCTGGCCAACGCCATTGAGCGCACGGGGCTTGTCTACTGCTCCATTGGATGGTGGGGAAGCAGGTAGGTCTTTGGTCCAAGAAATTTCAGACAAGATTACGAGGCTTGTGGAGTCTCGTCCTCTCCAGAAAGCTGAATTTGCGAATCTGCGTCTGTGTCTGTCAATGTCTGTTGGTTTCTGTGTGCTTGCGTGCTGCCACGCGCTCAGCATTTCCGGCAGAACTGTCCCTGGCACTTTCAAAAAGCTCTGTGGATCCATACTCGGTCCTCGGCAAACGCAACCAGGAAAACATTGCCGCCATGGCAGCAGAAATTGAAATGCTACAGGTTGTGACAAAGCACTTGTGTGAACATCGACCGTACACGTTGAACAGAAATGGTTTGCTACGTAGTGCCTGTAGCCCAGATGCTTTTGCGTGCATCCATTAGCAACTGACTCGTTCGGGCCCCTTCTAATCATGCAGGGAGAGGTGGCGACCGCGCGTGCAGAGGCAAATGAGAGGAAGATTCGAGCGAAAGAAGCTGATGAAATGGCCAAGTTGGAGAAAATGAAGAGAGAGTCTGAGGAAAAATTGAGACTGGATGCGACGGAGCGAGAAAAAAAGGTAAACAAACACACACTCTCTCTTGCTCGCTCGCACGCACGCACGCAACGCACGCACATACACACACAAACAGACATGCTGACATTGTGTTGTGCGTGCAAGCTTTTTTTCTTTTTTTTGCTGCGCAAACACTTAATAACAATGTTTTTCCAATTGCATAGGTATATCAGCAGT
>Ga0315905_10008606_pt1 | contig 10327 bp, 11 predicted proteins | sample LakEriMetagenome_5_FD_203522 | JGI IMG/M metagenome (GOLD analysis project Ga0315905, IMG submission 203522) | Freshwater fungal communities from buoy surface, Lake Erie, Ohio, United States - Buoy 4 MA121 | ecosystem: Environmental > Aquatic > Freshwater > Lake | place: USA: Lake Erie, Ohio... | reverse complement strand
CAGATGATGAGCAGTTTAAAGTCCATCATCCCCGGCGCTGAGCACTGGCCTAAATTTACTCGCAATCAATCGGAGCAATTTGAAGCTAGGTTTGCGATGGTTGAGGTGATGGATTCACCCTCTATCTTCTTTGCTGGTATGGCAGGTACCCAAACGCCGATTGCGGTTGCTCACGGCGAAGGCTTTGCTAATTTTGCGCATACCGGTCAACAGAGTGAGGTAAAAGTCGCGCTTCGTTTTGTTGACCATCACGGACAGGCTACTGAGCGTTATCCGCTCAATCCAAATGGATCGCCTTCAGGAATTACATCGGTTACCACCGACGATGGTCGCTTCACCGTGATGATGCCGCATGCGGAGCGAGTGTTTAGAACCGTGCAGCAGTCATGGCATCCAGATGGCTGGGGTGAAGAGTCGCCGTGGACGCGTATGTTTCAGAGTGCGCGCAAATGGGTGGGATAAGGTTTTAAAGTGGATCGAGTGCCGGGGGAATATCTCTTGCGCCATGCAGTATTCGAATAATGGTGACTCGATCTTGTGAATTTTCAAAAAAATCACGTAGTTACCGTGCGCGCATGAACGTAGATTATTAGTAAGTTCAGGGCGGAGTCGATAGCCTGCGGGATTAAGGCAAATTTTCTTGCATTGCATCCTCAGCTCACTGATAAAACTACTAGCACGCTGCGGATTGTCTTGAGCAATAAAGTCACCGATCTCTTCGAGATCTTGCGCAGCCAAAGGTGTGATCAGCAACCGCATCAGCGGGCTTGAGTTTTAGCTAGTTTTTTATATTTTGATTGTAGTCTCTCGAATTCATGTTCTGCAGCTTGCGGTGTTCCGCTTGCCTTTCCCCCTGCGATATCTGCGCGTAGCGCTTGCAGTTGAATAGCCTTTTGGCTTTCTGCATCTTCGAGTAGGCGCAGCCCAGCTCGGACGACTTCGCTGACATTATTGTATCGACCGCTTTCGACTTGGTCGCGAACGAATGTCTCAAAATGGGGGCTAAGTGCAACGCTGGTGGCCATGATGTTGTTTACTAATAGTTAGTAATAGTTAATATTATTTTATAGCTTTCTGGGGTTGTCAATATTGATTTACTTGAGTGAAGCGGAAGTAAACAAATGAATGCTTTTAGCGGATCAAGGCCGCCGCGCTGGCGCAAGAATCAACCGTCCGCATCGGTGTTCAAGCAAACCACAGTTTCTAACTGCTTGATAACCAAAACTTATCTCTACCCAATGCCATTGAAAATTTTTGCAGGCCTAGAGAGATGCTGATTTATTTATGGCGAGTCAGCGCAGCTGTGCGACGCGGAGCCAGGCAAATCAAGCGCTTAGCTTTGGTCCATTAATCGAGAACTGTCTGGTTTTTATTAAATCAGTACTGCCCTAGAAATGCCAAATACACAATCAATTCAGGCGGCGGGCGTAAATCTATTACTGTCGTAATCATTCAGGCGTATTGACTGCGTTGTTCAAGCATGTAAAATTGATTCATTAATAAGTCTTAAATGATTTTATGAGTCATTAATGAGTCAATATGGTTAAGCCTCTGTCCCGTCCTTACTCTCGCTACACCTCGGATGCCTTGGCGCTCGTGGGGCAACTCGTGCGCGAAGCCCGCTTGGCCAAGGCACTCACCACGACGGACTTGGCTGCACGCGCTGGCGTTTCTCGCGCCTTGCTTCAACGAATTGAGCGCGGAGACCCGGGTTGTTCTATCGGTGCAGTGTTTGAAGTGGCTAGCATTTGTGGCGTGCCTTTATTTGAGATGGATCAGCGGCAGCTATCTGCCAAATTGGCGCTTCAGCGGGAAAAAATGGCTTTGCTTCCAAAGTCAGTCAGAACCAGCGCTGTCGATGTCAACGATGACTTCTGAGTTCGCGACTATGTATTCAGAGGCGTATGTTTGGGTTTGGTTACCGAATGCCACCGACCCTGTGGTGGCTGGTGTACTTGCTAAACAAGGGCAGCAGCTGGTGTTCAATTATGGTCGCAGCTATCTTGCACGAGAGGATGCGATTGCTCTGTATTCGCCTGAACTCTCTTTGCAGTCAGGTGCTATTCCATTGATATCTGGCTTGAGTATGCCCAGCTGTCTCCGTGATGCTTCGCCCGATGCGTGGGGTCGCCGGGTATTAATAAATCGTAAGCTAGGAATCCGAGGGGCAGATTCTTTACAGTTCGAACTCGATGAGTTGTCGTATCTGCTGGAGTCAGGCTCAGACAGAATTGGAGCGCTGGATTTTCAGAGGTCGTCTACTTTGTATGAGCCGCGTCTTTCTCAGCAATCCTCGATGGAGTCGCTCTTAACGGCAGCAGAAAAAGTAGAGCGAGGGATACAACTTGCACCTGATCTGGACGCAGCTTTGTTACATGGCACTTCACTGGGAGGTGCTCGACCCAAAGTATTGCTAGATGATGGCCGGCATAAATACATTGCCAAATTTTCTGCGAGTAATGATCTCTATAGTGTGGTCAAAGCCGAGTTTATAGCCATGCGTTTGGCGCGTAAGGTTGGTTTGAATGTTCCATCGGTAAGCCTGCGCTCTGCGATGGGTAAGGATGTGCTGTTAATTGAGCGATTTGATCGTGTTCGTCATGGTGAGCTATGGTGCAGGCATGCGATGGTATCTGCACTCACATTGTTTGAACTTGATGAAATGATGGCGGCGTATGCGAGCTACGAAAAGCTTGCAGAAATTATTCGTCACCGATTTGTTGAGCCTAAGTCTACTTTGCGTGAATTGTTCTCTCGATTGGTATTTAATATTTTGTCTGGTAATACGGACGATCACGCTCGTAATCATGCGGCGTTTTGGGATGGGCATCAGCTGACTTTAACGCCCGCCTATGATATCTGTCCTCAATCACGAACTGGGCAGCAGGCTTCGCAAGCGATGTTGATTCGTGGGTCTGAGCGAGCTAGTCAAGTGGGCTTATGTGTTTCGGCGGCGTCTGTGTTTTTGCTTGGGCAGCAAGAGGCGATCGACATTATCAACTATCAAGTGAAGGTGATTGAGCACGAATGGCTGGCAACGTGTGATGAAGCTGGCTTGAGCGAGGTTGATCGAAGCTTGTTTTGGCGCCGGCAGTTTTTGAATCCCTTTGCTTTTCTCAATGGGCCGCAGGGTGTAAATATTCCAATTTGATTGATCTATTTTATGGTGGCTCTCACGACTGTAATAGAAATGATCATGGCCCATTTCTCATCGCTCATCGCTCATCGCTACTAACAGTATGTATGCACCCATAAAAAAACGCTCCGAGAAAAATTCTTTTCCGGAGCGTTTTTTGTGATCCTAACGATTACTTGATCTTTGCTTTTTTCTTCAGGTCTTGCTGGAAAGTCTGAAGCTTACGCTGTTGCAGAGATTCAGCGATCTGAGCTTTAACTTGATCAAATGGTGGTATCTGCGCATCGCGCATCTCTTCGAGTTTGATCACATGAAAACCGAATTGAGTTTTGACAGGGGCTGGAGTCACATCACCAGCTTTCAAACTCATCATCGCTTCTGAAAAAGGTTTGACGAACGCATCCGAAGGTGCCCAACCCAAATCGCCACCTTGTTCAGCTGAGCCAGGATCTTTGGAGACTTTGGCGAGCTCTTCAAATTTCGCGCCGCCTTTGAGTTTTTCAATGATGCCTTTGGCTTCATCTTCTTTTTCAACCAAGATGTGGCGTGCGTGATATTCCTTGCCGCTGGAGCTTGTTTTGACCTTTTCGTATTCAGCCTTGATTTCGTCGTCTTTGACGGAGTTCTTAGATAGATATTCAGTCACCATGGCACGAATGATGATCGATTGGCGCGCCAATTCAATTTGATTTTTGATTTCTGGGCGACTGGATAAGCCTTGCTTGTCAGCTTCTTGCGCCAGTACTTCACGGTTGATCAACTCGTCTTTGATCATGGAACGCATTTCGGGCGTATCTTGTTGGCCCTGTTGAACCATTTGTTTGACCATAGCATCGACACGCGAAGTTGGCACAGCCTTGCCATTAACGACAGCAACGTTTTGTGCAATCGCCGGCAGGTAGACAGATACGCACAGCGCCAAAAGCAGGCGCGAAGTTTTCAAATTCATCATAGTTGTGGAAGTAAGAGCGTTGATAAAAATTGGCCGCGACGGCCGTTGAAGTCAATTTCCTTGTTCTGCTGCTTCTTTGGGAGTCAGCAAAGTCATGGCAAGAGCATGTATGTCTTTTTGCATCATCTCGCTGAGGCAATCATACACTAGCCGGTGCCTTCCTACTTTGCCAACCCCTTCAAAACGTGCCGAGACTAGATGCAATCGGTAATGTCCACCGCCAGAAGCAGCACCTGCGTGGCCAGCATGAAATGCAGACTCATCGGCAATCTCTATAGTTTCAGGTGCTAGGCCGGCCGTGAGTAGTTCACGAATTTTGTCTGGTCGGCTCATTCTGATTCCTGTTCTGTTTCTTTAATGTAGCGCGAAAGATAGATGCTTTGAATTACAACAAAGACAATCATTAAGCCTATGAATCCGAATAATTTGAAATTAACCCAAAACTCCAGGGGATAATTAAAAGCGATATACAGATTGAGTAAGCCCATCAAACTAAAAAAACCACCCCAGGCAAAATTCAACTGAGTCCAGACTGGATCAGGCAGTTCTAGCTGCTGACTCATCATAGACTTTATTAAATTTTTCTTGAATAAAAAGGGACTTACCAGTAAAGCGATGGCAAAGAACCAGTAGAGAACGGTAGGTTTTAATTTAATGAATTGCTCATCATGGAAATAGATAGTCGCACCACCAAAAAATACGATGATGACTAACGACACCCACAGCATATTATCCACACGTTGACGGCGCACTAGCAGTAAAGTGATTTGTGCAATGGTGGCGAGTATGGTCACAGCGGTCGCCAGCAAGATCGGTGCTTGGGTCAGGCTGACCTCGCCGCCCGACACAAGCCCTGATAAATACGCACTGCCAAAGTTTTGCGCGGCTTCGGGGTTAGCGCCTGCGATCTTGAATACCAAGAAAAACAGGATGACGGGAAACAAGTCGAACAATAGTTTCATGAAAATCCTAGTATCTGTCAGGCGCCGGGAGTAAACCCCAAGGACGCTGAATTAATGCAATATCGCAGGCCAGTCGGTGGTGGCCCATCCGGAAATACATGTCCCAAATGTGCATCGCAGACGTTGCACAAAATTTCTGTGCGAACCATGCCATGGGTACGGTCAATGCGTTCTGAAACATTTTCAGAATTAATCGCGCGAAAATAACTCGGCCAACCGCAGCCGGAATCAAATTTAGTATCGGATTCAAATAGCGGCGTGCTGCAACAAACGCAATGGTAAACGCCGTGTTCATGATGGTCCCAATACCGTCCGGTAAATGCGCGCTCGGTAGCCGCATGGCGGGTGACTTGATATTCCATGGGATCCAGCATGGATTTCCATTCTGAATCGCTACGAACGACTTTTTTGGTACTCATAGTGTTTCCGTAATAAAGAAAAATAAGAAAAAAATTAGAAACAGCTCACGATGAACAACTGACTTCAATATCCGCAGCCCAATCCGGCGGTAATTCTGCATATGATTGATAGTCTGGATGTTCATCAAACGGATTTTCTAACAGTGTAAGAAGTTTCTCTATTTCTGAAAAATCTTTCTCCTGCGCTTTTTCAATCGCTACCTGAGCTAAGTAATTGCGGAGAACGTAATTAGGATTAACTTTATCCATCGCGACTTTACGCTCGGCATCAATACTCGATTCGCGTTTTAAGCGCTGGCGATAGTTTATTGCCCAGGCATCAAATGAAGCTCGATCAAGAAACAGATCGCGTACTGCGCTATCCAACGAGGGGTTGTCTAGTTTTATCGATGATAGTCGCCGGAAAAACAAAGAAAAATCAACTCGGCTACGCGCCAAAATTGTGAGTAAGGACTCAACGAGTTCTGCATCCGAAGAGTCGCTGACTTGGAATCCTAACTTGGCATTCCAGAGTGCCGACATTTTGCTATCAAACGAGGGCGTGTATGCCGCCAAGGCTTCTTGCGTGTCTTCTACGCTGCCTATCAGTGAAACCATAGCCTGACCTAAGGCGTAGCAATTCCATTCACCTATGCGTGGTTGCATGCGATAGGAATAGCGACCCTGTTGATCGGTGTGATTACAAATATGTGCAGGATCATAGGCTTCCATGAACCCGAAAGGACCGTAGTCTAGCGTCTGACCTAGTATCGACATGTTGTCGGTGTTGAGCACGCCATGCATAAAACCTACGGCTTGCCATTGCGCGACGAGTTCGGCGGTGAGGTGAGTAATTTCGCGCAAAAGTGCCTGATAGGGATTCGCTGATTCACGTAACTCGGGATAGCTTTTTTCCAAAACATAATCAGCAAGTTGTTTTAGTTCAGCCGGCTTATCGTTGTAAAACCAGTGTTCGAATGAACCAAAACGCACAAAGCTAGGCGCCATGCGAGTGACAACGGCTGAGGTTTCGGGCATTTCGCGCAAGACGCGCTTATCTGAACCAACAATGCAAAGTGCGCGCGATGTAGGAATACCTAAGCCGGCCATGGCTTCAGAGCATAAAAATTCTCGAATCGATGAACGCAAAACTGCACGACCATCGCCCATACGTGAGTAAGGAGTTTTGCCCGCGCCTTTCAGCTGAAGTTCCAAGGTGCCAGACGACTCAGAAGGCGCTAAGGCTTCACCCAAAAGGACGGCGCGGCCATCGCCAAGTTGACCAGCCCACACACCAAACTGATGGCCTGAATACACAGCGGCCAGCGGATCTGCACCTAATGGCACGGCATTGCCCGAAAAAATACTCACAAAACTGCCACTAGAAAGTTCAGATGGATTCAGCCTGATCAATTCGGCTGCTTTGCGGCTGACGCTGACTAGATAGGGATCGGGCAGCGGTGTAGGTGACAGTTTTGTATAAAACTCGCTCGGCAGACTGGCAAAGCTATTTTTCCACTCAAGTTGATTGAGCAAAACGGGCGCGCCAAGTGGGTTTTCAGGAGAATTCATCTTAGGGTTCTGTTACGATGATTTAAGGCAAGTCATCTAATTGCGAATAATCGTCTGAATTAGGCTAGGGCGACGTGATATGACTTGCATTTTGACAGAGAAGTGCACTGTTCACCGAACAACGGCGAGTCGATTAATTTCTACGGATTGTATAGATCGGCGACTTTTGTTGCGGCGCACTATGAAAATTCGTTGACGGACAGATAATCCCCGCTCAAGAATCGCGCTGTAAAAAAAATTGCATTAAATAAATAGAATAATCAGGAGACACCATGGCGCAGTACCCCAAGAGCCCACTAATGGGCCGCATGATGAGCCAGCCACTGCTCATTTCTAGTTTGATCAAGCATGCAGATCGGTATTACGGAAACATTGAAGTTGTTTCGCGCCGCGTAGAGGGTGACATTCATCGCTATACCTACAACGATTGTCACAAGCGTTCTAAGCAGTTAGCGAATGCACTAAATAAGCTGGGTGTGAAGATGGGTGACCGTGTGGCTACCCTGGCGTGGAATGGTTATCGCCATCTTGAGGCCTATTACGCCGTATCGGGATCGGGCGCGGTTCTGCACACGGTTAATCCACGTTTACATCCTGAGCAAATTGCTTACATTGCGAATCACGCAGAAGATCTGTATCTGTTTTTTGATTTGAACTTTTTACCGGTAGTCGAATCGGTTGCACCGCTGTGCAAAACGATTAAGGGTTTTGTGATGATGTGTGATCGTGATCGCATGCCAGCTGAAACAAAAATTCCCAACCTGATGTGCTACGAAGATTTAATCGCCGATTGCAGTGATGAGTACGAATGGCCTCTGTTTGATGAAAATTCAGCGTCGAGTCTTTGCTACACCTCGGGCACGACAGGCAATCCTAAAGGCGCGCTGTACTCGCATCGTTCAACCATGTTGCACTCATATGCCTCTGCATTGCCTGATGCGTTAAATGTATCAGCGCGCGATGTGGTGTTGCCAGTGGTTCCGATGTTTCATGTGAATGCATGGGGTTTACCGTATTCGGTGATGCTGACGGGCGCTAAGCTAGTTTTTCCAGGGCCTGCATTGGATGGAAAATCTATTTATGAGTTATTCGAGCAAGAAGGCGTGACCTTCTCAGCTGGTGTGCCCACAGTTTGGCTCAGTTTACTGTCGCATGTCAGCCAAAACAATCTGAAATTTTCTACCTTTAAACGTACCGTCATTGGTGGCTCTGCTTGCCCACCCGCGATGATGAAAACCTTCCGTCATGAGTATGGCGTCGACGTGGTACATGCCTGGGGCATGACCGAGATGTCGCCATTAGGAACATCCTGCACGCTGACAGGTAAGCATGTGCATTTGTCTGAAGATGCGAAGCAATCGATTTTAGAAAAACAGGGTCGTGCGATTTTTGGCGTCGACATGAAAATTGTGGATGACGATGGTCATGAGCTTCCGTGGGATGGCAAGACTTATGGAAATCTTTTGGTCAGAGGTCCGTGGGTGATTGAAGCCTATTTCAAAAATGAAGGCGGTGATGTACTCGAACATGGATGGTTCCCGACTGGTGATGTGGCCGTGATCGACGAAGAAGGCTATATGCAGATCACCGATCGCAGTAAGGATGTGATCAAGTCGGGTGGTGAGTGGATTGGTAGCATTGATCTTGAAAATATCGCCGTTGCGCATCCCGCTGTATTGCAGGCAGCATGCATTGGAGTGTTTCATCCGAAGTGGGATGAGCGTCCATTGCTCGTCGTAGTTAAAAAGCCTGGCATGGATGTGACTAGAGATGAGCTACTGAAATTTTATGATGGAAAAATTGCCAAATGGTGGACGCCGGATGATGTGGTGTTCGCGGATAGTTTGCCGTTAGGTGCGACCGGAAAAATTTTGAAAAATAAAATTCGGGAAACCTACCGCGATTATAAATTGCCCACTGCCTAAGTGTGCGCAAACGATTGTTGAAAACTAACGAGGCTGGTGCGTGGAATTTACCGTAATTTCATTACTCAATGGATTGAGCTACGGCTTGCTGTTGTTCATGCTGTCGTCTGGGTTAACACTTATCTTTAGCATGATGGGTGTGCTCAATTTTGCGCATGCCAGTTTTTACATGATGGGCGCGTATTTAGGATTTGCGATTAGCAAAACCGTGGGCTTTTGGCCCGCTTTAGTGTTGGCACCATTGATTGTTGGTTTGGCTGGTGCGGCAGTTGAGCGCATCGGCCTGCGCGCCGTGCATAAACATGGTCATGTCTCAGAGTTGCTATTTACGTTTGGTTTATCGTATGTGATGGTTGAGTTGGTACAGTTGATTTGGGGTCGTGCTGCAGTGCCTTATCCCATACCTGCTGAATTAGATGGTCCGCTGTTCACGTTATATGCGTTGGCATTTCCTATGTATCGCGCGTTCATGATGCTAGTGGCTTTATTAATGCTACTAGTGATCTGGCTGTTGTTAACACGTACCCGCATTGGTTTAGTGATTCAGGCAGCATTGACACATCCAGAGACTGTCGAAGCCTTAGGCCACAATGTTCCGCGTGTGTTCATGTTGGTGTTTGGTGGTGGATGCGCTTTGGCAGGTTTGGCCGGTGTCATCGGTGGTAATGCGTTTGTGACTGAACCAGCGATGGCTGCCACCGTGGGCAGTATTATTTTTGTGGTGGTAGTTGTTGGGGGTATGGGCTCGTTAGCAGGCGCTTTGTTAGCGTCGATTTTAATCGGCATGATACAAACCTTCGCCGTTGCTCTTGATTGGTCGGTGCTCAGTGCACTGGCAACAGTGGGACTCTCTGTGAGCCCAGAATTTCCAGTGTATCGCTTGCTTTCTATAACGCTAGCCGAGGTTGCGCCGATTTTGCCGTACATGCTTTTAGTCTTGATGCTAATTTTTCGGCCTAAAGGTTTGCTCGGCACGAGGGAAGGCTAATGATGAGTTTGCAGACAATCAGTTATTCACTCATAAACATAGGTCGTTGGTTAGTGTGGCTAACTTTTGTAGCCTTATTGATTTTAGCGCCATTACTATTTAGTTCGGGTGGCAGTCTGTCGCTGCTGTCGTTGATGGGCACCATCATGATTTTTGCTTTGTCCTACAACATGCTGTTAGGGCAGAGTGGCATGCTCTCGTTTGGTCATGCAGTCTATTCGGGTTTGGGTGCTTTTTTTGCGATTCATGCCATCAATCTATCCGCCAGTGATTCATTTTATATTCCCTTGTCTCTGGTCCCGTTAGTTGGGGGCATCGCTGGTTTAACGTTTGGTATTTTGTTTGGATACGTCACCACGAAACGTTCTGGTACGACGTTTTCTATGATCTCGCT
>Ga0315905_10008604_pt1 | contig 10328 bp, 14 predicted proteins | sample LakEriMetagenome_5_FD_203522 | JGI IMG/M metagenome (GOLD analysis project Ga0315905, IMG submission 203522) | Freshwater fungal communities from buoy surface, Lake Erie, Ohio, United States - Buoy 4 MA121 | ecosystem: Environmental > Aquatic > Freshwater > Lake | place: USA: Lake Erie, Ohio... | reverse complement strand
AGGTTGTGCGGACTACGCCTTGACCAGCATCAACCAAGAAGCCAAGCAGCTGGAATAGCACGGCACTTGGCGGGTTGTAAGGCATTGGCATCAGCATCTTGCGGATGTCGTCTTGGCCAAATGATCCTTCTATCTCCTTGACCTCAGTTGGATCAACGCGGTCTGTCTGACCACCTGTTCCTGACTTAAGCTTCAAGAGTCCTGGGAAGTTGTTGATGTGGGCTGAGTCAAGCAGCGCTCTCAATGCGCCTGTTGCGCCAGCTGACAAGCCGCCAATCATGTGGGTCAGGCCAATGGGGTAAGCACCACGCCATGGCACAAATGGGAACTCGACCATCCAAACCATTTCCTGCTTGGTATCGTCGTCTTCTTCCCAGTTGCGATAGATGGACAAGATGCTTTGTGTGCCCTTGTCAATGCTGATGATATATGGGGCCAGGCCGTAGTCGTCGCCGAGGTCATGAATGATGTAGCACTCGAACACGGTGCGCAGACCATCGACGTTGTAGCTATCAGCCTGTCGGCCTTCGATCTTGTTGTTTGCTTTTTCAGACTTAGATTCGTCTGGCGTTTGTGGGCTGACCATGATGTCAACGTCCATGTACATACCAGACTGAATGCGCTTCTGATACTCAATGCGAGTGATGTACTGCACATGAGTCTTGCGCTCAGATGAATAGAAGTTAGTCGCTGCGAACGGCAAGTAGACGTCATCAATCGCAACGAACTGAGAGATGGGACGCTTCTTGTTGGTATCCCAGTTCAACTTCAGGTACTGACCGCCACCCAATGGAAGCTGCGTGGACAGTTGCTCAAGCTCAGACCGGAACTCGGACATCTGCTTGGTCATCTGGAAGTTCATGTACTTGGTAACGCGATCGGCCTTTTGCTGCTTGTCAAGCGTTACTTCACCAATGATCTTGTCTTTAGCAGGACCGTCAGGTGGGAATAGTTCTTTCATGGCCCGTGCGGAGAAGTCCACGCAAGCTTGAGTCAACATCGGGTGCACGACCTTGCTGGCTCCAGTGAACGATGCGCCGCCTGGGGCATCATCACCAAGGCCTGTACGACGCAGACCTTCTTCGTATTGCTCATCGCGCTTCTTGCGGGCTTCTTTGTCTTTTTCTAAGATGTCGCAAAGCTCAGAGCCGAGGTTTGCCAGCTCCCAGCTTGGCATCGTCTCAGCCAGGTTTGCGTAGAACTCTGACTCGGCAGGTGTTGGTGAGTCATCAAGCGTGACCATTGCGCCACCGTCATCCGTGTCACGGACCTTGGAGTCATCCTCAACCTCGTACATCTCGCCGTATTCTTGTTCGTTTTCAGCCATTCAATGCTCCGGTTAGATCGCGTATGGGTTCACAGGCCGGACCTTAATGTCCCGCTCAACCTTGTCTTCAGCTTTTCTGGTGACTGACAGGCTATTGCGGTCAGCCAGCAATCTAAGTGCTTGGGTCGTTGAATCCACAAAGTCATCATGCTTGATTGAACCCTCACCATGGAAGCTGCACAACTGCGAGATTAAAGGATCAGCCCAAGAACGTGGGTTCCCAGGCCGTTTATCAGATTCTACAACCCAAATGAATCCATGTGCAAATAAATGTGAGACCGCGTGAAGCCGCTGAAGCTTATCTGCGCGGCCAGGATTGTATGGATAGGCGAGGATGTCCTCACGGGCCAGCATCTGACGCAGGCTGATGCCTGATCCTTTGTCCTCGATGATCATCAGGTCAGGCGACTTGCCACCGAACATGGACTGCTTTGGCCCAATCAAGGGCTTGATCATTGGCTTGAAGTCCTCGTCACCGTACCTGACCCCCCATTCCTTCTTGACCCGTTCGATCAGGGCAGGCAGGCCCAGGTGATCTTGCCAGCAGTCAAGCAGCAAGAAGGCTGGCTTTTTCTCGTGGCGGAAGACACCCCAGACCGAGCACGCGGTTGGATCAGGGTCATGGCTCTTGCGGTCAATGGACTTCTCCGTGAACGCCGTGTCAAGGCTCATGACGATGTAGTCTAGGGCAGGCAAGGCTTTGTCGGCTGGCCAGAGCTTGAACCAGCTTCGCTTGATGATGCCGGTCTCTTCGGGGTCAATAACCTCTGCATGGATCTCTTGGCGACCGAGCTGGGTTCCCTCGTACTGTGTGATCTCAGCAAGGAAGGACTTGGCAAGGTTAGCTGCATTGTCATACGTGGATCCCCTGGTGACATGGACGCGGCTGTCCTTCTTGGCTGCATCCTTGATAAGCTTGCGGACCAGCTCAATTGGCTTTGGAGTCGTGGTGATGATGGCCCGTGGATCTTCGCCCAGGCGGAGACCGAACCGCATCATGTCCCATGTCTCGTCAACGTATTGCCAAGCTGCCAGCTCATCGCACCAAACTCGGTGGAACTGAGGACCACGCAGTCGGCTAGGTTCCTCGGCTGAGAAGCCACGGATCGATGATCCATTCTTCAGGGTGATCTCACCAATAGATCGGTTGTAGTTGTCAATCAGGTAATGCGGGATGACCCCCATGATACCAGAGTCGCCCTCGAAGCACACGCCCCTAATATCCCCTGACGTTGGGGCAATAACTCCGCAGCGAACCCCAGGATTGTCCGCAGCATAGCTCGAGATGTCTTCTGCTCCGGTCCTGGTCTTGCCAAAGCCGCGTCCAGCCAAGATCAACCAGATGCCCCAATCTCCTGGCGGCGTCATTTGCTGCTCACGAGCCGTGGCTTTCCATTTAAGCTTCCAGGCTATATGGGCCAAGTCCTCTAGTTCCAGGCTAGCAAGGCTAGATTGGATTGTTGTTAGCTCTGTCTTAGACAGAATCATTTGCCGCCAGCGTTCAACTTGCCGATGAGGTCGGTGATCTGACCGACAAGCTCAAGCCTTGCTTCAATGGGCCCGCCATCAGGTCCTGAGATCTCGACGGACCGCTTCTTGGCGTGACCATACTGAACCAGTTCCTTCATGCAGTCCTTGCGGACCAAGAGGTCGTGGTTAGGGTCGAAAGCCATCTCTGCCAAGGCCTCGAGTGGATCACCGTGCTTCTCGATGATGCGTTCAAAGATCTCTTGGCGCTTGACGTCGCGCTTGTTAGGACTGCCGGGCTTGCGGCCGGATCCAGCAGGTTTAACACCTTTTTGAAATGGCATTGCAGTGCTCCAATGTTTCTAAATTTTTTCTATTTTAGATTAAATCACGAACCGCGTAAACAGGGAACTTTCAAAATCCCTATAGATGATATTTTTAGGCTATACAAAGAGGTTTAAAACTTTCTTTTATTGTCTTCGCGGCATCTCCTGTTTTGATACGAGTGAACGAGTCTATTTCTATAAATAACTAACTTGAATTAGTCCTCTTTGTATAAGGAAGAAAAAACATATATAGTATTTTTGGCTCGCCAGGGCATACGGTATCACTTTTGATCTACATGACCATGATTATTTTGCAATTAACCGATACAACCTGAATAATTCTATGATAAAATTGCATTTTAATTTTACAAGGAGCGAGCACATGGGTCGTCCTATCGAACCAACTTCACCATTAGACATTGACACCGTGCAGCTATTGCTGTGGGTCAGTGAGTATGGAACTGGGCAGCCGAACATCGGTCGCCTCTATGACCGCGAGGCTTCAGAAGGCATGGACCTAGGTCGCGGTACCTTTTACGGAGCCATCAAGGGTCGCAAGGTCACTAGAGATACCACTGACAAGATAGACGAGTTGATCGCTATTCGAGGATGGAGGTCCAAGTGGACTGAGCACCTGCGAGAGGACCACAAGAATCGTGTTATCCAAGCCTTCAACAAGGAATGGACTAGCTGCTCCGTGTGCGGTCATGCTTGCAGCAATTGTGGAGCAGCCAAGTCTGAGAAGCGTAGGAAGGCGGTCTTTGCATACCTCAAGATGGATCCGGCTGACCTTGGCTGCAAGGTGCGTGACGACGAGGCATAAAAAAATAGGGCCACAAGGGCCCTAAAAGGAGTAACCGGCAACTGCTATTGTCGGCTGTTCTATTCTACTGCGTCAGGCCTGTCTTTTCTTCCATCGGCGGCAAATCTCTTGAGCTTCCTTGCTCTTTTTATTCTTGCGGTCGCACATCTCGCTGATTGAATCGTCCCTGGCCTTTATCCGTAGCTGCTGCGCCGTAGGCGGCTGGGGCGGATCTGGTGGCAGCAGGCCACTGATCCCAGCCACGCTGAAGATGACGCCAAGGACCAGCCGGTCAATCATGTTTTCTTCTCAAGTGTAGCCAACCGATCACCCAACTCGCGTATCAGCCTGCGGGCAATGGCCAGTTCGTCCATGAGTTCAGTGATGGTCTTTGAATACTCGGTGTCAAGGACTTTATCTATTTCCAGTTTACCAAGGAGCTTGTCTAGCTCGTGGCGATTAACGATTACGTAGTCGTCAACCGCACTCATTGGCCTCGGTTCATGCGTCTGTACGCCAAGCAGTTTACTTACCCAGTTCTTCATTGTCGTCCTCCTCAGGTGGTTCGTTAAGTACCTCTTCACCGCAGCAGCTACTGACCTCGACCATCTTCACGTCAACGCCGGTAGCTCCCCAGTATTCATAGGCTCCAATGCCCTCGTCAATCTCGTCGACGTCGCATTCTTGTTTGCAAAATGAGCAATATTTTTCCATGATCTGTCGTTTCCTCCATCCTGTTGCTGCCATTCGAATGTCCTCCGCTGTTGTACCGTTAAAAGCCATCTTAGCGGACAAACAGGCATTCGTTCTGATGCCTGATCCCTTTTGCGTCTACATAAGTCTCGCCGCAGCCGACCATCCACTCTGCAAATAAGACCGCCAAAAATACTCCAAAGACCGTGGCTACAAGTACGTCTAGTAAGATTTTCATGCCGCCTCCTTGTGAAAGATGACCTGCAGTATGTGCTTTAAGTCGCTGACGCCGCCATTGCAGTAATGCAGGTTGCCGTGCTTGCGATACTTCGCTTGTACCGAATGGTTGATGAACTTAGTCATGAGGATCGTATGGTCCTTGTGAAATGTATAGTGACTCAGGGCTTGTTCAGCCGTGACAAAGGTGAAGTCAAGGTCTGGCCGATGTGTCTTGATCGTATCAACTTGGCTGCCATTCAGGCCTACAACCAAGACGGTGGATCGCCGGACCCTTGCCTCCTTGCGGCGGATGGTCAGCTTCTCAAGCTCGTCTAGCCACTCAGTGCCAAAGCCTTGCTCAGCAGCAGGCGCAGGTTCAGGAGTCTCTACCGGTGCCTTAAGCTTCTCAAGCACGCGATCCGTGATGGCGTCGACAAGCAACTCAAACAGGTTGCCAAGAGTGTCTATCTTAAGGGGTGGCGGCTCAGGAGCCACTGGCACGACAATCTCTATCTTCTTAGGTGCCGGAGCATTGACCTTGTTGCGATGTTCTTCAGCCATCTTGCGGGCTTCTGCCATCATGGCCTTGTAGGTGAAGACACGTTGGTCAGTGATGATGTGCCGACGTTCGTAAGGTATGACCTCCTCTTGGGCGTGTCGCAGCAAGCCCTTGTTGCTCATCGTGGGGGTCACGAAGCAGATGTCGATCATGCAGTCGCGCAGCGCGCGCTTCTCTTCTTTTGTCCAAACTATTCTCATGCTGCCTCCAATTTTCTAAAGTATTTGTAGGGAAGGCCAAGGCAAAAGCAGAGATATTCCTCATCTCCGTTGGTTTGCTCAGCCTCGTGGAACCAACGAAGGGCCGTCTCGCGGTCATTAGCTCCCATCTTGATGAAAGACTTGACTTGCTCTTCAAATCGAACGACAGCAGCCTCTTCTGCTTGCTTACGCTGCAAGCACTCTTCTTCAATGATCTTGCCAAGAACAGCAAACTCAGCGTCAAAGGCAGCCAGTGTCCAGCTGCTTGTGTCAATACCGCGTGGACGGTGGCCGTAAGCATCCTTGTACATGTCCCAATAAGTGCATTGCGCCTGCTCTAAGGGAGTCATGTTTTCCCAGCTTGTAAGTTCGCTCATGATTAGATCTCCTCTTGTTGTACGACGATCTTGTAGCCAAGTGACTTGATCGCGTTGATGGTGGTTGACTTGAGTGTCTTGGTGCCAGCAATGTTGGCAAAGATTATGGCAGTCTCGCAGACTGGATAGATGGTCTTTTGACCGTAGACGGATGTGATGCGCACAGTGATTTCCATGATCATCTCCTTAAGCTGATTGGCTAACGATTTCAACCAACGTATCGTCAGCCAAGTAGCGACGATGCTTTTCTTCTTGATAGTCAAACAAGCCATGCTTGTTGAGATAGATCTGCTTATCAGAATTGCGCCACATCCAGCCGATGTGATGATAAACAGCGCGGCCTCCAACAATCTTGAAAGCAACATTTTCAGGCAACTCGCCTTCATCTTCTAGCTTGTAGAGATCAATCAATTGCATCTTCATGATCATCTCCTTAAGCTGCGGTTTGTTGTTGAACGACAAGCTTGAAGCACTCTTTCATGCACGCGTTAAATGCGCGCTGCGAGCATTCGCTGTAATCCAGACCAGAGCAATCCATCTCATGCTGAATCTTAAGTGCAGTCTCTGCATCGACTTTGCACTTGGCCATAATTTCACGAGTAACGTAGTTCATGATAACCTTTCTTCTTTCTTAGCGCGGCGAGATTGCCGTGCATGAGTTGTATTCTAGTGCGAAACTACGCACTGCGCGCATTCTTTGCAAAATATTTACTAGGACATATACTAGTATATAATTGTACGCACTGCTGCAGTACGTAGTAAAATGTGGCTTGAAAGGAGTTACCCATGCGTGTAGCTATAGCAAAAAAGATCGCCGGAGAGAACGGCATGAGCCTCGAGTACGACAACGGTATGCGTCTGTATATCCTCAAGGACAAGGAACAAGGCTGGCCAGACCAGTTCTTTCCTGGCAGCGCGCTGCGTACAATGGCCAATGATGTATTCATGCAGTTCTTCCTGCGAATCAAGGATTGAGTTTCGGGGATGGTAGTTTGTAGGTTAGCTCTTGCAAGACGAAGTGAAGCGCGTTAAGCCCTACCATCCCCACCCTCTTAGCTTAGCCATTCTTTCCACTCGTCGCCAAGTACCTTAGACGACAGCATCTTCTTCTCACGTAAAGCCTTGACGATCTTCTCGTCCACTGACTTCCTGCAGATTAAGTCAACGTAGGTCACTGCATGCTTCTGCCCAATCCTATGCGCACGATCCTCTGATTGCAGCCTATGTTCTAGGTTGTAGCTGTTGCTGTAGTAGACCACGTTAGTTGCAGCTGTCAGCGTGATACCAAAGCCGCCGGTCTGGGGGTTGCCCACAAAGAACCGGCACTCCGGGTCTGTCTGAAACCTGCGGACGGCTTCCTGTCTGTCTTCGCCTGTCGTGTCGCCAAAGTAAGACACTGCTGCGTGCTTGCCATACTCTTCTTGTAAGGCTGCTGCAATGTCCTTGATGTCTGCTCTGTATGTGGCCCAGATGATGACCTTACCAGATGCCTCGTCAAGCACCTCCATCAGTGCCTTCATCCGGTTATTGTCTACCGGAATAACAGTGCCATCGTCCGTTGTGAGATGCCCGCACACCAGCTGATGGAGCCGAAGCAGCTTTGTAAGAACGATCGGTGCCGAGACCAGTTGGCCTTCCAGTTCAGCCATAGCCTTCTCGCGAAGTGACTTGTAGTGTTTCTTCTGGTCGTCCGTAAGCTCCACCTCGTAGTATTGGTAGATCTTCTCGGGTAGGTCCAGACACTCAAGTTTGGTGCGGCGTGACGACCAGCTCTGAATCGAACGGGTAAGTTCATCGAGATTCTTGAAGCCCTTGACTTTAGTGAACGCCCTGTTGCCTGCGGTGATCTTGACCATCTCGGCATACTTTGCCCTGAATGTGTAGTAGCTGGTGCAGCCCAGCAGATGCGGGTTGAGGAACCAAGCCTGACTGAACAGGTCCAACGGATTATTAGTCACCGGGGATCCGGTCAGGATCCGCCGGTAATCCGCCTTACGTCCTATCTTAACCGCTGCCTTCGTGCGCTTGGCGTCCCTGTTCTTGATGGTCGTAGATTCGTCAATCACCATCAGCGTATTGTGGCAGTTGACAAATGACTCAGCCGTCTTGTAGCTGCGGTCAAAGGCCAGTGCCTCGATGTTCATGACGAAGATCTTCAACGGTTCCATGGGTGTCAGCAGCAAGTCGTAGCTCTTCTTGAGTTCCGTGTTGGCAGATGAATCCCAATATGTACCGACCCAATCGATGTAGTCTGGCATGTGTTCTGGTAGCTCCTTGGTCACCCAGTTCCTATAGGAACCCTTGTTGCCCAAGATGAACACGGCATTGATCTTTCCTGTCGCATACAACCATGCAGCCGTGTCGACCGTGGTCTTAGACTTGCCAAGGCCCATCTCCCAAAACAAAGCGTATTCGTCCATGTCCCTGCTGAGCATGAAGTCAGCGGCTTGATGGTCAAATGGCCTGGTCTTGTATTTGTAGTCAATCATGCTTTAGTTCCTCAAAGCCATAGAACCACTCATCCTTGGCACTCCACTTCGCGTGGTTCTCAACGCTGTGGACCTCTGTCGGTATCTTGAAGTCTGGTGTCTTAAGGACCGCTGGCACCAACGACACGTCATACCACAAGCAGCGGTTGTTAGGCTGGCATGCGAACTGGCCGTTGTCGAGCTGGATGAAGTTGTAGCTCTTGTGTTCCTGTACCCCTTCGCTGAAGCTGGTATCGATGCGGTTGGTATCAGGGGCTGCAAAGTCAATGGTGAACAGGTAGTTACCAAAGTGGAACTGCTTGTCCTTACCAAAGAACTTGACCTTAAGACCCCGCAGGTTAGACTTCTCGATGACTGCCATGTCATACGAGAGACAGTCCCAGATCTGCAGGAAGTCTAATGGCAGCGGATTGTCAACGGGTTTCCATACGTACGCGCTGATCGGCAGCTTATCGTACAAGGCACCATAGTTCGTCAGCATGCATTCGATTCGGAATGCCTGACCTTTGATGGCCTTGGCCGTCATCCATACGCAGGGCTCGAGTTCCCCGTGTCCCGACTCTTGGTTATACAAAAATTCTCTGCGGACAAAGCACTTTACTGGAGGGATATTTGCAACTAAAAAGCTCATAAGTCAAAGTACCTTTGGGTTCGTGGAGTGATGATGTGAAGATTCTTTTTAGTCCTGGTGGCAGCTACGTAAAACACACGCAGCTCATCGTCTTGATTCGCTTGGTATCCGTCGTAGGTCTTTGGGCTGAGGTCCGTGATCAGCAGCACGTTGTCTGCCTCGCCACCCTTACTGCCATGGATCGTGCTGATCATGATGCGGGGTTCGCCACTTAAAGCTTCCCCTTGTCTTAATGCCGAGAGAAAATATTCTTTCTCCTCGTCGCTGATGCGGTCCAGAGCCACGTGCCAGATGGCCTTGGTCTGCAGCCCATACTTCTCGTGCAGCATGTCCATGTTGACCATGTCTTCGGTCAGGGTCTTCAAGGACAAGTGACCGTGGTCTACCATCCGCTTTGACATGTGGGCATAGACTAGGCGCAGCTGATTGGCAGCGACGTATTCGCCCTTGCGCAGCTTCTCCCAGGCTCTTATGGCTAACAATGCCTCAGACTTACGAGGTGAGAATCCTTGACACTCGTAGGCATAGCCCTCACGATGGCATAAGTCAACCAATTCCCTGAGCATGTAGACATTCCTAGCAAGCAGGAGCCATGTCCCTTGGCCCATGTCAACGTGTTCTATGTCGTTGTGGTAGTTGATGGATCCCTGGTGCTTAGCAGGTTTAAATGTTTTTTCACGACGCCGAGTGACTGATCTAATGATGTCAAAGCTAAGGTCGTGCACAACCGCCGGTATTCGATAGGACTGGTCAAGCACGCGCACATTCCCATCCAAGGCGATGAAATGATCGATGTCAGCTCCTGCCCAGCGAAAGATTGCTTGATCATCATCTCCAGCAATATAAGTCTCATCAGCTTTCTCCATCATTCTTTCAACTACCTGCCATTGCAGCTTTGACAGGTCTTGCGCCTCGTCTACAAGCAGCGCCTTCAATTTAGGTACAAAGCCTTCTGACCGCATCAACTCCAGCATGTCTGTGTAATCGATCAGGCCTGAGTTGTCCTTGTATTCTTTGAGAGCCTTAGAGTACTGTTCCAGTTCAAACCAGCTAAGCTCATCGTCATTTAATTCTTCCCACTGCTGCTTGAGTGGTATGCACCTGATCCTAGCCATGCCTTCAACAAAGCGCAACTTGTCTCCTTGCGACATGCCAAGCAAGGTGCCATCTTCACCGGTGCCCGTGCCAGTGATCTCAACACCCAGCTCATTGCAAAGTTCCAAGTAATGGCTGTATTG
>Ga0315905_10008603_pt1 | contig 10328 bp, 9 predicted proteins | sample LakEriMetagenome_5_FD_203522 | JGI IMG/M metagenome (GOLD analysis project Ga0315905, IMG submission 203522) | Freshwater fungal communities from buoy surface, Lake Erie, Ohio, United States - Buoy 4 MA121 | ecosystem: Environmental > Aquatic > Freshwater > Lake | place: USA: Lake Erie, Ohio... | reverse complement strand
AATAAACCCACTTATGCAGAGGATTCTCACCCCCCGTCAAGACAACAAAATTAAAGGCAAGAGAACAAGAACGCGGGGGACGAGGGAGGTCTGCATTGCAGCATGATCCTTCCTCCGGCGCTGCCTGATGATCATCCTTTTATTGTTCTAAATAAAAGGATGATGTCATCCTCTGCACCAGGAGCAAGACTAGGCCACAGAGCTTACCCAACACCTAAGACCGCCGTGAGTGCCTGCACCTCGCATACCCTAAATAACGATATATAGTATTGCACACTGTTACAGAGTGTATGCGAGGAATCTGGGGACTACGGCAACACCCGTCACGCTGCGCGTGCCGGCAACGCCCGTCACGCTGGTCGGAAAGGGTGGGGGTGCGTGTTTTATTACTGCGGGACCTATTACTCAAAGCTGTTCGCGTGGGGGGGGGAGGAGAGTGGAGGACAGGTGCTACGAGAACCGCTCGAGAGACGACGAGCCGAGGCCTGTGTACCACGAAAACACCGTTTTAGCGACTTTTTCGGGTTTTGCGATGGCCAGGGCGCCCTGGATGGCGCAGGGAGCCGCCGCCAGACCGCTTTCCGCATCATTTGGGACCATTTCCATCAAGTCTGCCGCCTCGCTTTTCTCCCGCTGTGATGCACTTGTGCCCCTGGAAATCCCGAGTAAGGCGTGGCCGTGCACCTTTGTCGTGCGGCCCGCCCTCTTGGGCGGCCGCTGCGCGTCGGCTTAGGCCGCCGTTGCGCGGCGGCAGCCCGCCACGGCTCCAAGACGTGCACCTAAATCGTGGCTGATCCGAGTAAGGTTGCTTGTGCTGGCTCCGCCGGCGTGAGCGTATACATGAGCGGCGGTCTAGGATTGACCTAACCTCAGCGACAGTTTTTGCGTGTTGAGCCAGCCCTGGTTGATGCGGTTGACGGGTGATCATCAGAAAGCGGGGGGGATGACAAGGGAAGGGAGGTGGTTCGAATCTTCAAAAACGTTGCCGCCCGGAGCGTGTTCCCGCGCCCGCGATATTTGCAATACAGTCTAGAATTAACTCCACTCCTCCACGGCCCGTTCGTTCAGCAGAATGCTGAGGGCTCGCACCCGGTCCTCTTCCGTCAGCCCGGTCCTCCGATCCACGCGCACGAAGTTCGGGCGCACCACACCAACGATCCTGTCGACCTCTTCCCGCCTCTCCGACGCCTCGCGCGCCGCTGCCGTGGCTCCTGCCTCGCGGTCACTCTCGTGCCTCGCCTCGTCGCCCAGCACATCGTCGTCGTCGAGGACTACAAACGAGGAGCAGCTGCGCGCTGCCTCCGCCAAGCTCGCGTGCATCTCCAGAAACGCGTGTATCTCCTGAGCGCGCCGACACGGATGCAGATGCGACAAAACTGTAGTAGTGCCGAGCACAGGACGCATGCGGTGCTGCGCCAGCTGCGCGTTCACGGCACGCACGCCATGCGTGGTCTCCCGCCACGTCGAGGACAGCACGATGTCCGCCCCAGCCTCCGCAACCAGGCGCTGCAGGACGGACATGCACCTCGGCAGAAACTCGCCGGCGCACACGCGCAGAGGCGCGCCCGGTGCAAGAGCCTCCTGCTCTTCCGCGCGTTTCACGACGTCGTCCAGGTCTGCCTCTGCCGGGAACCCCTTCTCGCTAAGCGGGTGCAATACTCCTGCAAGGCAAGTGCCGTATGATCACAGACTGCGAAAAATCACACACACACACACACACAAATACACACACACACATGTACATACATAAACACACACGCATACGACTGCAAGTCAAGTCAAGTTCCGTATGATAAAAGACTTCGAAGATATACTGTACCGTCCACATCCAGGAAGATGAGCCGACACCGCGGCGGTGAGGCCCACTGGGGCCCCCGCGTGGTCGCGCCGGCTTTGCTGACCTTGGGCGGCATCACGGAGTTTCTCCATTTTTCTGCGCCTGCTGCCCGTCGATGCCGCTCATCGTCTCCGTATTCAGTATAGGACGGTTGATAGGCGTTCAAACCGTCGAGTAGTAAAAAAACAGGGGCGTCGGCACGCCCGCCCGTGGCGAGGAACATTGCGGCGATGATCTCAGTCGATGTGGGCACGGGCACTACCAAGTTCGATTCCTCTCCGACGATGCCTGCGTCGCCGGGCAGCGAAGACCGTATCCCCAGCCCGTGGGAGATCGCACCGACGGTGATGCGGCACAGCATGCGGGGGTCATCGCCGTCCGATAACAAGCTGGCCTTCGCCGGGCTCCACCGGGCCGCGGGCTTCACGCGACGTTTTCAGCGTGCGGCGGGGCTCCTCGCCGACGAGAGCCACGAGCGGTGGGATGCGCATAGACTGCCCGGGACTCTCCGCATTGCATCCATTCTTCGGCCTGCGGAGATTTTCCCATTTGCGCAGCCGCCGGCAGCCGGGCCGGCGCAGGCGATCCAGACTCGCGAGCAGCAGTTTCAAAGCTTGTGGGCATCCCGCCAGCAGAAGAGGACGGCTGGGGCGATTGCAATGGCAGCCGGCAAAGAACAACCCCGACAAAGTGAGCATCGCAGGGCGCACCTCGACCTCCCACCTCTGCAGCCGGCGAGGATGAGGCTGCGGACATCGGAGCGAGCCGCACGGCATGCACAACAGATGCGGGAGCTCTTCGATGAAGGCGTCAATGCTGCTGAGGGCGCGCGCTCCGCGGACACCGCAGAGGGCGCGAGCTCCGTGAACACCGCGGAGGGCGGGGTGTTTGGACTGCCTAAATCCGCCTGCAACGTGCGGGTCTCGGGGGCAGTCAGGTCGGCCTCGCCCTCAGCCGGGGCGGGGAACTTCTTGAGAGTATCCCAGGTTGCGGTCGGACACGAAGCCGGTGACCACGCTGACGCAGAATTCTCCTCTGCAGCAAATGCACGTGAACGCGCAGAAGGCCAAAGCCGCCGAACACGGCGTTTTGGTGCCAGTTTTGGAACGGCGCCACGGTTTTGGAACACCGACAGTAAATCAAAGCAAGAGCAGCATGCGCTCTGGCGTTGGCCGTCATTGAATATATATAGCTGCGACCAGGCACTGACGCCGCCGCCCGGGGGCTCCATCCCGCCGAATGCTGCGCTCTTTCAGGGACATGCATGCGGGACAAGTGATAGAAAACTCGACAGTAGATTCGGGGGACGTCCTCCTGGCAGTTCCCCACGCAAATCGCCGGCTTCACCATGTCAATATTCCATCCCTCACGTGCGCGACCAGCGAGTAATGCGTATTATGACAGGTTCATCACAGACAACCCTTGCAGCAGACAGGACACGTCCAACAACCTTTTCTACGTTTCATGATGACCCCTCGTATGATGGAGATCAATCGTTGTGCAATGACTCCCTAATGCTCCCTTCACCCATGGGATTGGATGCTGGTGCCAAGCCGCAAATACGCCGTCACACATTTTCAAGCCGCAGGAAAAAACGAGGTGCGGGCCCGGTGCTGAAAACTGCTCAGGAACGTGCAGACTTGCTCAGCCGCAGTTCCAGTGATCTGCAGATCAACTTGGAAGAAGAGGTGGGGTTTTTCTTGCCTGCCCGCGAAATGTCAGTGCTCTTTTTGTGTTCATGCTGAATCAGAGTCCTTCTTTGTTTGGCTGGGTGGGCGACTTATGTGAAGGTGCGCGTGCGTATTCCATGTGTTTCACAGCCAGACCCATGGTCCATCAAGCAGGCAAATCGTGCCGCACGGAAAGAGGCAGAGGAGTGGCAGCGCTGTCTACATTATAAAGAGCCCAAGCCACACGGCGGAAAATGCGTCAACTTTCAGTCGGCGTTAAGAAACGCCATCGGACCGCGCATGGAAATAAAACAGCTCACCTACGATGAGATTCGGACAAAAGATCTAATGGAGGCCTCGCAACTCTTCTTGCCGCCAAGCGCCAAGAAATCGGCAATAAACATGCACTACCACATGCAAACGCACGGCATTAGATCGAAGGTCAGTTAATACACCTTGTCCATAGTAGTATAGATATGTCCAATAACGATGTCGGTAAGAGATTTATGAAGTAAAAAGGCACTCTAACGAGCGCCACCCTTAATTTTACTTAATAAGCTTCACAACCCCGTGCTCCCCCCTGACCGACATGGTTATTGGACAGTTCCTATTGAAGTAATGGTATTTATATTTTATTCTGATGAATTTTCTATTGATGTTAAAACAGTTCTTGTAACTAGACACAAAAGCTAAAAAATTTATGATATTGTTGTTAGAACATAATAATATTATATGCTTTTGAAAGCTCGCGCTTGCTCGCTTCAGCGTGCAACCATGGTTTTTTTCGGTGGGTGGTGATCACGTTTCAAACTAATACGCCTTCGGCGTATTAGTTTGGCGACGTTGCCTAGGTATGGGCGGATGGGTGGGTGGAGGGATGGGCGGAGGAATGGGTGGGTTTAAGAGTTGGTTTCATTAATATAAACGATATGTCCAATAACGATGTCGGTCAGGGGGGAGCACGGGGTTGTGAAGCTTATGAAGTAAAATAAAAGATGGCGCTCGTTAGAGTGCCTTTTTACTTCATAAATCTCTTACCGACATCGTTATTGGACATATCTATACTACTGTCCATACCGCTTACACCTCGGACGGGACCCTGCCAAAGAATTGCGTAACACTGTGTATATCATTTCATCTCTGTACCCCTTCCGCCCTCTCCTCGTCTTCTCCTTCAGGAACCGCGGAACAGCATTCGATGGCCAATGAAGCGCTTCCATCATCAGTACATTTCGACTCATGCTCGCAAATCAAGGTAGAAATTCTTCCCCAACAAGTTCTAAAGTGATTGGATAGGCTAATGAGTCATGGACCACTGAGTATTGACCATTTCGTCAGTGCTGGGAAATCGCCCACGATGGAAGACGACACCGAGTCGCCGGTAAGATCCCACCCTATGTAGGACTTCAAAGCGGAAGTCCGGTTATAATGCTCATTATTATGAATCATTTGGAGGATTCGGATTCAGTGAAATGGCTTGTTTTGGATCATTCGACGCTTGCCAGCACAATGACATGCGCCCGGACGAAATCCGGGGTATACAGCGTACTTCTTTCAACGTTGATTAATGACCTTATCTGCAAAATTATTGCCAATGAATTTAATGGGAGGCCAAACGAAATTGCACATACTGCAAATCTAAAACATTTTCCCCACGCGCTGGGGTTCCAGTTGCGCGCGCACGAGCGCACGCACAATCTGATGACACACCGCCGGTACGATGTAGGTCGTCGGTAAAAATTTGGAACAAGCGGCTAGGAGTCAAGCAGAGCTCGCCTTCAAGCTCTTGGATATTGACAACAACCGCAGACTCACACACGAAGAGTTCACCCGGTTCACAGGTGATGCATGCACGCATGCATGCACACGCTCTCACATCAGGGGATGGGGTCACCTACATCATAGACAATGTCAAAGATGTCAAAAGTAGCCCTGAATTAAAACCCACCCTGAATTTACATCGCGTTAAAGGTACATTCGGCAGTGTGATCGCAGAGACAGATCTGGTGAACCTGGTGTTTAAGTCAAACATATCTGCTAATACTTAATCTTATCCCTCAACTGCTAATATGCTATTAACATATGCTATTAATATTATCTTATCCCTCAACTGTATAAAAAAAAACTTTCAGGGCTGGATCGTTTGGAGGCGAAATCGTTTGCACACATAGACAAAGACGGTATGAATTATCGAACGTCTACTCCGCAGCGCTAGTTGATGGCATTGATCAGCGTCTGACTTGTGGGGGTTTAAAGGGAACGGGGCCATAGACGAAGACGAGTTGTTTTTATTTGTGAAACAGCAACAACTGGCAGCAAGTCAGATGATGACCATGGTGGATGAAGAAAAACAGGACAAGCATTATAAGAATCTAACGTCGCCAGGTGTGGCCAATACATTTTGATCACATCTGCCAACCCGACACATAGACTTCACGCGCGCGCACACACATGCACATGCACACATGCACACATGCACACATGCACACATGCGCGCCTGTGCGTGCTCGCACAGGTGCTCGCACAGGCGCGAAAAAAAAAACACCATGATGCAAGTATGATTGATAGGTTGCCACATGCGATGTGGCGACAATATAGCGAGTGCAAGATCAAGACGTGACACTTACGATTACATATTTTGAAAAGGAGCAAGGTATACGCCATGTGGACATAGTAGACGCAGCAGAAATCGGCAGACAGAAAACAATAATATTAATATGCCTGTGGACATAGTAGATGCAGCAGAAGACAGAATACAAACGTAATAGCAGAGGTTCACAATGATAATAATTACTAACAATGTTGCCCTTGTGCAATGTAGGGAAAGGATCCATGCAAGACGACAGATTTCGAGCTGCCATGGCGGAGCGAGAAGCGTTTCTGCAGGAAATCGGCGACACGTTTGAAAAAAGTCCTGTGTTTTCGGCGGGAGAGGTCAAGTTGGTGGTGGGCCAAGAGAAATCAGCGGATGAGATGTCGCTATTCGCTGAGATTTTGCCAGATGAGGACCGAGAGGTCGTTTACGGGGACATCTGTCTGCTCGAAGCGGAACCCGTGGCTGCAGTGCCAGGCACCATGGTAGCTGAGAAGGGAATCTCGGTGTTTCAAGGAGCGGTCGTGTCGGCCGTGGGCCCAGATGCGGAAGACCCCGAATCTTGAGAAACAAGCAATAACACTGAATATACACGTGAAAATGTGCATGGAATCTTGGGAAACAAGCAGCAACGCGAAACCCCGAAAACCCGAAAACCGTCATGGGTTAGGGTGACGGAATTTTTTTTTGCCCATCGCCAGGAGCGAAGGTCACTTGTCTTCCGGAGAGAGAGAGAGAGAGAGAGAGAGAGAGAGAGAGAGAGCTTTATTAGGAACTATGGTCCATAACGGGGGGTCTAGGGCAGCGCCCGCACACGGACTCCGCATACGAATCTCGATAGCACAAACAAAGAGAGAAACTCAATGATTAAATGCCAGTGAAGTCCAGTGTAGCTGAAAAGCAACGCTGGGCCGCATCTGCGCCACCGCGCCAAAACTCGGGTCCGTCAATTACACGCAGCCGTGTACTTCTCTTACCGGGCGACGACGCACTCGTGCCACGATTGTCAAGACGTTGAGCTATAATAAGTAGAGTAAAGGGATCACGACAAGAGTCATAGCAGTCAGCCCACGCACGGTACCCATGTGCCTTGCACCGCGGATGTTGAGCAACCCACAGGCAGTGACCTCCTTTGTTGGATAGAAACTAAAGATTAAGTTGAAAAACGAGCGAGATCAACAGGTTGTCTTTCGGAATCCCTGTGTCATTCAGAATCTCTGTGTCATTGAGAAAGCGAATAATATCACCGCCTTTCCCGTGGACCACGGCGCTGCACAAGCTGCCGATCGCCAGGAGCGACGGCCACTTGTCTTTCGGAATCTCTGCGTCGTTTCGGAAACGTATCAGATCGCCGCCCTTGCCGTGGGATACGACCCCTCCCTCCCTCCCTCTCTCCCTCCCTCTCGCATTCCTCCCTCCCTCCCTCCCTCCCTCCCTCCCTCCCTCCCTCCCTCTCGACACTCGGACATCGAAGCAGACCTGAAGCGTTTGCTCTGCCAACATGTACGCCTCCAACACGTGCTCCTCCTATTGCCTCTCCACCTGCACCCGTCAACACCGCATCATATCCAATTCTCCGATAGGACGTAGAGCACACATTTTGCAAGAACACATTCTACAGAGAGAGAACACATTCTACAGAAAACCACATTCTACAGAGAGCACATTGTGCTCTAACGTACCCGTGAGAACACATTCTACAGAGACATTCAGTGTCAGGGGGCTCGGTTCGAGTGTGCAAGCACTGTGTGGACTATGTACACACAGGACCTCGTGTCGAGAACGGGCTGGGCTGTGTAGAGCTGTGCTGCGAAGGAAGTTGGTGCTGTTGTGAATTGCATGGTAGCTGCTTCCAGATTTAGAGTTCAGAGTTTAGGGTTCAAGGGTTAGGGGGATGGAGTGCGATGTAGCATGATATTCAAGTTCAATGATAGCATGATATTCAAGTTGAATGACAAACGTAAAAGAAAATAAAAATGGCAAGAGCACAATCGAAATAGAGTATATTATATAACCTCAACACAAGCGACCGCTTGCTTCTTTCGCGTGCGGATAACAATATTACGCATATGCACAAAATATTGCACGCGGATCACTATGTGTACAGGAGCAGTTAGTAGGTCTTTTTTCAAGGATAGTAGGTCTCTTTTCAATGAAGAGCACTATGCACCAAATATTGCACGCGGATCACACTACACACACTTCATGCAGGCAGGCACGGAAGAGCACCAGCTCTTCTGCACTCGTGCCAACGCCCCTCTCCTACTCCCCTCTTCTGCGCCTCCTCTTCCTCGATGTGCGCCCAAAACAGCCGCACCTTCTGTGCGGGTGTCTCCGGCGATGGGCGACTCTTTCTGTTGTTTAGTTTAGGGGTTCAGTTTAGGTCAAGGGGTTTTGGCTTTATATTCTGCCCTCCCTCTCTGATTCTCTCTCTCGCGCGCGCGCTCTCTCTCTGACTCTCTCTCTCTCCCGCTCTCTCTCTCTCGCTCTCTCTCTCTCGCTCTCGCTCTCTCGCTCTCTCTCTCTCTCTCTCTCTCTCTCTGTCTGTCTGTCTGTCTGTCTGTCTCTCTGTCTCTCTGTCTCTCTGTCTCTCTGTCTCTCTGTCTCTCTCTCTCTCTTCCTTCCTCTCTCTCTCTCTCTCTCTCTCTCTCTCTGACTCTCTCTCTCTGCTGGGCAGCGGTGGGGGCTAGCGCAAGGGGAAGCGCGGACAGAAGATATACGTATATAAGCAATAACGTGTGTGCATGCGCGTGTAAGTGTGTGTGATGTGTGTGTGTTGGTGTAAAAGGTTACACGTACATGGACAGCTGTGGGGTCTAGAACAGGAATGCGAGCGCGGATGCAATAGACAACACATCGTTGTGTGTGAGTTTTATATAAAGGCTCTTATTTCACCCATTTATATAAAAGGCTCTTGTTCCTCCATGGTGTTGAGCCCAGTGTCTGACGTGTCGCAACTGCGTTATGGAGTTTAGTTTAGTGGATTCTAGCCAAGTTTAGTTTAAGTAAGTGATCGTGCGTGTTCGCTTGTTGACCCCAGTCAGTCTGAGTAAGTGATCAAGATACCACACGGCCGTGTGTGTATTGAGGTGTTTATTTAAGGTCACCGAGCCCCTTACAGGACTCCTTCGGCGTGCGTCATGGAACACGTCATGGAACACGTCATGGAATAAGTCATGAACAGCGTCCGATGCAACGTAGTACCTTGATTAATACCGGAGGAGGAGAATGAGGAGGAGGAGGAGGAGGAGGAGGAGAGATGCTCATCTCCTCCGATGAGCATCATCAGGATTATGATGATGATGCTATAGAGGGACACCGCTGATGATCAATGCCGCTCCTAAAAACTCTGTCTTCAGCTTCTTCCTAAGATCTCTGTCTTCCTAATAAGTCTGCCTTCAGCTTCTTCCTAAGATCTCTGTCTTCAGCCTCTTCCTAATAACTCTGTCTTCCTAATAAATTTTTCTTCAGCTTCTTCCTCGCCCTGGACCCCCCCGTTATGGAGTATCCTTCCTATTAGGACCATGCTGCTCGCGGTACCACCCGCTCGCGGTACCGCCAGTGATCAGCAGCCACATTTTGTTTGAAAAAATAGCTGACGTAAGAAAACACACGGATCGGCAAGATCTACACAAGACGGACCTGAATGCAAGTCTTTTGTCGTATAATAGGTCTCTTTGGTCATGAAGTAGGTCTCTTTTGTCATAAAGTAGGTCTCTTTTGTCATAAAGTAGGTCTCTTTTGACATAAAGACTGCTTAAAGTAGGTCTCTTCCTTTGTCATAAAGTAGGTCTACACAAGCTGCTGACCTTCAGAAGCGACGGCAACCTGGATTTCGGGACATGACGATTGAACCACACCAGCATCGCATCACCCGATGCGATTCTCTCGAAACCAGATGCTCTCTGACGCCCAGCGTCCGCGCAGCACGCCACTTCTGCCACCGCGATTACGACATTCAGGCACCGCATGTGTACTTTGGGTATGGCGCGGTGTGTGTGTTTTATTACTGCAGGACCTATTACAAAGCTGTTCGCGGGGGGGAGGAGAGTGGAGGACATGGGCTATGAGAGACGGCGAGCCGAGGCCTGTGTGGATGTGGGACCCGTGAGGAACCCGGTACTTTAACTCAGGGTGCGCCTGTTTTCCCTGGTTCCTCTCGTTTGGGAATCGAACCCAAAACTCCAGGGTGGCTGGTGCAAGACCCAACCACCAGGCCGATAGGGGA
>Ga0315905_10008601_pt1 | contig 10329 bp, 10 predicted proteins | sample LakEriMetagenome_5_FD_203522 | JGI IMG/M metagenome (GOLD analysis project Ga0315905, IMG submission 203522) | Freshwater fungal communities from buoy surface, Lake Erie, Ohio, United States - Buoy 4 MA121 | ecosystem: Environmental > Aquatic > Freshwater > Lake | place: USA: Lake Erie, Ohio... | reverse complement strand
TGAATATTATGATATTGATAATATTCATCAACCTGCAGATGATGATAAATTAAAAAATATAGAGGAGGGGAAAATAATTGAAATGAAGTGTAACGACACAGATGAGGATTATTATAATAATGATTATTTTTATGATTGTTTTATTAAACTAAATATTGATCAAAATAAAACTATAGAATTAAAAGCATCATTAATAACAGATATAACGGAAACCCATGATGAAAATAAAGGAATTAATGGAAATGAAGTAAACGAAGTAGTAAATAAGGAAAATAAAGTAAATGAAAACGTAGGTATTAATGGAGGAAACAGCAGAAAATCCATTAAACAAAAAAATAAAAAGAGAAAAACTAAAAAAACACGCAAAAACAAAAAAACATATAAATCCAAAAAATAATTACACTATTTCTAGAAAAATAAAAGAAACAAAAAATAGCTATAATTTGTATATTATTTAGTGTTGAAAACAAAATAATATATTATGGGTTATCTGGCATTAACCCTTTACAATAAAATAATACCATGTATATCAATGTTCTATAAAATGACATTTGGACATATCATACTGCACTATATACATAGTATTATTATTTATGAAAAGAGTTCCGACTTTATCCGAAATACCCCGCATAGATTTTTTTGTACAATAAATAGTATACACATTACAATAAAATAAACATTATATATAACATATATAAAATGGTAAAAGCAATAGCAGTTTTTGACTCTGGAAAAATCAAAGGCACTGTGTATTTCGATGACCAAACAGATGATGGAACAGTCAAAATTACAGTGAATTTAACCGGTCTCAAAAAAAATCACAAACATGGGTTTCATGTACATGAATGCGGCGATATGAGCGACAAATGCGAGAGTATGTGCGCTCATTTTAATCCATATAACAAATCCCACGGAGGACAAACGGATAAAGAGAGACATGTCGGTGATCTCGGTAATTTGCAAACCGACGATAAAGGTAATGTGTCATGTATTATGTTCGATCGAATGATCAAATTATGTGGTTATAAAGCGAATATTATAGGCCGGGGTCTCATCATTCACGCCGACGAGGATGATTGCGGAAAAGGTAGTAATGTTGCGAGCAAACTCAATGGTAATGCGGGAAAACGTATTGCATGTTCAATCATCGGATATGCCAAAGAATAAAAATAAAAATATAGTATAATATATTATATTCTAGAACATATACAAATAAATAATCCATGTTATTATCCGATACCTCCAAAATATACGGTATTCCCGATGGTGTCTATTCCGGACAAAATGACCGGATTGATGAACTCAATGCTCGTAGACAATCCAGACAATTTCCCGACCAACCATTGCAACCCGAGTTCGACCCTCGACCGGTTTCCACCAAATACGCCCATTTTCCAATGATTGATCGCCGTGTTCCAGTGAAACATGCGAATCCTTTAGTAGCAATTCCCAATAAAGTAGCAATTCACAATAAAGTTGGAAATGTTCAAAACCACATATATTCTATTTCCACCAATTTTTCACCCGCCACCCGTAATGGTCCAGTATCCGGCTATCTATCGAATGTGGACAGCGAATCCCAACTACGTAATCTGGGAATCGCTCTACAACGCGGCGCCGAACAGGGTGTATATGTCCCCTCCTCGCAATCCGATCTCTATAAAATACAAATACCCTTTAGCCCCAGTATACAACCACATCCCGAACTATTTAGTCAGGAAACATACCAAAATACGAGACAGGCACCACCGAATGTCGGCCGCGAACTTTTCATGAATAATACCCGCACCCAATTACGCAATTTGTAGATAGAATGTTCTATCGATATATATAAAAAAATATATATTTTACTGCATATATAATATATATTTACAATTTTCAAAAAATATGTGGAATTTCATAAAAAATATATTATTTTCGAAATCTCAGAATATATGGTTGAAACGTATTTTAGTCATTTTGGCGATCATATTGATCGTCCTGGTTCTCTGGCGGAAATACGGAAAACCGGAAAATGTCGACGGATTCACACAATCCCAACCTTTCGTTCTCAAAACCGACGCCGATGTATATGACTCCTTTTATACAGAGATTTACGACGATCTGTTTAAAACCGAGGAACGTGCCGAAAAAGAGGTGAACGAGATCGTGCGAATGACCCAACCGTCGAAAACGAAAAATACGGTGATCCTCGATATCGGTAGTGGAACGGGGCAAATCGTGCATATACTCAATCATCAGGGGTATATAGCCTACGGAATTGAGAAATCGGATGCCATGATTGAATATTCAACATCCAAATTCCCCGAAATATCGGTGAAAAAAGGATGTGTTTTAGACCCCCTCGGTTTTGAACCCGCCACATTCAGCCATATACTCTGCACACATTTCACTATTTATCAAATAACGGATTACGCCACGTTTTTCTCGAATTGTTACACCTGGTTGAAATCGAATGGATATTTAGTTCTCCATTTAGTCGATCCAAAACATTTCGATACAATTGTTCCCGCTGGAAAACCGGGAATTATAGAAAATCCACAATCCTATGCGAATAAACGCATCACGAACACAGTAGTTGAATACGACGATTTCGAGTACAAATCCGAATATACATTCAATTATCCCACGGTCCGGTTTACAGAGACGTTCAAAGACCGAAACTCGGGCAATGTTCGCCAGAATGAACAATTGATGACAATGAAAGAAATCGACGAATTATTGAAAGAGGCGAGAACCTACGGTTTCATTGCACACGGATTTGCCAAATTGGACGATCCTCATCAGTATATATACGTTCTGGAAAAAATCATGTAAAAAAACAATTAATCGAATCGTTGGCCATATAATAATACAATCGCTATCAATTGTATGATTATAATTAAACAACCTCGACTATGGAATTCACCAATCGAATAATACCCTATTTATCTACGTTTTTTCGATCAATTATAAATGGGTTCTCGTATTCTACAATAGCATTACCATCAATGTTATGGTCAAATGAATATAGCCTCTGGTCAAATGAATATAGCCTCCGGTCAAATGAATATAGCCTCTGGTCAAATGAATATAACCTCTGGATATTCTTATTTACATTATTGTTCATAATATTGTATATGGCATATATCAAACTCCGTTATCCGTTTTGGAATTTACAACCGGTTCAACATAGTTATTTTTATCAATGGTCGAGAACCCCCGGGTTTATTCAATGGAAACCTGTAAAAACTAAATTCTACGATTCTATACAAATCGAGACCTACCCATATTCCGATCTAACGGATGAAACGAAAAAGGAAATGGTGAATTTTCTACATTGTCATTATTTGAAATCGGAGAACATGTTGTTTGTCGTGAAAAAAACTGATCTCGATGAAATGTTCAATGGCCATATACATCCATCATTTGTATCTTTATTTTACGAGACGCATTACCGGCGAAAACATGGATTTACCGAGAACGTTATCAATGATGTAGTTGACAATGAGGAAACACAAATCATTCGTCATAAAACCCCGGATAGTGTCATATTATCACGTTATGCCGTTTTCCGATTCAACCATAATGGATCGAATGGATCGAATGGACAGATGATACCCATCTATTACTGGGATTTCATCGGTAGTAAACGCGACAATCCAGGCCATATACACAAACTCATTCAGACACACGAATACAATTGCCGGAAAAAGAATCCGGATATCCTCGTATCTTTGTTCAAAAAAGAGTCGGATTTATGTGATGGAATCATCCCCCTCGTCCGGTTCTCTACCTCAGTGTTTTACCTGGACAATATCAAACTTAGACAGTTGCCGATGGGGATAACCATCGGAAATAAAAAATCGGTCATACATGAATTCGTCGAGAACATTGAACGGTCGGAAATGTTTACTATATGGTCCATTTCGGAAAATTCGATGTTCTCGAGCCGGACGGGTGTCAATATGCCATATACCTACTATTTACAACAGAAAAACACGGTATTGGCCGCCTATTTTTTCCAGAATACGATGACACAGCACGAGTATACGGATTTCCCGGCGATTCGGTTAGTAGCGTCGATATGTAATACCAAACATGTAGGGATATTTGTCCAGGGATTCTATCACGCCATACGCGAGTTCATGAAAACGCAGAACGCCGCCGGATTACGTGTTATATTGGTGGACGACATTTCGCATTCCGCGCCCATCATTGAGAACATGACGAAACACCACGAATTATGGTCGTCGTTTCCAACGGCGTTTTACCTATACAATTATTCATGTCCGGATATACCAATACCTGGAAATAAATCGTTCATTGTTATATGATTGTATTTTTGGTGGATTTTATTACATAAAAATATATTTATGAAATCGTTCAATGTCATAACCCTCAAATGGACAAATAGAATATCCTAATATTTTTACAATGTTCTCGTAAAACTCTTTAGGGTGTTGCAATATTTTATTTTTTGCAACTATAAATTGTGCTCCGGCGCCAAATATACATTCATTGTTTTCGCATTTTGTGTTAAATACATGTTCCCACGTTTTGTGTATATTTTCACATTCACAATTTTTATTACGTTCATTATCTATAGTTGAATAATGCATATTTTCACTCAGGAATTCAAAATCAATATTCAAATTTGGATTATTTATATAATTATTCATATTATGTATAATGTTGGGTGAATGGTCGAATGGGTATCCCTGTAAAAAAATAGTATAATCAGATAAATTATCGTAGTTCTCGCAAATATACGTATAATATGTATGTCCTTCTCTACCAACATTATCCAAAAAAATCTCATTATACTCATCCTCCATTTTTTCACCTTTGTTATACACAATTACATTTGAAAATGGTTTTGTCCATTCTAGATTTTCATTATATCTGGCAACTATAATACAAAAAGACACCATATATAATATTTTTCATACTTTTTTTTTGTTATTTTTACCGAATGTATTTGCCCGTTCTCGAAAACGAATCCACGACGAAAATAATGAAAACGCCTAAAAATGTATATAAAATGAATTCCTCGGTGATATTCGCCGTTTTCTCGTTCTGCTGCTGTTCCAACATGTGGATCATATAGTTGATTTTCTCCATGACTTTGCTATCGATTGACCCGGCGTTATTGATACCATTGATATTCGGACCATAATTCGGCGAAAAAGGTTTATTCTGATAACTCGCCTGGTAATTGCTATATGGTCCATTTTGCTGAGTCGCGCCAAATGTTCCGGAATTGGATGATGGATTGAACATGGAATATTGATCGGCTTTGGAAACGATAATAGGCGGCAAATCTTTGTTGATAGTGGTTGCCGGATTGGGCAAAGGGACGAAATTCGCCAATCGACTACCGTCGTTGTCCTCGGTCACGGTGGTCATTTGAGTAATCACGTCATTTACTTTCGCATTCCGTTTATTCGTTTCATCATTATATGTAGATAAATCGCCAGATGATATAAAAGAACTACTACCACTGGAATCCGATAAACCCGCGGATGACGGATTCATCGTTGTATTGGATAAATTTCTCAATGTGGATGTCCTTTTTTTAGGAGGTCCATCATCGTTCGTCCAATTTGATGCGGTGGCTAATAGAGACATACCAATACAATAATTATTTTCTTACAAAATAGCTAGATTTTTATTTTTTGTCAAACAACGGATAGGTAGGTTTTTCGGAGAGAACGTATTCGACGAGACAAAATAAAAATAGCGAAATATAGTATATTTCGGAAATTATTTATTATGAAAGTGAATCCATTTGTTTTCCAATTTTTACCAATAATAATCATATTCTTTTATTTGGCCTATCGTGATCTGTTCATTCGGCAAAGTCAGACAGTTTTAGGTAGAGCGTTAGCGATTGGCGTAATCGTGTATTATACCGCGATAAATAGGCTATATGGTTTGATCGCGGTCATCGCCGTTGTATTTTTCTATCAATTCGAAACTGAGAATTTGCTAAAAGAGGGATTCGACGTGGATTTGATGAAAGTGGAGAACATGAATGTACAACGCCCTATACAAACCCCATCCTCCGGTGAATTTACGGAATACAATGATGCCTATTCACCTGATTATGTAAATTCGCCAGAATTACAGATCGAACAAAATAATAAAAAATACGAGCAAATCAAAGAGAAATTTCGCAAAGATTATTGCGAGGCCGGATATTTGAAATACAAAAACCACGTAGTGAAACCGGACATGGCCGAACTCGTTTTCCCTGATTTAAAATTCGAGAATGAATATAAAAAATGCAATCCATGTGATCCCGAATGTTCATTTACAGTTTCTCATCTGAATTCAGAATTCGATATTATCGAACCCAAAAGCTCGAATGATTGGGTAAACGAAAATACACCATTTATGAAAGTGGTATTTGGCGAATCCACGAATTTCGTTCCGAATTTATCATCAACAATGTAAAATTTTCACTTATATAAATTTTATCAATCCATCATATAGGAATGTTCAATAATATAGATAAACCGAATAAATCGAATAAACCATTAAACACAAATAAAAAATTGTATTCTGGAACATTTGGCCCTATATACAGATTATTTGATTATGTACACAATCACGTCACTGCGATTAATCATAGTAAAGTATTTGCCGGTCTCATTATTATTACACTGAATATTGCCTCCAAATTTGTAATCATCAAATTACCGAAAACCATGGAATCCTATTTGAAATATTCATTTAGTCGCGATATACTCATTTTTGCTATTGCATGGATGGGAACACGTGATATTTATACGGCTTTATGTATAGTGGCCGTATTCATCCTTTTCATGGATTTTTTATTCAATGAGGACAGCATGTTCTGCTGTTTACCTGAACAATTCACGAATTATCATGTGGGATTATTGGAGGAAAACACGTCGAATCCGACCGATGATGAAATCGTCAAAGCAAAAGAGGTTTTAGATAAATGTCTGAAACAAAACCAAATGTATAAAACAATGGTCGAAACCGACAAAAAATAATCTGCTATATAATCCACCGATGATGATTAATAGACCGATGATGAATAATACGCCGATGATGATTATTCTATGTATTGTATCCAATAATACATAGAATAAAGAAAATATAGAAAAAAATAAATGGATAATATAGATAAATGAGTAATAAATCCGGGAGACCGAATATTGAAAAACCGAATTTATTAAATTTGAAAATAGAAATTGACAGTAATATACCAACCGATAAAAATTCAAAAGAAATTGAAAAAAAAGATACGAATGATGAAAAACCCGACACCCAAAAAATCGAATTCAGTGGAAATAATTTATATGATTCAACCAAAAAAACAACATTCTCCGGCGACATACTGTTTTCCAAAGAAGCCGATTACGGTAGTGGAACAAAAGTCAGTGAAAAATTAAATAATCTGGTATATGACCAAAGAGTTAATTTCTTTACAGATAGTAAATTTTTCAATGAAATATATAGAAAAAAAGGTGAAAACTCAGGTAAAAGATTACCAATCGATGACAATAAAATCGTGGTTGAACGAATACAAAATAATATCATGAATATGCTAGAAAAAGTTTTTCCAACGAAATATCCGTTTTTAAATACGGTTGAGGACACAATCGGTAAAAACAATATAAATTCATTTACATTCAAAAGTTTGCTACCCCCCTTTATTGGACAGTACATTTATACAATTCCAAATCATTATTATTCATATTTGAAAATAAATGGTAAAATTTATACGATTGCAAATGTATTGTGGTTAAATACATTCAAAACCCATCCAATTTATCGCGATTTCATACGTAAACATTATCAATTCATAGAATGGAAAGAAATAATGAGTGCGAATATTCCGAAAGAAATCGGAAAAAGCAAAGACGTTTTCAAAAAAATTATTGACGATGAAATAAAAAAAAATGAGAAATCATCGTTAAAAGAATTTAAAATAACCACAGAGGTTAAACAAAATTTGGACAAAATTAAATCATTAAAAGATAAAGATAATCAGATTTATGAAAAAACAGAATTCAAAGAAAATGATATAATCACCGAAAAAACATTTTTCACATTGAAAGAAATATACGATTTAACAAAATATCAAATATCATCAAATGACGCAATGCAGCGTACTACATTATATGAAAGAAAATCATCTATCGTTGACCAAATAATCAATTTCAATACCTATTTTCACCAGTTTATTAAAGAAACCGATGATTCAAAAAAAAACGATATTTTCGAGAAAATCACAATATCATCCAAAGAAATTTTTTTAATATACGAGGTAATCGAAAGTTATGTACGATCCATTATTGGCAATAAAATCAATATTCTGAGAAGAGCATTAGGCAATATCATCCTCCTGTTGAAAATACGAGAATACTATTTGGACAATGATTTTTTATCACCAAATATCGATAATGACGTAAAAGACATGCTCACGACGGGTCTATATAGTAAATATTCGGAGTATTTAAACGATGTGAAAAAAATCTCCGCTCCCGCTCTCGTTTCATTGAATGCCGATCTGCAATTAATCATTGATGATTATAGCAAAGGACTCAAAACCATGAACGAATTTGAACAAATTTTCAATACGAAAAATAATGAGACATTGGAGAATGTGTCTATTTCGTTTATTAACGGCAAAGAATATAAAATATTCGTACAAATGGATTTTATTGGAGGGGAAATCAACGATAAAACGGAAATTGACAACTGTTTCTATAAGGATAATATGCTCGAGTATCAGGGTAAAAATTTATCGAAATATGATGGAGACGATATTAATATAAACCGATTTCGCTATTATTTAGACATGGATGAACATATAAATCAAAAGAACGAAAAGAAAAAAAAAGGAAAAGGTATAACAAATGCAAAAGGTATAACAAATGCAAAAGGTATAACAAATGCAAAAGATACAATCGATGAAAAGAAAAATATGGATCAAAAGAAAGGCGGGAAACACAAAAAAACAAAAAAGAATAAAATAAACAAAATGAAACAACCAAATAGTATAACAAGAAAAACTATGAAATAAAAATATAACAATTGTAATCATAATTATCGAAATTATAATTACAAACCATAATATATGAACCAAATATTTACATATAGATCCGCCATAGATGGAAAAGTCGGTATTGGGCAATTACCGGTTCATTTACATCCATCATTGGATTTATTAGCAAACGAATATGGTCATATGATTCCCAATAAAGCGAGCACCACATACCACCATTATTACAATTCATTGAAAGAATCAAACACTCTACTACGCCAATCATTCGATCACATTCAGACAGATCCGTTTTGGCGAAAAATATGCGATGGAACACCGGGTTGTATCATGCACAATGTCGTCGAAATGAACGAGATCTATTATTCGAATCCCAAACCCCATTTCACAAATATGAATCTATATGGCGCGGCGGCCAATCTGATCCCCCATCGCGATTGTGTTCTGTTCAATTTCGACGGAATACGGTTTTATCGCGTGATTATCGGTCTCACGGAGAACAATCACGATACAATCACCGAGTTCATTCGTCCACAGATCGAACACAAAATCAATAAAGGGGATTATATGATTTTCGATTTCGATAAAACGCTGCATCAAGTGAAAAAAACGGGAATTACCGAAACCCCCCGCATTCTTTTGAAACTACATTTCATCGTGTGTGAAAACTGTAAATACAGTGAATTTTACGTTTATTCGATCACTCATTTTTACAAATTGTATTACTATGTGGCCAGATACACCGAACAAATCGGAACCGATCCAACCACATTTATGGGATTCTTTTATGGATTGCTCTGGGAATATCCATTTTACCCGGAATTCAAATATGTCGTTTTCTTTCTATTTGCCTCGATTTTCTCGATTTTATATATTCGTGAAAAATAAAAATAGAATTTTCCGCTGATTTTCATAGAATGAAACCATTCATTGTATTTGGAAAAACGTGTATCATTCTAGTCGCCATATACATCATTATTGTTTCATTTTATTACGCGCGTTTTTTATTGGTCGGAATAAAATAATTAGTAGTCATATCTACATTTTCGTTTTTCTACATTTGACGATATGTAGAAATGTACAATTGGTAGAATTGTAAACGATTGATTACAATTGTAAAATTTGTAGTCATATTATATATAATAGTTATATACGTATGAATACAATCAATCGGCTGATTTGCATCATTCTGATTGTAGAATTATTATTTATAGGAATATATGCGAATGAATTGAATATAAAAAAACATACTTTGCAATCAATATTTATTGATCAAATCCAATATTATCACTATTATATTTATTTTA
>Ga0315905_10008600_pt1 | contig 10329 bp, 14 predicted proteins | sample LakEriMetagenome_5_FD_203522 | JGI IMG/M metagenome (GOLD analysis project Ga0315905, IMG submission 203522) | Freshwater fungal communities from buoy surface, Lake Erie, Ohio, United States - Buoy 4 MA121 | ecosystem: Environmental > Aquatic > Freshwater > Lake | place: USA: Lake Erie, Ohio... | reverse complement strand
AAGGGGCAGCTACGCCCGTGTGCAGCAAGGTCTATAACACACAGAGAGAGAGAGAGAGAGAGAGAGGGAGAGAGAGAGAGAGAAAGACACACACACACACACACACACACACACACACACACACACACGCACATTACCCTACCTCCCGTTCTCTCTGTCTCTCTCGCGCGTGCTCTCTCTTCCCCCTTGTCTTCCCCCCATCTTCCAAACTCCTCTTTACTTTTAATATCTTGATCTGCTCTTTTTTGTCCCAGACAATGCGCCAAGAGCGAGTGAGAATATGTTTTGTTTTGTTTTGTTTTGTTTTGTTTTGTTTTGTTTTGTCTGCTCTTGAGATCATGCGCTGAGAATGCAAGAGGGAGAAAATCGGAGTCACGATGAAAGAGGAAATCCGAGTCACAAAACGTTGGTCCAAAATACCCGTGATTACTTCGAAAAAATGGTCTCGAACTGGTTTAAGACCCACACGTATGTGTAAATATATATATCATGTATACAGCTGCAGTTGCTGCTCCAGATGAACCGGGACACGCGGCGGCACTAGGGTCGGCACTGGAGGAGAGGCAGCGCCAGCATAAGAGTCGCCGACGCCGCGAGCGTGCACACGAGGAGGCGCTTGGGGCGGCGCGTGCAGAGGAGAGCGAGCAGCTGCAGCAAGAGCGTGTGAGAGGTGGCGGAAGTGATGGTAGCGGGGGGGGAAGTACAGGCAGTGCAGGCAGCGGCATGGGAGGCTCTCTCTTTCTGTCTCAGTCAGGGGTAATACACGGACACGAGGGGAGCGTTAGGAGCGTGAGGAGCGACGGGAGTGGAGACAGCGGCGGGGCGAGTGGCAAGAGAGGAGGGAGCAGTGAAAGGAGCGGTACGGGTGAAAGCGGGGGCAGTGGAGGGGCGAGTAGGGGGTCGCAAGGTAGTGGTGGTGGCGGGAGCGGGGGAAGCGGAGTGAGTGGCACGGCCTTCAACATGCTGGCGATGCTGGCGGCTGCGCAGCAGGGCGGCGATGTCGTTGACGAGCAAGACGCGCTGCCCATTGAAATCGAAATGCAGCAGCGCCGGCGGCCAGGCAAGCACGAGGCAGAGAAATCACAACACCAAGAGATTCAGTTCTCTGCAGCTTCACCTTCGCCACAGCAGCCGACAAGGCCTCTGCCCCCCCCGCTGCCGGCCTGTCTTGGACATCCGTCCGCTGCACGATCGCCGGGGCCCCGTGTACAGGCGGTCTCGATTTCAGAGTCGCCTCTTGCGACTGGTGCGGGCCGCTTGAGTGCAAGCGGGGGCAGTGGGCCGGGCGCGGCGTTCAATTTGCGGGCCATGTTGGCTGCAGCAGGGCGGGAAGGGCAGGAGACTGGTGGTGAGGACCAAATACTCTCCGGGGGAGAGTATTCGGTGCACGAACCCGCGTCGTGAGGACCTTCTAGGGTGTATATGTATGTTAGGGGAAGAGGAGTTATTAAGTTAATCTTAAAGAGGGTAGTGAGTGCGAGGGAGAGATGAGAGAGAGACAGAGAGAGTAGAATCCGTGGCTCCACAACAGGGGGTCCTAAAGAGCCGCGCGATACCGGTAACGGTAACGCGGGGCCATAAAGTCCAAGGCAAAATCCTATGATGCCCGGAGCAGAACAGCCCTGTGTCACAGAAAACGCCCTTGCGTGTCCACATTTTCCGCTGCGTCCAGGGGCCAAGGACAATGGCTCCAAAACAAAAGCTACAACCAGGCGAGCATCACGCTCATCTGACATCTGTAGTAGTAAGTATCGCCCCTGCAACCCGGCCCAGCAGAGGAGGAGGGGACAACATAGTATCATCGAATACGAATATTACACTGTTCAACCCTTGCACTTGTGATGCTCCCCCTTGTTGATTGTCAAGAGCCCCTCCCCAACCATCATCTTTTTGCTCCAACCATCATCTTTTTGTATCCTTATCGTCCCACGCTTCTGGGCTGGAGCGCACCTGCGCGCGTGCGAGCGTCGTCACGTTACACGGTTACAGCACAGCGCATTCATGCAATAGCACATCCCGTGACTTCGGAATGCGCTGTGCTGCCAACGAGCATGCGCATGTTGGGCTGCTGCCGCGCTGATTCGGCAGCGCTCCCAAAGGCACTCGGCACGGTGGAGGGAGCGCACCCAGCACAAAATGCAGGGCAGACCCACAGCAATGCCCAAGAAGCCGGCGGCGAAGCACTTTTCCGTGAAGGAAAGCTGCAGAGAGGGGCATCGTTAGCTGGCGAAAGACCCACACGCCGATGAGACAAGACGCGCACACGCTCGCCAATCACACTTGAACGCGAGACGAAAAAAAAAGGAGAGTGCGGGCGGTGCCACGCACCCGGATCTCCGGCTCCTTGTTCTCGATCATACCCCCTTGATGCTCGTGTTCTCCTTCGCCAGACACCGCAGCCATTCCCTGCTCGTCGTCGGCGAACGCCAGTTTCGCGCTCTGGCCATCCAGCTCCCCGTCTTGCAGCTCGTCAACGTCGTCATCGGTAAACGCAAGCTGCCACCGCGGCCACGCTTGCACGAGTGTGCGCTCCACGAGGGTGCGCTCCACCGCTGCACCCTGCAGATGCAACGTTCCGCCGCCCGCCGCCGCCGCCGCCACGGGCTGGCACGCGATCCCCGCGGCAGCCACCAGCGACAGCATCCGCGTCGGATGCCACGCCTTCGGCGCCGAAGCCGACGCTGGCCACCCTCTCGAGCCTCCGCGGCCGTCGAGGAGCTCTGTCTGCCCTCCGCAGTCCCTGCCTTTGCCCTCGCCCGCCCCACAGCACATCTCGGCTGCGGCCGCCATTGCCCAGCACGGCCTTGGGTTCTGGAAACCCTGTGCGCGCGGGACAGCGGCCGCCGCCACAGCAGCGGCGCGGCGCGCCGGCGTCGCTACTGGCATCGTGCGCAGGCCATCGACGGACAGACCGGGCAGCGTCAGGATTACCATCACAGTCATCAAGATTGACCGCGCCATGGCCCTGGGTCAGGGTCAGATCATTCAGCCTACAGACCACAAATTTGTGGCGGATTTCAACCCCAGTGCTTTTCCCGTACATAAGTACCAAGTACTTATAAATGATTCTAAAATGAAACCTTTTCGGGTTTCTGCATCATTATCGTAGGTCAGACCAATTTAGTTGATTTCCAGCTGCACGTGCTTGTGCACGTGGGACACTCGAGACACGCGTCGACGCAGGTGGGGGCATGCCGAGCAGCATACTCTTGAACCGGGGTCTGCTTGCTGCGATGACGATGGATTGCGTGTTTGGATTTAGCAGCAGCGTGCTCTCGCCGTCGCGTGTTGAGCATGCCCTGCGTCGGGCGCGCGCGCCTTCGCGGGCGCCGGCCCTCGTGAAAGTGCTGCAGGGGTACTGAGCATCTCGCATGGCCCCCGCGGGGGTACGACGCTTCAGAGCACGCGCTAAGCACATGCGTCCTTACTGTGCGCCGTGCCCATGTGTTGCGCCACCGCAGGGGTTGGAAGCGGTGCCATGGCCGAAGACCTCTTACAAGACCAGGCGGGGTATGCTGCTGCACGCGCTGCTGCTGCGCACTTGCCTCGCTGCGAGTTGCCCGCGCCGCATTTCGACCCAGGCCTTGAGCTGACCGGGGTTCGGTGCGCCGACGCTGATAGCTGTGAGGAAGCACGCTGCACCGCGATGCGAACGGTACAGCTTAGCCCGGGCGCCGGATTACCGGAGAACCCACCCGGGGCAGGTGGATCGTCGGGCGTAATTTCGTGCATGCTGTCTGAGCCTTCAGTGTCCAGTCCTTGGCAGGGTGCCCTGCGCGCGGAGGGTGTGGGCACTGACTGATGCAGGTTCAAACCGTGTGCTGTCAGGCGCGGACGGCGACGAGCGTGTTTCGAGGCAGCAAACATGGAGTGTGCAGTGCCAAACTGGAGCAGTCACGCCCGGAGGTGCACGGTGTGCAAAAAGTAAGAGGTTCGACTCCTCTCGCCTCCTGCTCCCTAACTGAAGATGATTATATGTCACCTCATCTCTCGAGTCAGTGTTTTTGCAATTTGTACAATTTAAAAACAAGTTTATTTAATACAGTGGAGGATGGCCGCTCTGGTGAACCCCCTCCTTCCCTTTTCCCTGCACTCCCTCTGGACGACTCAGAGCGCGCTGCGTGGCTCAGTGTGGCAGAAATCAAAAGGAAACGTTTTAATAATTATATATTTATTGAAGCTAAACACGCGTTTCTCTAAACAAACTCAACCTGCAGCCCTCCTTAGCCAGCAGTCACAACACCAAAACATTCTAGTTTCGTCCACGCCGGCGGAGCCGGCACCAGCATCCCTCCTCGGATCGGCACTAACTCCTCGGAGTTAGTGCCGCCGCGCAGCGGCGGCCGCGGCTCGTAGCAGCGGCGGCGGCGGCCCAGCAGGGCTGGATGCATGAAAAAGGTGAACGTCTCTCCCTCCTTTCGTTCGCGGGGCACAAACGCAGCGAGAGCTGCTTTTTGGGACCTAGGCCGACGTCAGGCCGGTCCCGAAGGCCGACGCGGATTTTGAGATTTTGAGGTGCGCGCGCAATTCCCAGGAGACCGAGTTGTCGACGAGGGCACGTTTGCTAATCTTAGGCCTAGCAACTCAGGCCTATCTTCACCGTGACGAGCTCTGTACGGTATGGAACTCGGCTCGGTGACCTTGAAGAGAAATGGTTTCTTTTGTTTTCCAATTAAACACTCAACACACTCCCCCCAAATAGTCTTAAGGGTCTACTTCGCTAGGTTGAAAGGGAGGGCACGTTTGGAGGCGGCCCACGCAACAGTTTTCACAATAGCAGCAGGGAGATGTCAGGAATGGTTCCAAGGGTTGAGCATGTTCAATAAAATCCGTGTCAAGGTTGCACCAGATTTTCGAACATGGTGGACCAGGTCACCCCACAAGCTTGTCACCAACACTCGGTCTGCACCCCCTGGCACTGAATTTTGGACTCTTAGTCCACCGTGACGCAACAACGTTTTCGGCATCCTTGGCCTGCACCTTCTACCGCTCTTCTCGCCCTTGGCACCTTCATTGCCGCCGGCTGTCCTGCGGAAGAGAATGCCGGAGCAGCAATCGCTTCCTTCGCCTCACCACAGCCCATGCGTAGCCGATGACAGATGCTGTCCCTCAAGGAAGCAGCAGCTAGCCCATGCTGCTGCTCAGGCTGCTGTAAGGATACCCGTTGTAGCTTGGCGCCAACACTGGCCCATAGCCGTGCTCCTGCCCCAGCACCTGCGTGTTGCCCAGCAACGAACTTGTGTACGACATCGGTACGTGCTGTTCTCTTATCACCACGCCGCCGCTGGGGTAAGAAGAATAGGAATGCATGGATTGAGATAGCATGGGGTAGCCCTGGGATCCAGGAATCACTGAGACCTGCTGCACTCCCTGGACAGGCTGCAGCGGCATCTGCGGCGTCTCGGAATCCAGAGGGCGCGCTTTGGTGGGCGCAGTGTCGGGGAACACAAACCCCTCGTTTGCATACTTGGCATATTGCTCGATAGGCAGCTTGATTCTGGAAACCGAATTGCGCAGCTCCTCCTAAAGACGCGCAGGTATCACCGATTTGAATTGCAGCTCGCGTGCAAGGTAAAGGACAGCAGAGCATGGGCTCAACACTAATATGCTGCTATGCCTCACGAATTCGAAATCAACCAACGAACAAAATATCCCCCCGCACAGAACGCGCTGCAACCTGGGACTTGATGGTGGACTCGTACTGTGCAACACAATCTTCGTGTTGTTTCTTGAATAGCAGCTCGCGCTCGAGGCGCCTACGCTCGTTGTCGACCAATAGCTGTCCGTCGTCGCGGTAGCGCCGCAGAGCGTACTCTGCCTCGTCCTTCTCAACCGCCGCTTTCCGTTCGTTGGCCTTGGCCTCGTGCAGCTGCTTCTCCTTTTCTGCTCACAAAAGGCCAGAGGATACCACTTAGTTTCGTCGACTGCGCCAGTTCCCATTTCTAGTCACCGAGTGCTGGCACAAAACATGTGGAAGCGCACATGAGCAAACCAAACGTCGCACATGCACTGGGTCGCGCAGGCATATGCCAGCATGTTGCATGTGGCAAACCTCTGCGTTCCTCCTCCAGTCGCCGCTTCATTGCTTCGATGGAGTTTATTTTCTCAGGCTCGGCGTCTACTTCCTTTTCGAGTTCGGCCTTCATGGCACGCTCCCTTTCCAGCGCCTTGAGTTTTTCGGTCTCTGACTCCTGGAGCTTGGTATTCAACCGCCTCAACTCCTGCTCTGATGTCTTGAGTTCCTCTTCAACCATGTTGAGCTGTTCGCTAAGCACAGAGCACCGCTCGCGCAGCGCCTCGGCAAGAGATTCCTCCGCCTTGAGACTCGACCCGAGTTGAGAAACTTCCTGCTCGAGCCGAAAGATATTCGTCTCGTACTTTCGTTTTTTATCTTCCTGCTCGTCCTTTGCAAGCCTCACGTCCTCAGAGGCCTTCGAAATCTGGGTGAGCATATCTTCTTCCTTTTGCTTGAAAGCAATCGCATCACTTTTGCGCCCATCCTGTTGCCCGCGAAGCTCTTGCTCAAGGCGCATGCGCTCGGCCTCGAGCTTCTGCTTGAGCTCTTCGATGTAGGACTGGCGCTTTGCACTTTGCTCATCGATCTCCAAGAGCTCCTCCTCGATCTTCTTGTTCTTTGTCTCAGTTTCTGCCTTAGCCTGCTCAATCAAGGCACGGGCCTCTTCTGCCTCCTTAAGCATCGTTTGCAGGCGTTCGTTGTCCTCTTCGATTTTCTTGTACTGCTGGCGCACCTTGTCAGTGCGCGCCTCCACTACCTTGCGTTTACGTACCTCGTCGTCACTGGCAACCTCGACCTCGCGCAGCAGCCGTTCGTACTTGCGACGCTCTTCTTCGAGCGCCAAGAGCTCCTGTTCACGATCCTCGCGGAATTTGCGGTCTTCTTCCATCTTCTCCTCCATCTCATTGATCAGCTGGCGCTCAATGTCCTCCGCCTCAGACCGTGCCTTTTTCTCGTTCCCCAATCTCTCCTCCATGTCCGACTTCTGTTGGCGGGTCGCCTTCAGGCTGTGGTGTGCTCCTGAAAGCTTGTCTTGCGCCTGGTCCATCCAACCACGAAGCTGCTCAAGATTGTGACGATCCTGCTCCTTTTGAGAGTGCAGGCTACCGAGGCGTTTCCCATGTTCCGCCATCTCTGCCTGCTCGATCTTTAGCGCCTGATGCTCGCTGCGAAGGTTGTCCTCGGAGGCCTGAAGCTGGCGGCGCAATTCATCGATCTCCCGCTGGTCATTGCCGGTCTGGCCCTCAAGCTCTTCAAGCTGCTTGCGCAGGCCTTCGCGATCAGCATCGACCGCGCGCACTGTCTGCCTCAGCTTATCGACCTCCTCCTGCATGCGGCTCTTCTGCTTCAGCTGCTCAAAGTACTGCTGGTGGCCACGTATCAGCGAGATGGTGTACTCCAGCTCCTCCCCGTCGGGCGTCCTCCGCAGAAACTGCAGCGTCGCAAAGGTGCCGATTTCTCCCAGAATCAAGTTTCGCATCTTGTTGAGCTCGGAACCGGAAACCTCGGCGCCGTCCACTGCGAGTATGATGTCGCCCACCTGCACAGTGCCCTCGCGCGATGCGGAACCGCCCACCACGATCTCCTTGACGAACACTTCCCGGGGGTCTTCCGGTGCCGTGTTGAACATCAACCCGACCCCGGCCTGGCCTGCTCACGTCGCATGCGGGCGGTGAGCGCTGTAGCGGGCAGCAGCGGCATCGCAGCGCGCGCGTAGATGTGGTATGGGGCGCTGCCGCCGGCACCGCGGGCGGGCGTAGACTCACTTGTGTCCTGTGGCTGCGCGGCCATCTTCTGAGCGACCGCCAGCGCGCCGACCGCGCCCTTGAAGCCGCCGGCTGCCTTCATCTGCGGAGCCATCTGCGGGCCGCCCGAGGGCTGCTGCTGAGGGCCTGGGTAGCCCCCGCGCCCAAAGTTGTTCTGCATCGCGCGTCGCTCTCGCGCGCGCCGCGCTGCGTCGGGCTCGGCTTGTGCGTTCTCCTCTAGCTCCACACACGTAACCTCGGAAACATTTCAAAATAGTACGGATTTGTTCAGTCAACCATGCGTCACGAAAGCCGTTACAATGCCAATGCTCCTGGGACATGACCAAGGACGTGACCGACAGCAGTTTGTGTGAGAGGAAGCCAAGGACGAACGAGGATGGCGGAGGCGTTGGAGCGCGGGTGGACCACGACCGGCGCGGCAGACAAGCCACCGAGCCGCACGCAGTCCGCGGTGCTCGACGTTGAGCGCGCGATCAAGTATCGCGCCTCGTCGCGTGCCTCGTCGCGCGTGAACGAGCGGCTGCGATACGAGCATGCGTTACGATCAGCCATCTCCCCGCCCGCACCCGCGGAACACGCGGCGGGTGCAAAGCTGACGGCTTCCAGCCGACGCGCCAGCGGAGCTTCGAGCCGGGCGTCGCTGGAGGACGAGGACGGCGCACACAGCATTGCCGCAGCCACGGTGAGTTCCGGCACGGGCGTCGGCTCGGATGCCGACTACGCCCGCCACTACCTCAGCCAGCACCTGAGGTCAGGCACGAGTGCGCAAGAGGCCGCCTTTGCGCAGCGCGTTGCCGCCGCCGCCAAGGTCTCCGTTGTTGCTCGCAAGCTCGTGCTCAGCAGCATTGGCGCGGCAATGGAAGGAATCGGCATCGCATTCCGCGGGGGGCGCGGCGCAGACACGCTCGCGGGCTGGCAAAGCGTGACGGGCGACCCGTCGCGCAAGCCCACCAAAACGCTGCCAGTCAAGAAGCTGGACGCCACCGGCTACACGCAGCTCGGGTACATCGAGCGCGGCAAAAGGGAGTCCCTCGCACAGATCGGGGACGAGCACATGCGGCAGCAGCAGGTTTCGCCTGCCCCCAAACGCTGTAGCGTCGCCGTGCTACACAGCGCGCGCCTCGATCCCCTGCCGGCCCGCCGCGCACGTTACACTTGCGCTTTCGCCGCGGCCGCGTCGCGCTCCTAATGCAGCTCACGCCCGCCGCCTGCAGGTGCTCGCAACGGCACGCTGCTTCGGCACGCTGATCGAACAGCTCGAAGCCCTTTCGCGCGGCGGCACAGCACACCGCCAGCGCATCGTGGAGCTCGGCGGCGGCCAACTGCTGACGTGCGCATGCCGCTTCATCCGCGACGAGGAGCTCTTGCTTAAGTGCGTCACATGTCTCTTCCGCCTCGCGCACGACTTTGACCTCCGGCGCCACCTTGTGAAGGATGAGGTGAGGACGCCCGAGGCGCTCGGGGCCGTCCTGTGTCGCCCTCATCTCCCGGAGGTCGTGAGCGCGACTTGTGACACCCTCAACCTCCTGTGTATGGAGGGGGACGTGACGTCGTCGCTGCCTGACTGTGGGGTGCTCAATGCCATCTTGACGCTGGGCCTCAAAGTACCTGCCGACCACGTGCCCGTGCTGCACTCGGCCACCACGCTCCTCACCACGATGAGCAAGGACCGCCGGTGCCTGCGCTTCATGAACGCCAAGGTCTCTACCCAAACTCTGAACCTAAACCCTAAACCTAAACCCTACACCCTTCGCTTCATGAGCGCCAAGGTCTTCTTTGAACCCCAAACCCAAACCCCCAAACTCAAACCCTAAACCCTAAACCTCTTTTTCACACACTCTCTCTCTCACAGGGCTCGGTAGTAATGAGCTCCATGTTTCGCCTGCTGAGACTGACACTGTTTAGTTCATGTAACTACTACTCTCACACACAGGGCTCGGTAGTAATGAGCTCCATGTTTCGCCTGCTGAGAGTGTGCACGAATTCGGCAGTGGCCAGTATGGCGTGCGGCGCGCTGGCGGCAATCTGCGAGGGTCACAATCGCATTGTTATGGGCCGGCATAAGTCCTTGGGCGCGCTCCTGCTTGTCGTGGAGCGCGCTGCGCTGGAGATGGAGGAGGATGGGGTTCCGAGAGCAGGAATAGGCGTGACAGCGAGTAGAGGAGGAGGAGGGGAGGGCGGCGGCGACTTTGTGGCGGGCACTTGTGCTCTGATATCAAGGCTGGGCGAGATCAAAGAACTTCGCGACAAGCTGGTGGAGATCTCCTCCTCATATGCATGTATCCTCCGCCTCTTATGCATGAATCCTCCTCATATGTATACCGATACACACACACGGACACAGGTGGAGATGGGGGTGATACACCCCCTTGTTGCACTAGTACTCCTGTCAGACCAAGGTATTACATATATTATATATATATTATATGTATATATTATATATATATATATTATATCTATGTATGTATCATTTATGTTATATATATTACCCCCCCTTGTTGCACTAGTACTCCTGTCAGACCAAGGTATTATATATATATATATATA
>Ga0315905_10008599_pt1 | contig 10330 bp, 10 predicted proteins | sample LakEriMetagenome_5_FD_203522 | JGI IMG/M metagenome (GOLD analysis project Ga0315905, IMG submission 203522) | Freshwater fungal communities from buoy surface, Lake Erie, Ohio, United States - Buoy 4 MA121 | ecosystem: Environmental > Aquatic > Freshwater > Lake | place: USA: Lake Erie, Ohio... | reverse complement strand
TTCCTGCGTCATACGCACCGCGCGATGAAAGTCATCTCGTACCAGGAAGTGCCGGAAAGCCGGCAGGTCACGATCGAGGCAACGGTAGGTTGAACCTGAGTCGTCCCGTATTGCATCTGCCGCTACGGGACAGGAGGAACGGTAAATGGACATGAAGAGATTCATCGGACCGGATATGCGGACCACGCTGCGCATGGTGCGCGAGCAGCTGGGCCCTGACGCGGTTATCCTCTCCAATCGCCGGGTCGCCGGCGGCATCGAGATCATGGCCGGTGATGGTGTGGATTTCGGCGTGCCGGCTGAGGCGCCTGCCGCAGAGGCGTATGCGGTGGGCGCGGTGTCCGCGGCAGCAGTTTCGCGCGCGCAAGCCCGCCACGCGGAGCCGCAAAGGCCCGTGGCTCCGGCGCGTGCCGAGGCTCCCGCAACGCCGGTTCCCGGCGATGAGTTCTTCGCCGTGCGTGGCGAGATTCGCGAACTGCGCGCACTGATGGAGAGACAGCTCGGGGAAATGCGCGGAGAGAAGGATCCGTGGGGTCCCGGCGTCGAGGGGCTGGCCTGGCGCCAGTTCACGCGCGCGGCGCTTCCGAACGATGTGGTCAGGGTGCTGGTGTCCTCGCTTGCGGGAGATACCACGGAGCACACCCTGGCGCAGGCTCTTTCCGAAACGCTGGCAGCCGCCATTGCGGAGGCTGGCGACGTGGTCGCCCGCGGCGGAGTCGTTGCAGCCGTTGGCCCCACCGGCGCCGGCAAGACCACCACGCTCTGCAAGTTGGCCGTGCGCCACGTGCTCGAGCATGGCCCCGGCTCCCTGGTGCTGGCCAGTGCGGACGCGGCGCGGCTGGGCGGCGCCGACATGCTGCGCGCCGTCGCGCGCTTGCTGGATGTGCCTTTCCTGGCGGCGTCCGAGGGCGAAAGCATCACGGCGCTGATCGCGCGGGCTGGTGATCCTGATCTGCTGTTGCTGGACACACCCGGCATCAGCAGGCGTCGCCCCGAGGACGCTACCCGGCTGCTGGAGCTGGCCGCCGCCGGCGTGCACAGCCTTCTGGTGCTGCCTGCCAATGCCCAGCTGGCCTGGCTCGATTCTGCAGCGGGTGATTACCGCCCGGCGCGCCCCGTCGCGGCCGTCGTGACGAAAATCGACGAGACGGTGAGCCTCGGCGAGGCGCTCGGTGTGCTGCTCCGCGAGGGTTTGCCGCTGGCGTATCTCACTGACGGACCCGAGATTCCCGATGATCTTCACGTCGGGAGAGCATGGGAAATCGCAGGTCGCGCGCTGGCATTGGGCGAGGCCGGGGAGGCCCCGCCCGCGCGTCCTGCCCGGCCTGCCGTGGGCTCCTCCAATGCGGCTAGAATAGCGTGAGCATGCACACGGACGGGGTGGCGCGGATGAATCCCTCGCGGGACACCGGCAGGCCGGTACAAGTCATCGCCGTCACCGGCGGTAAAGGTGGCGTGGGGAAATCCAGTGTCGCCATCAATCTCGGCATCGGGCTGTCCGCGCGCGGGCGCCGTGTCGTGATCCTCGACGCAGACCTCGGGCTCGCCAATCTCGATGTTCTTCTCGGCCTGCGTGCGAAGCGCAATCTTGCGGACGTCATTGCAGGGGAGTGCGGTCTTGCCGAGATCATGCTCGACGGCCCCTGCGGCGTTCGCATTATTCCGGCGTCGTCTGGAACCCAGTCGATGGTCGCGCTCTCGCGGGCCGAGCACGCGGGTCTGATTCACGCTTTCAGCGACATCGCCGACTCGATGGACGTGCTCATCGTCGATACCGCCGCGGGCATTTCGGACTCTGTGGTGAGTTTCGTGCGTGCCGCGCAGGAGTGCCTTGTGGTGGTCTGCAACGAGCCGAGCTCCATCGCCGACTCCTATGCACTCATGAAACTCCTGCACAAGGAGTACGGCATGCACCGCTTTCGCGTGCTGCCGAACATGGTGCGCTCCCCTCAAGAGGGCAGCGCGCTCTTCCACAAGCTCGAGCAGGTCTGTGAGCGGTTCCTCGACGTGATGCTCGTACAGGCGGGCAACATTCCCTACGATGACACCGTCCGCAAGTGCATACAGCGCCAGCGCGCCGTGCTCGACGCCGCGCCCCGCTCGCGGGCTGCAGCGGCGTTCCGGGAACTGGCCGAAAAGATGGATGCCCTGCCGGTATCGGCGAGCGCCAGTGGTCACCTCGAGTTCTTCGTCGAGCGTTTGCTCGGCGGAGCGGCGGCAGGCTGAGACGCGATCGTGAATGGAGCAGTGATGTACGCCAAGGCAGCGCCCCGACCAGATGCCCGGCAACTCGTCGAGGATCACGCCAGCCTGGTGAAGCGCATCGCGCATCACCTTCTGGCCCGGTTGCCGTCTTCCGTGAACCTCGAGGACCTTATCCAGTCCGGCATGATCGGGTTGCTGGAGTCGGCCTCGAACTACGATCCGGGCAAAGGAGCCAGTTTCGAGACCTTTGCCGGTATCCGCATCCGCGGCGCGATGCTCGATGAAGTCCGCCGTGGCGACTGGTCTCCCCGCTCGGTGCACCGCAACGCCCGGCGGGTTGCGGAGGCGATCCGCGGTGTCGAGATCCGCAGAGGCGGTGATGCGCCGGATTCCGCTGTGGCCCGTGAACTTGGCGTGAGCCTCGAGGACTACCACAGCATGTTGCAGGACACGGCCGGCAGCAGGCTGTTCAGCCTCGACGAACTCATGGAAGAGCACGGTGATGCCGACAGCATGATCAAGGGGCACTGGGAGGACCCCGCCGAGGGGGCGGCCCGTGACGGTCTGGCTGGCGCCATCGCAGCCGAGGTGTCCCGGCTTCCCGAGAGAGAGCGCCTGGTGCTTTCCCTGTATTACGACGATGAACTCAACCTGAAGGAAATCGGCCAGGTGCTCGAGGTCAGCGAGTCCCGTGTGAGCCAGATCCTCAGTCAGGCGACCAAGCGCCTGCGGGCCCGGTTGGCGGGCTGGTGAACAAGGGAGCGCATGCACGATGGACGCCTTGAGTTTTCTGGGGATCACGCTCGCCTTCATGGCCCTGGTCGGGGGAAATTTCCTTGAAGGCGGTGAACTCGCCTCGCTTTCCAATCTGCCGGCCGCGGTGCTCGTCTTTGGCGGCACCCTCGGCGCGGGTCTGTTGCAGATGCCGCTCGCGGGCCTCAAGCGGGCGGCCCACATGTTGCGTTGGGTGTTCGTTCCGCCACGGCAGGCATTCAAGGAGGGCGTGCAGCGCATCGTCCGCTGGGCCACCACAGCCCGGCGCGAGGGCCTGCTTGGTCTGGAGTCGATCGCGGAGATCGAAAAAGACCCCTTCGCCCGCAAGGGCCTGCAGTTGCTGGTCGATGGCAACGAGCCCGATACCATCCGCACCATCCTCGAGGCGGATTCCGGCCTGCGCGAGCAGCGTGACGTCGATGCCGCGCGCTTCTACGAGGCCATGGGGGGCTATGCGCCGACCATCGGGATCATCGGAGCCGTGGTCGGCCTCATCCATGTGATGGGAAGTCTCGAGGATCCTTCGCGGGTCGGTCCCGGCATCGCGGTCGCCTTTGTCGCCACGATTTACGGCGTCGGTCTCGCGAATCTTCTGCTGTTGCCTGTGGCGAGCAAGCTGCGCAGTTGCATACGCGAGGCGGCGCAGTACCGGGAGATGGTGATCGAGGGCATCATCGCGATCGCCGACGGAGAGAATCCGCGCTCCATCGAACTGCGCCTGAACGGCTTCCTGGTCTAGCCCGGGGCACGGCCGGCACATGGCTAAGCGCGTCATCCAGGAAGAGGCCATCAACCGCGATCGGTGGATGGTCTCCTACGCGGATTTCATGACGCTGCTGCTCTGTTTTTTCGTGGTGATGTACTCGGTGTCGCAGATCAACGACGACAAATACCGGGTACTGACGCGCACGATGGAGAAAGCGTTCAAGGTTCCGGAAACCGCGATCGATCCGATCCAGGTTGGCGATCCTGTGACGGCCGTCAACCCGGGCGTCGTCAGAGACAGCGTACAGTCGCCCGAACAGCAGCCGACATCGGGTCAGGCGCCGGAGCAGGAGCAAAGAGCCACGACGTCGGAGCCGCAGCTCCCGGAGGAGTTCAGGCGCATTTCCCGCGAGGTGGAGCAGCAGTTCAGCGATCTGATCGCCAAGGATCTGGTGTCGGTGCAAGGCAACGAGGAATGGCTGGCCATCGAGCTGAAATCGAGCCTCCTGTTCCAGAGCGGCGAGGCGGAGCCGGGCGTGGATGCAGCTCCGATCATGGAGGCGCTGGCCGATACCGTGCGCGACGGCGGACTTCCCGTGCGCGTCGAAGGTTTTACGGATGACCAGCCGATCGCGAGCGAGGTCTATCCCTCGAACTGGGAGCTCTCCTCTGCGCGCGCGGCAAGCATCGTGAAGATGCTCGCCGACAACGGTGTTGCCGCCAACCGGCTTGCTGCCATCGGTTATGCGGAGTTCCAGCCCGTAGCCCCTAACGACTCGGAGGAGGGGAGAGCGGCCAACAGGCGTGTGGTGCTGATGATCTCCCGTGCCGCACGGCTGCGTCCCGACATACGGCCAGCAGCGCCGGTCATGCCGGCACCGGTTGCGCGCGCTGCACCTGCAGCCGCTGCCGGGGCTTCGGGAACTTCGGTTGTTGATGCAGGGGGCTCGGAGCCCGGGAAAGTGGTTGCGGTAGAACTCGAAGGCGGTGGCTTGCTGTACACCAGCGAGGCGGCTGGCTCAGCCACTGGCACCGCTCCTCAAAGGGTTCCTCCTACGGGGCCCGGAAACTGAACTGGCGGATCCCGCAAGGAGGTTTCGCGTGGATATCTGGGCAGTCGCAAATCAGAAAGGTGGCGTTGGCAAGACGACCACGGTGGTGACGTGCGCGGGCCTGCTGGCCGAGGCGGGCAAGCGTGTCCTCATGGTGGATCTGGACCCACAGGGTTCGCTGACGGCCTATTTCCGTCTGGAATCCGCGCGGCTTCGCAAAGGGACCTACGAGCTTTTCCGCGAACCGGCGCTTCCAGGAAGGACCGAACTTCTCTCCATGTTCCACCCGGTCTCATCAGGCGAGATCACGCTCTTTCCCGCCCTGCCTGCGTTGGCGACGGTGGAGCGCAGATTCCGCTCCGACGAGGGCGTCGGGCTTCGGCTTGCCCGGGCGCTCGTCGGCATCGAGCATGATTTCGATCACGTCATCATCGACACGCCGCCGGTGCTCGGTGTCCTGATGATCAACGCGCTCGCTGCGGCGGGCATGCTGTTGTTGCCGGTACAGACCGACTATCTCGCCATCAAGGGGCTGGAGCGGATGGCCCAGACACTCCAGATGGTGGTCCGGGCCCGCGGCCGGGAATTGCGCTACAGCGTGATCCCCACCATGTACGAGCAGGGAAGCGAGAGTTCGGCGCAGGGTTTGCGTACCCTGATGCGCAGTTTTGCCGATCAGGTGGGCGGCACGGTGGTGCCCCTCGACGCGAGTTTCCGCGATGCGAGCACTCGGGGGCTCACGCCCTCCCGTTTCGCGCCCCAGAGCAAAGGCGTTAGAGCCTATCGTGCCCTGCTGCGCGGCATGGGCGCGCTCGAGTCTGATACCGGAAGAAGATTTACGGCCGCCTGAGAGGGCGCGCAGGTTCTGGCATGCATCCTGCTGGAGCGTTGGTCAACGTCAACGAGCCGGCGCGCCGCGCCCACAGGATGCCACCATGCCTACTCACAACCTCACCATCCTTGCGCTCTCGCTGGTCGCAGGGTGTCTGCCTGCGCTGATCGTGCTGGCAGCTGCACTACGGTTGCGATCGATACTGGGCAGACGCCTGCAGCGTCTCGAAGACGCTCTGCGCGTCTACAACGGCGCCAATGCCGAACTCGGCCGCCAACTCCGGGATATGGAAGAGCAGTTCAGGATTCCCGCGCCGGGCTCGGCGGCGGGTCGTGGGATGGAGGGCGTGCGGGTTGCCGCTTCTCCTTTGCGTGCGTCCGAACCGACACGCGCTACCGAACCTGCCCGCACCATCGCCTCCGCACCGGTGCCCGCGCGGCGTGTGCCCGCTGCCGCCGAGTCCGAGTTCAGTGACGCCGAGCTGAAACTCGCGCGGCTGCTGAAGTCACGGCTGCCTGCCATGCGGGCCGGGTAAAAGCGGCGTTTCGCCCGCATCCGGGTCGAGCCAATCCTCCGGCGGCGTGGATTCATCTACCCAGCCGCCGGGCGATTTTCCGCGCAGTGTGTAAGCAAAGGCGATGATCTGGGCAACGCACAGGTAAAGCGTTTCCGGAATTTCGTCCCCCAGATCAAGTTCTGACAGCAAGGCCGCCAGCGCGTGGTTTTCGAGCAGTGGCACGCCGTGCTCCCGCGCGACGGCGATGATCCGCTCCGCCGTGTCGTCCTGCCCGCTTGCCGTGACACGGGGCGCGGCCTCTCCGTCATATTCGAGTGCGATCGCACGTCGGCGAACCATTGGCCTCAGGTCCTCACGTCGAGCAATCTGCCGAAGCGCAGTGCTGCCGGCTCGGGTGGGCGGCCGGGCAGGCATTCCACGCGCTCTACCTCGACACCCTGCGCGCGCAGAGCTTCCTCGAGTCCCCCGATGGCCTCTCTGGCTGCACGAACAGTGCTTTCGCGCTCCGCCCAGAGAGTGGTGCCCAGCCTGTGGCCTGTCAGCCGGACCAGCGCGTGGATGGGGCCAAGGCTCGCGCAATCGAGGCAGAGCATCACGCTCCACTCGCGTGCCTCGCGGGCGGTTTCACCCCGGCGCCACGGCTGTTCTTCGAGGCGAAGTCTGAGCGAGTCGAAGCCCGAGGCAGACGGGATCGGAATCTCGATGGACCACGCGGGCGCACTGCCCGCAGGATCGTTTGGTGTGCGTGCGTCGTTGAGCGATGCGAGTTGATGCACGCGGGTGCGTGCCAGCGCACCTTCCACCAGCTGCAACAGCTGGCCCACGGCATCGTCTTCCGGTGTTTTCGTTGTCCTGCCCCCGTAATCCCGCCTGCCAGACGGCGCAGCGCCAGGCAGCGGGTCGGCACCTGCAGGCAGTTGACCTCTCGCGTTGTACAAAGCGCTTCCCGCCTCCTGACCAAGGCGGCTTGCCTCGGGCGATCCGCTTGTCAGTGGCAGGCCCGTGGCAGAGCCACGCGGCATCAGTTCGAGCAGTGAAGACCGCAGCAGCCCCAGCGAGGCCTTGAGGTCCCGGCGGAGGATTTCCCCCCGAGTTCCGCCCTCGGCGGCGAGCGCTCCGTGTCGCAGGGAGCCCCTCTGATTTGCGTCAGCCGTCGCTCCTGGGTCTTCGTGTGCAGTCCATGGCATGCCCCGTGCGGCAGCGAGTGCGGGCGCGGGCGCGCGGGCGGGCGGCGGCGGAAGGCCAGAACCGCCAACGTTCTGGCGTAGCTGCTCACCCTCCATCCCGCTTGCCGCCCCTCGTTGCTGTGGCGCAACCGGTGGCCGGGGAAAGGGCGGCAGATCCGGGGCTGAGCGAGAGGGCGGAGGGGGCGGTGTGTCCTTCGGTTGCGCCGGGCCGTTGGTCTCGGGTGAATCGGCGATTGGCACTGCGGCAGTCGCAGTGGCCCGTTGTGGTGGTGCGGGTGGCGAAGCCGTCCCGGCAGTTCCCGCAGGTCCTTCCGCGTGCAGGCTCAATGGTGAGGGGCGGGGCTGAAGCAGATCTGGTCCGTTTCGCGGAGATATGCCCGGCGGGGTGGGCCGACGGTCGGCTGGCACTCGCCCATCAATCTCGCGTTCGGCGGCAGGAGCAGGTGTGGCCCTGCCCGCCGGCGTTGCGTTCGACGCTGTTGGAGCCGATGTCGATGTGGACGTTGATCCAGATTCCGTTCCCGCAGTCGGGCCCGGTGTGCCTGCCGATACTCTGGCAGCCGCGGGCGGTCGCATGGACTGACCGTCCAATGCTGAGGGGAGCCGCTCCCGTGTGAGAGAGGTATCACGGGAACCCTGTTCAGCCTGTGCTGCGGACCCGCGTCGCCCCTCGGGTGGAAGGCCATCTCTAGCGGGGGACGCCGGATCGTGTGCATCCGGGCTCGCCGTGGGCCACGGTGTGCGAGACGTGGTTGTGGCATGTGTGGGGGGGGCTGGCGCTGCTCGCTGCTGCGGCACGCTCGTAGCGCCATCAGCCGGGGTTTGCGTTGGCGCGCCCGTATTACGCGCCCCCTGCCCGTGCTCCGGTTGCCCCGGCGTTACTTGCACAGAGGGTGTCGAACTCCGGGGCGCCTCGCTCTGCAGGGGTGGCTCGCGCGCCGGGAGAGTGTTGGAGGGTGTTGAGTTGCGCGAAGGTTCCGCCGCAGGGTGTCCCGGTGTGGGCGCACTCGCGGCAGGCGCGGCCGCGGGGATCATTGGCCGGGAAGAACGGAGGGGCGCTACCGTCGTTGCGCCCTGAGCTGCCCCTTGTACTTCGGGGGGCGCGCTGCTGCCCGGTGTGAGCCCAAATCCGAAAGCAGGCACTCTTCCCGGAGGATAAGCCTGGTTGCTCGCTGTAGCCGGATTGGCTTGCTGCGGCATGGCGCCTTGGGCAATGCCCGTTCCCGTTCCCGTTCCCGTTCCTGCGACGGACCCGGATGGCGAAGGATTGGTTGCCGCTCTTGCTGGCGCCGAAGGCGGTGCCAAGCGGCCCAGAAGCCGCCACAGCCGCGAGGCTGCGTTGCCGGATGTGTCGGGAAGGGAAGTGTCCGCACGTGGTTGAGCTGACTGTGCGTCGGGCCGCAGCGTGATATCCGTTGCGCCCCGGGGCATCCGGGTGTCGCTGCGCTGCAAGCGTGACTCGAGGAAAGTGCCGCTGGCCGCGATGGCCGCGCGCAGACCTGGCCCGGTGCTCAATTGCGCTGGCGTGGGCAGCGTGCTCAGCACACGCTCCATTCCGCGTTTGACCTCTTCCGGAAGAGGTGCCGTCTGCAGCAACCGTGACATGTCCGTGAACGCCTCTGCGAGCGGCTGCTGGCGCGGCAGTGCCTCCCGCAGCGCCTGCTGCGCCGGTGCCTGGGTCTGGGTCGACGGAAGCCGGGGATTCTCGATCACGCTTTCCACGCGGGCACGGCCGCTGTCGACGAAACGCAGCAGCAGCCTGCTGCCCGGTTCGAGTGATCGCGGGCTGCTGGCCTCGAGCGGGCCGTCGAGTCCGGGAGCATCGAGTTCGAGAATGAATCCCGCGGCCATACCTGAAGCAAGTCGCGGGCGAACGGCTGTGACGATGGCCTCTACTGGTTGGCCGGACACGGGCGCGGGCGTTTCCGTGGGCGCAGCCACGGGAAGGGGCGCGCGCGCCTGAAGTCCGGACGGAGGTATCTCCATGCTCGTTGCCTGCCGCCGGAGGGCTTCACCTATAATCGGAAGGTCCATCGCGATTATAGCGGCCACGAGCGCGTGGGCTTGAGCGCGTTCGCCAACTGCAGGATTGCCAAGACATGCCAGAGGCTCCATCGGTGCCGCTCTTCGAGGCGCGTGGCTTGCGCTGTGAGCGAGAAGAGCGGGTGCTCTTCGAGGGCTTGTCGTTCAGCCTGGGACCCGGCGATGTCGTTCAGGTCCTCGGGCCCAATGGTGCGGGCAAGACCACGCTGCTGCGTGCAGTGGCGGGGCTCAGCACCCGCGTAACGGGTGCGATGTCCTGGAAAGGTGCTCCGTTGCCCGGTGCCACCTGGGAGTTCCTGCGCGAGACGCTCTACCTCGGCCACGACGCTGCCGTGAAGCCCGGCCTCACGCCTGTCGAGAATCTCCGCTGGCACGCCGGTCTGTGGGGGCGCACGCGGGACATCGGCATCGTGGGGGCGCTGCAGGCCGTCGGTCTGGGACAGTATCTCGATTCGCCGGCGCAGCAATTGTCCGCGGGACAGCGCAGAAGGGTCGCCCTGGCGCGGCTTCTCCTCAGCCCCGCAAGCTTGTGGATCCTCGACGAACCTTTCACGGCCATCGACCTCGATGGCGTGGCGCAGGTCGAATCCCTTGTCGCGGCGCACGCAGGACAGGGCGGTGCCGTATTGCTCACCACACACCACCGCCTCTCGCTCCTGCGTGCCTTCCGGCAACTGTCCCTCACAGCGTGTGAAGGGTCATGAGTATGGGTGTTGGGCCGGCCTGGTTCGAGATCGCTCGGCGAGACATTCTCATTGCTTATCGCCGGCGCGCCGAGGCGGCGAACCCCTTGCTGTTCCTGCTGATCGTGGTTGCGCTCTTTCCCCTGGGTGTCGGACCTGCCCCGGAGGACCTCTCCGGCATTGCGCCCGGCGTGGTCTGGGTTGCCGCCTTGCTCGCCTCGCTTTTGTCCACAGATATGCTCTTTCGCAGCGATTTCGATGACGGCTCACTCGAACAGATCGCGCGCAGTCCCGCGCCGCTCTACGCCACCGCGCTCGCCAAGATGGGCGTG
>Ga0315905_10008598_pt1 | contig 10330 bp, 4 predicted proteins | sample LakEriMetagenome_5_FD_203522 | JGI IMG/M metagenome (GOLD analysis project Ga0315905, IMG submission 203522) | Freshwater fungal communities from buoy surface, Lake Erie, Ohio, United States - Buoy 4 MA121 | ecosystem: Environmental > Aquatic > Freshwater > Lake | place: USA: Lake Erie, Ohio... | reverse complement strand
CGCGCCGGGGGCCGAGCGCCGCTGCGAGGAAAACATCCAAAACTGAAAGCCTCGGCCCGCACTACCACCCGTCCCCAGTAACTCGGCCTCCCTTTCACGCGCGCCGTGCTGACGCAGCGACGCGCGTACGCCCGCTGTGGCGCGCAGGGAAAGGGCGGCGGAAGAGAGAACGGGGGGCGCCGCGCCCCCGCGTCGTCGTCATCGTCCCCCTCGTTTTTCTTCCTCTCTCACCTGGCACGATCTTGTCGAGCACCGACTGGTCCGATTCGGGCCCGCTCGCAAACGTGTGGTTGTATACCACGTCGAGCACGACGCGCAGCCCGAGCGCGTGCAGCGCCCGCACCGCCTCGCGCAGCTCGGGCGTGCGCGCGGGCCCGTCGGCGTCGACGCTGTACCCGCCCTCGGGCACGCCCCAGTGCACGGGGTCGTAGCCCCAGTTGAAGGCGTCGCGCGCGGCCACGCGGGTCACGGCGGCCTGCGGGCGCTCCGAGTCGGGCGGGTGGCCCTGGAGCTCGCGGCGGTCGGCGACGAGCTGGTTTTCGGGGCGCTCGGGCACCGAGCCGAAATCAAACGTCGGGAGGAGGTGCACGTGCGTGAGCCCGGCGTCCGCGAGCGCGGCGAGGTGGGCCAGACCCGCGCTCAGGCGAGGAGGAGGAGGATCGGGGGAGGAGGAGGAGGAGGAGGAGGAGGAGGAGCAAGGGGCGGCGAGCGCGGCGAGGGCCGCCGCCGCCGCGGCGCCCTCGTCGGCGCCGGCCCGAGCCGCCGCCTCGAGGCTGCGCGGCGAAAAGGCGAGGTACTTGCCGCGCAGGGCCGCGGGCACGGTCGGGTCCGTCGCGCTAAAGTCGCGGACGTGCAGCTCGTACACGGACACGTCCGTCCACTGCGCCAGCGGCGGGGACGCGTGCCCGTCCCACCCGCCCGGCGCCATCCCGGGCGCGCCCAGGTCGACAAACACGCAGCGCTCGCCGTCGGCCGTGAGGGCGCGCGCGTACGGCTCGGTCGCCTCGCACCGCTCGACGGCGCCGGTCCACGGGCAGAAGGCCGTCACGCGCAGCTTGTACGCCTTTCCCGTCCACTCGCGGGGCCGGGGGGCCGACCACACGCCCGCCTCCGGCGTGCCGCCTGGGCCGCGCGACAGGTCGAGGACGACCGAGGGCGGCAGCCGGCGCGCGGCGCGGCGCGCGTCGGCCGGCGACCGGGGCGCGCCCGTGCGCGGGTCGAGCGCGTAGTCCGGCCCGTCCGCCCAGACGAGCAGCTCGACGCGCTGGGCCGTGGGGGCCCACACGCTAAAGGTGCGCGCGCCGCTGCCCGGGTCGGCCCAGTCGCCGAGCGGGGCGTCCGTGGCGAAAAAGTCGTCGAGCGCGCCGGCCGTCTGGACGGCCGTCGCGTCGAGCAGCGGCGCGGGGGGGGCAGGAGGAGGGGGCGCCGGCCCGCCGTCGCCGCCCCCTCCCGCTCCTCCTCCTCCTCCTCCTCCCGCGACGACCGAGACGGCCAGCTGGCAGCGCAGCAGCTCGGGCGCGCGCGCGATCGCCTCGGGCGGCAGGCGCAGCTCCGTGCAGCCGTACAGGTGCGGGTAGCGCGCGGTCGCGGGCGAGAACCGGAGCGGGTCGGCCTCGGCCGGCGGCAGCAGCTCGAAGGTCGCGCCGTCGTCGGCCCCCTGCACGCCCGCCGCCGCGCCGAGCGCCAGGCGCGCCCCCGCCGATGCGTGCAGGAAGAAGCGCCGGCGCGCCCCCGCGCGCAGCCCGCCCTCGGTCGCGGGGACGCGCCACAGGATGGTGTCGCGCGTGGCCCAGTGCGCGCGCGCGCGCGCGAGCGAGCCGGGCGCGACGCCGCGCATGTCGGGCGGCGACGTCGAGAAGAAGGCCGGGGGGGCGGCCGTGGCGGCCGCCGGCGCGCCCGCGGCGGCCACGGCCACCGCGCCCCCGGCCTCGCCGACGAGCCAGACCTCGCGCAGCCCGCCGCTCACGTCCAGGCGCTCGATCCCGACGGCCTCCTCGTGCGGCGCCCCCTGGCGCGCGGGCGGGCGGTGCACCAGGGCGCCGACCCAGGTCGGCGCGCCGGGGCCCAGGGGGACGTCGAAGACCGCTCCCCCGACGGCGGCGCCGCACGCGGCGGGCTGCAGGGGCGAGGACCACTCGGTGGGCGCCTTCACGTCGCCCCAGACGTGCAGGCCGTAGCCGCGCGCGCGCTCCGGGTCGCCGGCGACGAGCCAGTGGACGCGCAGGGTGTTTGGCGGCAGGGGCGTTGCGGCCGGGGCGGCCGGGGCGGCGGCGTCGATGCCGCCGCCGCCCCCGGCCAGGGCCGCCGTCTTCTTCGTCAGTCGAGCAGACGCGCAGGGAGAGGGCGTGCGGGCGTGCGTTGATCGGTGTGCGACGCGTCGCGCGGCGAGCATGTCGCAGCAAGAGCAAGCAGGCGGGTGGGTGGGTGGGTGGGTGGGTGGGGAACTTTTCGACACCTTGCGCGCTCCCGCGGTCGCGCGATCTCTCGCTCAAGGACAAGGGGCGCGGGTGGCTCGAGGCTATAGTGCTGTGTGTGAAGGACGTGGATGAAGAGCGCAACGACATAGGGCAGCGCGATTGGATGGATCGCGGGCTGATGCTGCGCGGGCGGCGGAAGGGGTTTGTTCGCGGCGGCCCGTTTGCTCGCGGCGAGGGCGCGCGCCGCCAGCCGGTGCGCGCCGCCAGCCGGTGCGCGCGCTCGCAAGACGCGGCGGCGCTCCCGGCGTACGCAAGCAACGCGCGCCCCACCTCGCCGCGCCCCCTCGCCATCAGCTAGTTGCATAGGTCCATCGCGAACCATCATCACACTGCTCATTTGACCCATTTCTAGTCGGCGTAGAGTTGCCCCATCTTTGTCTCCCGTTCAAACTGTCGACTCGGCGCGCGCGCTCCCGCGGGATGTCGCCCAAGAAGAAGGACGAGGGCCGGGGCGTCGCCATCGTCGCATCCCCCCCGTCGGAGGGCCGGAAGCCGGAGGCCGCAGCCTCGGGGCGTAGCAGCGCGGGCCGCAGCAGGCCCGCGAATGGCGGCGGCGCCGTCGGGCCACCCGCCGCCGCCGCCGCCGCCGCCGCTGCCTTGTCGCCGTCGCCCGGTCGCGAGCCGCGCTCGCGCAAGCCGTCTGCCAGGGCCGCAGAGGCCGCAACCGTGGTGGTGGCGGAGGCAGCAGCAGCGGTAGCGGCATCACCGGCACGCAAGAGGCCGGCGTCCGCCAGCCAGCGGCGCCCGACCAGCGGCTCGCGCCCGCCCTCGGGCAAGGCGGCGCGCGAAACGCCGAAAAAGGCAAAAGAGGCCAAGCCGACACCCCCAGCCCCGCGCGCGCGCTCGCGGTCCGCATCGCGGCCCGCGCCTGCCTCCGCCTCCAAGCAGCGCGCGCCGCCGCCGCCGCCGCCGCCCTCTGCGGCCGAGGCCAAGGCGCCCTCGACCGCCCCGAAGCGCCAGCAGCAGCGCGCGGCGAGCGGCGGCGCCGAGCGCCCTTCGCCGCCGTCCGCCGCAGCAGCAGCAGGAGCAGCAGCAGCAGCAGCAGCAGCAGCGTCCGCGGACCGGAGCGGCAAGAAGCGGCCGCGCGCGGGCAGCGAGGGGGCAGCGGCGGCCGCCGCATCACCGGCTGCGGCCTCGGGCCCCAAGCGCCCGCGCTCCTCCTCGGGGGCCGCTGGCCGCGGCGGCGGCGCCAAGGCCGCCGCCGCCAGCATCCTCCCGCCGCCGCCGCCGCCGCCCTTCCCGGACGCCGAGGCGGTCGCTGTCGGCCTCGCGGCGAGCTACCTCGACGCGGCCTTCTCGCCGCGCGTCGCCGCAGGCCCAGAGCCGCCGTCCAGCCCGGCCCGAGCCGCCCCCGGTTCCGCCGCTGCACCCGACGACAAGCCAAAGGCCGGCGCCGCGGCCAAGGCCTCCCCCGCCGCCGCCGGCAAGCGCCCGGCGGCGGCGGCCGCCAAGGCGACCGAGGGCGGCGAGGCCGGCGGGGCGGAGGCAGCAGCAGCAGCAGCAACAGCAGCAGCAGGCGCCTCTGCGCCCCCCGCCCCTCAACAAGTCGTCACCACCACCATGGTGGCCGCCGCCGCCGCCCCCGCCCCGCAGCCCCCGGCCCCGATCGTCCTGCCCGACGGCTCCATCCTCGAGCGCCCGGACGACATGGACGCCGAGACCTGGACCGCCGTGCGCGAGGCCGTGCTGGGCCTGCGCCGGCGCGGCAGCGTCGCGCGCCGGCCGCACAACGTCGGGTGGGAGGAGTGGGGCGGGGGCGACGGTGCCGGGCGGGCGCCGCGCGGCCCGCGCGCTCCGCGCCCCTCCGGCGGGCCCGCGCGGCCGTGGCAGCCGCGCCGCGAGGCCGAGGACGCCAACTGGGTCGGCGAGGCGGCGTTCCTGGCGCGGGCGGCGCGCGCCGAGCAGGCGCTCGCCGAGGGGCCCGTGCCGGCCGGCGGCGGCGGCGGCGGCGGCGGCACGACGGGCGGAGGGGCGGCGGCGCCGCGCGTCTCTGCCGGCGGCGGCGGCGCCGCGGCGGGCGTCGTCTCGCCCCCCCAGGAGCGTGTCGTGCCTTCCGCGTCGGCGGCGGCTCCCGCCGAGGCGCCAGCCGCTGCTCCTGCTCCTGCTGCTGCTGCTGCTGGCCGAGGAGGCGGCGACGACGGGGAGGACGAGCGCGCCAAGGCCGCCGCCGCGGCTGCGTGGCCGCGCGCCGAGCCGGGCGACGCGGTCGCGCGCTTCGCCGTGCTCGTGCTGCTGCACAACCCGGGCTGGCCCAACGCGATGATGTGGGAGAACTGGGCGGACGCGCACACGCCCGACGCTGTGGCCGCTCTCGACGGGCCGGTGCTGCTGCAGCAGCAGGAGGCGGCGGCAGCGGCGGCCGCGGCGGCGGCGGCGGCAGCGGTGGCAGCAGCGGCAGGGGGGGCCGAGGCGGCGGCGGCGGCGGCGGCGGCGACAGCCGGAGGCGACGCCCCTGCCTCCACCACCGCCAACGGCAACGGCGTCGCGGAGCCGCTTGCGCCCAACGGACCGGGCTGCAACGGCGCCGCTCACCCGGTCCCCGACGCAGCAGCACCACCACCACCACCACCACCAGCGAACCCCACACCTCCCGCTGCCGCCGCCGCCCCGGCCGCCGGCCCGTCCGCCGCCCCCTCGGCCGCGCCGACGCGCCCCTCGACGCCCCCCGGCGCCCCGCTCCCCCCTCCCCCCGCCCCCGCCGCCCTCCCTCCTCCTCCCCCGCCGGACCCGGCGTCCCTGCGCCCGGCCGTCCTCTGCCACGTCAAGAAGGGCGTCTCCCTCGGCCTCCCCTCGTTTGCCGCGCGGGACAGCGTCGCGCGCCGCCGCCTGTGCACGTCGGTCGCCGCCGAGTGGGGCGACGTCTCGCTCGTGCACGCGCAGCTCGCGGCGCTCGAGGAGGTGCTGCGGCGGTGCCCCGCGGCGCGCCACGTGGCCGTGTGCTCGGGCCACGACGTCCCCGTGCAGCTCGCGTCGCCCGCGCTCTTCCCCGCCGGCGCCTCGCTCTTCGGGTCGTACCAGTTTGGCGGCGAGGAGAACGCCACGCTGCGCGACGCGGCCGAGGAGGAGCTGCTCGCCGACGGCGGGTTCTCGCGCGAGGACGCGCGCCGGTGGTCCCGCGCCCTCACCTTCCACCACCAGTGGCTCGTCCTCAGCCGCGAGCACGCGGCCCTCCTGTGCCGCATGCGCCCGCTCGTGCTGCGCGCCGCGCGCGCCCTGCACCGCGCCTGCTGCGGCGTGCGCGCGGGCATGGCGCCGGACGAGTTTGCGCTCGTCACCTCCCTGCGCTTCGCGGGCCTCGCGCGCTCCGTGCAGCGCGTGCAGCTCGGCCGGGGCCTGCGCTACAAGCCGGGCGACCTCATCAACTGCTACCCGACCCTCGTGCTGTTCCCCGCCGCGCCCTCGCCGCACCCGACCACGTGGGCCGCGCCGGACGAGCGGCAGCTGGTCCAGGTCGAGAAGGGCGGCGTGGGCAAGTACGCCAAGTCGGTCACGCTCAACGACTGCCTCCACCTCGCGCGCGCCCGCGGGGCGCTCTTCTTCCGCAAGGTCGCCCTGCGCGGCCTGGGCGTCGGGCGCAGCGCGCACGCGTCGCCCGACGCGGCCATGGTGCTGTCGTCGCTCGAGGCGATGTGGCGGGGCCTGCCGCCCGTGGCGGGCGAGGCGGCGCCCAACATGGACCCGTCGCCTGCGGCGGGCGGGGGCAGGGCGCGCGCGCGGGCGCCGAGCCAGGAGCGGGGAGCGGGGGGCGCTAGTGGAGGAGGCGGGGGGGGGCGCAGGGCGTCGTCGCCGGAGGCTGGAGGAGGAGGAGGAGGAGGAGGAGGAGGAGGAGGAAGCGCCCGAGCGGCGGCGGGCGCGGCGGCGGCGGCGGCGGCGACGAGCGGGCGGCGGTCGACCGCGGCGACCTCTTGAAGGCATGGATGGAGGCGCTGAGGTGTTTGGCTGTCGAACGCCAACCCAAATTGATGTTGTGATTCCTCTGTCTTCAACCGATCCTCGAAATAATCCTGGAGAGACTCGACGACCGCGAGGCAGAGCGGCGGACACAAAAGGAGCGAGCGAGCGCGGCGCGGCGCGCCGTCGCAGCGAGCTCGCTCTTGTGCCGAGGGGCGGGGCCGGCGTCGCTCGACGGGCGGGCGGCGCCAACGCAACCCTTCCCTTGCGCGCGCGCGCGGCGCCTTGCTCTCACGGCCACCTCGTCGCGATGAGCAAGGCGGCCGATCCTCGCGACGAGGACGGCGCCGGTACGGCTTGTGATGGCTTGCAGTCCCCGGCACGAGAGAGAGCCGCGGGGCGCTGAGCTGCTCCCCCGTCCCTCCCCCTTGCCCCCCGCCAAAAAACTCAACCCAAAAAAAAACAACCAAAAAATACATGCAGCGGCTCTCGGCGTCTTCCTGGCGGCCAGCGGCCTCACCAGCGCTTCCGGCTGCGGCTTCGTGACGGCCCTGGAGGTCTGCCTGCAGCCCGTCCCGCGCGTGAGTATCGGACGCACACGGCTTGAGCAGGCGCCCCGCTTGCCCCCCCTGGCGATGTGTCGTCTGGCGCTCACCTCCGCCCCCGCCCCCCGCCAACAAAATCATCACACACAGCTCGGCGCCTCCCTCCGCCCATTCTGCAACCTCGTCGAGCTCAGCCTGCAAAACGTCGGCCTGCGCGCCCTCCCCGCGCGCCCCAGCCTGGGGGCGTCCTGCCCGCACCTCGAGCGCCTGTGGCTCTCGGGCAACGAGCTGTCCGGCGCCTTTCCGCCGCCGCCGCCGCCGCCGCCGCCGCCGCGGGCGGCGGGCGCGCCGCCCTCGTACGACCTGCTCCCGCCCGGCGCCCCCCTGCGCGGCCTCACGCGCCTGTCGTCCCTGTGCGTGCGCCACAACGCCATCGAGCGCCTCGACGCGCGCGCCCTCGCGCGCGACCTCCCGGCCCTCGCGTCCCTGTCGGTCGGGGGCAACCGCCTGCGCCGGCTCGGCCAGGGCCTGTCGGCGCTCGGGGGGCTGACCGAGCTGCAGGCGCCGGGCAACGCGCTGTCGCGCCCGCCCCGCGGCCCGCGAGGCGCCGCCGTCCTGCCGTCGCTGCGCGTGCTCAACCTCGCGGGCAACCCGTCGCCGGCCTCCCACCGGCAGCTCGAGGGCCTGGCGGCCGCGTTCCCGGGCTTGGAGGAGCTCTGGCTGGCGGACCCGCTCTGGCCGTCGGCGGCGGGCGGCGGGGGCGGCGGGGGCGTCGGGGGCGTCGGGGGCGTCGGGGGCGCGGGCGGCGGCTGCCCCGTGACCGCGCTCGGCGGGTACGCCCCCGCCGCGCTGGCGGCGCTGCCGGCGGGCCTCTCGCGGCTCGACGGCCTGCCCGTGCCCGAGGGCGCGCGCGCCGCCGCGCTCGAGGCGCGCCGGGGGCTGGCGCTGTCGGCGGCGCTGCTGCGGCGGGAGCTGGAGCGGCGGTGCTTTTCGGTGGCGGAGGCGGCGGCGCGGGATGATGACGGCGAGGAGGAGGAGGAGGAGGAGGACAGCGACGATGACGCGAGGCCGCGGTCCTTGCTCGAGCGGGCCGCCGCTGGGCTCGAGGCCGCGGGCTCCCCGGCGGCCGCCGCTTCGCTGGCGCGGGCGGCCAGCCGCGCGCTGCGGCGCGCCCTGCGCCGCGCCGCGCTCGACGCCGACACGCACGGCAGCGTGCGCATCGAGGAGCACGAGGTCACGGGCTCTGCGGACGGGATCGGCGCGCTCGAGGCGTTGCTGCGCGGCGAGTCGACGCTGCTGCCTGCGGCGGCGGCGCCGCGGCCAGGAGGGGGCGGCGCCGCATCGTCGCTGGCCGCCTCGCTCCTGCCGCCGCCGCCGCAGGGCCTGCGCGTGCGGTCGGCCGCGCGCGTCCGCAGCCACGCCCTGGCCCTCGTGTTCGAGTCGCGCCTGCGCCAGCGCCTCCTGCCCGCCGGCACGGCCTACGTTGGCCCGGGCATGCCCGCCGTGGCGGCGGTCGCATCGCGCGGGGGGGTCGTGCCCGCGGCGCTGGCGGCCGAGGGCGGCGCGCACGTGCGCACGCTGCTTTTCGTGCCGGCACCGCCGAATCTTCTTGAGTCTGAGCGGGACATGCCAGACGAGGAGGACCGCCAAATGCGCGCGCTGGAGGCGATCGCGGAGTTGGGGTTCGCAGGGGCGGCGGCGGCGGCAGAGGAGGAGGACGAGGACGAGGAAGCGGCGGCGGCCGGCCGCAGGCCGCAGCGGCGGCAACAGCCGTGGCTGCGGCTGCTGTCGTCGCTGCCGCCGCCGTCGAGCAGCAAGCAGCAGCGCGTGGCCGTGATGGTGGTGCGGGCCTACGTCGGCGCCGAGGGCAAGGGCCACGTCCGCGTGCGGCCAGAGGCGGAGGGCGCCGCTGCCGCCGCTTCTGCGGCGCCCCCAGCCCTCCTCCTCCGGCCGCGGGCGCACGGCGGCGGCGCGGTGGCCGTGCGCGTCGCCGCCGCGAGCGACGGCGGTCCCGACGTGTGGTGGCACCGCGACCCCGCGCTGGTGCTCCCCGTCGCTCTCCTCAAGCTCTCGTACGCCGACAGCGCGGAAGAGACGGCGGCGGCGGCAGCAGCAGCAGCGGCGGGGCGGGCCGCGGCGGCGTCGCCCTGCCCGCGCGAACCAGACGGCCGGGACGCCACGACCCCGCCCCTCCTGTCGTCGTGCCGCGCCGTCCCGAGCCCGCACAGCCTCAAGGTCGCGCTCGCGGCCGTGCGGCGCGAGCTCGCGCCCTGGATCGCCCTGGGAGACGCCGGCGGCGGCGGGCCCTCGTCCGCCGCCGCCGCACCCGCCCTCGCCGCCGCGCTCGCAGAGGAGGAGCGGCAGCGGCAGCGGCGCGGGCGCGGGCGCGGCGGGCCGTCCACGGCGACGACGACAACGACGCCCCGCGAGAGCGCGCTGGTGGTCGACCTCGACTACACCGGCCTGGAGGCGCTGCCCGAGTCGGCCTTTGAGACGACCACCCACCTCTCCGCGCGGGGCAACAGGCTCGTCGCCACGGCCGCGGCGCTGGCGCCGCTGCTGCGGCTGCGGCGGCCGCCGCCGCCTGCGCCGGCGTCGTCGTCGCTCGTCTCCCTCGACCTCGGCCGCAACCGGCTGTCCGGCGACGGCCCGGACCTGTGGCGCGCCCTGAGCCGCGCGTCGAGCCTCACGCGCCTCGAGCTCGGCGGCAACCGCCTCGCGGGGTTTGCCGCCGCTGCTGCTGCCGCTGCCGCTGCCGCTGTCGCCGCCGACGCACCGCCCGCCGCCGCCGCCGCCGCCGCCGCCCGCTTTGCGCGCCCCCTCCTGCCCGCGCTGCGCGTGCTCGGCGTCGAGCGCAACCGCCTGACCTCCCTCGAGGGCCTCGACCGCTTAGCAGGCCCGGAGCTCGAGCAGCTGCACGCGCGCGGCAACCCGGCGCTCGCGTCGCCCGCGGCCGCGCTCGCACCTCTTTGCCCCGCCGTGCTCTGCGCCGGCAGCGGCGCCGAGGCCACTGGCGCTGACGTCCTCCCCGCCGCCGGCCCCCCGCCGCTGTCGGCGCACCCGTTCCCGCGCCTCGAGGTCCTCGACCTGCGGGGCTCGGCCGTGGCGCGCGGTGAGCGCGTGCCCGCGGGCGTCGTCGCCGCGACGGGGGCGCCGCCGCACGACTGCACGCGCGCCGCCGCCGGCCCCGCGGCCGCCTCGCCGGCAGAGGAGGGGGCGGGGCGGCGGCGCCGGCGACACGAGCGGGCGCGCGGCGACTACCGCGCGTACGCCCTGCACCTGCTGCACGTGCGCGGCGGCGGCGCCGCGGGAGGGCCGCCGCCCCGGCCCCTCCTCGTGCTCGACGGCCGCGCCGTGGGCCCTGGAGAGGCGGGTGAGGCCGCGCGCCTCTACGCGGGCGTGCTGACGCGCGAGGCG
>Ga0315905_10008596_pt1 | contig 10331 bp, 8 predicted proteins | sample LakEriMetagenome_5_FD_203522 | JGI IMG/M metagenome (GOLD analysis project Ga0315905, IMG submission 203522) | Freshwater fungal communities from buoy surface, Lake Erie, Ohio, United States - Buoy 4 MA121 | ecosystem: Environmental > Aquatic > Freshwater > Lake | place: USA: Lake Erie, Ohio... | reverse complement strand
CCCCTTGGTCGAGCATCCGACCGCCAACGCATGTCCTCGGCTGCCAATGCCTTGCTCTGCAACATTGGAGAAGGCAAGCAAAGTCTCGTCGGTCAATCTCGTTTTCGTGGAGTTTACCACGGAGAGAAGGGCTCGTTTATTCGTAATGCCAAACACGCCAAGGGAACCTAACAATCCAAAACTCTCGGAAGCCGGCTAGGCTCTCTATAGGTAATAATATACTAATAATATACTAATGACTAGGACGAACGTCTCTAAACTAAGGCGACTCGAAAGGAGCTTCGTCACTGAGACGCAGGGACCTCCAGAAAGCCCACCCCGGGTCCCATCCGCAGTGGTTGGAAGCATCAACCATCATGACTTGGACGCGCACCGGTATCCAGAACCTCCGTTCGGGGGACCAACTGTAGACGGCGAAAGCATCGGCCACCAAGAGGGCACCGCCCAAAACAAGGTCGTCTTCGCTTGTGATTCCGAACCCTTGAGTTTTTTTTTTCCCGGCGGTTTTGCTCCGTGTGAGTGTACACAGCACGCACGGCGTAAGCGCCCGGGGAGTCGTGCTGGAAGAAACTGCCGCCAGAGGGTGCGCGGCCGCGGACAGCGTGAGGCACGGTTTTTGAAGCGAGCACGCAGCTGTCGAGCCACAGCCGCCGCGGCAGAGACGTGATGGACAAACCAGATGAGCCAGCCCTGGTCGGCATGAACGTTGCGGCGGTGCTGACGACCGATGTCGCTGGCGTGGGGGCGACAGAGCCGGGCAGTGCGATGTGGCACGCGCAGCTGCTCAACGCAGCGCTGGAGCGCGAGAATAGCCGGCTCAGCAGCAGAGGGTCGCAGCGTCTGGGCAGCTCTCACTCGTCGCGTGCGGCCCTGAGCAGCCGGGAGGGCCTTCGCAAGGGCTCAGCGCTTTCAAGCCTGCAAACCGCGGAATGGGCGATCAGCAAGGCAGTGGCTGACCACCCAGACTCTGAACATGCGCGCACAGCGCGCGCCAAGCTGCAGACAACGGAGCCAAAATCTCCAGGCAAAACTTGGCACGGCAAGCCTGAGAATCGCCCAAGCACCACCGGAAATCCGCGCGAGATGCGCATGAAACTCTCACTCTGGAAGGAAGGGAGCGCCGGGATCGGGTCACAGCGCCCACCCCCCCTTCAGGGCCCCTCAAAAGGCAGCCCGCAGGCGGCAGAGGAAAAATGTTCCCCGATGACGAAGGCTGAAAAGCAAGAGATGATTCAAAATTCGCTCACCAGCTTCCGTAGGTACTTCAAGGAGATGCCAGTCTCTCAGTTGAATGAAATTCCGGCCCCCAGCTCTGTGCAGTCTGCATCGGTGGAGGCGTACTTCGAATTCAGTGGAAGTGACATGTCAGATGAGGAGCTTCTTGAGACACTCGCGCGACGCCCTTCCCGTTACGCTGTCAAGGCACACCCCAGAGTGCCACAAAATGAGCTGTTCTTCATATCGCAGCGCGCCGAACAATTGGGTCGGCACAGACAACAGGAGAAGGGGCATGGAATACCATGGGGCACGCCGAAGAAGCCCCGCATACAGACCGAGCGCGGGAAGCAGTCCAACGGGGTTGAGTTCAAATCTACAGGTCTATTCGTACACACAGAGCTGGAGCGGTTGCGCACGGTAGACGAATCGCGCAAGAATGATAAGCCTGAGCAAGGGCGTGTGGCGCACTGCTGTTCGCTTCTGGAGCGCTTGCAGGTCAAGTACTTTGACGAGGAAGTTGGCATGCTGAAGGAGGAGCTATTTCGTGCTATTTTCAAGGATAGCGAGGCACTGAAGCGGATGCCAGTGCCGCGAAATAAGGAGGCTTTTTTGAACGCAAAGCCTTTCTTTGAACTCTGGCAGCAGGAAAGGGACAGGATGGACGCCCTTCAGCTGGAGATCAAGAAGTACAAGGCGGAAGTAGAGCTTCAAGAGAGCGTGAATCAGCATCTCCAAGCTCGAGTCAAGCTCCTTTCAGATCTCAGTGGCAAGGGCGGTGGTGGAGGTGGACTGAAATCGGTGCGACCTGAAAGTGGCGGAACTGAAAGTGGTGCGCGCACAAAGAGTCAGCAATTCGAAAGCGAAGCTTCTCTTTCTCAATCCATGCTTCGGGGATCAATATCCACGAGTCAGTCACAGTCTTTCAAGGCCTCCTCCTCGCGACAGTCGCTTAAAAAACTACCTCAAAAGCTCACGCCTGAGAATTCGCTGAGGGGCGACGCGAACTGGCCCAACTACGCTGGGGAGAGCGAGAGAGAGAGAGAGAGAGGAATCGAGCCGGACTCAGCACCCTCATTTCACAAAACTAGGCCGCAGCCTCAATCTATGTCGATGCCTGCAAGCATGAAACAAATTAGTTTCAGGGGCGAGGCCAGGGTCCCAGAAGGTAGAGGTGGGGGGGGACTGCAGACGCCGAAGGAACCCAATCCCTTCATCATGGCTGCCCCCCGAGTGAAGTTGGTTGCGAGCGAGATCGATAACTTTGAGGATTATTTGCGTATGCAGCGGCAAATGCTCGTTCCAGGTGACCGTACTGATTCGAGCCCCCAACACGGCTTGCATGTGCCCTCATTTTCGGGGAGTGACCAAGGCCGGGGGACAAAGAATGAAGGCGACAGTGAGCATGACGCTCCACACAGCGTGGGTGCTTACAAAACGTCTGAGGAGAATCGCGAGGTGGAGCCACATCCACGGGCAGATGAAGGGGACGAGGAGGGGAATGGCAGGACCAAAGCACCCCGTGGTCATACCTTCGTGATGGGGCAGAAGATGAGGAGGAGAAAAGGCGTCAATGAGCCTCGGTGGAGGGACTTCTCCATATATTTGTCGCGACATCAAGAGTCATGCTTTGAATGTAAGGAGAAGCTCAATGTTGAATACGACAAGTGGCGAGTGACGTTTGATTACAAGGCTCCCTTTCCGGCAATGCTACGCGCACTGGAGCGACACAAACAGATAGAAGTGGTGGGTGACGCAAATGATCTAATTGTATATAGCAAGTCCCTCGGACAAATTCTAGATCATTCATCTGACGAGGAGGAGGACCTAGAGCAGGCTATCGGGATCCGGGAGTTCAGGATTGTCAAGCTACAGATGGAGAACGCTTTTGTGAAAGGACTGCTCGAGGAGGAGATGGCGAATCACACTCACAAGCTCGAACAGCGCATGGAAGAGCTGGAACAGCTTTCGGATCAGATTTTCGAATCTAGGAAGAAGAATTTTGAAGAGCGAGAGAAGATACTCCAGGACAGGGTGCAAGAGCTGGAAAAGCAGCTACAATTCAAAGAAAGAGAACTCAACAAAGTCAAGTACCTGTTGCAAGACGGCGACTCGCTCGCCGCGAAGCTCCAGGTCGTGACAGAAGAAGCAGAGGCTGCGGCAGTCCGGTTCGCACGGCGGGAAAAACAGCTTTTAGACATTACCCATCAGGACAAGGAAACAATAGAAAGATTGCAAAAGCAGATTGATGTGAGTGAAGTTATTATGAAGACAGGGCGTGATCAGCTCAAAATAAAGGTCGGCTTTTCCGCTCAGCGAATACGGACCGAGGAGCAGATTGCGCACCAGATGCAGCTCCGCGAGATCGAACGACTGTTTCATGAGAAACTGCAACTCGCTGAACTCAAGGGCAACGTCGGTAAGTTGACGGTGAAAATGAGCGAGAAACGCTTCAACGTAATTATGGACATCCTGCAGCGGCTAGACGAGCGAGTCGAAGCTGCGTATAAAACTGTGCTTGACACGGCCGTGAGAAGCTCGGTATTAAAGTCGCTCGTCACTCTGACCAAGACGGAGTTCTCTGACGCTCGTCTTCGCTTACTGCAGCAAGTGACGGTCGCGACGTACGACTCGGACTCAGACGCCGAATATCACAACCCCGAAGTCGGAGGCATTCGTACCAGCGAGGTGCAGACTGACCTAACCCCTGCAAATTTTGGGTTGGAGGAGGAACCTGAAAGTGGAGGTAAGAAAAAGGGTAAAAAGGGCGGGGAAAAGAAAGGGAAGAAAGGAAAGAAGAAGTTAGTTGAGGATCCGCTGGCGCCTGTCGATCCTGAGAAAGTTCGCTTGGCCCAAGGACTCGTGGATGTAGTTTATCAGCAGCTCGAGCCTACTCTTGCTTCTTCTCTCGGTCCGCCAGTCGTTCCTCTTCCTGATAATGTGCGAATTGCCGTAATGAATGCGGAGACAGACTCCGGTGCTTCTCAGGTGAACTCTAATTCAAATTGGCTCGCGCGAGCGGTGCACCGACTGAAGTTTGCACGCGCCCACTTTTGCGCACGCACGAGCGCGGAAATGTGCGTACACCCACCCGCCTACACGTGCAGACACATGTTCATGCGATTGAGCGATTGCAGTGTCTTCTCGTACACTCCACTCTTCATATTTGGTGGTTGTGTTTGATTGAGCATGCACTGGAAACAAACACGCATACGTACAGCGTAATCTTGCCGGATTCGTGGAGCGCTGCCTAATGCGATACTTAGTGGTCAAGTGTGGACACAAGGACGTTGCAACGCGCGAACTCGCTGGCCTCAAGGAGACTTTTGCGCACATCAGCGGTACACAAATACTCACCATGACGAATACTCACACTCATCACGCACGAGCTCAAACATACGGTCATAGACGAGGGCATGCGCAACCCGCAGACTGGTACATTGTCTTGTGCGTCTTTAGAAAGTTTTCGCGATGGGTTCCTCCTGTCGTTTGCAGCAATGCTGATGAGCTGCGCAGTCGTGGCAAGTGGGTGTGGATTAAACGCCCATATGTGCCTCCCCGCACAGGCTCAGAAATGCGGTGCACCATCTTTGCGCGGCTTTGCAATTTCTTCGCACCGATGCCTCCGGAAATGACGCATCTTCTACTCACCATGAAGGCTAGCTGCTGGCACGTGAAATACCCCACTCTCGATTGGAGCCCGAGTGTTCGTGCACGTGGTCTACCCCTCGGCTCAAAGGGTGAGGGCCCAGAAGCTCGTGACGGTGTTGTGCAGCGCGAGTTTGCTTTGGCGCAGCTCCAGGGCACGTGCCGCTTGTTGGACCTCCGATTCGACTTGGCTGTGACGTGGCTGGCGATGCGCGCCATGGTTGACAAAGATCGCGGTTGCGAGGTTCTGCCGGTCGAATCTGTCATGATAGCAGCAATATCCCAGATGGACCATAAGATAGGGCAGATCTCGCAAGTCTTCGAGGCGCGATTTCCACCCGTTAATCCTGATGGCGACCCGCCAGAAGATGAGATGTCAACAAAGGAACCCAAGAGTATTCTGACTCTGGATACCTTGCAACGATTGCTGGCTGAGGCGTATGGCACAGTGTCATATCAGCAGGTCGGTATTGGAGGCTGCTTCATTCCTTGTGCGTGTCAATTTGCATTCCTTGCGCATGTTTTTACTTCATGTGCCGCTTCTTCACCCTCCTTTCCTCCTGATGCATTTCTGATTGTCGATATTTGATGACAGATCGTGGAGGTGATGGTAGATCTGACTCAACGATGTGGGTCACGTGCAGGTAGAACGTGCACGCAAGCACGCTCGCGCACACGCACGGCTCACACACACGCACAAGCACGACACATGACACGCACGGCACACGCACACGCACGGCACACGCACAAGAGCGCGCAGGCCATTGCACTCCGATGCTGTTAGCCCCCATGACCAGTTCCACAAAGAGGGTTCGCACACACACACACACACACACACACCCACACACGTACGCAGGATCGCGCTGATTGTTTTCATTCGTTGACTCCCCACTTGAACATCCCACGTTGTACAACAGCAACAGGCAGCGACTTTGCCGAGACATGTCTCCAACACATACCATCGTGGGTCGCCTCAGCTCCGCCCACGTCACAATGGCACAGAAACGATGCAGATTCAGAGAAGGCGCTGCAAAGTGAGGCAGGAGACGTGTATGCTCGGGATCGTACATTTCTTACGACTGACAATTAAAGTCTGCTATATTGTTGGAGGGAGGGTTGTGTAAAGGTTGGTAACTGTGTACTGGACATTCATTCTGTAAAACAGTAATATCAAGGACGGGCAACAAGGGAGGGGGAGGATCATTAGCGCACACTCCATAGGGACGTATGTAATGAATAAAGTTTGTCCAAACCTCATAACTGATAAGGATCTGGTATTTGATGAATGAAGTTGCGTTCTGGTGGTACAAAACGAGGAACGACGGTTTGTACCGCGAACTGTCGACCCCGGTGCCACGGTTCAGGACTGTTATTTCTGGCTTTAATCTGAAATGACAGTTTGTACCAGGAGCGCGGCCTTAACCAGACTAAACGGGGTGGCGGCGGGGTCTACAAGCCGATCGCAAGGAACACGCACATTTTCGCCACGTAAACCCATCACGCTACTATATTCGGAAACGAAGTTGCGATGCGACGCCTGGGAGCCTCTGCGCTCCTCCCGTCTCTCCCGAGAGCCCAGTACTCGCTCCAGTCACTCTCGCTGCGGAGGCGCTAATTTTGATGGAAACCTTGGTCGAAGACCCGCCTCCACACGCCTAGATTCCGTGTGTGCTTGCTTGATGGCGCCAATCGTGTTCTGCGCCGGACACTCCTACGCAGGACCACGACGACGACAGTGCTGACCATTTCCCTCCCTTTTCAGTACGGCAGTCCGCCCCCCCACCCGCCCCCGCTCCTGACGCTCCTCAGCCAGCTCCTTTTTCAAAGGGACGCGACGTCGACATCGCTGTTCATTGCCTTTCCTCCACTCAACCCTGCGCAACTGCGTGTCTCTCGGCAGGAAGAGGTTAATGACAAAGCGCTTGTTCGCCCGTCGATCGACGCCTTCGAAGGGGAACCCGGACATCCGCCCGACCTCCACCTACTGCTTCTGCACCCCACGCTTCTCAACCCTCGATGGCCCGATGACCCGATGAGGACGCAAACCCTATCCCTTCCTCTGCTCAATCCTATCGCTTCGTGCGACTCTCGGCAGGATGAGGATGGTGTCAATTGCGATCCTACTCGCCCGTTGAACCAAAAGAGCAAGAGCGCGAGGAAGCGCGAGAAACAACAGGCAAAGAAGCAGGCGGATCAGCAGAGGAGCGAGTCTGCCCCCGACCTCCGCTTTATGGACGGACTCGAAGAAGACTTTGTTCTGGACGGTGCGCTCATGGTGGTCGATGCTAAGGCCACCTACCGCTGGGTACCCGAACGGAGCCTTTGGATGCCTGTGCGCGCTCATGTCATGGTGGTCGACGCTTCCAACCACAGCGGCTGGGACCCCGGGCGGGATTTTTGGCGGTCCCTGCATCATCGCGAAGAAGCGCCTCCCGATGGTCTCTCTGCCTGCGAGACCTTTCGTACGTGCCCCGACTGCGACGGCGATGTCGGTGTCGTCGAGCGTGCTCCCAGCGACAGGGGCAGCGACGTCGACCTCCCACCTCTCGGCGAGAACAGCAGCGACGACGACTCGGACTAGCTAGTAGTGTACGTACTAGTATGTAGTATTACTAGTATAGAGAGCCTAGCCGGCTTCCGAGAGTTTTGGTTTTGTAGATGCCCTCGGCGTGTGTTGCATCATGAATAAACAGAATCAGGGAATATCCATCTGAAAGGTTTATCGGGTCGTTATGGCGAGGCGCCGGCGGCGGCGGCGTCCACCCCTTCTCTACAGATTCCGCCTCACACACGCATACTGCTCGCTCGCTCGCCTGTCCCCTACTCACCCTTTCGTCGGCGCGTCCATTCTCCAACGGCATTTTCAGGTCCAATGGCGCGCCCGCCTCTCTCCCCCTCGCGTCCTCCGCCCTAACACATACACGGAGGATGGATGGTTTCTGCAACTAAAACGCCGACCAGCTTGGCTCCCTCGCAGGACTATCTGTTCCCGCTGTATATGTAGGTGTAGTAGAACGCGCGCCCGCCTCTCCCCCCCCCGCGTCCTCCGCTCTAACACATACACGCAGGATGGATGGTTTCTGCAACCAAAACGCCGACCAGCTCGGCTCCCTCGCAGGACTATCTTTTCCCGCTGTATATGTAGGTGTAGTAGAATGCGCGCCCGCCTCCCCCTACACATACTCCTCCTCCACACACAGGTTTCCCTATGAGCGCACACCTATCGAGGCTATGCCTCTTTCAGCGACATCTACGGAGCTTGGTTTGGGTTTGGGTTTGAGTTTGGGATTGGATTCACTCTCACACTCCTCCTCGCACGCGCTCCCCTTCTTCTCGCCACCCTCCTTTCACACACTAGCCTTTTCCCCCGCGTTCACTAGTGTGTGGTGGTCAGCCTAGTCCACGCAAGCCTCGGCTCGTCGTATCTCATAGCACATGTCCTCCACTATCCTCCTCCCCACGCGCACAGCTTTGTATTAGGTACTGCAGTAATGAACAACAGCAACAAGTAGGATGGATTTGATCAGATTCATTAGACGCCTGTTTACTAAAGTTCTGAAATTACACATCATGGAGAAAAATTTACTCCTTCTGCCTTGAGAGAGAGAGAGAGAGAGAGAGAGATAGAAAGAGCTGTATTAGGAACCACAGTCCATAACGGGGGGTCTAGGGCGGCGCCTGCAGCACGGACTCCGCATCACCACGCGCTATCCTGCTTCCCCGCCTACACGGTGGGGTAGCATCCTACATGGCGAAGACTTTCCCCGGACTCTGATGAGAGGCTCGCCGGCTTGTGCAGCTTGTGCAGTTAGTTGAGCCTGTTTGCCACCGCCAGGAGACACTGGACCTGGCTGCGTTGAGCTTATAACTGCTGGTGTCCGCTCAAAAAAAAGAAACTTCAAAGTCTAAAAAAGGGTTTTGTCGGATACTTAAAGTTAACTGAAATCACTTGAACCTCATAGGCTAGTCTTCAATCCAACAGTCCTCTAAAAGAGATACTCCGCCGCTATCGCATCATTCCAGTACCATTTCGTGCACAGGGCGACTCGGCGCCCATCGCTTAGGGTACCTAACGCTGTTTAGCGTTATTACACACTCCTGAGGTTACGCTCATTCGTGTTATTTATACGCTGCTTCGCGTATCTTTCCGCGCTCCTCGTCACTTGGAACAGCCAATGCTGGTCATTAACATTCATCAAGCAGGGTCCTAAGATGCGGACCTCCTACAGAGAGTATGGATCGCCATACAAGCCATGCGAGCTCGCTATCCGGAAGCCCAGGACATCATCGGAGGGGATTTTCAATGCGAATGCTAACGGCCAGCGAGTGGGTTACGCAGTTGGAAATGCTATTCACATGCAGAAGATAAATGCTCAGCTTCAAGCTTGTGTGTCAGCGTTAAAAGGCGAGTTGGTGTCACCACGGACCCCTCGAGGGTCGACGAAAGCACAAATAAGGGAGCCAGGTTCAATCACCTTCTAGGGCTGGAAGTAGAGTTCGTGAGCAAGGAGGGGATCGAAGCATGGGTAGGATCCCCACATCAAGACCATGCCAGAGTCTCGTTTGCAGTCTGCATTCAAGATTGGTAAATCAAGGCCACAGTCGATCGAAGAGACGCAGAAAAAATACTGAAATGGCATCAGAAAATATCATTGCATGTGTTTTTGATACCAGTTAAACGTCCATACGTTCAACTGTCATAACCCGGACAGACAGAAGGGTGGGTTTGTAAAAGTTGATAACGATTTTGGATATGAGAAATGGTCACAAGGGGGGAGTATAGGTTTTGAGTTCGCGTGGGTGGGTGACAGGGAAGACAAGGGGGGAGTATAGGTTTAGCTCTCTTATGAAGTAAAAAAAAGGGGGAAAATCACGCTGTCTTTTACTTCGCCGGAAAAAGATTTTTTTTTATATTTATGAAGTGATTACATGGGAAAAAAGAAAAATGGGCCCCAGACTATACTACTGATGCTCTGATTGAAAAAGCACAAAGAACATGGAGATGGAGCATAGCCCTCCAAAAGCCAAAATATCTTCTACAGGGTCGTTCTGGGAGATAGAAACCACGGTTTTTGACCCAGCCCCTCCGGTCTTGAGAGCCTGAAACGTCGCGTCGTCCTTTGCCAGCTCCAGTGCTGTTCTGCGCTCCTTGTCGGTGCATTTGAGATTGGCACCAGACTGCAGCACCGCCGTCAGAGGGGTCACTAGTCCGAGATGCAAACACAGGAACATGATTCTCTTTGTTCTTGTCGGTGATGTGTCCACCTCCTCGTAGTACTCCGCAAACACGGTCTTCACCTTCTCGTTCGCGGCAGCGAGGTCAACGGCGGTGCGGCCTTCCTCGTCTTGGCCGTCTGACGATCCTCCTACCCCACTTCGATCTTCGGTCGACACGCCAAAAACACACACACTTGACTTTCTATTCCTGGGTTCACTACTTTTTATTATTTATCAATTCCTTCAACTAA
>Ga0315905_10008595_pt1 | contig 10332 bp, 8 predicted proteins | sample LakEriMetagenome_5_FD_203522 | JGI IMG/M metagenome (GOLD analysis project Ga0315905, IMG submission 203522) | Freshwater fungal communities from buoy surface, Lake Erie, Ohio, United States - Buoy 4 MA121 | ecosystem: Environmental > Aquatic > Freshwater > Lake | place: USA: Lake Erie, Ohio... | reverse complement strand
TCGAAGGTTCAGCAAGTGCGTTGTTGCAGGCACCTTGGGCCATAAGGCCAGCAAGTGCTAAAGATGCGCCAACAATTAGGGCTGCAGTTACTCGAGGAATACGGATTTGCCACAAGATTTCATTGCTGCCTGGGGAAAACAGCGCTGACCAAAAATTATCTATCTGGGCTGCTCCTACATAAATTGCCACAAAAAAAGCTAGAACCAGAACAACAGGCGGAGCTACTTTTTTCACTTATTGACCTTCTCTAATGCAAGAGCCAATTGTTTAACAAGTGAAGGTGTGCGGGGTCCAAAGGAGAGAAGCAACGAGTCATCAACATCTATTACTGCAGAATTCTTGCCGGCCCTTGTTTGTGCAACCCCCGGAAGTTTGAGCAATCCGGAAACTCCGCCAACAGATTCCAACCCCTTTGTCATTACAATCAAAACATCTGGATTTAAAGTTGCCAAGCTTTCAGCAGTTAGAGTGTTAAAAGGTCTAGTAAGTGACTGGGCACCGACATCGATGGCACCCACTGAAGACAGTAGTGAATCTGCGCCAGATCCTGGACCGCCGATCAAAAAAATTGAGGATGTTCCGCGCAGATACAAAAAGGCAACGCGAGGCTTGCGGGTAATTGTTGCGGTTTGAATTTGAGCACTTAACGCGTTGTTGAGTAGAACGCCTTGTTGCGGCGCGCCAATAGCATCGGCAACTGCTGCAACCTTGATTCCAATGTCTGCAACTTTCCAGATCTCTGGCGTTTGGACAATTTTTATTCCGGCTACTCTGATTTGATCGATGGCAGCCTTTGGTCCAGTGGAAGCATCAATAATTACTAAATCCGGTTTTAACCCAATTACGATTTCAGGCAACACTTGGTGTCCCGAAGTAACAACTGAAATATCTTCTAACTCTGCTTCGGTACTTGCAACATCACGGCCTACAATTATTGAAGTGGCGTTTAAGGAGTTCATGATTTCAGCAACTCCATTTGCCAAAACCACGACTCTTTTTGCTGAGTAATTAGCGGGAGCATCGATAGAAATCGCGGCGACATCTTCTTGAGCAATTGTGTAAGACGAAATGTTTTGTGAATTAGCGCACCCAGTAAGGGCAAAAATCATCGCTAACGCCACTAATTTCCTCATGGCATTAGTGTGCCAAAGCTTTCGGCGACATGTATTCGAGTCCTGTCGGATAAGCCTGTTACCTCTCTAATTTAAGGTCAGAGCATGAAGAAGTTGCTTCCAGTGCTAGTGGCCTTGGCTTTGGCTGCAATGCCATCTGCCCAAGCAGCTTCTGTTAAGGGTTCACAGGGTCAAGTACTAACGGCATCTGCAACAACTGCAAAAAGCGGATCCATGATCACGGTTACGGGAAATCGCTTTGATGAAACAGTTGGAATTTATCTGGCGTTTTGTGTTGTGCCCAAAAAAGGTCAACCTCCAACACCATGTGGAGGTGGGGTCAACAAAGCGGGTTTAGGTGACTCTTCATTTTGGATCTCATCAAATCCTCCCCCATATGCGGTCGGATTAACTGAAGAGTACTTACCAGGTGGCCGATTTACTCACAAAGTAATGGTCTCGAAGAAAATAGGAAAGTTTGATTGCACCAAAGTTAAGTGCGCCATCACAGTGCGCGCAGATCATTTGCGAAGCAATGATCGAAGTTCAGATCTATTCATCCCAGTGAAAATCAAATAGGAGAAAAATGAAAAAGCTAGTTCTGTTTGCACTCATTGCATCTTTGATGACACCTTTGTCAGCACAAGCGGCACAAACAAAAGTTGTCGGTGGGCCATTGACAAACCTTGATTATCAAAACGCAACAATCAACATTTCTCTGACCGATGTTCCGACAAAGGGTGGTTTGTATATCCAGCAATGCGTTGAAGCACCTGTGGGAACCCGTTCTGCTTTGTGTAACAAGGCTGTGGAACTGTGGATCTCAACGGCCCGCGGTGCATCCTTTCTGCCGACTGCAGCCATTGCCTTTAAGCCAACAGGAAACTTTTTAGTCGGTACAACTACCGTAGATTGCACAGTTTCAAAGTGTGGAATCTTCATGCGCTTTGACCACACCGTTGCAGATGATAAAACTGAGGATCAATTCATTCCAATTACTTTCAAGGCAGCTGTTGCAGGAACAACGACTCTGCCAGCAGATGAGGTAACAGGAACAATTAATGGTGTGCCCGTCACAACTCGAACACCAGCAACGCTTGGCTACCGTCAAATTTCAACAGTAGCTGCAGTCTCCAAGGCCGGTGCAACCTTGACCTATCGATCATTAGCGCCGGCATGTGCATTAGTTGGTCAACAAATAACCCCATTGGCCGCAACTGGTGAGTGCGCGATTTCAGTGACTAGTTCAGGCAATGCAACCGCTGCGCCTGTGACAGTTATTTTGCCAATTCGATTAACTATTGGCACTGACTCAATGGGTGCATTTACTCTGCCTGCTACCGCCAAAGCCTTTAGTAAAACGCCTCTTGCTCTGACAAGTAACTTTGGCGAAAAGATCAAATACAAGGCAACCGGTGCATGTTCAGTTGTTAAGTCAGTCTTGACCGTGCGCCGTGGAAATTGTGAGATTACCGCAACAGCACCTGGCAGAGCCGCTCTTTATCAAGGCTTAAATGCCAAGCTTTTGATTACGGGTAAGTAAATTAATTAACAATCAGGCCATTGATGCAAAAGGTTGCTGCATATGCAATTTCACCTTCTGCGTCGTGGCCTGATTCAATTCTTTTTGTTGCAGCATCTGTAATTGCCTGAATAAACAATAAAGCACGGTGCGTATCGTGCACGCCCATGGCCGTTAAGCCTGTAACGAGTGGGGCCAATAGTGCGCGGTGGGCAGCGCCAATTGCAGCGCTTCGCTCTTGTGGCAATGAAGTTGAGTTCAAAGCTTTAGCGAGCAAGTGACGGCCATCTGCGATGTAAACCAAGGCACTTTTAATCCAGGCTGAAATACTTTCTAAGGGTTGCTCTGTTTCTGCGACTGCTTCTTCCAAATATTGTGCAAAATTATGTAGCTCTTCTAACACTAAATCTGCAACTAGATCTGCGCTACTTCCAAAGTATTCATACACCGATGTTCTAGACAGGCCAGCGCGTTGGGCAACTGCAGCTACAGAAATTGCTGCTCCGCCGGATTCCAAAGCAATACTTGCAGCAGCCTCGATTAATTGGTTGCGACGCCAATCTCGGTGCTGTGCAAGTGTTTCGGTTTGAATCTTAGGCATTGACCTAGTCTTTCATGGTTTCTGCAAGTCGTCTTAGTGAATCTTGGACAACAGCCTTGTCTGAGGTTCTCCAGAGAGGCGGCATAGAGTTAAGTAGAACACTTCCATATCTTTTAGTCACGATTCGGGAATCTAGAATCGCAACTACTCCCCGATCATCAACACTTCTAATCAAGCGACCCGTGCCCTGAGCCAATAGCAGCGCCGCCCTAGGTAGTGAAACCTGCATAAAACCACTGCCACCCTTTGCATCAGCTTGTGCTGCCCGCGCGCTCATAACAGGTTCATCTGGACGTGGAAATGGAATTCGATCTATTGCTACCAAAATACAACTATTTCCAGGTACATCTACACCTTGCCACAGCGACATAGTGCCTATCAAAATCGAAGTTTCATCCTTTGCAAACCTAGAAACAAGTGGACCAACGGCGTCGCCTCGTTTTTGCGTAATGATTTTGACGGGAAGTTCGGCCAATACTTTTCGTAAATGTGCATCTGCAGCCTCTACCCCGCGCCATGATGAAAATAGTGCCAAGGTTCGACCGCCGGCAGCATCGATTAACTCGCCAAGTTCAGTGAGCACTTCTTGACTAGGCCCATCTCGACCAGGCTCTGGTAAATGTTTTGGCATGTACAAAACACCTTGATTAGCAAAATCAAATGGACTGCCGACATCTAGCATTTGAATATTGGCTGGGTCGACTTCGCCCTCTTTGATTTGGGCGTTCATCTCTTCATTGACCAAGAAACCAATGCTTTTGGCCATCGCATCAAAACCATTACCGACTGTCAGTGTGGCAGAGGTTGCAATGACCGGAGTCTTAGTCAGTAAGTTCTCCCGCAGGACCTCTGAAACCGCCAGCGGAGCCAAATACAAAGTTGAAAAGGTTGGCTCATACCAAAGGACCAAGCCATCACCCATTTTAAGTAATGTTGTTGCAGTCGTTGCAATCTCATTGACCGCGCCCTTAACCCGGGCACGTTCTGCCAATGCGTCGGTACCGATGATTTCATCATCTGCAGACATAAATTGCATGATCGCTTTAGATGCTTCCATGACTTTTCGGATTGAAAACTCCAGTGATTGTGGAATCTCTTCAAGGCGGCCTTGTGCACCAAATTCAGACTTTACTGATTCGCCGTAATCAACCATTGATTCATGAAAATCATTGGCCGCTTTATGGAATGCATCTGAAAGCTTGCCTGGCATGAATTTTCTGGCCATTGCAGCTGCTCGCAGCACTCGGTTACTTGTTAACTCATCGGTCACAGCTTGGGTTGCCCGATCCATAAATTCGTGCGCCTCATCCAAAATGACGCAATCTCGCTCGGGCAAAATGGGATGTGAATCAACAATTTCGATTGCCAGCAAGGTGTGATTTGTTACAACAATGTCAGCCGACTGCGCTTTAGCCTTTGCATTTGCGGCAAAACATTGTGATCCAAAGGCACACACATCTGCGCCCACACATTCTCGTCCTGAAACACTATTTGCCGCCCACACTCTGCGATCAACTTCAGGGGCATCATCTCGATCCCCGCTCACCCCCGGAGTTTTTGCCCAGGCAATTAACCTCTTGGCATCTTTTTCCAGTGATGAAACCTCCATGACTAATTCGCCATCAGGATCAACTTCATCGCTATTCATTTTTTGCAGGCACACATAATTTCCAACGCCTTTATAGATAGCGTAAGAAATTTCTCGGCCCAATTCTTTTTCAAGTGCAGGAACAACTGCTGGTAAATCACGATCGACTAACTGACGCTGCAACGCCAAGGTAGCTGTTGCCACTAAAACTTTTCGGCCATGGACAATTCCGGGAATCAGATATGCCAGTGATTTACCGGTACCGGTGCCTGCTTGCACCATTAAGTGATGGCGATCGGTTAGGGCATTTGCCACCGCTTCGGCCATTTCAATCTGGCCTTCACGAGCAGAACCACCAATTGCTTCAACGGCAACATCTAGTGCGCGGCGCACCTTTGCTGACATTTCACTCATTGGCCAACCTTATCGGCTGGCTATTTGATTACCGCTGCTCTTCCCGATTCCAAGCGTGCAATTGGGACTCTAAAGGGTGAACACGAGACATAGTCCAGACCCAACTTTTCAAAGAAGTGAATACTTCGAGGATCTCCACCATGTTCGCCGCAAATTCCTAATTTGAAATCTGGTCGTAATCCTCGTGCCAACTCAACGGCGGTTCGAACCAAGATTCCAACACCTGCCTCATCTAATGATTCAAAAGGATTAAATGGGACAAGTTCTAGATCTAAATAGCGTGGTAAAAATGTTGATTCAACATCATCTCGACTAAACGCCCAGGTTAGCTGCGTTAAATCATTGGTTCCAAAAGAGAAGAAATCTGCATGCACTCCCAGGCGATCGGCGGTAATGGCTGCCCGTGGTGTTTCGATCATTGTGCCAATAGGAATATCAGCGCTAAATCCCGTGCCCTTAAATGTTGTTGCAATTTCTTCTTCCAAAGTTTCACGCAAATACAAGAGCTCTCTTTGTGAGGCAACAAGTGGAATCATTACCTCTGGTCTAGGTTCATGACCCAATTTCTTGACCTCTAGGTATGCGCGAACAAGTGCGCGAACCTGCATCTTGTATAGCTCTGGAATCAAGATTCCTAAACGCACCCCGCGCAAACCAAGCATGGGATTGGATTCATGCAATCTATTGACAGCGGCAAACAAGGCTCTATCGCGCGGTGAAACATCTTCATTGAGCGCTTCTGAGCGCGCCATCTCAGCGCTGAGTTCAGATAGCGGTGGCAAGAATTCATGCAGTGGTGGATCTAGTAACCGAACAGTTACTGGCAAACCTGACATCGCCATCATGATTCCGACAAAATCTGCTCGCTGCAGTGGTTCCATTTCGGCAATAACTGCTCGTTGAACATCTTCGTTTTCTGCCAACACAACTCGCTCGATGTATGTGCGGCGGGGCCCCAAGAACATATGTTCGGTGCGACACAGACCAACACCTTGTGCCCCAAGAATTCGCGCACGAATTGCATCATCTGGCGTATCGGCATTTGTTCGAACCTCTAAGCGACGTTTTTGATCGGCATGGCTCAAAATCCTGTGCACAGCTTTTACAACAGAAGAGGCTTCATCTGAATCTGCTGACAAGCGACCTTCTAAGTAGGAGGTCACAGATGAGGCAACTACCGGCACTATTCCTAAATAAACCGCACCTGTTGTTCCATCGATAGAAATAACATCACCTTCATAAACAGTGTGCGAACCAACGGTAAACAGGTTTGCTCGCTCATCGACAGTAATTGAATCAGTGCCGCAGATTGCAGTTTTTCCCATTCCGCGTGCAACAACTGCGGCGTGGGATGTTTTTCCACCACGACTTGTAAGAATTCCTTCAGCGGCAACCATGCCCACCAGATCATCTGGACTTGTTTCTCGTCGAACAAGGATTACTTTTTTGCCAGCTTTACTCAAATCAAAAGCTCGCTTTGAATCAAAGACAACTTCTCCTACCGCAGCACCCGGTGAGGCCGGTATGCCGCGCGCGATTTCGTCCATGTTTGCCGATGTATCAAACTGCGGAAACATCAACATGGCTAATTGCTCACCGGAAGTGCGTAACAACGCCTCATCCATTGTGATTGTGCCTTCATCAACAAACTGCAAGGCGATTCTAAATGCGGCCTCTGCCGTTCGTTTTCCTACTCGAGTCTGCAAAATCCACAGCTTGCCTTTTTCAACAGTAAATTCGATGTCACACAAATCTTTGTAGTGATTTTCTAGCATTTGCATCATTTGATTGAGTTCTGCGTGGACAGCAGGAATTAATTCCCCAAATTGATCAAGGGATAAAGGTGTGCGAATTCCAGCAACCACATCTTCACCCTGTGCTCGCTCCAAGTAATCACCATATGCACCGATTTCACCGGTTGATGGGTTTCGAGTAAAGGCAACACCTGTTCCAGAGTCATCACTAAGATTTCCAAAGACCATCGATTGGATATTTACAGCAGTACCAATATCAGATGGAATTCTTTCGCGACGGCGATATAACTGTGCGCGCTCTGAATTCCAGGACTTAAAAACCGCTTCGATTGAGCGATTTAAATGCTCGCGTGGATCAGTTGGAAAATTTTCACCCGTTGCAGACTCGATTGCTTTTATAAATCCATCAGCTAGAGCCTTTAGGCCATCTACTGAAAGTTTCGCGATTTCATCAACTTTGAATTGTCCGAGGATGCGATGTTCTACTTTGTGAAACTCATCATCTGGAACTTCACACACAATTTTTCCAAACATTTCAATGAATCTGCGGTAGGAATCCCAGGCAAATCGCGGATTTCCCGATGACTGTGCAAGAGATTCTGCAACTTCGGGTGTAATTCCAACATTTAATACCGTTTCCATCATGCCCGGCATTGAAAACTTTGCACCAGATCGAACAGAAACTAATAGCGGGTTTGATACTCCCCCAAACTCCTTGCCTAAATCTTTTTCAAGTTGCACTAAAGCAGTTGAAATTTCTGCCTTTAACGCATCTGTGAAAATTCCGTCTTTCAAATACTGACGACAGGCAGTTGTTGCAATAGTAAAACCTGGAGGCACGGGTAATCCGATGCGAACCATCTCGGCAAGGTTTGCACCTTTGCCTCCCAGTAAATCTTTTTGTGACATATCACCAAAAGAAAATGGGTAGATGTGTTTCTCGGACATCCTTGTCCTCCGCTAACCAATAGTTTAAAACCGTGAAAGAACTGTAGATTTTAAGCACCGGAATGTTAATGCTAGATGCGACTATGGCAACTGATACAAACGCTCTATTTGGTAACTGAATGGGGTGAGTAAAGGGATGCAGACATTTCTCGGGCGATCTTTCTTGAAATCTGCGCTGCCTGATCCAATCGCGCCCCTAGCCGAGCTTTGGGTGCGCCAATGTTTAACGCAGCAACAATGCGCCCACTGGCGTCTCGAATCGGTGCTGAGCAGCCAACGACGCCTATTTCAAACTCTTCATCAACAATGCAGTAGCCCTGCTTTTTAATCTTTGCTAGCTCGGCAACAAATTCATCAGTGTCTTTGAAGTGGCGAGCGCCACCTGCATGGGCCAACTCTTGATCAGTCCATTTGGCACGAATCGCACTTTCCTCCCACTCGCAAACCAGTACGCGACCGGCTGAGGTAGATGGTGCAGGAGATGTCAGACCTTCCCACACCGCTCGGAAACCATGGGCCGGCGATGCGGTCGAGAGCGTCAGAACTTCATCTTGTCTCAGCACACACAGGTGGGCTGTCTCTTGGACCAGTTCGGCCAAGCGGCGCAGGTATGGGGTGGCAACCGAGACCAGGTGGGCTTCGTAGGTTTGTGCGCTTAGTGAATACAACCGCCAGCCCAATCGATAGAGCAGGGTCCGTGGATCTCGATCTACTAACCCCTGCTCAGCCAGGGTTGCCAGGGCCCTTGAGACTTGAGTCTTTTCTCGCCCCGCTAATTCGGCTATTCGAATGACGCCCAGGCCAGATCGGTGTTCAACCTCGTGCTTTCCCAAAACCTGCAACAGCTCAATGTCGCGGCGCAATCCAGCCGAATTGGTTTGACGCTTGGAACTCATAAATTGATACTAAACCGTTATTTGCCATATGCGCAACCCTCGTTGTATAGAACACCAACCGCTCATATGTTCAACCCACCTACGAGAAAGGAATCTCTCAACGATGAGTGCTTATCCGATCGGAACACTTCCACCAGTTGGTGAAGTGCCTCCAACAATGTTTGCTCAAGTCATTAGATCAAACCGACTTGGTGAACCTCGGGATGCATTCAAAATAGAAGAGGTACCAACTCCTACGCCAAAGCGTGGAGAAGTTCTCGTTGGCGTTATGGCAGCTGGAATCAATTACAACAATGTTTGGGCAGCACGGGGAATCCCGATTGATGTCATCGCAGCACGTCAGAAAGCTGGCGAGCCCGAAGATTTTCATGTCGGTGGAAGTGATGCTGCTGGAATTGTTTATGCAATTGGTGAAGGTGTTACCAATGTAAAAGTTGGCGACGAAGTAGCTATCCATCATGGATGGTGGGATGCCGATGATCCTTGGGTGCTTGCAGGAAAAGATCCAATGATTGCTCGTTCATCAAAAACTTGGGGTTACCAAACAAACTACGGTGCTTTTGGACAATTCACCATTGTTCAAGATCATCAATGTTTGCCAAAAGCTCCATCACTAACATGGGAAGAAGCTGCGGCTTCAACGCTATGTGGAACGACTGCATATCGAATGATGTTTGGTTGGCAGCCACATGTAACTAAAAAAGATGATGTTGTTCTTGTGTGGGGTGGATCTGGCGGAGTCGGATCTATGGCAATCCAATTAGCTAAAGCTGTTGGCGCAATTCCTGTCGCTGTTGTTTCCGATGATGAGCGCGGTGAGTTTTGCATGCAACTTGGTGCTAAGGGATACATAAATCGCAAAGATTTCACACATTGGGGAACACCACCACACTGGACCGACGATGCAGGCCAAAAAGCCTGGACAGCAAGTGCTCGCGCTTTCGGTGCGAAAATCTGGGAGATTGTTGGAGAGAAAAAAGATCCAGCAATTGTGATTGAACACCCGGGCGAGGCAACTGTGCCCACATCTATTTTTGTCTGTGAACCAGGCGGAATGGTTGTTATTTGTGCAGGAACTTCAGGTTATTCAGCTGTAGTCGATCTTCGTTATCACTGGACACGACAGAAAAGATTTCAGGGTTCTCATGGAACCAATGATGAGCAAGCAATTGAATACAACAAGATGCTTGCTTCTGGCGCGATTCATCCAGCACTTGGTGAAGTGTTGGCCTTCGATCAAATTCCTGATGCGCATCAAAGAATGCACGAAGGAGATTTGGCGCTTGGAAATACCGCGATTCTAATTGGAGCTCCAACTAGAGGTCTCGGTAAAAAATAAAGCAATAAATGAACGCCCAACGCGAGCGTTCATTTTTCCTACCTAGGAGAGGAAAACAAATGCAAGAACAAGACAATACATTCTCGGCAGATCTTTCCCGCCGTGGAATGCTTATGGGTGCAGCAGCTGGTGGACTTGTTATCGCCGGTGGCGGTGC
>Ga0315905_10008593_pt1 | contig 10333 bp, 11 predicted proteins | sample LakEriMetagenome_5_FD_203522 | JGI IMG/M metagenome (GOLD analysis project Ga0315905, IMG submission 203522) | Freshwater fungal communities from buoy surface, Lake Erie, Ohio, United States - Buoy 4 MA121 | ecosystem: Environmental > Aquatic > Freshwater > Lake | place: USA: Lake Erie, Ohio... | reverse complement strand
TTTTTTTTAGTCGGCAGACTTATCAACGGCGGAAAGCACTTTGATTCATTCTTACCCGGCGACCGCAATTGCAGTATGAGTGCCTGCAATGTGTGCTTCTGGGCCACCTGCCGAAATCCAAGGCATGTTACAAGACTGCGTCCAGTTCAGCACGTTTTGACGGAGCGGAAATAGCAGAACGACATTACCATCGGTTTGATGTGATCCATATCCACGCATAAACTCCAAAGCGTGGCGGATGCGTGTGCAGTGGCTGCGCGTGCATCCACTGCCATGGCACGGGCAAGTTCAGATTCAAGTGCATATGCATTTGCGCATGTTTCTCTGCTCTGCAAACTATGATACTCTGCGCGTTTTCAGGTGCATTCGTGTTCGTGGCTTGAGCGCGATGAGTATGGAGCAGCCGGGCATACCAGAGTCTTCTTGGGACTCTAGAAGTCTGGAGAGATGCGGGATGGCGCCAGCCCTTGCAATCGCATCCTTTAGCGGGGGATCTGCAGACAAATTGCAAATGCATGCTGTCGCAAGTCGCTGCGTTGATATAGACATCAAGTGGGGCATGGGTCAAAACATGAGTCCATGTACATCATTGCAATTTCGGGATTCCCCAAAGCATAGCCGTCTTAGAACAGATTCATACATTAATGTGCTCTATAGTTGCATGAATCGCCACCCAAACGCTTAGACGTTTCCTTTCTCCTTTACAAAGAAGCACCTGTAAATGTTGGTCAGGTTGTGAGTCACTCATCATCAAAACAAGCACAGGTACTGCGCCGGCTTCCCCAGCATATTTGCGATTCTGGAGAGCAGTTTTCAGGCAGTTAGCGCTTCAGAAAGTACAGGAAACGAGAATGCAAAAGAGAACGTCTTTTCACGTTTCTCACTTGCTGCGATTCGCAGCACAAGTTGCACATGGCGATCGTGGCCTTTTTCCGCTTCTCGGGCACGCCATCGCGCATGATCTGCACGAGCCCCTGGATCACGTGAGGCGAAATATCACGGCTCTCATTATTGGAGAATGCGAGTTCACTCATCAAATTGTCGGGAAGCCCGGGGCTCTGGTCTGATTGAGGGCTCCCGTGGTTCTTCGGTTGCAGAAGTGGCGAGGATTCCTTGCTCCGCGATCCCATTTCAGCGACAGGGATGTCGCCGAAGTCTTCCGCTGTGTCGACATCATCGTCACCGTCGCTGCTGTCCATCTGCAGGTCCGCGATCCCGTCCTGAAGATCGGGAATCTCAAAGGCTTGCTCTTGTTGCATCAGGGAAGACGCAAGCGGCTTTGGCTGCACCAGCGGCCCACCCCCATTGCCTTGAAACCGCGCTGCTGCGGAAGCCACGCCGCCGGATGCCGGCATCGCAGCCCTCACCGCGCGGCGACTGGCCCACGCGCCGCGCATCGGATTGACGTAGAGATCGGAATTTGCCTCAAGCGGGGCAGGTGCTGTTCTCGCGCCCTCTGAAAACACGCCATCTTGCGTATTTGTGTACAGGGGGATATCGTCTGAGATGTTCTCGAGGTATTCCTCTGCCTCCTCGTAGTAATCAACCATTGCGACAGGCCGCGGCGGCGCCCGCGAGGCCGGCGCCCCTGCAGACTCGAGGGATGCGCAGGGCAACGATGCAGCGGGCAGGACCGCGGCGCGTGGGATGTGCGGCTGGATGCACCAGGTGGTCAGCAGTTTGAAGGGCAGAAATTCAGTGAAAATTTAAAATTCCACCGAACTCGCAATTTATGGCCGGTCGAATGCCTGGCGGCCGACCAGCGACTGGCGAGACCGTGACAGCCGATGCAGACCTGCAGCTAGTCGACAAACTCGTCGCCTTGGGCCTCGGTGTGTGTGCGTTCTGTATGCCACGGAATTTGTGCTGCACAAAAAAGCCTCTGTTGTGAAGGTTAAGAATGTGGTGCGCATGTGCCACGCCATCACGCGTTGCGGTGCTATCGTCGGTATTGTCCTGCATGTAGTCCCTTGCTCACCGCAACGCCCCCGCTTGGCAGGGCGGGACATGGCGGCACGTTCCTGCAGAGCCACGGGAAACCAGTCTGTCCGCGAGGCCATGCGTGAGTTTCAGGCCACGGATGCGAGAGAGTGTCCTTGCATTCTGCACTCGCCAGCGCTCACACGGCCACCCGGTGCTTGTTCCCGGCCGCGCCTGACGTGGCGGTCCTGTGCAGAGTGGTCTGTGGAGCACCTGCATGGAGCAGTCAAGGAGGCAGAGATGAGCGCCCAAGCGTCTCCATTCGATGCCCGGCCGCCGTCGGGTAAGCAATTTTATTGCGCAGTCTTCTTGCGCTGGCTTGCCGGCCAAGTCTGCCTGCGACTATCGGGTATTCTGCCTGCGACTCTCGGTGTGATTTGGATGGTTTCAGGTCCGTGTGCAGTGGCATCGCGGCTACCAAGCCGGGGCGATCGCCCAAGGAGTGTGCGCGACGAGATCAGGCAGTGGCGGGGGGACAACATCTCGGGTCCCCACAACACTGGCAGCGGAGGCGAGACTCCAGCTGCGACCCGGGGCGTCGGATGCACGGTTTGGGGTGAGGGTCCCTGCCGTGAGGAAGGTGCGCCAGCGCTAGGGAGAATGATCACGCCACGGCTGGTGACGCCGAGGCTGGTGACCCCGAGGCTGGGCACGCCGCGGAGAATGCTTCAGCGCATTGCCCATGGCGCTGCAAACATGTCGGCCACGCCTCGCAAAATGACCCCCCGGGACAGTGTTTCGTTCTTTACGCGCGAGCAAAATGCAATGTTCTGGAGCGACAACGGTCGCGTCATGGGGCATGGTGGAAGGGAGGAGGATGGGCCTCAGAATGAGAACAAAAAGGACCATGAAAACAGGGCGGCATCGCATCGCGCCCAACCGTTCAGTCTGAAAGCGTTTTCTAAGAGGACGGCCGTACCCGTCCAATACAAGCGCAATGCCGCCCCAAAGACGCAGGAGGAGATCGATGATCTGAAACAAGAGCTGGCGACTTTGCGTGCCGAACTCCTCACTTTTGTGCAGACACAGTCACCAGCATCGCACGGCCACCAGGACACAAAGGCTGGAGTGGGCAGTCAGTACCAGGACACGAAAGCGGGTGTGGGCAGGAAGAGGGCCGGAATGTACTATGCTGGACGTGTATTTTCGATTGATATTGTCGATTGAGCAGCATCTTCGATTCAGCGAGGGGCTCTCGTGCGCAAGCGCTACAGGCGCTGGATCGAGATCATGCACACAGCGGGTCACACGTTCGCGCTCAGTGAACGAGGAAGATTTCAAGGACGATTTCAAGCGCGACAGGCTGTTGTGCAGCGCAGCTTGCCGAGGTCAAGCAGGTTGTGGAGACGAAGCTCAGATAACAAGGCGGAGTCCTGCTCGGAGCGGGCGGATTGTTCTTGATAAAGGGGTGCTCTTTAATCCACTTTCAAACACCTGATATCTAGAAGGGAAGAAGATCTTCTGGTAGTTTCGAAGCAGCGAGTTTTGAGCGCTCCTCTCGTGCCTTCTCGCGCCGTGATTGGCCTGTTGGTTTCGCTTTTGTATTTCGTATTTTCCCCATTTCTTCGGTATGCAGCTCCTGCACATAATAAGGCCACTTGTCAATCCTTTGTGTCTAGCTGATTCCAGCCCCTTTCCTTCTCCTTGTGGAGGATGTGCGTGCAATATTAAGTCCCATTTTCGATTCGACTTTTAGTGCGGTCGCTCACCTTGCCAAAAACTTCGAGCTCGACTGCCAACCAGTCGAGATTCGGTTTCTCGTCCAGCACTGTGCTTCGCCGCCTGTACTCGTCGTTTTTGTAACCACCACCTGCTTCTTTGGTAACGTCTGACCTTTCCAAATCTGCAATCAAGTCGTCGACCTACGAGGTGTAGAATTCGTGCGGTTATAGAAACAGCAAAGGAGAGTCAGTCGAAGAGTGTCACACAGCGCCACACGAACCCATAACACTCCTGGGTCTGCTCAGTACCACACGAAATTACCTCATCAGACACATCGAGACTCTCGCCGGGCCGGCGAGAGTGAGGTCGGGAGCCGCCGCGAGATGGTTTACCATCTGAGGAAACACCCGTTTTGGGAGCGCCAGTGCTAGGGGCAGCAGTGCTGGGGCCCGCGCTGCCCTCTCGATGGAACGCGGTGGCTGTTTTCTCTCGTATTGTTGGCGCTGGATAAAAACTTCCTGAATACCAGTGTCAGAATGTCAAGTCCCAACAATACGCCATGCGACAAGTTTCTTTGCATGGGGCACTGCGCGCCAGGTAGTACAGGGAGCAGAGATAAAATGAAGACCCGCCTAGAGCTCTGCAAAGAGGGTTCAGCACGAAAACAGTATGTGCGCATATACGAGCGCTCGTACGTGCACAGCCAGCGCGCGCACTATCGCAGTGCGAGCTCGTGAACTCGTCAGTCTGTAAGGACCTCGCAAAGCCATAGCTTCTTCGAAGGCCTTGTTGTCAGGGGGAGTTGGTGGCTTGGGTTTTGTCTTCGGTGCTCCTCTTTGCCTGTCGTATGCGCATACCATGTTCGAGCAGAAGCGTCATCCAACCTAGCCCGAGCTTTCCCAGCGTCTCCTCATGCAAAAAATACACAAGATTTGGTTGGACCTGAAGTCAGCTGGGTCCGCCTTTTCATCTTTTTTCTTCCTTTTTTTCTCTTCTGGGCTTTGCGGTGGCCTATTCCTCACCATCTGGAAACGGTGAGGGACGGAGACAAACGCACAACATGAGCACAGGAGAATGTGATTTGGGATTATACGTTGGCAATGTCATAAAGCAGGGTGTGATGAAAACAGAAAGAAACCTCTTCATACTTTTCTCTCTCTCTTTGTTCCTTCTGAAGAAGCAAATATTTTGTTGGTCCCCTGGGTTGGTGTCGCCACTGGCCAAGACCAAAGAGCGTCAGCATACATTTTGGGGAGTGCGGGATTTTGGTGTGTAAATGGCCAGTGCATAAATTTTGGCGAAACACAAGGGCTCCCCCTCCGGTGCAGTGGAGAGCGCGACGATGAACGGCATCTAGACAGTTCGCAAAATTAAAACTGCGGGTACAAAAGGAAAAGATCAAACGCGGCGAGGCGAGACCATGTCGTGGGCCTGCCGCCGAATTGCGACATCTTTTGCAGATGCTCGCATGGCGTCTAGCTTGGCCTGAGCAGCGGCTTTCTCCGCGTCAATCACATCCCGGGACTTGTCTTTGTGCTTCAGTGCTTGCTGGTTCGTCGTGTTTGATGCGGCTTCCGACAGCCCTACAGAGGCTGAAGTCCCGAGAAGAAGCGGTCAGAGGAAGGTCCGCGCGCGACTGGCGCGTGAGCTGAGCCCTGGGCCTAGGCGAACACGAAGTGCGAGAGCGTGAAGATTGCAAGCGTGTGCACATCTGCTCACCGACTCCGACGCCAAGGCCCGCCCCGAGCACGGGGACGCTGGGGTTCGCAGCAGCGAGTTTCCCGAGTTCACCCATGGCAGATGGGACTATTCCCATGCCTCCGAGATTGCTGGGGCCCTGGTGATAAGTGAGGCAAAATCCAGCCACGGGCTATGTGAGAGTCGGCGGGCACAAGCAAGCGCGAAAAGTGGCCCCACAGTAGCCCCAGCTCGGACACGGTTTGTCCCCACTCCCTGCATCTACCTGCAGGCGGCGCTCCTGCTGATGCCGGTACGTTTGTCGCACACTGCAGGGCAGTTGAGTGGCTTCTGCCCGCGGTCAGATGATGGCTTTGCCCTCCCGCACCGACAACGATTGGAAGCGGTCCACTGAGGTGTTCCCTGAGTGTTCCCCGGGCCTACATAGGGCAGCACAATGTCACTCATCCGCAGCGATCTGAATGTCGCCCCGTCTTACAGCCGGTCTGGCAAGACTGCTGCATCGGTTTCACAGCAGGCCATGGGAAAGCTGAAGCAGGAGCTGGACACGTGGCAGCGCAAGGCCGAGCGCAGCAAGATCACTGACACGCTAAAGTCATCACACAAGGAAATTTTGTCCAAGGTGCTCGATCACTCCATCACTGGCGTGCCACCGTCATTCGGCAGCGCCCCAGTTAGCAGGGAGCAAGATTTATGCTCGTCGCCAAGAGAGCTATCGACCTGGTGAAGCCCTCCCCTGCACACACGCGTGCGTCTTGTCGATCCAGGCATTTGGTTTAAGCGGCGGCTGTGCGCAGGAAACTGAGCAGCTCCCCAAGCAAGGACAGCTCAGTGAAGCTTCCGCGCAGCATCGACTGGGATCTCCTTGCGGAAGAGCACGTTGATCCTGAGCTGCTGAAAGCGGCCGGGCCTTCGCAAGAGCATGTCCGGCTCGCACTGACAACGCCGAATATGGCTGTCATGGACGAGCTTGGCAAGAAGACGGACACGAAGGCGTCGGCGTCATTTATGACGCCAGGACGTGATTCGGCGCTCTCGGAGCGCAGCACCCAGGCGCCAGAGAGTGGGCGCTACGAGCCGAAACTGCATAGCATCCAACGCAGGTCTCAGGCGGTGACCATTGCCGACCGCAGTTTGCTGCGCTCCAAGGTGGTATACGACGACAAGGAATTCCTAGCCGGTTCGACAGTCTGCAATAGCCCATAGATGACACCTAGGAGTTTATGCTGGATGTCAAGAGGATACTGACCCAAATGCTGTTCTACTGTCTCTCCCCAGCCCAAAAGCCCAAGTCGCATCAGCCAGCCCCCAAAATCGAAAAGACGACCGGCAGGGACAAGCCTGTGGTGGGCCGCATAATTTGTGAGGTAGGACAGGCCGAGCAGCGCGCTTGCTTTGGTTGGAAAGGCCAAGGACAAGAAGACGTCGAGTATGACACATCTGCGTATTGGGACAAGGGAGGAGGCTCGCTGAAGGTACAGCATGCTTGTAGAGCGCATGCGCGCGCGTTCTCATCCATGCATCACTTGCCAGCACTCACCAGCACGCAGTGGGTCCTGATATTGGTCAGATCGGGGCTTGGATGAGATCTGACGTGATATCTTGCACACAGGTGCAGAAAGTACCGGATTTCTCCAAAACCTTACCTCGGGATAAACCAACATCCCCAAAGAAAGAGATGCTAGATTCACAGCCGCGGATGTACAAAACACGTAGTCACTGCGAATGGACTGAAAGCTACCCGGGGCTAAAGACCGTGGCAGACATGGGGGACGTTGCCAGGATCGGAAGGCAAGGAGCACAGCGTCCAGAGCCGAAACGCGCGTGGGATACACGGCAGGACTACCGCGATAGTAACAAAGTGTCGTCGCAAGGTGATTTCTATGACTTGGCCATCAAGAAGCCCATGTGCAATTTTTCAAAGACACTGCCACGCGATAAGGATGCTGCTGCCATCCGGGCGAGCAAATTAGACAGTGGCGGACCCGACAAGGGGTACGACACTGACAGGGCTAGAGGGGTGCCGCAATATCACGTGGTACCGTTCGGTAAGCTCATGCCACGAAAGCCTGCTGGCGATATGTCGTCGTTTGGCAAGGAATCTCCGGACGTTATTTATCATCCGGAGAGGGCATGGGACGCTTTATGCGCCAGGAAGTCTTCAACGCTTTGTGACTTTGAGAGGACAGTGGGGAGGGGCACTTTCGAGCAGAGCCTTCCCGAGAGTTTGTTACTGGGGTATCCGAAGGCGAACAAACCCAAGGCTCACTCGCCTAATATAGATATTAGGAAATCTCTTGGCCATCGGCCATTGGAGCCAAAGAAGCACATAGTTGAATTGGACCCCACTCAAATAATGTCCGAGACGGGCCGAGCTGCCACCAGTCTGGGCTTTGCATGGCACCCTTCAGATTGTGATGCAAACCAGATGCACATACCAGCGCCGGACCTGGCTGCAGGAGGCAAAGGCCGCCCGTCTGTGGCGCACAAGTTGCTGGACAAGGTGTATGATACAAATCCTGCCTGGAAGTTGATTGACAAGCGAGTATCGGTTCCGAATATTGGCCAGGGAGCCGCAGGACAGGGCAAGGCATCGACTGAATACAAGGTGTGGCCACCTGAGGCCATTTGCATAAGAGTTTCCTGCTAGCAAATGTTGCATATGTCTCTTGTACCTGAGCCCATTTTGGCTACTAACGTTGGCACACACTGACTCACAAACAGGTTGAGCGGCAGCGGTTAGAGGGAGAGATCAAAACGCTCATAAATACGATGCAGCCAAGTCAAAGCCAGCTGTAACGCATTTTCGCGTCCTTGGATTGGCCACGACCTTGGATGGGCCACGACCTCCTCATTGGCCACGACCTTGGATTGGTCTCTCTCTCTCTCTCTCTCTCTCTCTCATTGGCCACGACCTTGGATTGGCCACGACCTCCTGGCCACGACCTTGGATTGGCCACGACCTCCAATCCAAGGAGGGATGCTTGGTGCCGCCTCAGGCGGCGTGACAATCGATTCGCATATGCATAATTCTTTTCGAAAGCAGAGTCATGCACGTCACTAGTATACCCAAATGAAATTGAACGAATGAATGAAGAAAGAGTAGATTTAGCTCAGCTGGACTACACCGTAATGCACCTCCAGATTTTCAAATCAGGGACGGGCACAACAGATTATTAACAACTAAGTAACAATCTCTATTAAGAAAAGGAGCATCAAGACGGATTGTATTCGACCTGATACGGAGAAAGGATTCTTTGATCTCAGTTGACCACCTTCATTAGCACATGTTCATGGCCTAAATTATGGCCTAAACTATGGTCATCCAAGTATGCGAACGAACGAACGACTTCCCTCTAGAAGTAAAGTGAAACAAGTATTCCATACGGCTCTTGTCAGACCCGGTCCAGAAGAACATTTACAAACTTGTTCGCAAAATTTTCGGTGGTATATATTTTCCACATTTTTGTGATGGAAAATATGCCACCACCACTGACTGACCCGCGAATGCTGCGACAAAAATGATATGATGTGCACACACCAATAAAAACATACACACATACACAATGCTCTCTATTGCCATTTTCCAATCTGGACGGGCTGTGAGTCCAAAAAGAGTGGCGCCATGACCAAAGTTATAGTGGCCAACATTTTGATCAAGACGTGGATAGAGGGGCCTGCAGTATCCTTGAAGGGGTCGCCAACTGTGTCCCCGGTAACTGCCGCCTTGTGCGCCTCGGAACCCTTGCCACCAAAGGCACCCTGTTCGATGTACTTTTTGGCATTGTCCCATGCACCACCGGCCGTGTTGAGGAATAGCGCCATCAAGATACCTGTAACAGTGGAAAACATGATGAAGCCAGCTACCACCTTGGGCCCCAGCTGCACTTGCCCCGTCACGGCGCCAACAAAGCGGAAGACAACCCCGACAACTATGGGCATTAACACTGCAAGTGCCCCCGGGGCTAACATCTCGCGCAAGGCAGACGCCGCCACTATTGACACGCATCGCCCGTAATCGGGCTTTTCTTGATACGTCATGATGCCTGGCTTTGAGAGGAACTGCCGCCGTACCTCCTTGACTACCTCCTGTGCTGACCGCCCAACGGCCTTGCACGCCCAGGCCGAGAAGAGGAAGACGAGCATCGCACCCAGCAGACCCCCAACGAAGACCTCGGGGATCGCAATGTCCACTTGATCAAAAGGCTTGGCAGTGAAAGCAGACACCTCGTCCATGAAGGCGCTGAAGAGCAAGAACGACGCCAGTGCCGCTGACCCGATCGCAAAGCCCTTGGTTGTCGCTTTCGTGGTGTTGCCCACCGCATCAAGCAAATCTGTCACCTCCCGCACGTGCGCGGGCTGCTGGCTCATTTCCGCAATTCCTCCGGCGTTGTCAGAGATAGGCCCAAAAATGTCCATAGCCAAGACATAGGCAGCGGTGCTCAGCATACCCATGGTGGCTACAGCCGTGCCAAACAGCCCTGAGACACATGACACATTCTCAAAGGTCAGTGCCCTAGTACATTTACTAAGCACAAGTCACGATATAGAGAACTTTCGAGAATTTGAGACCGCCGCACGCCTGCCCCTGGTCGTCCTGCAGGCCCGACATTTTGCCGAGCCAGTAAGCGCTGATAATGGCGATGCTAATCACTATGACCGGCAACGCCGTGGCCTCCATTCCCAGTGCCACCCCGGCAATGACGTTGGTGCCGTGTCCCGTGGTGCTTGCCTCGGCCACCTGCCGCACAGGCTTGTAGGCGTAGTCGGTGTAGTACTGGGCGATCCACGCGAATAGGAATGCACAGCCTATGCCCAGGAGCCCGCAGCAGTAGAAGTATATCCTGTTTTTATTACGTCAGTTCGTTTATTTTTGAAAAATAAGTAAATCCTGTTCGCCATAGTTACAGGCAATGAGAGTGTGTGTTGGCGCGTGTGGGCAAGGGAGAGTGTGTGTTGGCGCGTGTAGGCAAGGGAGAGTGTGCGATAGCCA
>Ga0315905_10008591_pt1 | contig 10333 bp, 4 predicted proteins | sample LakEriMetagenome_5_FD_203522 | JGI IMG/M metagenome (GOLD analysis project Ga0315905, IMG submission 203522) | Freshwater fungal communities from buoy surface, Lake Erie, Ohio, United States - Buoy 4 MA121 | ecosystem: Environmental > Aquatic > Freshwater > Lake | place: USA: Lake Erie, Ohio... | reverse complement strand
CCCGTGGGCCGCCCGGATCCGCGCGCCCTCGCCGCACTCGAACGCGCGGCCGACCTCGGTGTGCCGGTGGCGCTGCTCCTGCAGGTGCGTGATGCGATCGATGCACAGCCGCTCATGGCGGAGTGGCGCGGTGAGCTCGTGGGCCCATCGCGCGATCACGCCGCGCTCGCCGCGGCCGAGGCCACCCGGATCCGTGCCGTCACCGACGCCTGGTGGGCACTGCTTTCCTCCGGTGACGCCTCCACGCCGCGCGAGCGCTTGGACGATGCCGCACTCGAGGCGGATCGCGTGGCGCTCCTCGGCGCTGCGGGTCCCTTCGCCGTCTCGCCTGCCGTGGAGGACCAGCGCGACGAGGCTCTGCGCGCGCAGATCGACGCCCTGGCGAACGAACGCGATCGCCTGGCCCAGGCGATGCCGCCTGAACCCGTGATGGTGCTCGCCGTGTCGGAGCAGCAACAACCGGATGACCTCGCCGTGCATGTGCGGGGTGACCACACCGTCGCGCCCGGTCCGAAGGTCGCGCGCGGTGCGCCACGACCGCTGTCGGCCGGCACCGACCTGCCCGCGATTCCCGAGCGCTCGAGCGGTCGGCTCGAGCTGGCCCGGTGGCTGGTCGACGACGATCATCCGCTCACCGCACGCGTCTTCGTGAACCGCGTCTGGCACTGGCATTTCGGTCGCGGCATCGTCGAGACCCCGAGCGACTTCGGCACGCGCGGCGGCAGACCCTCGCATCCCGAGCTCCTGGACTGGCTCGCACGCGACTTCATCCGCCACGGCTGGGACCTGAAGCGGCTGCATCGGCAGATCATGCTGACCGAGGCGTACACGAGATCCTCGACGTCTGATGCCATCGCCAGCGCGATCGATCCCGACAATCGGCTGCTCTGGCGATGGACGCCACGCAGGCTCGAGGCCGAGGCGATCCGCGACAGCGTGCTGGCGGTCAGCGGATCGCTCGACCGCACGATGGGCGGGTCGCTGCTGACGGGCGGCAACTTCGAGTACGTGACGAATGACCAGAGCGCCAATGGAGCACAGTACGGGGCGCCGCGCAGGAGCCTCTACCTGCCGGTGATCCGCAACGCGCTCTTCGGCTTCTTCGGGATCTTCGACTACACCGACGCGAGCGTGACCGTCGATGCGCGCGCGCAGACCGTGATCGCGCCGCAGGCGCTCTTCATGCTCAACAGCCCCTTCGTGCACGAGGAGAGCCGCGCCTGGGCGAAGCGGCTGCGCGAGCGCGTGCTCGCGGCAGCGGCATGCGTGCCACCGCAGCACGCCGAACACCAGGGGCACGCGATGGTGCAGGAGGCGTACCGCATGGCGCTCGGGCGTGAGCCCACGGCCAGCGAGGCCAACGCGGCGCTCGCGTTCGTTGCCGGCCAGGCTGCCCTGGGCGAGGACCAGGCGTGGGGCCTGTACGCGCAGGTCCTCCTGGCGAGCAGCGAGTTCATCACGATCGAGTGATCGGCCGGGTCACGCGCATCGGGAATCGGTGCCGAATACTCGCTCCGCGCTCGACGCGCGCAGCGGCGCGACTACCCTTCGGCCATGTTCTGTGGCCATCGCCAGAGTGCCGTCACCAGGCGCGCCATGCTTCAGTCCTGCGCGAGCGGGTTCGGGCAAGTGGCGCTGCTGGGGCTCCTCGGCGACGAACTGCTGCGACGCGGTGCGTGGGCCGATGGCCGGCCTGAGCTCGTGGATCCTTCGCGTGTCGGCCCCTTGGCGCCCCGCCTGCCGCACAGCCCTGCACGCGCCAAGCGCGTGATCTTCCTCTTCATGCACGGCGGTCCGTCACAGGTCGACACCTTCGACTACAAGCCGCTCCTGCAGCGCGACCATGGCAAGCCGTTCCCCCAGGCCAAGCCGCGCGTGCAGTTCGCCGAGACCGGCAACCTGCTGGGGAGCCCATGGGCGTTCCGCCAGCATGGCCAGAGCGGCGCCTGGGTCAGCGAGCTCTTCCCCAATGTCGCACAGGTCGTGGATGAACTCTGCTTCGTCAAGAGCCTGCACGGCTCGAACCCCGCGCACGGTGCGGCGCTGCTCAAGATCCACACCGGTAGCGAGAACTTCGTGCGGCCGAGCATGGGCTCATGGATCACCTACGGCCTCGGCAGCGAGAACCAGGATCTGCCCGGCTTCATCACGATCAGCCCGACCCTCGGCCACGGCGGCGTGAACAACTACTCCAGCGCGTTCCTGCCGGCCGCGTACCACGGCACGCCGTTCGGCAAGACCGGGATCCCCTCGAGCCAGGCCCAGTTCGACCACATGATGGCCGGCGTGCCGGGTGATGTGCAGCGCGCGCAGCTCGACCTGCTCCAGCAGCTCAACCGCGAGCACATGGAGCGCAGCGGCGGCGGATCGGCGCTCGAGGGTCGCATCGAGGCGTTCGAACTCGCCTTCCGAATGCAGGCCGCGGCGCCCTGGGTCACCGACACCAAGGGCGAGTCGGCGGCGACGCTGAAGCTGTACGGGATCGACGAGAAGAACACCGAGGACTTCGGCCGGCAGTGCCTGCTCGCACGACGCTTCGCCGAGGCGGGTGTGCGCTTCATCCAGTGCACGCACTCGTACAAGTGGGACCAGCACGGTGACCTGCGCAAGGGCCACACGCAGAACGCGAGCGAGGTCGACCTGCCGATCGCCGGGCTGATCCGAGACCTCAAGAGCCGCGGCATGCTCGAGGAAACGCTTGTGGTCTGGGGCGGCGAGTTCGGCCGCACGCCGGCATCGCAGGGCGGCGAGGATGGCCGCGACCACAACCCGCATGGCTTCACGTGGTTCATGGCCGGCGGCGGTGTGAAGCCGGGCTTCTCGTACGGCGCGACCGATGACTACGGCTGGTACGCCGAGCGCGACAAGGTGCACGTGCACGACATGCACGCCACGATCCTTGCGCTCATGGGCATGGATCACGAACAGCTGACCTATCGTCACGCGGGCCGCGATTACCGGCTCACTGACGTGCATGGATCGGTCGTCCGCGACATCATGGCGTGATCCGGCGGTTCGGTACAGGTGCCCGCACGCGAGGATCCGGTACGGATCCTCACGGCATCTCGTGCCGAACGGCCACGCGGCATTTCGCTCACCCCTGTTCCGGGTCTATCGTTGACCGATGCCCACGATCCCCGTCCTGCTGCTTGGCCTCGCTGCGCTCGCTGACCTGCCGCCTGCGTGCGTGGTGGATGGAGTTGCCTTCGAGGCCGTGCGTGAGCATGATGAGCCCGGTGTGGCGCGCTATCGCTGGGCCAAGCACGCGGAGCGCTCGATCACGCTCACGCTCGTCGAGCGCGATGGTTTGGTCGCGGGTGCGGCGCTCCTGCCCAGTGGCGAGCGGCGCCAGGCCCTCGGTCGTGCGGACGCACCCATCGAGTGGATGCCGATCCCGGAAGATGGATCGCGCTCGTGTGCGGGGTCAGTCGACGGCACCGCGCTTGCCGGTGCCGCACCACAGAACGGCTCGCTCGCCGGTGGCTGCCCCGACAGTCCACGCGTCGATGTGCTGATCCTGACCACGCCCGCCGCGCGCACGCAGGCCGGGGGTACGAACCAGCTCAACGCGCTGTGTGATCTCGCGGTCGCCGCGTCGAACACGGCCTACATCAACTCGGGGCTTGCGGCGCGATTGCGCAACGTGCTGCGCATGGAGATCAACTACGCCGAGCAGGATTTCGGCAGCGATCTCTCGAGCCTTGCGGCGCAGGGCGACGGCATCCTCGATGACGTGCACGACCTGCGCAACGCCTGTGGCGCGGATCTCGTGGCGATGATCCGCACGAGCGGCGAGTACTGCGGGATCGCCTACCTGATGCCGTACAACGACGCCGGTGCATCGAGCACCGGATTCAGCGTGACGGCACAGTCGTGCCTGGCGAGCCAGACCTTCGCCCACGAACTCGGCCACAACATGGGCTGCTGCCACGCGTCGGGCGATGGTGGCGGCTGCACGAGTGGCGGCATCTTCTCCTACAGCGTCGGCTGGCGGTTCGCGGGGACCAACGGCACGACCTACCGCACCGTCATGGCGTACCAGCCCGGTGCGCGGATCGACCACTTCTCGAATCCCAACGTGAGCTTCCAGGGCGCCCCGACCGGCGTGGAGCCTTCGGCCACCACGCAAGGCGCGCACAATTCGCGCACGATCGGCGAGACCCTCGCGGCGATCTCGTCCTACCGCTGCGCCGTGCCCGACACGCTGCTGGGCGACTGCGATGCCAACGGGCGCGTCGACGTGCAGGACATCGCGCAGGGCCGCGCGAGCGATTGCGATGGGAACGGGCGTCTTGATTCGTGCGACCTTCCTGCGCAGGGTTCGTGCGCGGGCGGCACCGCAGCCTGCGCGTCGGGCTTCCTCATGAATGCACCCGGCGGCCAGAGCACCGGCGGCGATCTCTTCGGTCGCGTGGTGGCGACCGATGGCGTCGGCTTCATCGTCGGCTCGCCGGGCGAGAACTCGCCCACCGTGGACGTGGGCCTGGCCGAGGTCTGGACGATCGCCAACGACCGTCCATCACGTCAGGCAACGCTGCGCCATGGTGCAGCAGCCAGCAGCGACCAGTTCGGCAGCGCCGTGGCGCTGGCGGGCGACTGGGCCGTGGTCGGTGCGCTCGGTCGCGACGTGGGCGGGCTCAACAGCGCCGGTGCGGCGTATGTGTTCCGACGCACGGGCACGGCGTGGTCACAGGTGCAGGTGCTTCAATCGACGTCCCAGACCTTCGCTGGCCGATTCGGCAGCAGCGTGGTGCTGGCCGGTCCGTGGCTGGCGGTCGGCGCGCCTGGCGAGGGCAGCGATCCAGCGGGCGGCGGCGCGGTCCACATCTATGAACAGCAGGCCAATGGCCAGTTCGTGTTCAGGCAGCGGCTCGTGCCCTCGACGGCGAGCGAGCTCGGCTACTTCGGCTGGTCGCTGGCCATCGATGGCCCCATGCTCGTCATCGGTGCGCCATACGCCTCGGCGGGTGCCGGCCAGGTGTGGGTGTCGATGCGCGATGGATCGACGTGGTCCGCCCCGGAACGCATCGGCAGTGATCTCGAACCGATCGCCGACCCTGATGCACGGCTCGGTCATGCGGTCGCCTGCAGCGGTTCGCTCGTCGCCGCCGGTGCTCCGCAGCAGGGTGAGCGTCAGGGCGCGGTGTTCACATGGCGCCGCGTCGGTGGCGCGTGGCAAGCGGGTCCGGTGCTCAGCGGCCCGACGGCGCAGGGTGCGCGCTTTGGCAACGGCGTGGCGATGACTGCGGGTCGCGTGCTCGTGGCGCAGCAGGATTTCGCCACCCTCGCTTCGGGCGTGCGTGCGTATGAGTGGCCGGTCGGTGGGACGCCCGCCGAGGTCGGCCGCGTGAGCGTCGGTGAGAGCGTGGCGATCGTGCGCGACCTGGCGATCATCGGCGCAAGCGAGTCGGTCGAGTCCGCAACGATCACGGGCGCAGCGCGAGCGTGGCGCTTCGGCTCGGACTGCGACCAGGACGGCGTCGCTGACCGTTGCCAGATCGCCCAGTCCGGTGGTGACGCCAATGGAAACGGCATCCTCGATGCATGTGAAGGCATCATCGGTGATTTCAACGGTGATGGACTCGTGAACGGCGCCGACCTGGGCGTGCTGCTCGGCGGTTGGGCCACCGGGGCCGGTGACCTGAATGCCGATGGAACGACCGATGGCGCCGACCTGGGCGTGCTGCTGGGCAACTGGACGGGATGACCGGACCTGCCGCGTAGGCTGCGCGCATGCTCGGTGCCCTCACCCTGACCTTGGCCTCGCTCGCCGCACAGGATGCAGCGCCCGCTCCCGATGAATCGAATGCCGCCACGTGGTATCGGCGTGCGAGTGAGCTGCGGTTCAGCGACGAGGACCAGCTCTTCATCCAGTCCGAGCTCGTGGATCCATCGCAGTGGCGGACCTGGGATCCCGTCTGGTCCGCCCGCGCTGAACGCATGATCGAGGCCCTGCGGCCGACGATCGATGCCATCGCCCGCGGTGCGGCGGCCGAACGCTGCGACTTCACGCTCGATCGTTCGCAAGGGTTCGGCATGCTGCTTTCGCACCTGGGTCCGCAGCGCGGCAATGCCCGCATGCTCGCCGCGGCGGCGCAGTGGGCCATGAGCCGAGGCGATGTCCGCGAGGCCGCGCGGTTGGTCACGCTGCAGTCCGAGCTCGCCCGCGACCTCGTCGGCGACCGCGTCATGATCAGCACGCTCGTGAGCTCGGCCATCTCATCGCTCGCGGCTTCGAACGCACGTGACCTGCTCGACCTCGGGCTGCTCGATGCGACGACGGCCGGCGAGCTCGCCGGCACCTTTGAGGCCCTGGCCGATCCTTCGGCACTCGGTTGCGCCGAGGCGATGCGCGGCGAGATGGAGCTCATGCATGCCAGCATCAAGGATGCTGACTCGGCGAAGGAGGCCATGGCGCTCGTGGATCCCCAGACGCCCGTCGAGATCGCCGACGACGAGGCCATCAAGCGCGAGCTGGCGGTGATGGATGACTTCTACCTTCGCGCCGCCGCGGCCTTCGAGGAGCCCGATCCGGCCAAGGGGCGTGCCATCCTCGAGGGACTGACCAAGGAACTCGAAGGCCTGCCCGATGGCTCGCTCGCCCGCACGCTCATGCCGTCGTGGGAAGCCATGTGGGAATCGGTGCAGCGCACGCGCAAGGAACTCGCTGCCGTGGCGGCGCAGTTCAAGGCGATCGCCGATGGAAGGTCTGCAGGCGACTTCGCCGACGCCATGACCTGGTACGCGCAGGCCGGCCGCGCCATCGCCGCGATTCCGGAGGATGAGCAGATCTCGATCGATCTCCTTCGCTCGTTGGGCCACGCCGACGATGTGAAGCGCGTGCTGCGCCCACTGGACCAGCAGTCGCGCATGGTCGACCAGGCGATGCAGCGGGGTTGGGCGGCAGCCCGCTGCGAGGTGGCCGGTCGTGAACGGGGTCGCCCCACGCTCGCGATCGATCATGTGGCGCTGGCGCGCGGTGCCGCCCGGGCCGTCGTGCTTCGTGCGCTGCATGAGCCCACGGTCGACCTTCCGCACACGGTGCAGGGCGTGGTGCGGATGATCGACCAGGCACGCTCCTCGCGCAGTCTGGCGGGCGCACTCCTGGCGAGCCTGCTGCTCGATGACCTGATCGAGTCGATGCCCGCGATCCTCGCCGATCCACGCATGGATGCGGCCGCGCGCGCGGCGCTCGCGGGGTCGTTGGCCACGCTGCTCGACGGCGGGATGCGGCTGCAGCAGGCACTCGAGGGCGAGGTCGCCATGGTCGTCCGCCGCTGGGCACCGCCCAGGCAGGTCCCCGAACTCGCCGCTGCGCGCACGGCCGCCGGCATGCGGCTGGGTGCCAACGGCGTGGCGTTCACGCTGGCCGTGATGAGCCCGACCGTCACGCGCGAGGCCGATCGCCTGCCGACGGGTGAGCTCGTCGATGATGGCGGTGCGTCGATCGAACTGCTCGAGCAGCTCGCCGAGGAGCGCGATGCGGTGGGTGCGACGCCGTTCGTGAGCGGCAGCGAGGCCGCGACCGTCGTGGCCATGCCGCCGCTCGGCAGCATCACGCCGAAGCCGGTGGTCGATCTCGAGGCGATGTCGGCTTCATGGACCGACCGCGTGCAGGCCCTGGTCAGGAGCGTGCGCGGCGGCTGAACCGCCGCTCCCTCATCGGATGAACCGCAGTTCGCCGAAGTCAGGAATGAACGGCGTGCTGCCGGGTGACAGGCGCATCGGTGCCGGGAAGTAGACGCACCAGGCCTTGCCGATCATGAGGTCCTCGGGAACGATGAACGGGCTGCTGTTGCCCAGCTGCACCGACACGAGCGGGTGCGGCCGGCCCCAGAGCCGGCTGTCGCGGCTCGCACCGGAATTGTCGCCGAGCATCACGTATTCGCCGTCGCCGATCACCGGCGGCTGGTTCACGTCGACGCCGAACGCCAGTCCCGGAATCGGCTCGCCGTTCATCGGATACTGGTCGCCCGGATTGAGGAACGCCGGGCGGTAGTACAGGTCGCGATCCACGCGGATGCGTCGCAGCGTCACCGGTCCGCCGCCGAACTCCCACGCGAGCGTGGTCGGCGTGGGCTTCTGCGCCGATGGGTTCTGCAAGACCTGGTCGATCGTGCGGCCGTTGTGGCTCGCGAGCAGCCGCTGCTGCGGATCCCACTCGTAGTCGAGCGTGAGCACGCTCTCGCCATCGACGAAGAGCTGCAGGCGCTGGTCGATGTGCCAGAACTCGAGCTCGAACGCACCGTCCGGCAGCGTGAGGGGTGCGCTCGCCGTGGCCTTCACCTCGCCGCTCTCCGCGTGCACGACCGAGAGCGTGGCCTTGGTGCCCGAGACGTCGAACTTCATCACGTGCGAGCGCGTGCCGATCGACAGGCTCGTCGTGAACAGGCCACTCGAGGCGGGCGTGCAGTGCGCCGCCACGCGCAGGTCGCCCACCGGGAAGAGCGGGATCTCGGGGCGTGTGGAGTTGTAGGCATTCCAGTCATCGAGCTGGATGTCGGTCGAGACCCACTCGAGCCGCGCCGGGCCGGTCGCGCCCCACACGAAGGCGCGCGGATCGCTCGTGTCCCACCCCTGCCCGCGCATCGGCGGGCCGCTCCACGAGCCGCGCATGCGCTGCCGCATCGCGCTCGGGTCGATCGGTGCGTAGTCGCTGTTCCAGACCGGCTGCAAGACGGCGCGCTGCACGGATTCAGGCTTGCGCTGGATGCGCATGCCGGTCACGGGCATGTCGGGCGCGCCGGTGAAGGCATCGCCGTCAGCGAGCGCGAACCGCTCGCCCGGCATGCCGACGAGGCGCTTGATGTAGTACGTCGCATCGCCGACCGGATCGCACGGATTCTTGAAGACGACCACGTCCCAGCGCTGCGGCTGCTGGATCGGCCAGAGAAACTTCGTGACCAGGATGCGGTCGCCCACGCGCGCATCCTGTGCGAGACGGATGTTGGCCTCGCTCCGCGTGGGCGCCGTGTGGCTGACCATCGGATCGCCGATCGGGCGCTGGAAGTCACGGCCTGCGCGCGCCGATTCGATCACCGGAGCTGCATCGGCCGGGTAGCTGTAGCCCGTGTCAGGGCTGCGCAGCCGCAGGTGCTCGCCCATCAGCGTGGGCGCCATGCTTCCGGTGGGGATCACGTAGCCCTCGATCACGAATCCGCGGAAGGTCATCGCGAGCGCGAACGAGATCAGCAGCAGGCTGATGGTGTCGAGGGTCGTGGCCTTGCGGGGCTCGTGATCCATGGGACCACGATGCTAGCGGCGGTCACCGGTGCGCTTGCCGCCGGGGCCGTCACCGCGCGGACCGTCGCGACGCGGGCGCTTGCCTCCACCGACGCCGGGCCGTTGGTCGCCTGCGGGTGGTGCGGGTGGTGCGGAGGGCTGCGGTGCCTGCTCGGGCGGCAGCAGGTCCTCGACCGGCAACGCGATGTCCTGTCCAGTCGCATGCAGACGCACGAGCACGAGCTGCACGAGCGTGCGCGTCTCGACGACCGTGCCGACGCCATCGGCCGTCCCAACCACCGTCCCTCGCTTGGGCAGCTTCGCCGCGAGCTCGGCGTAGGTCTGGTCCTCGTAGCGCAGGCAGCACATCAGCCGCCCGCACCGACCCGAGATCTTCAGTGGATCGAGCGTGTGCCCCTGGACCTTCGCGTGCTTGATGCTCACGGGCTTGAGCACCTTGAGGAACGTCGAGCAGCAGACGCTCTGTCCGCACTTCTCGCGGTCGGCGACCAGGCGCGCCTCATCACGCGCACCGATCACCTGCCAGTGCGCCGCGCGACCGATGGTGGGTGCGAGCGCGGACTTCATTGGCGCCAGGTCGATCTCGCCCTCGACGGTCGGATGCACCCACACGAACACCTGCTCATTGCCCAGGATCGGCTCGAGCTGCACGAGCCGCACGTGGATCCCCAGCGCAATCGCTGCCTGCTTCGCGGCGAGCGTGCGCGCACCCCAGTCCATCGAGATGCGTTCCCACGCAGCGAGGTCATCCATCGTCGCCACGCGCAGCACCTCGCCATCGGCGTGGAAGGGGTAGTCCTTGCCGCCGGAGGCCTCGATGTAGCTGCGCACCTGGTCGCGCGAGACGCTCTTGCCGCAGCCGCCGTTGCCGCAGGTGGTGGTGAGCATCTCGCCGAGCTCGGTGCCCCGATGCGTGCGCACGACGAGCTTGGAGCCGCACCCGGGCTTCGCCTCGCCTCGGTACGGGAACTCGCCGATCATGCGCATGGCGCCGAAACGGACCACGATCGAGCTGGGCGCCTTGAGTTCCGCATAGGCCGCCGCATCGACGTCCCGATGGGCCGGATCGGCATCGCGCTCGAAGATGGGC
>Ga0315905_10008590_pt1 | contig 10334 bp, 10 predicted proteins | sample LakEriMetagenome_5_FD_203522 | JGI IMG/M metagenome (GOLD analysis project Ga0315905, IMG submission 203522) | Freshwater fungal communities from buoy surface, Lake Erie, Ohio, United States - Buoy 4 MA121 | ecosystem: Environmental > Aquatic > Freshwater > Lake | place: USA: Lake Erie, Ohio... | reverse complement strand
CCGCACTGGGTGAACACACACGCGCGATTCTGACTGAGTTGGGCTATGCGTCCGATACCGTCGATGCGCTGGCCAACGAGAAGGCGATCTGAATGTCTACCTTGCCAAACACGCCAACCATGCCAACCATGCCACGCATGTCAACTATTTCTGCAGTGCCGGTGTCTTACTTGTTTGTTCCCGGCAGCCGACCTGAACGCTTCGACAAGGCGCTGGCGGCGGGCGCCGATGTGGTGATTGTTGATCTTGAAGATGCCGTGTCGCCGGTGGACAAAGACAGTGCTCGCGCGTCGGTCGCTGCGTGGCTGTCGGCAGACAAGCCGGTTTGCCTCCGGATCAACACACCCGACACCGAATGGTTCGCGGCCGATCTGGCGCTTTGCGCCCATCCCGGCGTGGCGGCGGTCATGCTGCCTAAGGCGGCACAGGTTGCCGATATCGAGCGCCTGCGCAAAGCAGGCGCGCAACGGGTGCTGCTCCTGATCGAAAGTGCGCAGGGTTTTATGAACCTCTCCGCGCTGGCGGCGGCAGACGGAGTGGAGCGACTGGCTTTCGGCAGCATCGATTTTGCGGTCGACCTTGGCATCGAGGGTGATGATCGCGAGCTGGATTACTTCCGCTCGCAACTGGTACTGGCTTCGCGCGTGGCCGGCATTGCGCCGCCGATCGATGGCGTCACCACGGCGATCGACGACACGACCTTGCTGGCATCGGAGACCCTACGCGGCCAGCGTTTTGGGTTTGGCGGCAAGCTCTGCATTCATCCAGCGCAGCTGGCGGTGATTCATTCCAGCTATTTGCCTCAGGCTTCCGAAGTCGCCTGGGCGGAGCGGGTTCTGGTAGCGGCAGCCGGCAGCCAAGGGGCAGCGGTCGCTGTGGATGGGAAGATGGTCGACCGTCCGGTGATCCTGAAGGCAGAACGGATTTTGGCGAGAGCAGGTCGGTCAGCCTAGCTATTTTTGGCAGGATGGTCGCAAGATATCGTTGATTTCACTTGCTCTTGGGCATGATTCTAGATACTCTGTATACAGAATACAGTACTCAATAGCCGCTTCATGACCGATATAACCCCGCTCAATGCCGCCCCCGATCTGGCCGAACAGGCCTATCGCGCCATCATCGACGCCATCTGCGATGGTCGTTATGTGGCCGGTCAGCGCATCACGCAAGAGGCGCTGGCCGAGAGTCTCGCGGTGTCGCGTCAGCCCATCCTCCAAGCCCTTTTGCTGTTGAAACGTGACGGGCTGGTGATTGATGCCGGTGGCCGCGGCGTGATGGTGGCCCCTTTGACCGCGGATCACATCGCCAATCTTTATCAGGTTCGTTCTGTACTTGATGGGCTGGCTGCCCGCGAGGCTGCGCGACGTCAGGCCAATTTGTCGTTTCGCCTGATTGGTGCAGGTCGAGCCGCCACCCGTGGCCGGGATCTGCGCGCGATGATCGAGGCCGACATCGCCTTTCACCGAGCAATCTATGAAGCCGCCGGTAACCCCCTTCTGCTGCAAGCGGCCGAGCGTAACTGGAACCACATACGCCGCATCATGGGCGCGACCCTCAGTCAGGCTGGTGCGCGTCACGCGGTCTGGGATGAACATGAAAAAATGCTGGAGCTAATTGTCTCCGGTCGCCCGGATGCGGCTCAGCAGCAGGCCTTGCTGCATTGTGAAAAAGCGGGTGAGTCGCTGGTTGCCAGACTCGGCAGCGTTAACGATAGCGGCTCCGATAAGACGATTCATAGTAGTCCTGATGCAAATCCTGGTTCCAGCTCCAGCTCCAGCTCCAGTTCCAGCTCCAGTTCCAGTCCCAATTCAAACTTAAATTCCAATTTACCTTCAGATACTCACCAGAGGAGACAGGCATGAAACTCACCCAAGAACAAATCGATCAGTTCGACCGTGACGGTTATCTGTTCTTCCCGTCGCACTTTTCGCCGGAAGAAATGAAAACCCTCACCGACGAAGTGCCGAACCTGTACGCGCAGGACCGCGCGGAAAATATTCGCGAGAAGGGCAAGACAGCGGTGCGCACCAATTTCGCCGCGCACATGTACAGCGATCCGTTCGCAAGACTGGCGCGTCATCCGCGCATGGTCAAGCCGGTCGAGCAATTGTTCGACGAAAAACTCTACATGCACCAGTTCAAGGTTAACGGCAAGATGGCCTTTGACGGCGACATCTGGCAATGGCATCAGGATTACGGCACTTGGCTCAATGATGATCAGATGCCCGAAGCGCGCGCGATGAATGTCGCGATCTTCCTCGATGAAGTTAATGAGTTCAACGGCCCGCTGATGTTCATTCCCGGCAGCCACAAGATGGGCGCGCTCGAGGCCGGACACGACACCTCGACCACCAGCTATCCGCTCTGGACCATCAGCAATGACAACATCCGCACGCTGGTTGATCAGGGCGGCATCGTTGCACCGAAAGGTCCTGCGGGTTCTATGCTGCTCTTCCACGGCTGTTTGGTACATGGCTCTGCGCCTAACCTGTCGCCGTGGAATCGCGTGACCGTATACTTGAGTTTGTGCGCTGTGTCTAATCATATTCGTCGCTTCAAGCGTGCCGGCTATATCGCGCACCGCGACTTCACACCGATTGAGTGTTTGCCGGACGATTGCCTGGTCAAGTCGTATCCCGTTGATCTGCCGTGGAAAGATGGCACGCCGGTTAGCGAGCAGCACGGCATGCCTGACGGCATGGCCGCCTGAGTCCGGGGATATCGATGAATCTTTTCGCAAAACTGCAGCAGCGCGCTGCAGACGGTAAACCTGTGCGCGTGGGCATGATAGGCGCGGGCAAATTCGGCTCGATGTATTTGTCGCAGGTACCGCGCACGCCGGGCATACACATGGTTGGTATTGCTGACCTCTCGCCCGATCGTGCCAAAGCAGCCTTGCGTAACGTCGGCTGGTCTGAGGACAGCTTCACGGCGTCCTCACTCGAGTCAGCGGCAAAGCAGGGTAATACCGCCATCATCGATGACGGCATGGCGCTGATCAAATCACCGCACATCGACATCATCATCGATGCGACCGGCAATCCTGCAATCGGCATCGCGCATGTGCTGGCCTGCTGCGAGCATGGCAAACACATCGTGATGGTGAACGTGGAGGCCGACGCGCTTGCCGGTCCACTGCTCAAGAAACGCGCCGACGAAGCAGGCATCGTGTATTCACTTGCTTATGGTGATCAGCCTGCTTTGATTTGCGAAATGGTCGATTGGGCCCGTGCTGCCGGTTTTTCCGTCGTGGCTGCAGGCAAGGGCACCAAGTATTTGTCGAGTTATCACAGCTCCACACCGGATACGGTATGGCAGCACTACGGCCTGACGGCCGAAGACGCTGCCAAAGGTGGCATGAATGCACAGATGTTCAACAGCTTCCTGGATGGCACCAAGAGTGCGATTGAAATGGCCTCCGTGGCGAACGCCACCGGACTGTCCGCACCGACCGGCTTGCGTTTTCCGGCGGTCGGCGTCGATGATCTGTCCCGCATTTTGATACCCAAATCTGATGGCGGCATTTTGGATTCCCGCGGTCAGGTGGAAGTGATCTCAAGTCTTGAGCGTGATACGCGTCCGGTATTCCGCGATTTGCGCTGGGGTGTGTATGTCACCTTTGCGGCCGACAGCGAATATGTCGCGCGCTGCTTCCGCGAATATGGTCTGGTTACTGATCCTAGTGGTCAGTACTCGGCGATGTATAAGCCGTATCACCTGATTGGCCTGGAGCTGGGTATCACCGTCGCGTCGATTGGTGTGCGTGGCGAATCCACCGGTGCACCGATTTGCTGGAACGGCGATGTCGTGGCCACGGCCAAGCGTGATCTTGCCGCGGGCGAGGTACTTGATGGTGAGGGTGGTTTCACTGTGTACGGCAAACTGTTCCCGGCGCAGGAGTCGATTGCACTGGGTGGTTTGCCGCTGGGTCTGGCGCATGGCGTGAAACTGCTCAAGCCGGTCAAGGCTGGTCAGGCAGTTAGCTGGAGTGATGTCGCGTTTGATGCGAATTCAACGGCAGTGAAATTCCGACGGGAGATGGAGCAGGTGTTTGGAGCGCATTGAGGTCACTTTGAAATTTCCAGGAATGAAAAATTTTGGCAGGTCGTTGGTGCTGGTTAACGAAGCAGAGAATTTGCGCAATTAATTCAAAGCCGCTGGATCCCGGCCCGCGCCGGGAGCGAGTGGGGAGTTCGGGTCGCATGCGATCCGCCCACGCAGCAGTCATCACATGCAGGCGATGACATTTGAGAAGCCGTTAGCCTAACAATCGTCATCCCGGCGCAGGCCGGGATCCAGCGGCGTTAGAATTTTCAATGATTCGATAAAAATTCCAGCTCCACTGAGCAGCCCCAACGGCTCACCAGAATTTTCACTGGTCAGTTTTCAGAGTTGCTTTAAACCGATGTTGAAATCAGCTTATCCAGATCCAACTCCAGCTTCGCCGCAATCTCCCGCATCTCATCCGCAGTTTTCTTGCCCGCATAAACTTCTGCCAGTGCCGTATAAGCAATCCACTTCGCATCGACCTCAAAGAAATCACGCAAGCTGGCACGCGTATCACTTCGACCAAAGCCATCCGTACCCAGTGTCACAAAATGCGCCGGCACATACGCGCGGATGCTCTCGGGTACGGCGCGTACATAGTCCGATACCGCGATCAGGGGCGCTTTGCTGCCTTTGAGTTTCTGGGTCACCCAGGCCTCATCATCCGACTTTTGCAGACGACGATTGCGCTCACAGGCAATGCCATCACGCGCCAGTTCCGAGAAGCTGGTGACACTCCAGACTTCGGTCTTGACCGAAAAAATCCCTTCGAGTAAATCGGCAGCGGCCATTGCTTCTTTCAGCAGGGGACCAGCGCCAAGCAGTCGGACTTCAGGTTTCTTCGCTGGCGACACGCAATGCATGCCTCGCAGGATACCTTCGCGCGCATCTTTGGGAATGCTAGGCTGGGCTTCGTTTTCATTCGTGACGGTGACGTAATAAAACACATCTTCGTTTTTTTGCAGCATGCGCTGCATGCCATCATCTACGATTACTGCCAGTTCATACGCATAAGCAGGGTCGTAGGAAACGCAATTTGGTATGGATGCCGCGACCAGATGACTGCTGCCATCCTGATGCTGCAAGCCTTCACCGCCGAGTGTGGTGCGACCTGAGGTGGCGCCGATCAAAAAGCCACGCGCGCGCTGGTCGGCCGCAGCCCAGATCAGATCACCAATGCGCTGAAAGCCAAACATCGAGTAATAAATATAGAAGGGCAGCATCGGCAGACCATGCACGGCATAACTGGTGGCCGCTGCTGTCCATGAAGAAATCGCGCCGGCTTCGGTAATACCTTCTTCCAGAATCTGTCCGTCTTTCGCTTCACGGTAGTACAGAATGGAGCCGATATCTTCTGGCTGATACAGCTGACCCTGCGACGAATAAATGCCGACGGTCTTGAACAGATTGGCCATACCAAACGTGCGCGCTTCATCAGCGACGATGGGTACGACATGCTTGCCCAGTGTCGCGTCTTTGAGCAGGTTACCCATCATGCGCACCAGCGCCATGGTGGTCGACATTTCTTTGCCATCGGCTTCGAGTGCGAATTGCGCATGCGATTCCAGCGGCGGTACTGCAATAGGCAAGCGCTGGTCAACGCGACGCGGCATGAAGCCGCCCAGTTCATTGCGTCGTGCGTGCAGGTGACGCATCTCAGGGCTGTCATCGGCGGGTTTATAGAACTCTAAGTTCTCGACTTGCGCATCAGTGAGCGGCAGTCTGAAGCGATCACGGAATTCCACCAGATCTTGTTGCTCAAGTTTCTTTTGTTGATGCGTGGTCATCTTGCCCTGACCAGCGGTACCCATGCCAAAGCCTTTTTTGGTTTGCGCAAGAATCACCGTTGGTGCACCGGTGTGATTCGCGGCTGCATGATAGGCCGCATAAATCTTGCGCAGATCATGACCGCCACGTTTGAGTCTATCGATTTCTTCGTCGGTGAGCGTAGCGCCAATAGCTTGCAGGCCGGGGCTCTGACCAAAGAAATGTTCGCGATTGAAAGGACCATCATTGGCAGCAAAAGTTTGCAGCTGTCCGTCCACCGTGCGATTGAGTGCATCAACGAGTTCACCATTGGCGTCACGCGCAAAGAGCGGATCCCAGTCGGAGCCCCACAAGAGTTTGATGACATTCCAGCCAGCGCCACCAAACAGCGTTTCGAGCTCATCGACGATGTGACCATTGCCACGCACCGGACCATCCAGACGTTGCAAATTACAGTTGATAACGAAAACTAGATTATCGAGTTTTTCGCGCGAGGCCAGCGAGAGCGCTGCCAGTGATTCCGGTTCATCCATCTCGCCGTCACCGAATACGCCCCATACTTTGCGAGGCTGCGGCGCTAGTAATCCACGATGTTCGAGATAGCGCATGAAGCGCGCTTGATATATCGAACTGATCGGACCGATACCCATCGAGCCGGTCGGGAATTGCCAGAACTCCGGCATCAACCAAGGGTGAGGGTAGGAGGAGAGACCTTGTACGCCTTTCGATTTGGCGCTGATTTCCTGGCGGTAGTGCGAAAGACTGTCGGCGGGAAGACGCCCTTCGAGAAAAGCGCGTGCGTAAATGCCCGGCGCGGAGTGCGGCTGGAAATACACAAGGTCACCGCCGAAGTCATCGGTACGCGCGCGGAAAAAATGATTGAAACCGACTTCAAACAAATCAGCCGCCGATGCATAGCTGGCGATATGGCCACCGAGCTCACCATAAGCGCGATTGGCGCGCACCACCATCGCTAGCGCATTCCACCGCAAAATGCCGGCGATCGTTTCCTCGGTAGCGACAGCATCCGAGCCGCCCGGATAAGAGGCTTCGTCCTGCGGACGTATGGTGTTGATGTAGGGAGTTATGCGGGCATCGCGCCATTGCAGTCCTGATTCGCGGGCCGCATTCGAAAGCTGCGACAGCAGAAAACGCGCGCGATCCGGGCCGGAAGATTCGAGCACCGAATGCAGCGCGGCGATCCATTCTGCGGTTTCTTGTTCATCGAGATCGAGTTGACCAATCAATTGTTCAGGGCTGCTCATGTCTATGCGGGTCTCCACCCAATGCGATTTGTTATGAATGCGGTAAGTTAAGACATTTTTCACGGCAGGTGCTACCGAAAAACTCGCTAATTTGAGTATTTGAGGCATAAAATACTGAATATATAAAAATTTAAGGATAAATATGTCGGAAAACCTCGATAGCACAGATTTTCGGATTCTCGACTGCCTACAGCAGGACGCCAGCCTGACCAATGTCGAGTTGGCCGGCAAGGTCAGCCTGTCTCCTTCACCTACGCTCTCGCGCGTAAAAAAACTGGAAGCCGACGGCGTGATTTCGCGCTACGTAGCGCTGGTGGATCCGCATGCGCTTGGCTTGAAGGTGAACGTGTTCGTGCGCGTGTCGCTGGAAAAACAAGAAGCCGCAGCACTCGAGCATTTCGAGAAGGCGGTCAGTCACTTTGATCAAGTGATGGAGGTGTATCTGATGACGGGCGATGAAGACTATCTGCTGCGCATTGTGGTACCCGACATTCAAGCGCTAGAGCGTTTTATCCTCGAAAACCTGACGCGCATTCCGGGTATCAAAAATATCAAATCAAGCTTCGCGCTCAAACAAGTGAAATACAAAACAGCCTTGCCTATCCCGGATCGTTTGCGCTGACGCAGCACTATGTTTCGCTAGATAGCTGCCAGCAGTCATCGTTGTGAGCGATCAAGATAGCCGCAATGCACGTGGTCAGAATCCAAGTGGACCCAACACTCGCATGAGGACACTATGGAACAAGCTGCATTGACATCAAACCAGCGCTACGACCCGGATCAATTATTGGCTTCGCTGATTGGCAAGCTCAGTCTCAAAAACGACGCCGCACTTTCGCGAGCACTTGAGGTGTCACCGCCGGTAATCAGCAAGATTCGACATCGTCGGCTGCCCGTGACTGCATCCCTGCTGATACGCATGCATGAAGTCAGCGCGCTGTCGATTGCCGAGCTGCGTCAGTTGATGGGTGACCGACGCGGCAAGTTCAGGATCAGTGACAAGCATTTCAAGCCGAAAGCAGTGGCCGAGGGCTAGCCGGATGTGGGGTGCAGCCGCTAACGCATATGCTGCATCCCATCACCCACTGCCGACAGTTCATGAAGGGGTGACGGTTTTTCGGGCAATGGAAGACCAAGGGCTCTCGCCGCTTTATCAGCCGCAAGAGTCTGTGATGCGAATCGGACCTGTCCAATCCCGTAGAAGGGGTTTTCTTCCGGTGTTCAGCGGGTCGATGCGTTTGGCTTGTACTAGTTTCAAGGAAACTGGAAACATTTTCTCCAAAATGCGCACTTACGTTGTGTAGGGGCCAAAAAAATGGCCTGATCTTTTGTGGTGGATATCGGTTCGCGATAGGCACCGATCATTCACGCGCTAATAATCAACGTAACGAGGTAAATATTTGAACAACATTCCGACATCACTCAAGATCCAGACTACCTCGACCCAAGCGCAATCTACAGAAAAAGCGAGTCATGGGACTTTTTTGGAACGAAGCAAAGGTTCTGGCGGTAAATTACTTGTAGCGTTGAAAAATCTTTTTTCTCGAACTGATAAATCTAAAGCAAATGCTGTGGTCGTAAACGCGGTGCCTCAGGTAACGATTAAGCCTATTACGACGCCACCAAAAAAAAAGTTAGTTTCGCACCTGACGCAGTTACAAAGGCAGTTCCTCAGGCGACGACTAGCTCTATCAATTTGGAAGTCGAAAAACTTGGTCGCCCCGAGCTTGATCTGCGCGGTAGAGTCCGACAGGTCTACCGTCAGCTGCCCAATCAGACCGAGGTGAAGGTGTCACATTTTGATACGGCAGTACATAAAATAATTGACGGGACAAAACTATACGGTGACGAATTAACAAAAACGCTTAAAGAACTTGGTGATATTAAAACATCCGTTGAGCAGAATAAGGAGATGAACGATGCAAATAAAAACCAGCTGTTAAAGGATATTGATCTGCTTATCAATTTGGCTGCTAATGGCAAAGAAAAAATTGGCACTGGGCACAGTCTGCAAACTCAGATGGTGCAATCTTTTAAGACGGATTTTGATTCAAATTTTAAATCGATGATCGCAAAGATACCTGGTATGAATAATGAAAAGAGCACGGATGTAAAAATCATACGCGCCGCAATTATCAGAACTGCCAATACAGAGTTAAGCTTGCAGATAAACGATGATTCAAACGACTTGAAAAAAGAAAATTTTAAAAAAGCATTCGAAGCGACATTAAAGATTCAATTCAATAACAACATCTCGAGTGATTTACTGAACCAAATAACGAAGGCCGTTAGCGATAGTTTCGACTTCGCTGACGCTGAAAAATTGAGAAAAATGAACGCGGGTAAGTTTCAGTAAACTCGTCAGCGGGCGAGGCGAGGGGTTTCTGAGGCGGGTGAGCACTAAAAAGCCGGGTGATAGCTTATTTCGCTCCCCAGTCTTGCAAATCGGTAAGGGTGTTCATATTCACAAACGCCGTTTCATCCGAAAAGTGCACCTCAGCTTGCCGATGCATCGCAAACCACGCATCCATTTTCCGACCACCCTTGCCGAGATAATCGGCAAGGTCATTTTTCAGATGCGCGGATAGCAGACAAAACACCGGATGCCGCTGCTGCGTTTCATTGTCACCAGTCACTGCCACGGCGATATCGGCTTGCGCAGCCATGAGTGCCTCTGACAATTTGTCGACCAGGTTCATCGGCAGAAAGGGTGAATCGCAGGGGGCCGTTACCAGATAAGGTGTCTGGCAACGAGAGAGTCCTGCATGCAGTCCCGCCAGCGGCCCGGCAAATCCTGAAATTTCATCGGGGATTACCGGCGCACCCAATGCTTCATACACATCCAGATGCCGGTTGGCGTTGATGATCAATTTACTGACTTGAGGTTGCAGTCGTTGTAGAACGTGCTCCACCATCGGTTTTCTACAAAACATTTGCAAGCCCTTGTCCACGCTACCCATGCGCGTGCCTTTGCCGCCGGCGAGTATCAGCCCCGTGATTTGTTCTTTATCGATGGATGCCCTCGCCATTATTTTTTGACCGCACTGCCAAAGGCTTGCTGCAGCGTCAGGATCTCACCCGTGTTACTGGCATCGTAGCCAGCGAGCTGCTGCACCATTTCGCGGAAATTAGCTGTGTTCACGACATCAATGACCTTTTGCATTTGCGGATGTTCCAGTGCCTCGTTGCTCACCGCAAAAAAATATCGTTCTTTAGCTAAGGGAATGAAATCGAGTTTAAAACGCTCTGCCGCAG